>Ga0070741_10014384_pt1 | contig 13683 bp, 10 predicted proteins | sample Coa_R1_4_FD_66440 | JGI IMG/M metagenome (GOLD analysis project Ga0070741, IMG submission 66440) | Surface soil microbial communities from Centralia Pennsylvania, which are recovering from an underground coalmine fire - Coalmine... | ecosystem: Environmental > Terrestrial > Soil > Unclassified ... | reverse complement strand
CGCCTGGTTGAACGCCGGCGGGGTCGTATCGACCTTGGCGGCCCCGATCCGCCACTGCGGCGCCGGCTTCGCCGCAGCCGGCCCGGCCGCGATCAGCATGACGGCCGCGGCGAGCGCGATCCCGAGACCTGCCCTCCTCATACCCGCGGCGGAATCTATCCCGTGATGACGGGCGGTGCGCCGGTTGGAGCGACGATCAGAGCCCGGGAAGGTGCCGCGCGGCGAAGCCCTGCGGATAGGCGTCGAAGGGATGCCAGCGCGGGCCGGAGCCGCGGGCGTCGCCCACCGTGTCCCAGCGCAGCCCCGCGACCACCGCGTAGACGTGTCCGGGATTCGCGTAGATGGTGAGCCAGCGGCCCGGCCCGGGGATCCCGTAGGACATGAACTGCCCGGAGGTCAGCGGATGCTGCACCAGGCCGGCCCCGGCGAGCGCATAGCTGACCGCCCCCGAGCAGTCGTATCCCTTCGACTGGAAGCTGGCGTGACCGCCGCCCCAGACGTAGGGCTGCCCGACGATCAGGTTGGCGGCGCTGATGATCTGCTTGACCGGGTCGGGCGCCGCGGGCGGTGCCAGAGCCGTCCCGTTGAGGAGGAGAGCGGAGGGAACGCCGCCCACCGGGTGCGTCGCCGTGTAGACGCGCTTCAGCTCGCCGGGCGAGGGCGGCTTGAAGGAGCCGTTGGATCCGGCCGAGGCCGCGGGCAGGCCGGTCTTCGGATCGATCGGGGCGGGTGCGGCCTTCGGGGGCGGGCGGTCCCACGGCGCGGCCCGCTGGAGGTCGGCCTCCGACCGGTACCGGGGCCTCGCGTGACCCGCCCAAGGCTCCGGGGCGAGGTTGACCGAGGCGAGCTTGTCGCTGGAGGTGCCCGAACCGCCCCCGCCGGCCTTGCCGACGACGACGAATGCGGCGACCGCGATGATGGCCGCGAGCGCCGTCACCGCCAGCACAGTGCGGAGGTTGTCCCGAATCATCCAGATCAAGGCCGGCCTTCCTGCCGGAGCCGAACTCTAGGCCGGGAGCTGCGGGCTTGCGCCGGCCGGGTCCTGGACCCCCCACTCCGCCCGGAAGACCCGGTGGCTGCCGGCCAGGCCCTTGAGCTCGAGGTCGCGGCCGTCGTCGAACCGCAGGCCGTCGCCGTCTCCGCTCGCGGCGGCCTCGCGGAGCTCCTCCGAGACCAGAATCTCCCCGCCCATCGCCTGCGCTGCGATCCGGGCCGCGAGGATCACGTTCTTGCCGAAGTAGTCGCCCTCCTCGGAGATCACCTCGCCCGTGTGCAGGCCCATCCGCACCCGCAGCTTCTCCTCCGCCCCCTCGCGCTCGCGCTCCGCGAAGGCCCGCTGCACGTCAATCGCGCACTCGAGTGCCTCGCAGGGATCGGGGAAGGCGAGCATGAAGCCGTCGCCCTGGCTCTTCACCTCGTAGCCCTCGTGCCGGGCCACCTGCTCGCGGAAGATCGCGTTGTGCTCGCGGAGCAGCTCCAGCCAGCGCTCGTCCCCGAGGCGCTCCGTGAGGATGGTCGAGTCCTCGATGTCGCTGAACAGGATCGCCACGGTGCCGTCGGGAGCCGCGTGGGCCCGCATGTCGGGCCGCTCCTGCTCCAGCTCGGAGACCATCTCGTCGATCGAGGTGGTGACGTCGACGTCGGTCAGGCCCTGCGCCTCGAGGCGGTCGCGGAGCGCCCGGTCGACGATCCAGCGCGCTCCCATCTCGCGAGCGGTGCCGAGCACATCAGAGAGCAGATCGAGGGCGCGCTCGCGGTCGTTCGATCGGTCCCGCTCGAGCAGAAGCTCGGCCAGCCCGAGCCCGCTCAGCGCAATCCCGGGCCTGTCGCCCATCCGGCTCGAGATCTCGACCGCGTTGGCGAGGTGGCGCTCGGCGTCGTCGAGCCGGCCGAGCGTCTTGGCGAGCGCGCCGAGCACCCGGTCGACCGGGCCGTTGCAACCAGCCGCCCTGGCGACGACGATCACGCGTCCCTCGTAGGGCAGCAGCTCCTCGTAAGCCCGCTCGGCGCGTGAGTCGTCGCCGATCAGCGCGATCGCCTCGCCGAGGAGGCTCATCCCCGCGAACCAGTTGGTGTCCCGCGGGATCGCGGAGAAGTCCTCGCCGGCGAAGCGCTCGATCTCGCGCCGCGCGAGCTCGTGGTCGCCGGAGCGGGCCGCCAGCGTGATCAGCCCCGAGCGCCAGGCGGGGATGCCGGGGAAGCGCTCGGCCAACTCGCGAACGGCCGGGACGAGCTCGCCCGCCCGCCCCTGCATGCTGCGGATCTGGGTCATCTGGATCCCGTAGAACTGCTGGGCAAGGGGCTGCTCGGCCCGCTCACCCGCCTGTCTCGCCTCGGCGGCGAGCCGCTCGGCGTCGTCGATCCGGCCGTCGAGCAGCGCTCGCATCCCGCGGAGCGCGTCCGTGTGCCAGCTGTGCTCGGGCATCCGCAGCTCGTCCGCCATGCGGGCGTAGATCTCGAGCTCGCGATCGACCGCCTCGACGTCCCCGAGCTCGAGGAAGGACCAGAGCCGGTAGGCGTGGGCCCGCAGGACCGCCTCCCGGTCACCCGAGGCCTGTCCCAGCTCCAGGATCTCGTTGGCCAGGTCGAGGCGAGCCTTGGCCGCGTCCGGGCCGGACGGGATGAAGATCTTGCGGTTCAGCGCCGCGATCAGGCTGCTGTCCGCGCCCGCCTCCCGCGCGATCTCGATCGCCTCGTCGACCAGGCGGGTGGACTCGGAGAGGTCGTTGTCGACCCAATAGATCTCGGCCGACTTCGCGCTCAGCAGGGCGGCCCGGCGCGCGCTCCGCTCCGGGCCGATTCGCTCGAGCGCCTCGTCGAGCAGGCCGAGCAGCTTCTCGTCGAGGCGGCCGGCATCGCTCATCAGGGCGATGCCGATCGCGGCACCGACCAGGCTGTCGGTGTCGTCCAGCCGGCGGGCCGACTCGGCGGCCCGCTCGAACGCCTCCCGGGCGTCCGCCACACGCGCCGACTTCGCCTCGGCACCACCGAGCGCGAGCAGCAGGCGACAGCGCAGCCGCTCATCCGGCTCGTCCATCAGGTCGAGGACCTCGAGGGCGCGGCCGTAGACGTCGACCGCGTCCTCATAGGCGAGCTGCTCCATGTCCTGCTCGCCGGCCCGCTGGGCGTAGTCGATCGCCTTGGCGATCTCGCTCCGCGGCGCGGTCTCGAGGAAATGATGGGCGAGCTCGCCTAGGCGCTCGTCCACGTCGTCGCCGCAGACCGCCTCGATCGCGAGCCCGACCTTGTGATGCAGCGCCGAGCGCTTCGCCGGGCTGAGCTCGTCGTAGAGGGTGTCGCGGACGAGGGCATGCGCGAACGAGAAGCGCTCACCTCCGAGATCGGTGACCAGCCGCTCGGCGATCGATTCCTTCGCCGCCTGAATGAGCGCTTCCGGGCTGAGTCCCGCGACCCGCAGGACGAGGTTGCCGTCGAACTCGCGCCCGATCACGGCCGCGACCCGCAGCGCCTCGTTCGTCTCCTCGCTGAGCCGGTCGAGGCGGCGCCCGACCACCTCGCGCACACCCTGAGGAATGTGAAGCCCGGCTGCCGTTCCGCTGCTGGTCAGCCTGCCCTCGCTGGCGAGCAGGCGCACGACCTCGCCGACGAAGAACGGGTTGCCGTCGGTCTGCTCTTGGACGGCCTGCGCGAGGCCGGACGGTGCCGGCGCTCCGGAGGTCATCTCGATGTAGCGCTCGACCGCGCCGACGCCGAGCCCGCGGAGATGGATGCGCCCGCTCCCCTCGATGCCGGAGATCTCTCCGAGCACCCGGGCGAGCGGGTGATGGCGGCCGAGCTCGACGTCGCGATAGGTGCCGAGGATGAGCAATCCGCTGGAGGCGAGCTCCCGTGCCGCGAACCGCAGAAGCAGCAGCGAGGGCTCGTCGGCCCAGTGCAGATCGTCGAGCACCAGCAAGATCGGGCGATCGCGGGCCGCGGCGAGCAGCAGGCTGGTGACCGAGTCGAACAGGCGGAAGCGGGCCTCCTCGGAGTCCGAGCCCTTCGCCGGCTCGATGTCGAGCTTCTCGGCGACCTCGGGGATCAGCTGGGCGACCTCGGCCGCGCCTGCGCCCAGCTGCCAGGCGAGCGCGACGGGGTCCGCGTCCCGGGCGTAGGCGCGGATCGCCTGGACCCAGGGCCAGTAGGCCGGCGCACCATCGTCGTCCCGGCAGCGGCCCCAATAGACGCGCGCGCCGCTCACCCTCGCGTAGGTGGCGACCTCCTCCGAGGCCCGGGTCTTGCCGATGCCCGGCTCGCCGACCAGCAACTGCAGAGAGCCCCTGCCTGCGAGGGCTGCGTCGACGGCCTCGCGGAGCAGCTCGAGCTCCTGCTCCCGTCCCACGAACACGCCGCCGGCGAGGCTCTCGAGGGGGTTCGCCGGCCGCTCCTCGGCCCGCTCCACCGCAGGCTCCTCCAGCGCGGCCAGCAGCTGCTCCCGCGCCTCGGCCGCACTGGCCGGCCGGTCCCCGGGCCGCTTGGCGAGCAAGCCCATCACCACCCGGTCGATGGCCTCCGGGACCTCCGGGTTGTGTCGCGACGGCGGCACCGGATCCGCGTGCAGGTGCTGGCTGATGATCGATACGGCGTCGTCGCCGGGGAAGGGCGGCTGGCCGCTCAGCATCTCGTAGAGCAGCGCCCCGAGCGAGTAGAGGTCGCTGCGCGGGCCCGACGCCTCTCCCACTGCCTGCTCTGGCGGGAGGTAGGCGACGGTTCCCACCAGGGTTCCGCCGCTCACCCGAGCGCGGGCCTCCGTCGTCGCCAGGCCGAAGTCGCCCAGGCGGGCGTGCCCGTCGTCGTCGATCCAGACGTTCGCCGGCTTCAGGTCGCGGTGGACGATCCCGCGGGAGTGCGCGTGCTCGAGGGCACGGGTCACGTCGGCTGCGATCTCGACGGCGCGATCGACCTCGAGCCGCCCGCCCGCCGCCCTGAGCAGCCCCTCGACGTCGCCGCCCGGCATGTAGCGGCTCACGATGTAGGGATTGCCGTCGTCCTCGCCGGTGTCCAGGACCGTGACGATCTGGTCGTGATCGCCGAGCTTGCGCATCGCCTCCGCCTCGCGCCGCGCCCGGGCCTGGATCGCCGCGGCCACGCCCTCCGTGTCGTAGAGGGCCACGGCGACCTCGGTGCCGGTGGCCTTGTCGTCCGAGAGATAGACGCGCTTGCGCCCTCCCTGGCCCAGGAAGCGCTTGACCCGGTAGCGGCCGGCGATCTCCGCCGGGACGTCGCCGGGGAGGGGCTCCGCGGCGGGCTCCGCGGCCGGCTCGGGCGGTGCGGCCGACGCGCTCAGGTCGGTGCCGCACGAGTCGCAGAACCGCGCGCCTTCCCGGTTCTCGTTGCCACAGGACGGACACCGCATCGCCCTGACTAGTTAATCAGGCGCCCTCCGGAAACTGGCCAGCTGGCCAGGATCGCCGAGCTAGCGGGCGAGAGCAAACCGAATCCGCGCGACACTCTGCGGCTTCCGGTTCTTCCGATGCCGCAGGCTCGTCTTGATCAGCCCGCGGACGCTCGCATGAGCCTTCAACGCGCTGCGCACGCCTCGCGCCTTGAGCCAGATCTCCAGTGACTTCGTCCTGCCCGGCTGGAGGTGTGCGGTGCGGGATCCCAGCCTGATTCTCTTGCCCATGCGCGAGGCCGAGGCACCCGCCGCCTTCCCAGAGGCGGCTGCATTCGCGCTGACCTCAACGGTGAAATCGCAGGGACCGGCTCCGGCGGCGGGCGGGCAACTGATCAGCTCTTGGACCCGCTCGCAAGCCGAGTCGATCCGGTCATTGGCGCCGATTTGCACCCGGTCAATGCCCGGACCACAAGAGATGTCATCGGGCGCACCGTCGTCGTAGGCCCCCACGATGACGTCGTCGCCTTGCCCGCCGTCCATGACGTCAGATCCCCCGCCGTCCCCGCTTTGAAGGTCGAGCTCGTCGTTGCCCGGCCCACCGATCAGGACGTCGTTCCCTCCACCGCCCTCGACCTCGTCTGTGGCGTCGCCGCCGTCGAGGTGGTCGGTCCCGGGACCGCCAAAGAGGAAGTCCACACCACCCCTGCCCTCGATCCGGTCATCATCGGGCGCCGATGCCGGCGAGAGGGTCGAGGGATCCTCCATGCGGCCGCCGCCGATCAGGCCCTGGCTCCCGGGGCCGCCAGTCAGAACGTCGTTCCCAGAGCCCCCATCGACGAGATCCATGTCGCCGGCAGCTGTGATCTCGTCGTTCCCCGCGCCCGCGAAGACTTCGAACCCGTAGCCGGGACGGGGATCGCTGATCGTGTCGTTCATGTCTCCGGTGCTGACCTCATAGATGAGGGACGCGCTCGGGCGCGGACAGGTGGCTTGGTTCCCCGAGACCGTGCAGGGCGAGAACGGGCCGTTGTCGATCGAGCTGACGCCCGTGTCCGTGTAGGTGAATGTGCCGACCTCGTCCTGCCTGTCGATCACGAGTTGATTGGCCTCGCCAGGCGCGGCTCGGTAGTCGCCATCGACCGTGGATGCACCCGCTGCGTTAGGGAAGACCCCTGCAAGCACGCACGTCACGAAGGCCGCTGTGCCGACCGCGGATCGCCGTCCCCGCTGCTTCCTCTCGCGGGTGCCCTCCCTGACACCGATCTCCATCGCCGCCGATCCTAGCTTCCCGGCGGGCTGTTCTCTACCGCGGTGGCGACGTGCGGTCGCTCGTGGCGGAGTAGGCCTCGAGCGCCTGACGCTGGGAGAGCGTGAAGAGCAGGATCAGCGAGGGAATCACGACCAGGGCGGCAACCCCGAAGACGACGATCACGGACGTCAGCGACGCCGAGGTGGCGGCGGCGCCGGAGATGGTCAGGGAGGTCGGCAGCACGTAGGGGAACGCCCCCGCGAAGTAGCCCCAGATCACGGCCACCGCCGCCCCCACCGCCGCGGGTCGGATGCCGCGATCCCGGCCGGCGAAGAGCAGGCCGAGGGCGGCGAGGCCGCAGACGGCCGAGACGATGACCAGGGCGATCCCCGGCCAGGAGGTGAGCCCGTCGTAGACGTAGCGAGCGTCGTGATGGAGCGCGATGACTCCGATCACGGCCCCGATCCCGGCCAGCACGGCGACGGCCAGCGCCCGCCGGGCGAAGTAGTCGCGCAGCTCCCGGTCGCCCGCCGCGGCGGAGTCGCGCACCAGGAAGACCGCGGAGGTGTAGGCCGCGACCGCGACGAAGAGCCCGCCGGTGACCAGCGGCAGCAGGCCGGTCCAGCTCCCGGTCGGGTCTCCGTCGCCGCCGGCCGGAACCTGGCCGGAGGCGACCGCCCCGACCACCGTTCCCATGAAGAACGGGGTGAGCACCGACGAGATGCCGAACACTCTGCTGGCTGGCCCCTGCACAGGCCCCGGCAGCGCGTGCCGGAAGGCGAAGCCCGAGCCGCGCAGCACGATGCCGAGCGCGGCGAGCGCCAGCGGGATGTAGAGCGTGGTCATCACCGCCGAGAAGAGCGGTGGGAAGGCGGTCCAGAGAACGACCAGGACGAAGATCAGCCAGACGTGGTTCGCCTCCCAAACCGGCCCGATCGAGCGGTCGATCTGCCCGCGGACGCGGTCCGCGCGCTCGCCCGAGCCGGAGAGCAGGTCCCACATCCCCGCGCCGAAGTCGGCGCCGCCGAAGACGGCGTAGAGCGTCACCCCGATCCAGAGGATCGCCGCACAGACGTCGGCCTTGCTCACCGCGCCCCTCCCGGCGCCGCCTTGCCGGGGGGCGGTCCGTAGGGGACGTCGGCCACATCACCGAGCCGGTCCTCGCGCCAGCGCCGCGAGAGCCCCCGCAGCACGAGTGCGGCGACCACGGCGAGCCCGATGTAGATCGCCATGGTCAGCCCGAAGACGAACCAGATGCCCTTCGCCGGGGTGACGGCGTCCGCCGTCCGCATGTATCCGTTCACGATCCACGGCTGGCGTCCGACCTCCGTCACGATCCAGCCGCACTCGAGCGCGGCCACGGCCGCCGCGCCGGCAACCGCGCCCGCGCGCAGGAACCAGCGCGTTCCCGGGATGTCCCGGCGGCGCCACCAGGAAATCGCGAACCAGACGGCGAGCAGGAAGAGCAGCGTCGCGATCCCGACCATCGTGTCGAAGGAGAGATGCAGGAGGGTGTTGGCGGGGGGCCGGGCATTCGCCGGGATCTGATCGAGGCCCGTCACGTGGGTGCCGGTGCTGAACCCGACCAGCAGCGAGTCGAGGCCCGGGATCGAGACGCCGCCGGTCACCTTGCCGTCGTGACAGATCCCGCCGACGTGCTCGGCCTGATCGTCACCGCTCTTGTAGATGCACTCCATCGCGGCGAACTTGGCCGGCTGGTCGTCGGCGATCGCCCGCGCGGCGGTGTCCCCGACGAAGAGCTGGATCGGCGTCGCGATCGCGGCCACGGTGAACGGGATCAGGAAGCCGAGCCGGTGATAGCGGTCGCGACGGCCGCGCAGCATGCCGACGGCGTAGACCGACGCGATCAGGAAGCCGGTGACCATGTACGCCGCCAGCCACATGTGGAGGAACTCGTAGCCGGTCGCCGGGTTGAAGATCACCTCGAACGGCTTGACGTGGGTGACGTGGCCGGCGGCGTCCAGCGTGAAGCCCTGCGGCTGGTTCATCCAGGCGTTGGCGGAGACCACCGAGAAGGCGCCGCCGATCCCGGAGATCACGATCGGGATCGCGGCCAGCATGTGCGCGCGCGGCGAGAGCCTGTTCCAACCGTAGATGTAGATCGCGATGAAGATGGCCTCGAGGAAGAAGAAGATCCCCTCGATCGCGAACGCGATCCCGAACGCGTCGCCGAAGCGGTCCATGAATCGCGGCCAGAGCAGCCCGAACTCGAAGGAGAGCACGGTCCCGCTGACCGCGCCGACGGCGAAGAGGACCGCGACGCCCTTCGACCAGTTGCGCGCGAGCCGCAGCGCCTCGGCATCGCCTCGACGCCGGCCGACGAGCTCGGCGATCAGCATCACCGCCGGGAACGCGACCCCGAAGCAGGCGAGGACGATGTGGAAGCCCAGCGTGAATCCCATCTGGTTGCGGGCCGCCAGCAGATTCGTCCCCGCGTCGGCGAGGACTGTCGGATGCATCGCCCGAAGCCTATGACTTGCTCGTCAGGTGGAAGCGGTCGCAGAAGTCGCAGCGGTAGTAGCTCATGCCGAGCCGCGCGGCCTCCGCACGGGCGACGGCCTCGCTCTTGTAGCCGGTCTTCGGCTTGCCGTCCTCGCGGAAGTGGCTGCCGACGATGCGCTTCTCGGCCATGTCCCGAGCGTAGTGGCCGCTCGCGTCCCTCATGGGGAAGATGGGGGCGAGTAGGGGTCATTCCCAATAGGCAGAGCCGGCGCCCTCCGTCATCGTCGCCGCCATGACAGATCAACCAGACAACAAGCAATCCAAGAACGAGAGAACCGCGGTCGGCCCGCGACGTCCCCTGCTCCGGTCGAAGGACGATCGGAGGATCTGGGGCGTCGCGGGCGGCCTCGCGGAGCATTTCGGGATCAGCGCGACCCTGGTTCGGGTCGTCTTCGTCGTCGTCGCGCTGTTCAGCGGGGTGGGGCTGCTCGCCTACCTCGTGCTGGCGGTCGCCCTGCCCGAGGACGACGGAACCGGCGGGCCGGTCCCCGAGAGCGCCTGGCGGAGACTCGGCAAGGTCACGCTCGTCTGTGTCGTCGTGGCCCTGGTCCTCGGGCTGGCGGCGGGGCTCGCCGTGGTCAGCGCCTGGGTCGCCGCGACGGGGCACGGCACGGTGATCGCCGCGGTCGTGATCGCGCTCGGCGTCGGCCTGATCGCGGCCGCGTTCATCGCGGAGATCCGCAGGAGGGTCATACCGGCGCTCCTGGTCGCCGCGCTCGTGCTGGGCATCCCGGCGGGAGCGGTCGCCGCGGCCGGCATCCAGATCGACGAGTCGATCGGCAAGCGGACGTACGCGCCGACCGCCGCGGCGGAGATACCGCAGTCCGGCTACGAGCTCGGCACCGGCCAGCTCGTCGTCGACCTCCGGAGCCTGCCATGGGCGAAGGGCCAGGCGATCCCCGTGTCGGCCCATCTCGGCATCGGCCAGATGATCGTCTCCGTGCCCTCGAACGTCTGCATCGTGGGCGATGCAACCGGCAAGGCCGGCGAGCTGATCGCCGGCGGCCAGGTAAGCCACGGCATCGATCCCGACATCGATCAGGGCCAGCCGCTCACGGACGCACCCAGGCTCGAGCTCCACGCCGACATCCAGCTCGGGCAGATGATCGTGACGGACGAGTCCCCGGACGAGATCTCGACTCGCGGGGCCGACTACGACCATCACCAGCAGGAGCAAGCGACCCAGCGGGAGGTCTGCGGGAGGTGATCGCCGGGCCGTGAGGAGACCGGATGCGAGCGCGCTGGGGGCCGGGATCTCGATCCTGGCCTTCGGCGTGCTCCTGCTCCTCCAGGACCAGGACGTCATCCACCTCCAGGGAGGCTGGCTGCTGGCCGCGCTGACGGCCGCGGCCGGAGTCGCGGTCGCATCGCGGAGCCTGTCCGGTCAGGAGCCGGCGGCGGACGAGCCCGCGCCGCAGCGCGAGGCCGCCAGGCTCTCGCGGCTCGGGATCGTCGCCGCCGTCGTCCTCGGCGCCGCCCTCTTCTTCTTCTGGGCGACCGGCATCCTCGACTCCGCCGGGAACGCCGCGGCGGCTGCCTTCGTGGTGACGGTCGCCCTGATCCTGGTCTCCGCGCCGCTCTGGTGGACCATGGCTCGGCGCCTCGGCGCGGAGCGAATGGCGCGCGCCCGCTCGCAGGAGCGCGCCGAGGTCGCAGCGCACCTCCACGACTCGGTCCTCCAGACGCTCGCTTTGATCCAGAAGCGGGTGGACGAGCCCGAGGAGGTGGCGAAGCTGGCTCGCGGACAGGAGCGAGAGCTCCGCTCCTGGCTCGCGGGCGAGGCACCCGCCCGCCCGGGCGAGCGGCTGGCCGACGGCCTCGAGACCGCCGCCGCGGAGGTGGAGGAGCAGCACGGCGCCCGGGTCGAGACCGTCGTGGTCGGCGACGCCCCGATGGATGAACGCACGGAGGCGCTGCTCGCGGCCGCCCGGGAGGCGCTCACCAACGCCGCGAAGTTCGCATCCGGCGGCGGACCGGTGAGGCTTTACGCGGAGATCGACGAGGGCACCGCGAGGGTCTTCGTGGACGACCGCGGGCCCGGATTCGACCCCGAGGCGATCCCCGAGGATCGCCGCGGGATCCGCGAGTCGATAATCGGCCGCATGGAGCGCCACCGGGGCCGCGCGGAGATCCGAAGCGGCGCGGGCAGGGGCACCGAGGTCGAGCTCACCCTCGACCTGGAGGGGCCATGAGCGAGCCACCCTCGGTCGTGATCGTCGACGACCACCGGATCTTCCGAACCGGCGTCAAGGCCGAGCTCGGCGACCTGGTCGAGGTGCTCGGCGAGGCCGAGACGGTCGAGGAGGCGGTCCGCTCGATCACGGAGCTGGAGCCGGACGTGGTCCTGCTCGACGTCCACATGCCCGGCGGTGGCGGCGTAGAGGTGATCGGGCAGGTGGCGAAGTCGAGGCCGCAGCAGCGCTTCCTGGCGCTCTCGGTCTCCGATGACCCCCAGGACGTGATCGCGATCGTCCGGGCGGGGGCCCGGGGGTACGTCACCAAGACGATCACCGGCGAGCAGCTCGCCGATGCCGTGGCCCGCGTGCGCGACGGGGACGCGGTCTTCTCCCCCAGGCTCGCCGGCTTCGTCCTCGACGCGTTCGCAGGCGACCTGCCTGCCGATCAGGTCGACCCCGAGCTCGACCAGCTCACCGCGCGGGAGCGCGAGGTCCTTCGCCACATCGCCCGGGGCTACATGTACAGGGAGATCGCCCTGCGCCTGAGCATCTCCGTGAAGACCGTCGAGGCCCACGTCAGCTCGGTGCTGCGGAAGCTGCAGCTCTCGAACCGCCACGAGCTCAGCCGCTGGGCGGTCAGCCGGCGGCTGGTGGACTAGATGAAGGCCTTCGACGCCCTGATCCTCGGCGGCGGCACGGCGGGCTGCGTGCTGGCCGCCAGGCTCAGCGAGGACGCGGGCCGCCGCGTCTGCCTGATCGAGGCCGGCCCCGACTATGGCCCGTACGAGGCGGGCCGCTGGCCGGCGGACATGCGGGACGCCCTGGGGGTGCCGGACTCCCACGACTGGCGCAACTCCGAGCATCGCCTCTCGGTCGCGCGGATCATCGGGGGCTGCTCCTCCCACAACTTCTGCGCCATGGCGCTGCCGCTCGCGGCCGACTTCGACGACTGGGGTGTGCCGGGCTGGTCGGGCGCGGAGCTCGAGCCGCACATCGGGCGAGTGCTCGAGGCTCTGCCGGCCCATCGCTTCGAGGACGAGGCGCTCCACCCGTGGTTCGCGGCGCTGCGCGAGGCGGCCGCCGAGATCGGCCTGCCGGTGCATGAGGACCTGAACGCGCCCGATGCGGTCGAGGGCATCGGCAAGCTGCCGCTGAACGTCAGGGGCACGACCCGGTGGAACGCCTCCTTCGCCTATCTCGACCGGGCCCGGGACCGAACCAACCTGACGGTGATGGCGGAGACGCCGATCGACCGGATCGAGATCGAGGATGACCGGGTGGCATCCGTCACCACCCGCTCCGGAGATCGGCTGACCGCCGAGACGGTCGCCGTCTGCGCCGGGGCGTACGGCTCCCCCGCCCTCCTGCTGCGCAGCGGGATCGGACCCGAGCCGGAGCTGCGCCGTCACGGAATCGAGGTCCGAGCCGACCTGCCGGTCGGCGCGCACCTCAGGGAGCACTTCGGCGTGCCGCTGCGATGGTCGCCGAGCGGGGAGATGACGGCACGGATCGAGCGCCACCTCGCGGACCGGCCGGGCTTCCCCTTCAACGGCGTGATCAGGGCCCGCAGCGGCCGCTGCCCCGAGGGCCGCTGGGACCTGATCCTGCTGATCGCGCTCTTCCCGGGTCCGGTCCTCTCCTCGAGCGTGATGCTGATGAGACCCCGGTGGAGCGGCGAGGTCCGGCTGCGCTCCGCCGACCCGGACGAGTTGCCACTCGTCAGCGAGCTCGCGCTTGATCGGGAGGAGGACTCCGCAGCCGCCTTCGAGGGGATCGAGCTGGGCCGGCGGCTGGCGGGGACGGCCGCCCTCTCGGGGCTGATCGACGGGGAGCTCACCCCCGGCCCCGAAGCGACGCCGGAGAGCGTCCGCGCCGGCGGGCGAGATGCCCTCACCACCTTCTTTCACCCTGCCTGCACGTGCGCGATCGGCGCCGTCGCCGAGCCGGACGGCCGGGTCCGCGGCATCGACAACCTGTACGTCGCCGACGCCTCCGTGCTGCCGGAGATCCCGCCCGTGCCGACCAATCTCACGGTGCTGGCCGCGGCGGAGAAGATCGCGGCCGGGCTCCGCGCCGGCGGCTAGAGCAGCGGCAGGCCCTCGCGGAAGGAGGAGATCACGGCGTCCGCGCCCGCCTCGCGGAGCTCGTCGACGGCGTACTCGCCGGTCGCCACCCCGACCACCCGGATGCCGGCGCCGTGGCCGGCCTCGATGTCCCGCGGGGTGTCGCCGCAGGAGAAGCAGCGGTCGGGCTCGAGCGTGTCCCCCGAGACCAGCCGCCCCCGCTCCAGCGCCACCTTGGTGAGCTCGGTCCGATTGGGCGAGTCCGAGCCGTAGCCGCCGAAGGAGAAGTAGCGGTTCAGGTTGGCCCGCTGGAGCTTGATATGCGCCGCCTCC
>Ga0070741_10014383_pt1 | contig 13683 bp, 13 predicted proteins | sample Coa_R1_4_FD_66440 | JGI IMG/M metagenome (GOLD analysis project Ga0070741, IMG submission 66440) | Surface soil microbial communities from Centralia Pennsylvania, which are recovering from an underground coalmine fire - Coalmine... | ecosystem: Environmental > Terrestrial > Soil > Unclassified ... | reverse complement strand
TCGGCGAGCGCGGCCTCGAGCGCGACGATGCCGCCGAGCGACCACCCCGCCCAGACCGCGCGCGGCACCGTGGCCATGAGCCGCGCCGCGCACGCCCCTGCCGTGCAGAGCGTCGAATCGGCCGCATTGACGCCGTGCCCGGGCAGATCGACCAAGTGCACGCGCAGGTGTTGTGCAAGCAGCCGCGTGAGCGGTGCGAAGATGCCCGCATGCATGGCCCAGCCATGAATGAGGACGACGTCCGGGCCGCTGCCGACGCTCTCGACGATCATGCCGCTGCCGTAGCGCTGCGCAGCGCCTTCGCCAGCGCAGCGAGCAGTCGGTCGACGTCGTCCGGCTCGTGCGCGGCGGAGAGCGCGATGCGCAGGCGCGCCTTGCCTTTCGGCACGGTGGGCGGGCGGATCGCCGGTGTATAAAAGCCCGCGTTTTCCATTTGTACAGAAAGACGCAAAGCGTCTCGCGCGCTGCCGGCGAGCACGCCTTGGATCGGCGTACACGAGGGCAGCAGCGCGATGCCGAGTTCCGCGGCACCGCTGCGCAAGCGCGCGATGAGGCTCGCGAGCTTCTCGCGGCGCCACTCCTCCTCGCGCGCCACCGCCACCGCCGCCGCTGCCGCCGCGGCGAGCGCGGGCGGTATGGCCGTCGTGAAGACGAACGTGCGCGCGAATTGCACCAAGCCGTCGATCAAGGCGGCGCTGCCGGCGACGAACGCACCCGCGACGCCGAGCGCCTTGCCGAGCGTGGCCATGAGCACGGGAGCGTCGCGGTCCTCGACGCCCGCTTCGGCGAGGCTGCCGGCGCCGCGAGGACCGAGCACGCCCAGGCCGTGCGCGTCGTCGACGAGCAGCGTGGCGTGGTGTTCGCGGCATGCGGTGGCGAGCGCACGCAGCGGCGCCACGTCGCCATCCATGCTGAACACGCCGTCGGTCGCGAGCAGGGCCGGACGTTCGTCTGCCGCCAGCAGCCGCGCTGCGTGCGCGCCATCGAGATGCGCATACCGGCGCAGGTCGGCGCCTGCATAGCGCGCGCCGTCGATGAGGCTCGCGTGGTTGAGCTTGTCCTGGACGCACAGATCGCCGTCGCGAAGCAACGCGCCGAGCACGCCGAGGTTCGCCATGTAGCCTGTCGAGAACACGAGCGCGCGCTCACGGCCCGTCCAGTCGGCGAGCGCGTGTTCGAGCGCCGCGTGTTCCTCGCGATGTCCGCCGAGCAGATGCGCCGCGCCGGCGCCCACGCCCCAGCGCGACGCCGCGCGCGCGAGCGCCTGCGCAAGCGCCGGGTGTTGGGCGAGCCCGAGATAATCGTTGCTGGCGAAATTGACGAGCGTCTTGCCATCGATGACGACGCGCGGTCCGTCGACCGCTTCCACTGTGCGCAGCCGGCGCAGCAATGCCTGGCGCGCGCGCTCGGCGTGCGATGCGGCGAGGCGCTGCAGCAGATCGGTGCGCGGCATGCGAGCGGGCGTCAGGCTGCGTGCGCGGATTCGGTGATCCCGGCGTGCACGGTGCCGGCCTCGAGCTCGACGGCGAGCGGCACGATGCCGAGGCGCGCGAACAGGGCGCGATCGTGCGCGACGTCGGGATTGCCCGTCGTGAGCAGCTTCTCGCCGTAAAAAATCGAATTCGCCCCGGCGAAGAAGCAAAGCGCCTGCAATTCGTCGCTCATCTCGGCGCGGCCGGCCGAGAGCCGCACCATGGAGGGCGGCATGAGCATCCGCGCGACGGCGATCGTGCGCACGAACTCGAACGGATCGAGCAAGGCGGTGCCGGCGAGCGGCGTGCCCTCGACCTGCACGAGACGGTTGATCGGCACGGACTGCGGGTGCTCGGGCAGGTTCGCGAGCGTCTGCAGCAGACCTGCGCGCTGCTCGCGCGTCTCGCCCATGCCGACGATGCCGCCGCAGCACGTCTTCATGCCTGCCGCGCGCACGTGCTCGAGCGTGTCGAGACGGTCCTCGTAGGCGCGCGTGTGGATGATTTCGCCGTAAAACTCGGGCGCCGTATCGAGGTTGTGGTTGTAGTAATCGAGCCCGGCGCATTTGAGCCGTTCCGCCTGCTCGGCGCTCAGCATGCCGAGCGTGGCGCAGGTTTCCATGCCGAGCGACTTCACGGCGGCGATCATGCTGGCGACTTTTTCCACGTCGCGGTCCTTCGGCGAACGCCAGGCCGCGCCCATGCAGAACCGCGTCGCACCGGCGGCTTTCGCCGCGGCGGCTTTTTCGAGCACGGCATCGAGACTCATGAGCTTTTCGGCTTTCACGCCCGTCGCGTAGCGAGCGGCCTGCGGGCAGTAGGCGCAGTCCTCCGGACAGCCGCCGGTCTTGATCGAGAGCAGCGTCGAAATCTGCACCGCGTTCGGGTCGTGATGCGCGCGATGCACGGCGTGGGCCTGCGCCAGCAGCTCGTTGAACGGCAGTGCGAACAAGGCGAGCACTTCGGCGCGGGAATAGTCGTGACGCAGGGAACCGGTGGCGGACATGGCGCACTCGCGGGCGTATTGAGTGGGCGCGAGTGTGGAGAGCGGCGAGGGAGCTGTCAACTTGCGGAAAGACGTTCTGGTTGACGGTCTGCGGCGGGTGCAATTTGCCTTGCTCCCCGCGCATTGCCTGCTCTGCGGCTGTCGGAGGCACAAGAAAAGTTCAGTTCAGCTCAAAAATTGTTCAGATGCAGGAAATGACATCAATTTCCAGCTGGCGAGGGTCAATAGAACGACACGCGGCCATACTGACGGATATCTCCGTCGAGCCATTCGATCACGGCAGTAAGGTCGGGATCCCGAATTGCTGGCCGGATGCGCTCCAGCAGGGCAAGTGCGGCAGAAGGCGACTTGGATTGGGCGGCATCTGCTGCGAATAGAATCGCGCTGTGGCGAACCCTCTCGTCTTGGTTCTCGTCGATCGCAATTGACGCCATGACCTCGTCAGCGTCCGCCATCGTGTCGATTAGAGCGTGTACGCACTGACCGATCGTTCCGCGATCCACGCCAGCGTCGTCGATAGCTGACAGCAGTGTTAGTGCATCTCTGCGGTCGAACCGCTCTCGCATCAAAAGCGACGCCCCGCGCCGAACGTTCTCAGCGATGAAATTACGTTTCCCCCAGAAGATGTCCGGATGACCAGGGATGTGGCACAAGCGCCCGACCAATGGACGCAGAGCTGCATGACCCCTGTAGTTCGAAAGACACGAAATCAAGTAATACCATACAGTGGGCTGCTGCCGATGATACGCAAAGAGTGCCCGCAGGCCGTCCAGACAGCGTTCAACATTGTCACGATCCGAAAAGCTCTCCAAAGCGCGGCCCAAGTTCGATTCGCGGCCATACTGCTCGCGATACTTGAGGCAGTGATTTCTGAACTCGGCGAAAGTCGCTGCCGAGAATTCCCGCTCTGCGTGAATTGCGTAAGGTCCATTGGTAATGGCATCCGGGTGTGTCTGGAGGTGGTTGGTGATGTCCGACCAAGCGGCTCTTCGCTCCTTAGGGTCGACGAAAATCGCCAGCACCGGGAGGGTGTGGGATGCCCAGTATTCGAAATGGTCTCTGTCGGCTTGGAAAAAGTACCGGCTAGAATCGCGGTACGACGTACCCGATTTGATCTGCAGAGCAACGCAACACCCGGTCGCAGCTTCCTCGACGACGAACTCGACATAGGCATCGTTTCCCAGATCATTGTGAAGCTCGATCTCCTGAAACGTGCAATTTTGGTGTTCGACCAACTCACGGACAAAATTGATCCCGTCACGGCTGGTCGCCTGCGAACGTTTCCGCCTGGTTGTCATACAGGCTCCTCCCTTGGGAAACCGGGTGGGACGATGCTACTTCATAGATCGGTCTGTCGGATCCTTGAGCAGGATGTTCTAAACGAATCGGGACAGGGCTTCGAATTTCTCGTAACTCATCAATTCGCGTCGATTCTTCAAAGAAGGATGGGTGGAGGACAGCATCATCTGCTTGACCACTGCTTGCCTCCATACCATCGGTGCCGAGGCAGTTTGCAAGTCGCCGCCCAGCCCAGACCAGCCTCTCTTGTTCAGAGAGGCTTTGTGAAGCAAGATGAGGACGATTAGGCAGGATCGCGAGCAGAACGCTTACCAGAGGTTGCGGTTGAGGAAACTGTTGCCGGCGAGCACATGAAGTTCCCGGCGCGCGCGATATCCTTCGACGCTAGTCATGCGCCATCCCAACCCAAGAATGGTCATGCAGGCCATCGCCCCGAGAAACTGCAGGAAGGTCAGCGGCCTCGCTCCGAACGCGACGGCCAATACGAGGCCAACCGCGAGAATCGCAAAGGTCACCGCGTAGAAATACATGCTGATAGCGTGCACCGCTGTGGCGACACCACGTTTCCACGGTGCGGGGGGCGGTACGTCACTCGGCCATAGGAAGGATTTGGCCACATGGCCGATCGACCGAATGGCATTCACGACGCCGCGCCGACACTCTCGAAAATGCGGTCGCGTCCACCAATAAGACCAGCGCTCCAACTTCTGAATCGAAGCGCCGATCCCGATCATGACGAGAACGCAAACCTCAAGCGCAAACTGAAGCACGCCATACACCAAATCAACACTATCCATGACATCCTCCTGGCGATTTTGCCAATGGCACCATGCCGGCATCTCAGACGGTGAGATGACAAATCGGAAGTGTGACCGTAAGGCTGGGGTCATCCCAAGCGATTCGGTTCGCTCCTTCCGCTCCACCAAGCGGCCCGATGGATGGCTTCGAGTCGAGCCCGCTGAAACGCCTCTTCCAGGGCGTCCACATCATCGCGAAGTCCCGGATGGGCCATTTGACGGACGATGTCCATCAAAGAGGAGCGGCCTCCGGGCGGGATGATCTCACCGACATGCGTCGGAACATCACCGGAGCAGCGATAGTGCATGCGGGCGGCGAACCACAGGATCGATCGGCGCCACGTCAACGGACTGTGAGGAAACGCGTAGTGGGTCCGCTTGAGAGGCCGCACCGCTCGATCATGTGCTCCGGCGAAAAGAGACTCGCCAAACAATGTCGGGCGAAGTGCGTCAGCCAACGGCGTAGCCTCACGGTGCAGCCGCGCCGCGCCGATACGCATTGCAAAGCGGATCGCGTACAAATAGGGCTCACCACGCGTTTCCTCCCAGCGGCTGGTGTCACCTTCGATGGCCACCAGATCGTCCTCGAGACGGCGGACCAAAGCGAAGGGGTGTGAATCTTGCTCGGCTGCTTTGCACGCAGATTCGACAGTTCGTAAATCATCATCGAGCCACGTGCACTCGCCCGCGCGCGCCGGTTTGGGATCCACACTCCATGCAAAAGGGAGAATTCGCTCGTCACGTCTGCGAACTTGCCGCCATTGCATCAAAGGTGCTCGATGCACGCGGCAACAGGTCACCTCCGGAATCGACCATTGAAAGCGAAAATGCGGCGAGCGGCGTCGTTGGAGGTCGTCGAGGAAGCACAGGGGGCAATAGCTGGATTGCCGGCAGGCCGATAGGGATCGATGGCTGACGCCCCGCGCGTCGTTGGCTAACAGGGCATCCGGAAGATTGAACGCCGAAACGAGCGCCCCATGAAGCCGAAAATGTAGAGCGCCGAGGGAGTGGACCTTCAATTGCTGAGCGACGGGTCCGAGCAACTGCGCAAACAGCGAGTCACGGTTGATCTGGTACATGGCCGTAACGCGATCCAGGAACGAACTCCACGTCTCGTTCGGGTATGGCAGGTCCGCATGGATCCGGACCTGCCGACGGATGAGTCCTGTGCACTGCATCAGCGCGAACCCTTCAGCTTTTCGATTGACGGGCGAGCGATCGGCGCCTCGAGCGCTCTGACCGTGATGCGTTCGGTGCCGTTGACCACGGCGTTCACTGCCGCCATGCGCACGCGCGTCAGAATCCCGTCGAGATTGCCACCGGTGTGCTTGATGAGCGCTTTCTGCATTTCAGTGCCGGCGAGACCACTCGGCTTTCGAAGCGGGAGGTACTGCTCAAGTGTCGCGAGAAAGAGCGCGAAGTCATCGCCGACCTCCCAAGCGGGGATCGACAGAACCTCGAAGCGCGCCTGCAGGTTCGGATCAGCACGAAACGCTTCGCCGGCGCTCGGCGGCCCGATCGCGATAATCGGGAGGCTCAGCGTATTCATGAGGAACTTGATAATCTCGAGCACGCGTACCTGTTCACCCTCCGGCGCCTGGAGGATGTCCTGCATCTCGTCGAGAATCAGGACGCCGCAGTTGATGCGACGCAGCGTCTCGACTACCAGCAACTCGCGGTCGCTAATCGTGATCGATTTCGAAACAGGCACCTTGGTCGCTTCGAGGATTCGCGACAGGACGGCTTTCGTGCGGCGTGCCCCCGACATTTGAATGAGCAGCGCTTTCGGCGCTGGCCGATCGTCCGGGTCGGCGGGTGGCCCATGAAGGGGATAGCGAGCTTGCACGATCTTCGCGTAGACACTCTTTCCAGATCCGTGAGGGCCGGTAAGGACGATCCCGCGTGCTCGATGGCGTCTGGGTTCGAGGACCAGCCAATCGGCCTCATTGAGAAGCCCCTCCAACGTGGGGTGGATAATCTCAATATCGGACAGGATGCGAGCAATGCGCTCCTCATCGGTCTTGTCGAGCCACGCGCCAATTGCAGCGGCAACGTGAGTTCTCGGAAGAGAGGCACGCGGTTCGAGAACAAAATCGGAATGGTCAGTGGCAACAGCAGTCTCTGCGCCGGCGAGTTCGCCGGCGGAATTCGGAAGGAAGTCGGAAGTCATGTGAGTGTCCTCAGTCGATACGAACGATGAGCGGAAGGCTAGGAGACGAGCGATGGAGTTGCGTGTGCGGCTGGGGCTTCGGAAGCTCGGCACCTCTTGCGCCCCTGCGAGCCTCGTGCGCAGCCTCGGCCGATTCGGAGAGAAGCTCGCGTTTGACGATGTGCCCCGCCGTGCGCGCGGCCTTAAGTTCCGGCGTGTTCTGAAGCTTCGCATCCTCGGCAACGCTGAGCAGATGGTCCGTTACGGTCTTGTCGGCAAGCGCTTCGGCCCGCGTCGCACGGGCGATCACGAGTTCGCCATTGGGAGCGCGCACGTAAACGTGCTGGGGATCCCACGGGTGCTGATGCACGATGACCTTTTTGCGCTGGCCAATCCACGAACTCAGCGCCGGCGACCAGTACCTCGAACGATTGAATTCAATTCCGGTGCGGCGAAGAACACGCAGCTCGCCGGGGAGAAACGAGGCCAGGACCTCCTCTGGACAGGCTGGCGGCTGCGGCGACTTGCCCGCTGTCGCCTCCCGCCAGGCGATAATCGGCGGTTTGCCGAGCGTCGAGTGCGTCACCGTGTGATACCGCGTGACAATCTCGTAGGTCAGCCATTTCAGAAATTGCGCTGGAGTCAGCTGCGCGCGCGCCTCCGAATCGTAGTCGCCACGCGCCTGCGGATTGCTCTGCGTCGTACCGGGCAATAGATGAACTCGGCCCATCGTGGTCCCGATCAGCCGCTCGATCGCGCCGCCCACCTGCGGTTCGCCCGGGGGGCGATAACACAACTGCATGCCATGTTGTGCGCAACCGCGCTGAAGGGCGGCGGCACGAAACTCCATCGCGTTATCCACCCACAGCTGTTCAAAGAAGCCGAACGCCGCCCACAACTCTGGCGAAAGCCCCATTCGCCTGAGCCACTCGTCTTTCGGCAAGATGGCGTGTGCAAGGCAGAGGGCGACGCTCTTGGACGACGGCCGTTCGAATGAGACATAGAATCCCAACACGATCCGCGTGTAGTAATCGATCGCGAGTGTGATCCAGGGTCGCCCCAGCAGTTCGCGAGAGCGAGTAGCCGCACGGAGATTGACGTCCACGAGCGTGTGGTCAACCTCAACGCGTTGGAGCGGCCGCGACACGGTGACGTGTCCCGCCGCAGGTTCACAAACCTCGTTCGCGCGCTTGCGCCCTTCACGTTTCTTGATTCGCTCGGCAAGTTCCAGAGCCTCAATGCGACTCCGCACTGTATTGAGCGCGGGTGGTTTGAGGCCAGCCGCTTCACATTCGACAGAAAGCTGCTCGAAAGCGCTCTGTACAGAGGGCTTTTCCGCCGTCAGATAGTATTTCTCGAGACACGACGCGATGAGCAGCTCAACCCGAGCCTGCACCACCCGAGTCCCAGGGCGCCGCCCCGGCTTCGCTCGCATGCAGGTGAAGGGCGATGGATCTGCCTTGTAGGCCTTGAGGATGCTGTAGACGCGGCGCTCGGATAATTCAAATTGCGATGCAATTTCCGCGATCGCCTGCGACTTGCCCTCGGGCAAGCCGAGCACACCTCGGAGCGCTTCCTCGAGCGCCGTGCCACGTTCCCACTCCGCCTCGGGGATGGTCATCGCTGGCGACAACAGTTCAGATGCGGTCGGCACCGGCTGAAGTTCGCTGACCTTTACCGGCATCACCAACGAGCTGCCTTCAAGGGTAGCGAAGGCGATCTCGCCTTCGCTGCGCTTTACGTGAACGGTTGCACCGCGCCAACAATATTTCCCAGGAACTATCAGCTCAGTCGTCATTGCGATCGCCTCCCCACGGAACGACCGTCAGATCCGAATCCGTCACCACGAGGAGCGGTGTGGACATGACAGAACGCACGGCGCGATAGGAGCGACCGAGCTGCAACTCGTGCTCGGGAACGCGCTGCATCGGCTTGCCTTCAATCAACGATGTCCGATCAAAGCCACGTTCGGCGAGCCAATCCGGCACGTGGTGAAACTCCACCATGAAATCGGGCGTGTACTTCCTGACGACGCCGTCGCACAGGTAATGAATGGTGAAGGGCTGACTGGTGATGCGATTGACCTGCGGGATTGCAGCCAAGCCAGCGAGAATGTCGCGCTCAACGAGCGACTCGAACGGTACGGCGCCGCCGCGATAGGGGAAGAAGCCGCGGATATTACCGCCCCGAGCCAGCGGTATCTGGCGCTCACGCCAGATGATCTCGAGGACCAGCGGAGTCTCTTCTGGCAGGAGAATCGATGAAACAGGAACAACGTCGATCTGCGACAGAGTATTCGCAAAGAACATGGAAAATTCCTCATCCAAAGCCGGCTTGGCCGGCGACTAGGACGAGGCCACCCCGTAGGGCAAAAGCGGTCCCTCCCTCTTGACGATATGAAGGGTTCGTGCCATTCTCACTCGCATCAGCTCTCACACTGATGTGCTCGCAAGAGCAGGCAAGCCCGGCCCGCAGCCGGGCTTTCGCTTTTATGGGCCTCGGAAAACTGGCGGCAGCAGTGGTCGTCGTACTGGGCGCAGCACCTCCTTGTTTGCGTTTGCCCCTGCGCTCTCGCGGGGCCGTTTGACTAGACCAACGTACTCAGCCACTGCGCGACGTCGCGCGTGCGCGCGAAGCGCCCGCGGCGCCCTGCGAGCTCGAAAACTCGTACCGGCAAGTTCTTGCCTTTGGCAGCTCTGAGAAAGGAGCGCTCGCTCGCAAAGCCGAGCGCGCGTCGCAGCGGCTCGCCGGTCATGAGCTCGCCGTGGCGAGCGAGCAAATCGTCTTGGATGCCCTGAAGTGTCACGGCTGTCTCCCTTTGGCCGGCAGTGGCGGCATCCTGCAGTCATTCGGTACGCTATGACAACGAGCGAATAATCGACCAGTTTGCCACTCCATACTGGAGAGTACGTTGGCGCGTCCCACCACCGATCTCGCCTTAGTGCTGCGTTACAAGGTTTGGGCGCTTGCCGTGAAGCAGACGTGCAACATGTCCTGGGAGGGATTGGACGATCACCTGGCACCAGAGTGCGCACGGACAGCGCAAGGGGAGCGCACGCGCTTGTTTTGGAATGTGTACTACTGGGGACGCGACCCGACCAAGATCCGAAGAGGCCCGATACGAGTCAACCTCGTGAAGCGCGTGCGGCGCCGATTTGGCTCCGTCGGCCCGATGGAAATATGGTTTTCACGGTTGTGGCGAATGCTGAGCCCGCCCGGAATTGCGCCCTCTGAATGGCGCCCGATCAGTAGGAAGATCATCCATCGCGGATGCCTCTTCCAGGCGGAGCCCGAAGACGTCTTCGACGGCCACTGGGTGCTCCCGAACGAAGACGCGTTTCGCTGCGACGATGAAACGCGCGATCAGGGAATTTACAACCTTGTGCGGTCACGCGGGCTGGAGGGTGTGGCGCTGCTCGTCGCGCAGTTCAAGCTGGCTATGGCAGCAGTTGAATTGGACGACGCCAAAGCGTACCTCCTCGGCTTGCATGACGCGATCGATAAATTCTGCCGGCACTGGTGCGCTGGGTACCCGGAGGTCAGCATCCCTTTTCGGCAGATCGTCAAGCAGCGACTTGTGCTCTCCGATTGGTCGAGCCCCATTGAGACCGACTTTCAAATGCGCGTGCGAAGGCGCGATCCCCATTCGAAGCCAGCGCGCGCAATTCACCTGATGGAGTCGAGTCGTCTTGGCAAGGCGCTCATAGATATTTTCCATCATAGGCCGAACCGGAATCCTCCTATCGTTTCGGAAAACGAGTCGCTGCGCTGGTTTGTGCGAAATCGCGAACTCATCGCCAACGATCACGCAATCCATGAAGCCAGTTCCGACTTAGCGGTATTCCCGAGTGATAAGGACCGGCGCAAACGGTTGGCCGACATGCGCAAGAAGTTGCCGCGGGCGCCTTACAACGAGGTCCGCGGACTTAAGCGCCCCAAGCTACCGGAGCGCACGGGCGCCTCGCTATATCTACCCAAAAAAGTCATTGATGCGTCCGCGCTCCTAACCGAAGCGTCTCTGCGAAAAAGACGCACGCTCGAGCGACGTCACAAGCCAAAGAAAAAACCTGAGAAATAACCGTATCCGTTTGCAGAGGCAGAATCGATGTCTGATCGATTCCTTTGCAAGTTCCAACAGCGATATCGCGTTCGCGCGCTGATCGTGGCCACGGCGGCGGAATGAGTGCCGGTATACTGGGCCACATATGCGAAGGTTCTCTTTGTCGTCAACTAACTATGCAGGTCAAAATCCATGGACATTTTCGAAAATCTCGTCATGTGGCACCTAACCACGCGCCCTGATGTCTTCGTCCGTCATCAGCATGTGATTCGCTCGGGCAGTGCGAACGAGTGGAGCTGTCCCGATTTCGTCGCGCTCGATTTTGGCCAAAGACGCGCGTTGGTCGTTGAGGTTTCGACGGAAGCCAACTCCCGATCGCTGGTGGACAAAGTACGGAATCGCGAAGCACATTGGATAAACCCGTTGAAAGCTCAGTTGAGGGCAGCTCGTGTGATTGATGAGGCCAACTGGGGCTTTGAGGTACACGTCTATGTCCGCAAAGACAGGGAACAAGAATTTTCAGCACTGACAGACTCTCCCGGTACGCCGCTCCATGTGCGTGTTTTCGAAGATCTTGGCGCACCGTGGACCTGGGAAACTTGAGCCGAGCCGTGAGCCGAGGTCCCAGCCATCTCCGTCGATAGCGCTTGCCGTCCAACAGGGCAATTCGCGCATCCTCCAGACTGAGCTAGAAAGGGGGTTAACCTTCGCATCTGCTTCCGTTTTGTCAGGTTGACGACAGGATTAACAGCTCACTTGCCTTGCCACACGTTCGTGAAGGTACGCCCACCCATTAGCGGACAAACGGGCTGCGCGGCCGCATTGCAGCTGCGTTCGGACATGTCAACTGTAAATATTGACAGGTTGGCGAGCGCGCGACATTGACGTGCGAATGGCAGCGATTTGATTGACAACTCGACACCCCGTTCTCATGATGAATTCGGGTGACGTTCCGTCCTTTAGGAAACGTAGCGTAACGCTTCGGGTGTGCCAACACCTGCATGCGCACATATCTGTCGTCTTCTTCAGGCGACGGTTGGGGGAACAATCTATGTCGGCACTCGGTTGCGTGAGGCACGCTTTTGCGCGCTCGTGGATTCGTTGCGTTTGCTTGGCCTCGCTAGTCCTCGGATTGCTTGCGACGACGTCGAGCGCGCTCGCCGCATCACCGACAGTGACAAGCTTCAGTCCCACGAGTGGTGCTCCTGGGACCTCGGTCACCATCAATGGAACGAACTTCAGCTCGACGATCTCGAGTAACACCGTCAAGTTCAACGGTACGGTGGCCGCCGTTACGTCCGCGACCACGACCAAGCTCGTCGCGACGGTGCCGACGACCGCAACAACGGGCACGATATCGGTGACCGTTGGAAGCAGCACAGGAACGAGTAGCGGCAGTTTCACCGTTGCACCATCCATCACGAGCTTTACGCCCACGAGTGGTGTCGTGGGTGCCTCCGTTACGATCACAGGTTTGAATTTCAGCGCGACAAAAACGAACGACACGGTCAAATTCAACGGTACGACGGCGACCGTGTCGTCGGCGACGACGACGCAGCTCGTCGTGACCGTTCCTTCGGCAGCCACAACGGGGGCGATCACCGTCACCGTAGGGTCCCTGACGGGAACGAGCACGATGAATTTCACGGTCGTGCAACCTCCCACGATTACCGGCTTCAGTCCGGGTAGCGGCCCTGTGGGAACGCCGGTGACGGTCACAGGGACTAACTTCAGCAGCACGCCGAGCAGCAATACCGTCAAATTCAACGGCACGGCGGCGACGGTCAGCTCGGCGAATTCGACGCAGTTGGTCGCAAACGTTCCGAGTGGCGCGACGACAGGCAAGATCACCGTAACGACAAACGGGCAGACGGCAACCAGCACGGCAAGCTTTACCGTTACCGTGCCGCCGGCGATCACGAGTTTCAGTCCTGGCAGCGGCATCGTTGGAACGTCGGTAACGATCAACGGATCGAATTTTGGCTCGACGATCGCGAGCAATACGGTCTTGTTCAATGGTGTACAGGGAACAGTCACGAGCGCCTCGACAACGCGAGTGATCGCCACGGTGCCTACCGGCGCCACGACGGGTCCTATTTCGGTCTCGACCGGCGGACTCACAGGAACGAGTTCCACGAACTTCTCCGTGCCGCCACCCACGATTTCCGGATTCAGCCCAGGCAGCGGAGCCGTGGGCGACACGATCCAGATTTCGGGAACAAACTTCAGTACCACTATCAGCAACGACCAAGTGCTGTTCAATGGCATTGCGGCAACGATTACGCAGGCCACGTCGACGACGTTATCTGCCAAGGTGCCGAGTGGTGCGACCACCGGGCCGATTCGCGTCTCGGTCGGCGGTCAGAGCGTCACGAGTGGCACAAACTTCACGGTGTCGCTGCCAGCGCCCACGATTTCGGGCTTCTCGCCACCGAGCGGCGCAGCCGGTACGAGCGTCACGATCACGGGAACGAACTTCGATCCGAACATCGCCAACGATGCTGTCGCGTTCCATGGCACCAGTGCGGTGGTGACGTCGGCGACGTCGACACAACTCGTCGCCACGGTGCCCGTTGGAGCGACAACCGGAACCATCAAGGTCACCGTCGGAACCAAGTCGGTGACCAGTAGCGCGAGTTTCACGGTAATACAGGCGCCGAACATCTCTGCGTTCTCGCCAGCGTTCGGGGCTGCGGGAACCGCGGTGGAGATTGACGGCACAAATTTCAGCTCGACACCGGCGAATGATCTAGTGGCGTTCAATGGCACGCAGGCGACCGTCAGTTCAGCAACGACGACCGCTGTGAGCGTTACCCAACCGGTAGCTGCTGCCACGGGTCCCGTCAGCGTGACCGTGGGGGGAGTTGCCGGGACCAGCCGCACGAATTATGTCGTCGTCC
>Ga0070741_10014382_pt1 | contig 13683 bp, 12 predicted proteins | sample Coa_R1_4_FD_66440 | JGI IMG/M metagenome (GOLD analysis project Ga0070741, IMG submission 66440) | Surface soil microbial communities from Centralia Pennsylvania, which are recovering from an underground coalmine fire - Coalmine... | ecosystem: Environmental > Terrestrial > Soil > Unclassified ... | reverse complement strand
GCTCGCGTTGGCGGAAAGGGCGGCAAGCCCGCTCGTGCTCTGCGGCGCGGAATTTCATCTGCGCGGACGCACCCGCCGCGCGCAATGTGGCACGCCGGAATGGCACGGCGAGGATCTGTTGCTGCGCGTCCGCTGGAATACCTCGCTGCTTTTCCACCGCCATCCGGGAGAACTGCGTTTCGATGAGACGCTTGATGCCGGCGAGGACGGTGAGTTCGCCCATCGCTTCCTGGCCGCCGCCGGGGCCGCGGCCGTGCCGGTCGCGGCATTGCCGCTCGTCGACGTCCATCAGGATGCCGCGGCGGCGCTTCGCACCAACCTGCGCGGCGAGGCGGGCTGGCGCGCGGCGCGCCGGATCTGGCGGCAATTCGGGAAAAAATATCCGCCCTCGGTGCGGCGGCTGTTTGTGCTTCGCGCCTGCATCACCCGGGCCAAGTTGCGGGGCGACTGGCGAAAGGTGGCGCGCCTCGGGACCGGTCTTTTGTGCTCCGGACCGGAGCAGTGGCGGTTCGGCCTGAACGCCTTTCTCCTCAGCCTCGGCTGGTTTCCCGGCCGTTGGGTCAGCTGAACGGCGGCTTCAGGAGGAGGCCCGGCTTTTTTTCAGCGCGGCCAGCAGCCGTTGTTCCTCCTGCCAGGCGCGCGAGCGTGCGCCCCAGGCGCGGCGCAGCCAGCTTTGTGGCACGGTCAGGCGCGCGAGTGAAATTGGCACCCGCTTCGCCACCGTCCACAGCCAATAACCCGCCCCGCGCAGGCCAAAATGCCGCATCAGCCAGCGCGCATGCGCCGGCGCGTAGGCGTAACTGCGTTGCTGCCCGAGAGACCGCCAGATCTGTCCGACCGTGATCTCGCTCAGAAGCCAGGAAGCATAGTTGCGCAGGGCGTTCGGTCGGGCCTCCGCGCCGGCGCGCGGCTCCACCAGGACGCGATGGCCGGCTGCCCGCGCCCGCAGCGTGTAATCCGTGTCGCCATGTGCATGGGGCAGGTGCCGGCCGTCGGGAAAACCGATTCCGCTCACGACCGCGCGCGGAAGGCAGACAAAGTTGCCGCAGGCGGCGTCCACCTCGGCGGGCTCGTCGCCGGCGATTTCGATCATTCGCAGGCCCACGCCATGCCGCCGGAGGCCGCCGTAAACCAGCGGGCCGTCGGGCGGAACGAAACACTGGCCGGTCACGACCGCACCTGTCGCCTCGGCGGTGGCGAGAAGCCGGGCGCATGCGCCCGGCCGCGGCGTGGTGTCGTCATTAAGCCAGAAAATAAATTCCGCGCCGTCCGCATAGGCTGCGCGCATGCCCTGCTCGGTTGCACCGGTCCACCACCACTGTCCGGTTCCGGTCAGCACGTGCACGGCCGGAAACGCCGCCTGCACGGCCGCGCCGGTGCCGTCGGAGGACCCGTCATCCACCACATAAATCTCCGCCCAGGCCGGCACGCCGTCGGCCGCCAACAGGCGCAGGCAGGCCAGCGTCGTCTCGCGGCGGTTATGAACGGGAATGATAAAAGCGGCGCGCAGCGGATTCACGGCCGGAGCAGAATATTTTTTTTCCACTGATATTCGAGCCAAGGGAAATAGCCGCCCTCATAAAAAAGGATGCGGGCGGTGGCGTCGTCGAGGCGGGGGTCGGCGGCAAGGCTGGCGGGATGTTTCAGGGGAAAGGTCATGGCTTTGGTCGGAAGCGCGGCCGCCGGGTGCGGTCCCCGTGTGTGCAAGGCATCGTCGCGAAAGCCGATGTAGCTCACCAGATTTTGCGCCGGCACGATTCCGACCTGATCGTGCAGCCACCGGCCGAAGGTCCAGCGATAATCCCAGACGGCGAGGTCGCCGCGATGGCAGGCATCGAACCGCCGCCGCCAATAACGTCGATGCGGATAATAGGCCGGAAAGATTTTTTTCAGCAGGCCGGAGCGGCGCGCCGCCGGCCAGTCTTGCATCGTCGGGTCGTGGTGCGCCCAGGCCCGGCGCCAGGAGGCCCATCCCCAGATTTGGGTCAGCCGGGCAAAACTGTAACTGGCCGCCTCCCGGCCGGCCCAGCCTCCCGGAACGAACTGGCAGCCGGAAATCAGGCCAACCTTCGGCTCGCCGGCATAGCGTTCAAGCAATTCATCGCAAAAAGGAAAAAAAGTCGCGTCGGGAACGCAATCCTCCTCGAAAACCAGGGCGCATTCCTCCTCCCGAAACAGCCAGGTCAGCGCGCTCTCGATCCGCCGGGTCGCCCCGAGGTTTTCGCCGGCAAAATCGCGCCGCACCTCGCAGGGCCAGTCGACCATGCGCTCCACCAGCGCCCGCGTTTGCCGGCATCTGGCCTCATCGTCGGGGACCTGCGGCCGGGGGGCGTCGGTGGCAAGGTAAAGGCGCGCCGGACGGGCGGCACGGATCGCGGCAAAGGAACGTTCCGCGCAGTCGGCGCGGTTGAAAAAAATAAAAAGAACGGCGTGCCGGGTGCCGGGTGCGCTCATGGGCAGCCAATCTCAGCCGCCGGCGGAACGCCGGCCAATTCCCGCCAGAAATTCGGTTTCCATGCCTCGCGCAGGGCGAGCCACTGCGGCTTCAGGCAGGGACGCAGCGCCGGCAACAGCAGCGGAAACAACCACGCGCTGGCGAGCTGGGTAAGAAGAAAAGCGCAGGCGGCTCCCGTGAGGCCGAGCCACGGCACGAGCACGAAGTTCAGCACGCCCTGGCCGGCCAGGGTGAGCATCGCCGTGGCCAGCTGGGTGCCCGGTGCCGAGTGCACGGCGAGGTACTGCGCCCGCACCAGGCCGGTGAAGAGCGGCAGGCAGGCCCACGCCTGAAGGATGAGAATGGGCGTGGCTGCGGCATAGTCCGGTCCGAAAAATCTCGGGACGAGCCAGGGGCCGGCCAGGGTCGCGCCCAGAGCGGTGAGCCAGCCCAGCGCGCTCAAAACTGCGAAATTGCGCGCCAGCGTGGTCCGGCCCACGTCCGCCGCCAGCGCTGGCAGCAGGCTTGCTGCAGCGGTGGTGGCGACAAACGTCGGAAGCTCGATCAGCCGCAGGGCGGCGAAATACCGGCCGGTGTCTGCCGCTCCCAGCCATCCACTGACAGCAAACTGGTCGACGCGGAGAGCGAGGCTGCCCACGAGCGCGCCGAGGGCAAAACCGCGGCCTTCCCGCCACAAGGCGCGCGCCGTCGCCGGATCCCAACGCCAGGCCGGCCCCTTTTCGTCGCCGCGAGCGTAAGCCCAGGCCAGCCCGCCGACAAAAAAAACCGCCTCGAGCACCTGGACCACGACAAATGCGACCACCCCGGCTCCGGCCGCGACAAGCGCGAGCTTGAGCGCGGCGCCGCCCAGCAGCGCGCTGAGGCGGGCGATCGCCGCCGGCCGCGACTCCACCCGCCGGCGGAACCAAAGATCCGTCACTTCCGCCGCCTGCACGAGGAGGAGCAGGCCTGCGACGGCAAGGGCGCCACGCGCCGCGGCAAACCGCGGCACCAGAGCGAACGCTTCGATCGCCACCAGACATGCAGCGCCGACCGCCAGTCGCAGCACTGCCGCACTGCCCAGCAACGCCCCGGCATCCGCCGGACGGCGAACCAGCTCGCGCACCAGGACGCCTTCCAAGCCGAGTTGCGCCAGGGGCATGGCCACGCCGACCACCGCCAGGGCAAAGTTGAGCACGCCGAAACCGGCCGGCGCCAGATGCCGCGCCACCGCGGCCAAAACCACGGCGGTGACAACCGACCGCACCAGGCGTTCGCCGACCAGCCAGGCGACAAAATGGATCGGCCGGCCAAGAGACGCAGTGGAGGCGACGGAGGTCACGGAACCGGCAGCATGTTCAGGGAGGGAGGCCAAGCCAAGCCTGCACGCGGGTCCAGACCTCTTCGGTGGACAACTCACGAATGCAGTGGGGCTCGGCGAAGCGGCAATAATCCCAGCATGGCTTGTGCGGGCAGGGCCGCCCTTCGATCCAGGCCGCCTGCGGATGCCGCGGCGCGAACCGCTCCGGCAGTTGCGGTCCGAAAATGGTGAAGGTGGGGAGGCCGAGCAGCGCCGCGAGATGACCGGGGCCGGCATCATTGCCGATAAAGCGGTCGGCTCCGGCAAGGGTGACCAACAGCGCATCGAGGTCCGGCCGCGAATCGTCGAGCACGGTCACGGTCCAGCCGGCGGCGCGCAGCCGGGAGGCAATCATTTCGAAGCGCTCGCGCGGCCACTGCCGGACTGGCTGGCCGGCGCCGGTGTGGAGGACAAGACGGCAACCCGTCCGGGGCGCCGGCGTCGTTTCCTGCAGCGGCCAGTCCATTGCCTCGGCCAGGCTGGACCAGTATTCCGCGCGGTGCGGTCGCGCCGGGTGCCGCAAGGACCGCGTGAGCAAAAGCTTCGAACCAGCGCGGGGAAATCCCATCCGGCGCCGCGCTCCGGCCAGGGCAAGCAGGGCGTGATCGCGCGGGTCCGGGCGCGCAGACACGCCGAGGTCGAACTGACGACGGCGCAGGTCGCGCCGCAGGCGGCGCAACTCCCGCCACGGCCAGCGATGCAGACGGTATTTGTGTCGAAACGCCGTCCATGGCGCGGTCAACGGCACAAGCTCCACCTCCGGCGCGAAGCGCGCCAGCAACGGTGCAGCATGGGGCTTGGCCAGCAAGGTCACCCGTGCCCGGGCCGTCGCCGTTTGCAAAAATGGCATGGCGAGCGCGAGGTCGCCCACGCCCCACAGTTCCAGAACGAGCAGGCGCGGGAAGGCAGAGGCTTGCGAAGATTTTGCCAAGCGTGCGAAGTTAAGTTTTAAATCGCGGGCATGACAAGCCGCCCGCCGTCCGCCTCGCTGCGGCCGTCTCCCACCGCCTCGTGGTTGCCGGCGCTGGTCTGCGCGCTGGCCGGCGCGGCGGTTTTTCAGTTTTTCGGCAACAGCACGCGCGGCTACATCGACACCGCCTCCCTGTTTTATTGGTGGGGTTTTCAGTGGGTCAACCGCGCTTCGGAGACCGAACATGGCTGGCTCATTCTCGGGCTGAGCGCCTGGCTGCTCTGGCGGAATCTGCAGGCGAGCGATGCGGAGGGAAGGCCGGAGGAACAGGGCCTCCTGGCTCCGGCCCTCGCCGCGCTGCTCGGCGCGCTGGCGCTCCACCTCGCCGGCTATGCCGTGCAGCAGGCCCGGGTCAGCATCGCCGCGCTGCTGCTGTTCATCTGGGGTGTGCTCCGCCTGGCGGGCGGCCGCCGCTGGGGCCGGGCGGCGGCGTTTCCGCTCGCCTTCATGCTCTTTGCCGTTCCGATCAATTTTTTGGATACAACCGGTTTTTATCTCCGTCTCTGGGTGACGGAGATGGGGACCGGACTGGCGCACGCCTTCGGTATCGGCGTGGTCCGCAACGGCACCCAGCTGCTCGCGCCGGATGGCCGCTACAACTACGATGTCGCGGCGGCCTGCTCGGGCGTGCGTTCGCTCATGGCCATGCTGGCATTGGCGGTGCTCGCCGGCTACGTTTACTTGCGATCATGGTGGCTGCGCGGCGCGGTGCTGGCGCTGGCCCTGCCCGCCGTCTTCATCGGCAATGTCGTGCGCATCACCGCTATTATTCTTGCGGCGCAGGCCGGCGGACAGACCTGGGGCAACGCCGCGCACGCCGCGATGAACTATGGCATTTTTATCGTGGTGCTTGGCGTCGTGCTCGCCGCTGTGGCCGGCTTGCAAAGGTTCGATCACGCTCTGCCGGCGCCGCCCGTGGAAACGGCCAAACCGCCCGGTGGCGCCGCGGCGCGTGCGGGTGGGAGGGTCGTCCTGATCGTGCTCGTCGCCGCGGCCGGCGTCGCCATGCTGACGCGCCGGCTCGATGCCCTGCCGCCGGCGGAGTCCGTCGGCTTGCGACTCGCCGCCGACGGGGTGAATCCGGCCGAGCTCCCTCCCTTTCTGGGGACGGAGTGGGTCGGCCGGACCGAGGAGGTCACCGCCGTCGAGCGCGAGGTCCTCCCGCCGGACACCGGGTTTTCGCGAAAACTATATTTTCGCTGGGACAACCGCCGTCAGCCGGTGCTGGTTTCCCTGGTCTTGAGCGGGCATGACCGCACCTCGATTCACCGTCCCGAACTTTGTCTGGTGGGGCAGGGTTGGACGATCTTGGGCAGCGAACGGCGGCAAGTGTCGGCGGGCGGACGCACCTGGCCCGTGACCTTGTTGCAGGTTGAAACACGGCTCGCTCTGCCCGACGGCGGCTCGCGCCGTGAGCCGGCCGTGGTGGTTTACTGGTTTATTGGCGGCGACAGTGCGGAAGCCTCCACCGGCGGTCGTTTATGGCGGGAGACATGGGACCGGCTGGCACACTGGCGGCGCGACCGCTGGGCCTACGTGCTGGCGCAGACGCCGGCGGATGACGGTCCTGCGGCCGCGCTGGCGCGCGTGCAGATCGTGCTGGCGGAGGCGCTGCCGCCGGTGCTGCCGCCGCGTTAGCCGGCGGAGAAGGCTTGTGCTTTGGGGCAGGGAGACTAGGCTTGTTGTTTCATCGTCAGTGAGCGCCGTAGACTTCGCCTTCCTGATTGCACAGAGCACGCCTGTGCCGTGGTTTCTCACGGTGGCGATGGCTGCTGGCGCGGCGGCAGGATTTGCCGTGGCCTGGCTGACGACGCGTCACATCCGTCGCGCCGTCCGGCAGAACGCCGACCAGTTTATCGAGGTGGCCAAGCGGGAGGCGGCGGTGGCCGCCCAGGAAATCCGCCAGAAAACCGAGGAGGAGCTTGCGGCCCGGCGGGCCGAATTGAACCGGGAGTTCGACCGGCGGGAGATCGAAACCGACCTCAAGCTCCGCGAAATCCGCTCGCACGAGGAATCGCTGGCGCTGCTCGATTACCAGCTTGAGCAGAAACAGGAGCGCCTGGAACGCGAGAATGCCGCCATTCGTCAGGCGCGCGACGCCATGCGCTCGCTGTCCAAGAGCCTGCGCAAACGCCTCGAGGGCGTTTCGCACATGGACGCGGAGGAAATCAAGAAACAGCTGCGGGAGGAAATGATGATCGAATGCCAGGACGAGCTCCGGGCCCTACGGCGGGCGACGTTGGAGCGCTCCGAGCAGGAGATCCAAAGCGAAGCCAAGCGCATCCTGCTCGCCTCCATGCAGCGGCTGGCGAGCAAGCCGAATAACGACATCACCGCCACCATCGTGCACCTGCCGAGCGAGGAGATGAAAGGCCGCATCATCGGTCGCGAAGGGCGCAACATCAAGGCCTTCGAGGCCGCCACCGGCGTTACTCTGCTGATCGATGAATCGCCGCAAATGGTGCTGATATCCTCCTTCGACCCGGTGCGCCGCGAGATCGCCCGCGCCGCACTGGAAGGTCTGATCCGGGACGGCCGGATTCATCCGGCGACAATCGAGGAATTCGTCAAGCGGGCGCAGGACGAGGTTGACCTCAATCTGGCCCAGACCGGCGAGGAGGCCGTCACCCGCCTCAAAATCAATGGACTGCACCCGGAAATCATCAAACTGCTCGGCAAGCTCAAATACCGTTTCAGCTATACCCAGAACGTCCTCGATCATTCCGTCGAAGTCGGCTTCCTCAGCTCAATGATTGCGAGCGAGATCGGGCTCGATCCCAACGTGGCCAAGCGCGCCGGCCTACTGCACGACATCGGCAAGGCGGTCGAGGGGGAATACGAGGGCAGCCACGCCGTGATCGGGGCGGAGTTCATCAAGCGGTACGGCGAGACGCCCATTGTGGTCAACGCCGTGGCCGCCCATCACGAGGAAGTGAAACCGGAGACGATTTATGCCGGCCTTGTCATCCTCGCCGACACGATTTCGGCGGTGCGGCCCGGCGCCCGCGCCGAGTCGATGACCAACTATATCGAACGCCTCGGCCGCCTGGAGAAGCTCGCCCTCTCCATGGACGGCGTTCAGCAGGCCTTTGCCATCCAGGCCGGCCGCGAAATCCGCGTGGTGGTCAAGCCCGACGTGGTCACGGATGACCAGGCCGCCGCCCTGGCCAAGGCGCTGCGCAAAAGAATCGAGGAGGAGCTGCAATACCCCAGCAGCATCAAGATCACCGTCATCCGCGAATCGCGTTTCACCGAAACGGCAACCTGAGGCCGCCCGGCGGAAGCAGCCCCCCGGGCACGAGCCGGCCGGGATTTCTCCTCGATTCGCCCTCCTCGACTCCTGATTCTTCATCCATGGCCGATCCAAAAATTCTCCAGACTTTTCCCAATCCCGCCCCGCGGCGCGATTATCTGATCGAGCACACCCACCATGAGTTCACCTCGCTCTGCCCGATCACCGGCCATCCGGATTTCGCCGAAATCACCGTCCGCTATGTGGCGGACAAGCGTTGCGTCGAGCTCAAGTCGCTCAAGCTCTACTTTCATGCCTATCGCAACGAGGGCATTTTTTTCGAGGCGGCCACCAATCGGATTTGCGAGGATCTCGGTGCCGCGCTCAAGCCGCGCAGCCTCACCGTGGTCGCCCGCTGGAGGGCCCGCGGCGGATTCACCTCGGTCATCACCGCCGACTACAAAGAAAAACCTCGCCAACGGCACCGGTGAACGGTTTTGGTCGTCGCTCCCATGAAAATGCTCCGCTTGCTCCTCCTGGCCCCGCTCCTCGCCGTTCCCACCTTCGCCGCTGATGTCTCCACCCCGCCGGCCTCCCCGGCGCCGGTTTCGCCGCCGGCGGCCGGCAAGGCCCAGCCGGCGGTTCCGGCCGCCACTCTGGCCGACGCGGAAGCAGTGCTCAAGGCCATGCATTATGACGACACGCTCAACCGCATGCTCGACCAGCAGAAGCGCGCGGTCGTCTCCATGACCCGCCAGATGGTCATGCGCATGAACGCCCCGGGCACGTCGCCGGAGGAATATGAGGCCTTTCAGCAGAAGGCGATCGACACCGCCTGGGCCGGGATCAAGGCGGACGACATCCACGCCGATGTGGCGCGCATTTACGCCGAACTTTTCACCAAGGACGAACTGCACGACATCGCCGCCTTCTACGGCACGCCCGCGGGCCAGGCCCTGGTCGTCAAGTTGCCTGAGGTGCAGCAAAAAATCATCGCCGTGCTGATGCCGCGGATGATGCAGATCGTGCCGAAGATTCAGCAGATGGCGAAAGATTTTGTCGCCGAGCGCCAGGCGCTGGCGAAAAAGACACTGGATGAGGCGGCCAAGAACGCCCCGGCGGGCAAGCCGGCAGCTGAACCGAGCCCGGCCACGCCCACCGTCTCCGCGCCCGCCCCGGCTCCCTCGAGCCCGCCGAAGCCTTAAGCACTCCCGTTCAGCGCGGCGATGACCCCGGCGTGCAGCGCCGGCCCGGCCGCCACGATCGATTTCGCCCCCACGGCGTCGCGCCCCTGCCAGTCAGTGATGATGCCGCCCGCGCCGCGGATCACCGGAACGAGCGCGGCGATATCCCAGGGGTTCATCACCGGGTCGCACATCACGTCGGCCCAGCCGCTGGCGACGAGGAGGTAACCGTAACAATCGCCCCAGGTCCGCACCAGTTTTGCCCGCCGGGCCAGCCGGTCGAAGGCAGCCCCGTCCTGGTGCTTGGTCGGATTGAGCGGATCGCTCGTCAGCAGGGTTGCGTCTTCGATCCGGGCCGTGGTCCGGCACCGCACGGCGCGGCCATTCAGGGTCGTCACCGAGCCGTCGCCGACCATGATTTGACGCAGTACCGGCTGGTGGATCACACCGAGCACGGGTTGATCGCCCCGCAGCAGGGCAACCAGCGTGCCGAAGAGCGGACAGGCGCTGGCAAAGGATTTGGTGCCATCAATCGGATCGAGTACCCAGGTGAATTCCGCCCCGGGATTCTCCCGCCCCAACTCTTCGCCGAGAATGCCGTGGCCGGGAAATTTTTTGCGAATGAGCCGGCGCATCAGTTCCTCCGCGCCGCGGTCGGCCTCCGTCACCGGTGTCTGATCGGACTTGGTCTCCACCACCAGGTCGGGATTGGCAAAGAAAGGCCGGATAAAATCGCCGCTTTTCTCGGCGAGCTCGAGAGCAAAGGCGCGGTAGGACGTCAAATCCACCCCTTCCTTCAAACCGCGGAATCACGGAAAGACACGGAAAAAAAGATTCCGGTTTCGGGCTTCGGCGTGTTTCCTCGGGAGCGTGGTCAAATCCTGGACGGTGCAGCCGGTTTATTTTGTCGATTTCGAGGGGAGTCGTTCCACCGGCGTGCTCGAATACGGTGTGGCCACGGTGCTCGACGGCCGGGTGGTGGAGGCGAAAACCCGTCTCTGTCGCGCCACCGGCCAGATCCGCGCCGAGGACGCCGCCGTGCACGGCCTGTATGACCGCGATCTGGAGGGTCAGGCCTCTTTTTCCGGCGATTTCGATTATTTTGCCGGATTGCGCGAGCGCGGCCCGCTTGCCGCGCACTATGCCGGGGTGGAAAACGCGCTGCTCAAGTCGGTCTGGCCCTATGCGCGGCGTTCTCCTGATTTTGCCCGCCCGGGTGAAAACACGATCGATTGGGGCCCATGGGTCGACACCGGTTCGCTTTACGCCCAGCTTTATCCGCAGCTGGCTTCCCTCAAGCTCTGCGATCTTGTGGCCGGCTGCGGCCTGGAGAACGAACTGGCGCGGCTGGCGGCGGCACACTGTCCGCCGGCGCGGCGTCATTACCACGCCGCCTTGTATGATGCGCTGGCCGGTGCTCTCCTCCTTGCCTCGCTGGCGCGTGAGCCCTGGCTGGCGGACCTCAGCCTCGGCCAAATGCTGGCCCTGAGCGCGCTCGATCCGGAAAAACGCGATGCCCTTCGGCAGGACACGTTTTTTTAGCGGCCGCCATCATCCGAGCGGATATTTTTTCCAGCCGGCAAGCTGGGCCAGGACGCGCAAGGCGAAGAGCGGATTGGTTTTCAAATAGCGCGGACCGAGCCGTCGCGGCTCCATCCCGAGCCGAAAAAGCCATTCCAGGCCGCGGCGCCGGATCCACTGCGGCGCCTGCCGTACCCGGCCGGAGAAGAAGTCGAACGCCGCGCCGACGCCGACGAGCGCGCCCGCGTCCAGTTCGCGCCAGTGGGCCGCCATGAAGCGCTCCTGTTTCGGCGTGCCGAGCCCGACCCAGACGATATCCGGTTTTTTCTCCGCCAAATCGGAGCGCAGCGCCGTCCACTCGCCGTCGGTCAAGGGCCGGAAGGGAGGGGTGAATATTCCGGCGATTTGCAGTCCGGGAAAGCGCACCATCAGTTTGTCCCGCAACGCTTCGGCCACGCCGGGTGCACCGCCGAAAAAATAATGCGTCAGGCCGACAGTCCGACCGGCATCGCACACCGCCAGCATCAGATCCGGCCCGTAAACGCGCGTGACCTGCCGGTGTCCATGACGGTGTGCCAGCCAGACCAGCGGCATGCCGTCCGGCGCCGTGAACCAGGCGTGGTTGAGAATTTCCCGGAAAGCCGGATCGCTGCGGGCCTCGCTCAGCCCATGGGCGGTGCCGAAGCAGACATAGCCGGACCGGGCACCGCCGCGGACCGAGAGCAAAAGGTCACGCGCGCGATCGAGGGTGAGCGCCGACACGCCCACGCCGAGCACATTGAAGCGCGGAATCTCGTCCGGCTGGGGCCGGGCGGCCACGGGCGGTTTTTTTGTCAGCTGAGTCATGCAGCGCGCCTGCCTGGCGATGCCTCGACGCTGGCCGGAAGCGACGCGGCTGGCAACCGCGCACCGGTTGCGCCGCTCAGGGCTTGCCCCCCCGCGCGCCCATCCGCAGCCCGGCGTAGAGCTTGGCCAGGGTCTGGTTCCCAAGCGTGTCCAAGCGAAGATGGGCCTCGGAAAAATCCTGCTCCGCCGTCGACTCATTCGGCACGGCCACGCACCAGAGTCCCGCCGCCCGGGCCGCGGCGATGCCGGGTGCGGAATCTTCCAGCGCCAGCACCTCGTCGCCCCGCAGTTTGAGCGATTTCAGGGTGGCGAGATAAAGGTCGGGCGCCGGCTTGGGCGGCGTCTCATCGTTGTCGCGGCAGGAAAGAAAATCGAACTTCTCAAACAACCCGAGATACTTGAGGTACCCGGTGACATGCGCCGACGCGGAGTTGGAGGCAACCGCGAGCTGCAGGCCGCGCTGCCGGGCTTCGTTGATCAGCTCGACCACGCCGGGCAGCACCTTCTGCTGTTCGAGGCGCTCCTGATTGATGCGCAGCCGCTCGGTCTCGAGCTCGGAGCGCGGCGCAGTCGGTCCGAACGCCTTCCACGGATCAAAATCCGCCTCAATCGTGCCGACGGCGCGGATGAACTTGGCCCGGTCGAACGGCATGTTGCGCTTGCGGTGAACCTCCGCGAAAGCGTCGATCAACGGCGTTTCGGTGTCGAAAATAAGGCCGTCGAAATCAAAGACTATGGCACGGATCATGAAAGAAGGCTGACAACAATGACGTGCGGGCGGGGCAAAAGGAACAGCGCCGCGGGCCTATTTTTTTGTATCGAAGCGGTAAAAGAGGCCAGCCAAATGCATGTCAGGCCGGCTTATTACAGCTTTTTTTCTTTTTTACCGGCTTTAATCTGCAAATCGAATGCGCAAGGACTGGACGCCATGGCGGAAACTTTCCAGCGTGCTCCTCCATGCCCCGGATCCCATTCTCCGCCTCCTGCCGCCGCTTTGCCTCGGCCGCCGGTCTTTTTCTCGCCATGAGTTCACTTCTCTCTGCCATGCCCGCCACCCACAACCGCGCCGAAATTCCCGCCAAGTATAAGTGGGATTTCACGCCGATCTTTGCCAGCTGGGACGCGTGGGACGAAGGCATGAAAACACTCGACGCCAAGATGAGCGAATTCGCCGCGCTCAAGGGCACTCTGGCCAAGGGGCCCGACGCCGTGCTGCGCGCCTACAAGCTCTACGACGAGATCGGCATCCTGCAGTACCGGGTTTATTGCTACCCGCAACTCCAGCGCGACATCGACACGCGCGATCAGGCGGTGTCGGCCAGGTTCCAGCGCGTCCAGGCGCTTTTCGCCAAATTTGGCACCGCTACTTCCTGGTTCACACCCGAACTCCTCGCCATTCCGCAGGCCACGATGGAAAAATGGATCGCGGCCACGCCGGGTCTCGGCATCTACCGCTTTACCATTTCCGAGGCCTACCGCCAGCAGCAGCACGTGCTCGACGAAAAGGGCGAACGGCTCCTTTCCTATGCCGCCCGGTTCAACCAAGCGCCGACCGAGACCTTCCAGGAACTGAGTACGAGCGACATCAAGTTCCCCAAGATCAAATTGTCCGACGGCCGGGAGGTCACGCTCACGCCCGCCGCCTACCAGGCCGTGCTGATGACCAACCGCAACCAGGCCGACCGCGCCGCCGCCTTCGAGGCTTATTACAAGACCTACGCCGCCACGGTGAACACCTACGCCGCGATCTATAACGGCCTGCTCCAACGCGACTGGTTCCTCGCCCAGTCGCGCAATTTCAATTCCACCCTCGACGCCGCCCTCGACGCCAACGCCATCCCGCCCGCCGTGGTGCAGAATCTCGCCGACACGACCCGCGCCGGCACCGCGCCGCTCCAGCGCTACCTCCGCCTGCGCAAAAGGCTCCTCGGCCTCCAGACCTACCATCTCTACGACAATTTCCTGCCCATCTTCGACGTCGAAAAAAAATATCCCTACGACGAGATCGTCCCGCTGGTGATTTCATCGGTCGCGCCGCTCGGCGCCGATTACCAGGCGAAATACCGGCAGTTCACCACCGGCGGCCGGATCGACGTCTATGAAAACGACGGCAAGCGCAGCGGCGCCTACAACATG
>Ga0070741_10014381_pt1 | contig 13683 bp, 13 predicted proteins | sample Coa_R1_4_FD_66440 | JGI IMG/M metagenome (GOLD analysis project Ga0070741, IMG submission 66440) | Surface soil microbial communities from Centralia Pennsylvania, which are recovering from an underground coalmine fire - Coalmine... | ecosystem: Environmental > Terrestrial > Soil > Unclassified ... | reverse complement strand
GCACGTCTTTTCATCTCACTTCCCGCTGCGGCGCCGGCGAAGCCGGCACCTCCGCTCATATTGAGCCTCCGTCGAGCCTACGGCCCATGATCCACGGCGCGACCACGTGCCGACCAAGGGCGATGCGAATCGCCGCGGAGATCACGACGATCGCCGCAAGCCACAGCCAGGCACGTCTTTTCATCTCACTTCCCGCTGCGGCGCCGGCGAAGCCGGCACCTCCGCTCATATTGAGCCTCCGTCGAGCCTACGGCTCATGATCCACGGCGCGATCACATGCCGACCAAGGGCGATGCGAATCGCCGCGGAGATCACGACGATCGCCGCAAGCCAGGGCCAGGCGCGGCGAGTCATTCGAGGATCCCGGACTCGACGGCGGCGCGCGCGAGCGCGGGCGCGTCGTCGATGCCGACCTCGGCCGCGGCTTCCGCGATGCGCCAGAGCACCGCGTCGTCGACCGCGTCACCGCCGGCTGCGATCTCGAGCGCCGCCGCGTACTCGTCGGCGGCGTGCGCCAGGTCGTGCTCGCGCGCGACGTACGCGCGCGCGTTCGCACCGAGCTCGGACGCGTGCTCCGCCGCGAAGCCGAGCGCCGCCTCGAGCATCGGCACCTCGACGTCGTCGACCGGAACCTTCAGCGCGACGTCGTCGGGCAGCTCGGCGAACCACCCGACGTCGGAGACGACCATCGCCTTGCCGAGCGAGAGCCCGCGGATCACGGAGCCCGACGTCTCGCCCATCGTCGGGAAGCGCAGGTTGACGAGGACGTCGCACGCCGCCATCAGCGACCACATCCGCTCTTCCGGCACGTAGTCCAGGCGCGTGATCCCGTCTCCGAGCCCGAGGCGCTCGAGCCTGCGCGTCAGGTCGAACCGCTCGCCGGCCGCGCCCGCGAGCAGCAGCCGCGCGCCCGGTCGCTTCGCCCGCAGCGACGCGAACGCCTGCAGGAGCTCCGGAATCCGCTTGTTCATGTTGAGGAAGCCGAAGCAGCCGATCAGCGGGTCGCCGCTCACGTCGGACGCCGCGGTCACCTCGTGCATCGGCCATGCGGGATGCGGGATACGCCAGAGCCGCCCGTCGTAGCCCGCGGCGCGCGCCGCGCGTGCGACGAAGTCGGAGTGGACGATGAGGCCGCGCGCGTCGTCGAGGATCGTGCCGGCGAGCGGGAACCGCTCCGGCTGCGTCTCCCAGAGCAACGGCAGCAGGTTGTCGAGCACGCCGAGCCCGAGCAGCCGTCCGGCGACGCCGAGCTCGCGCTCCATCGCGTCGAGGTAGCCGCGCCCGTCGCCTCGGCCGATCGTGATCCCCGAGATCAGATGGTGGAGGACGTACTCGTGCAGCACGACGACCCCGGGTCGCTTGCGCAGCGCGTCGACGATCCAGCCGTGCGCCTCGGGGTCGTTGCCGACGTGGTACAGCGCGACGTCGGCGCTGGGCGCGCGTCTCCCCGGCTCCGCGACGACGACCTCGATGCGCTCGCGCAGCGCCGGCAGCAGCAGTGCCGAGTAGTCCGCGATGCCCGACCGCGACGGCGGCATGGGCGAGAAGTAGGCGACCTTCACGACAGCAACGCGTCGACGCACGCGTCCCAGGTCACGCGCTCGGCGACGGCCCTGCCGGCGACGCCCCACGCCTTCGCCTCGTCGACGTGGCCGACGAGGTACGCGGCGCCGCGGCCGAGCTCGGCCGCGTCCGGCGCGACGACGACGCCGGTCACGCGGTCGCGAACGACCTCGAGCGGGCCGCCCGCGTCGGTGGTCGTGAGCACCGGCTTGCCGGCGAGGAACGCCTCGTAGGGGACCATCCCGAAGTCCTCGTCGATCGGCGCGTAGTAGACGGCCGAGCAGCGCGCGTAGAGATCTGCGAGCCGCTCGTCGTCGACGCGGCCGAGGAACTCGACGTTGCCGTTCGCCAGCCCGCGCAGGCGGTCGGCGTCCGGCCCTTCGCCCGCGATCACGACGCGCAGCGACGGCTCGCGCTTCGCCGCCTCGATCAGCAGGTCGAGGCGCTTCGCCCGATCGAGCCGCCCGACCGAGAAGACGTAGCCCTCCGGCTCGCCGCTGCGGTAGGGCAGCGCCTGCGGCGGATGCGGCAGCACCTCGGCGTCGATGCCGTTGAAGCGCTGCAGCCGGTCGGCGACGTTGCGCGACGTCGCGAAGACCTTCCGCGCCTCGCCGAGCGCCACCGCGTCGAGCCTCTCGACCGCCCGACGCGTCGCGCGGTCGAACGGCTCCTCGGAGAACTGGCCGAGCTCGGTGCGGTCATAGTCGTACGCCTGCCGGAACTGGTGCAGGACCCACGCGACCTTGTTCGGATGGCGCACGCAGTACGCGGGGAACTTCGTCGCGATCACGCGGTCGATCGGGCGGCCGTCGGACTCGGTGAGATCCGCGAGTCGCCACAGGAACGCCTGGTCGAGCACGCGCGCGCCGGGATACCACTTGAACGGCATCGTCACGAGCGTCGCCTCGTGCCCGCGTGCGCGCAGCGCGGCGACGAGATCGTCGGCCATCACCTCCGCCCCGCCGTGCACGAACGGCACCTGCGGAGCGGCGACAACCACCCTCATTGCGATTCGAGCCGCTTGATGCGCTCGTCGAGGTCGTCGATCAGCTTCAGGACGGCGTCGTTGAACGCGCGCTGGTCGGCGAACGCCGGCTCGACGTACCACCGCATCAGCCGGCGCAGCACGTTCTTCAGCGGGCCGCCCTTGCCGACGATCGGCCGCTCGGCGGAGATCGGCCACAGCCGCTCCGCCTGGTCGCGCACCGAGAGCCGGACGTGCGCCGGCGGCACGTCCGCGGCACGCGGGCCGGCGGCGTGGACCTCCTCCTTCAGGCGCTCGAACAGGGCGGCGACATCCGTCTGCTGCTCGGACATTCGCCGGATTGTAAAGAGCGGCCGTTACGGCTCTGTAAGAGAAACCGAGCGCGTGACCTTGTGCGATCCGCCGAGCAGCGCGACGCCCACACAGGCAACGAGCAGCGCCAGGGCGAACGGCACGCCGCCCGCCGGCCCCGCGCCGTGGTGCGTGATCGCGGGCGCGACGGCGGCCGGCGCGACCATCTCGAGCGAGAAGGCAATCGGCACGGCGCGCGTGGCGGGCCAGCACTGCAGCGACGTCATCTCCGACAGCAGGCCGCCCCAGCTCGCCGCGCCGACGCCGATCGCCCAGGCCAGCGCCAGCAGCCAGTGACGGTCGGAGAGATCCTGGTCGAAGGCGGCGGTGGCGAGGCCGACAGCGCTCCAGCCGACTCCGGCGGCGATGCTCGTCGCCAGGCCGCCGCGATGGTTCACGAGGCGCAGCGCCTGCGGCGCGAGCGCGGCGACCGCGACCCACGCGATCACCACGACGAAGCCGGCATGCGTGAAGGAGCCGGTGGTGTGCGGAGCGGCCCAGCCGAGTATCCCGACCGCGGCCACGATGGCGACCACGCCGGCGAGCTCACGCCGGCCGACGCGCTCGCCGAGCATGAAGACCGCGAGGACGAGCAGCATCACCAGGCCGAAGCCGAAGGTCGGCTGCACGAGCGCGATCGAGCCGAAGGCGAGCGCGGCTGCCTGCAGCGGCCACGCGGCGATGCCGGCCGCCGTCCCGAGCAGCCACCGGGGGCGGCGCAGCAGGCGCTCGATGAGGTCGACGCGCAGCGCCTCGGCACGCGGCGTCTCGCGCGCTTCGATCGCCTGCAGCGACGTGGACAGCGCGAACAGCGCCGCCGCGGCCGCTCCGAGAACGATGGCGATGAACGAACGCACGCGGAGAGTTTCGTCTACGGTCGCGCGCATGACGGTGGGGATCGCGCTGCTGACCCTCGTGCCGGGCGAGATCGGCGGCAGCGAGACGTACGTGCGCCAGCTCCTGCGGGCGCTCGCCGCCGAGGCGACGCTCGACTATCGCGTGCTCGCCCCGCCGGTCGCGCCGGCCGCGGGCGAGGGCCTGCCGACCGAGGTCGCCCACGCGTACCGGCGTGCGACGACGATCCCGCAGCGGCTGGCCGCGATGACGCTCGCGACGGCTCGGCCGGGGCCGCTCCGCTCGCAACTGCGCGACGTCGACGCCGTCCACTACCCGCTCACGATCCGCATCCCGTCGCAGGTCCGGCCGAGCGTCGTGACGCTGCACGACGTGCAGCACCTCGACCTGCCCGCCATGTTCCCACGGGCCGAGCGCGCGTTCCGCGCGGTCGCCTGGCATCGTTCGCTGCGCGGCGCCGACCGCGTGATCGCGATCAGCCGGTTCGTCGGCGAGCGCGCCGTCGCGCGACTCGGGCTGCACGAGGACCGCATCCGTGTCGTGCCGCTCGGCGTCGACCACGCGCGCTTCACCCCGGGCGAGGGCGAGCGCGAGCCGTTTCTGCTGTACCCCGCGCGGCCGTGGCCCCACAAGAATCACGCGCGCCTGTACGAGGCGTTCGCGGAGATACGGCGCGAGCGCCCCGAGCTGCGGCTCGTCCTGACCGGCGGCGGCGACTTCGGCGCCGTGCCGGATGGCGTCTCGGTGCGCGGGCTCGTGTCGGACGCCGAGCTGGCGCAGCTGTACCGCCGCGCGGCGGCTCTCGTCTTCCCGTCGCTCTACGAGGGGTTCGGGCTGCCGCCGCTCGAGGCGATGGCGTCGGGCTGCCCCGTCGCGTCCTCGAATGCGGCGGCGCTGCCGGAGACGGTCGGCGACGCGGCGCGCTTGTTCGATCCGCACGACGCGCACGCGATGGCCGCGGCGATCCGCGACGTGCTCGACGCGCCGGCCGAGTGGCGCGCTCGCGGCGTCGCACACGCACAGCGCTACTCGTGGGCCGCGACGGCGCGCGGCCACGAGGACGTCTACCGCGACCTCTGACCCAGCCGGCCGGCGCGCGCGTCGCGCCAGCCCTCGAGCACGGCGTGCATCCCCGTGGGACGCTGCGCGATGTGCGCGCCCACGATCACCGCGCGCCGCAGCGCGCGGAGGCCGCGCGGCAACGCCGCGTAGCGCTCGCACACGACGATCGTGTTGCGCGTGTCGTAGTAGAGGTTCGCCGTCGACGCAGCGCCGCCGGTCGACGCGGAGCCCTTGTGCACGACGACCGCGTCCGCGACGTAGACGACCTCGAAGCCGGCGCCGCGGATGCGCAGCGACCACTCGACGTCCTCGACGTACGCGAACAGATCCTCGTCGAGCAGGCCCGCACGTTCGACCGCGACGCGCGACACGGCCATCGCGGCGCCGTCCGCGCGGTCGACCACGCTGCCGCGCGGGCTCGTCCACGAGCGGCCCGAGTAGCCGAGCCTGGCGCGGACGCGCGCCCCGGCGTACTGCACGCGGCCGTCGGGGTACAGCACGTGACAGGCGAGCAGCCCCGCGTCCGGCCGCGCCGCGCGCGCGAGCGCAGCCGCGAGCCCCGGCCGCGCGACAGCGTCGTTGTTCAGCAACAGCACCCAGTCGGCGCCGCGCTCGAGCGCACGCCGGATGCCGGCGTTGTTGCCGCCCGCGAACCCGCGGTTCTCGCCGAGCCGCAGCACCTCGACGTCCGGGAAGCGCTCCTCGACGGCGCGATCCGAACCGTCCGTGGAGCCGTTGTCGACGCAGATCGACGGCGTGCCGCGCAGCGACTCGAGCGCTGCGAGCGTGTCGTCCCCGCCGTTCCAGTTGAGAACGACGGCGTGGAGGTTCACTGCTTGACGAAGTGCGCGATCGAGCCCGCACCCGGTTGCCGCGTCCAGCCGGCGCCGACCTCGGACACCGCGCGCGCAACGCCCGGGTACACGTTGCCGTAGCCCCCGGTGTCGACGGCGTCGTGGAACAGCAGGTGACCGCCGGGGCGGACGAACGCGCCCCAGCGGTCGAAATCCGCCTTCGCGCCCTCATAGGAATGATCGCCGTCGACGAAGAGGAGCTCGAGCGGCTCCGGCGGCGGGTCGACGGTGCGCGAGTCGCCGACGAGCAGGTGCACCTTGTGCCGGACGCCGAGCCGCGCGAGCGCGTCGTCGAGCTCGGCGTCGAGCCGCTCGCCCGGCATGTCGGCGCGCAACGCGACGTGCAGGTCGTACGACCACAGCTCGGCGCCCTCGCGCAGCGCCGACGCGAAGATGACGGTGCTGCCGCCCTTGAAGCGGCCGATCTCCGCGACCGGGCCGGTCTCGACGTCGCGCGCGAGCCGGTACAGCAGCGCCGCTTCGTCGAGCTGGAGCGACGCGACGCCGTGACTCAGCTGGTTCGACGAGAACATGAACGCGAGGTCCTCGAAGCCGCGCACCGAATCGGGCCACTGCTCGACTTTCGCGAAGCGCATCTGCGCCGGGTCGCGCATCACGGCGGCATGGATCAGGTTCTTCCCGACGCGGGTGCGACCCGCTCTGCGGACGAGGTCCTTCAGCACGCGGCCACGCTACTGCAACGCGCGCACGTAGGCCCAGGCGTGGCGCAGGCCCGGCGGCCGCCACAGCCCGACGGCCACGGCATAGAGCGCGAGCCCCACGACGGCGGCGGAGACCGGCCCGAGAACGGCCCGCGACGCGCCGAACGCGACGGCCGCGACACCTCCGCAGACGACGGCCGAGATCGCGACGCCGCGCAGCGTCAGCCGCAGCGCGCGCAGCCCGAGCAGCACGGCCGCGAGAACGGCGGCGGTGGTGATCGCCATCCCGGCGGCGACGCCGGCGAGCCCGAACGCCGCGCGGCCGGCCCACTCGACGAGCAGCTGCAAGAGCAACGCGCCGGCCGCCAGCGGCGGCAGCCACCGCGCCCGGCCGCCGACGAAGAGCAGCGGGTACGCGATCGTCAGCGCGACCGACGCGACCATCCACGGCGCGAGGTACACGACCAGGTGGCTGAGCTCGGCCCCCGTCCCGCCGCCGTACGCCTGGCCGAGCACGTGCCGCGTGACGACCGCGCCCGCGAGCGCGAAGACGCCTGCAGCCGCTGCGACCGGCACGAGCGAGAGCCACGTCGCCGCGACGACATGCGTGCCCGCGCGCTCCGGCGACTCGCCTTCGCGCGCGAACGGCGCCGTCGTGACGAGCGCGAGCGACGTCGCCGTCAGCGAGACGAAGAACGCGGCGATCAGGTACGCGTAGGAGAAGGTCGTCTGGTCGCCGCTGCCGAGCCCGGACGCGAAGTACGAGCCGATCACGAACAGCAGCTGCAGCGCGACGGGCAGCATCACGCCCTCGGTGAGCTCCAGCAGCCGCCCCCAGGGCGCGCGATCCGGAAAGCCGATGCCGCGCCGGCGGATCAGCTCGCCGAGCGGCCAGAGCAGCGACACGGCGCCGTTCACCGCGATCCCCCAGCCGAACGCGATCAGCCCGTGCGAGAGCAGCGCGACCGTCACGACCAGCCCGGCGACCGAGCCGGCGGCGAAGCCGAAGGCTGCCGCGACGTAGTCGTCGAGCGCCGCGAGCGCGCTCGCAACGAGGCCGCCGACGACCTGCGCGGCCGACGACGCCATCACCCAGGGCAGGAGCTGACCCGCGTACGGCCGCGCCGCCTGCCGCGCGGTCAGCACATCCGCGAGGCCGTGCGGCCACGCGAGCGAGACCACGACGACGACCAGCAGCGGCCCGCCGAGCGCCGCCGTCCAGACGCCCGTCTCGGCTGCGAGCCGGCCGTCCGCCCTCGCGCGCACGAGCGGGGGCAGCGCCACGACCCGCACGACGCTCGCGAGCAGCACGACCGCGAGGTACAGCTGGTACGCGGCAAAGAATCCATCCGTCTTAACGCCGTGCCCAAACTTGCGGGACAGAATGACCCCGGCGACTGCGGCGGAGCCGCTGACCGCGGCGGTCGAGATCCCGGTCAGGATCCCGCTCGAGATCGTCCCCCACCCGCCTGACCGTCTACCCTGCATCGATGCCCGGCGACGATATAACCACCTGGTCACAGCAGGAGCTTGCCGCTCTCGGCGAGGAGTTCGGCGATCTGTATCGCGGCCGGACGTGCCTGGTGACGGGTGCGGATGGGTTCATCGGGTCGCATCTGACGGAGGCGTTGGTCGAGCTCGGCGCCGACGTGGTCGCGTTCGTGCGGGCGACGTCGAGCGGTGCGCTGAACAACATCGCGCATCTGCGCGGGCAGGTGAAGGTGGTGTTCGCCGACCTGACCGACAAGACCTCTATCGATTTCTGCGTCAGGGACCATCTGGTGCCGGCGCAGGACAGGCCGTACGTGTTCCACATCGGCGCGCAGGCGCATGTCGGCGAGTCGTGGCACCGGCCGTACGAGACGGTGATGGCGAACACGCTCGGGACGCTGAACCTGCTGCAGTCGATCGTCGACCACAACGTCGAGCTGGAGAAGTTCGACACCGCCGGCACCTCGGAGGAGTACGGCAACGTGCGTGAGGCGGTCGCCCACCATCACGACTTCGACGAGCACGGCTCGCTGATCCTGCACGAGCGCTCGCCGATCAACCCGAAGAGCATCTACGCGACGTCGAAGGTGGCGGCGGACTTCCTGACGATGAACTACCACGACGCCTACGGCATCCCGGCGATCACCACCCGCATGTTCAACAACTACGGGCCGCGCCAGAACCCGCGCTACGTCACGGGCACGATCATCACGCAGGCGCTGACCCGGGCCGAGGTCGAGCTCGGCGCGCTGGAGCCGCTCCGGGACTTCTGCTTCACGACCGACGGCGTCCGCGGCCACCTCACCGTCGCCGCCAAGGGCGTCGCCGGCGACGTCTACGTCTACGGCCAGGGCGAGAACATCTCGATGGCGGACTGGTGCGACAAGATCCTCACGATCGGCGCCGCCGAGGGCTTCTGGCCCGACGATCGCCACGTCGTAACCGACGAGTCGCGGCTCCGCCCCGGCGTCACCGACGTCATGGCGCTGCGCGTCGGCCACGAGAAGCTCACCCGCGAGACCGGCTGGATGCCGAAGGTCTCCTGGGACGAAGGCGTCCTCCGCACCATCCGCTGGTACGCGCAACACCGCGACAAGTGGATCGGCCGCGTCGACTGGCTCTCCAACGACCGCGCCGCCCGCTAGATGACGCGCGCGCTCGTCACCGGCGGCGGGGGTTTCCTCGGCTCGCATCTCGTCGAGCGGCTCGAGGCGGGCGACTACGACGTCACCGTCGCGCGTCGGCGCGACTACGACCTCACGCGCTGGGACGACGCCGAGCGCCTGTTCGACGACACGCGACCCGAGCTCGTCTTCCATCTCGCCGCCGAGGTCGGCGGCATCGGCGCGAACCGCGCGAACCCGGGCCGGTACTGGTACGCGAACCTGATGATGGGCGCGCACGTCTTGGAGCTCGCGCGCCAGCACGACGTGAAGAAGGTCGTCATCGCCGGCACCGTCTGCGCGTATCCCAAGTTCACGCCGGTGCCCTTCCGCGAGGACGAGCTCTGGAACGGCTACCCGGAGGAGACGAACGCGCCGTACGGTGTCGCGAAGAAGGCCGTGCTCGTCGGCGCGCAGGCGTACCGCGAGCAGTACGGGCTCGACGCGGTCTTCCTGCTGCCCGCGAACCTCTACGGCCCGCGCGACAACTTCGACCTGAACACGTCGCACGTCATCCCCGCGCTGATCCGCAAGATGGTCGAGGCGCGCGACGGCGAAGTCGTGCTGTGGGGCGACGGGTCGCCGACGCGCGAGTTCCTCTACGTCGACGACTGCGCGGCAGGGCTTGCGCTCGCGGCGGGGCGATACGACGGCGGCGAGCCCGTGAACCTCGGGACCGGCGTCGAGACGTCGATCCGCGAGCTCGCGGAGACGATCGCCGACCTGACCGGGTTCGAGGGCGAGATCGTCTGGGACACCTCGATGCCGAACGGCCAGCCGCGCCGGTCGCTCGACGCGTCGCGCGCGAACGAGCTGTTCGGCTTCCAGGCCGGGACCACGCTCCGGGACGGGCTCGAGCGCACGGTGTCGTGGTACCGCGAGCACGCGTTCGAACGTGCAGCTCGTTAGCGGCGCAGTCGCCAAGAGCCGCCTGCAGAGCGTCGAGCGGCGCCTGACCTCGGTGCGGCCGGCGTACGTGCTCGTCCCGCTCGCGGCGCTCCAGATCGGCATCGCCTTCTGGTTCGCGTTCAACACGCCGCACAACGGGTGGGTCTGGTACTCCGGCGGCGACGCGACGTCGTACTGGACGGAGGCGTGGGCCGTCGGGCACTGGCTGATGCCGGCGGGCGCGATCGGCTGGGCGTTGCCGCTCGCGTACGGATGGGTGCCGCTGATCGCGGGGCCGTCGCTGCTGACGGGAGCGCAGGTGATCGTGCTCGTGCAGGGGATCGTGCTCGTGCCGCTGGCGCTGCTGCTGTTCTGGCTCGTCGCCAATCGGCTGTTCGGCCGCGTGTACGCGTGGGCCTGCGCGGTGTTGTGGGTGATCGGCCCGCTGCTCCTGCTACACGGCTTCGTGCCGAGCTACCACTGGGTCTTCGACCAGCTGTTCCTCGTGCCGCACTGGTTCGGGTTCACGCCGATGGCCGACTTCCCGTCGCTCGTGGGCGTGCTCGCGACGGTGTGGCTGACGCTGCGCGCGGTCGACGACGGCTCGCCGACGGACGCGGTGCTGGCCGGGCTCGCCGGTGGGCTCACGCTGGCGCTCAAGCCGTCGAACGGATTCATGGTGCCGGCGCTCGTCGTGCTCGTGGTCGGCGCGCGCCGCTGGCGCGAAGGCGCGCTCTGGATCGCCGGCGTAGTCCCGTCGCTGGTCGCGCTCGCGTTGTGGAAGCAGCGCGGCCTCGGCACGCTGCCGATCAAGTCCGCGACGCCGGCGGTGCGTACCGCGAGCTCGACGCACCCGATCCTCGCGCTTTCGACGTCGAAGTACCTTCCGCTCGACCCGCGGCACTACGTCGACGAGCTGAACGGGCTGCGCGAGGTGTTCTGGAGCCTGCGCTTCGTCGAGTTCCTCGCCGTTGCCGGCGCGTTCGGGCTGATCCGCAAGTCACCGGTGCGCGGGCTCTTCGTCGTCGTCTGGTTCCTGAGCTACGGCGTCGTGAAGGCGAGCAGCTCGGGCTCGAACTTCCAGTCGGCGACGTTCTGGCGCCTGGCCGAGCCGGCTCTGCCGGCGTACCTGCTGCTCGCGGTCGGCGTCGCGTATTGCGTGCCGGCGTGGGGCCGGCGCGCCGCCGTCGCCGCCGTCCCGAGCGGCGGCTGGCGCGCGATCGACTGGCGCGTCGTCGCGCCGGCTGCGGTCGTCCTCGGTCTCGTCCCGATCCTCGTGATCGCGACCTTGCGGGCGCACGGCCCGTACCGCTACGCGCGCGACGAGAACCTCGTGCAGGAAGCGCCGCTCAGCTCGGCGTTCCACATCCACGCGGTGCGCATCCCGGGGAACAAGGTGCGGATCACCTGGGTCAAGCCGCCGTCGACCGGCGGCGCGGTCACGACCTTCCTCGTCATGACCTCCGGCGACAGCGACGGTTGCGTGCCGGTCCAGCGTGGCGCGAGCCGCTGCAAGCTGAACGACATGACGACGCTCACCGAGACCGGCAACACGACGTACGTCGACTCGATGGAGGAGTACGTCCACAAGTGGTACCGCGTGGCGCTCGCGGCGAGCTACAACGAGTTCCACGGCGACCTGATGCTCGTGAGCAACGCCGCGGAGGTGTCGCACTGACCGCCGTCCTGTTCACGTGCGCGGGGCAGCGCGTCGACATCGTCACCGCATTCGCGAACGCCGGGGCGACGACGGTCGCCTGCGACCTGAACGAGCTCGCGCCCGCGCTGTACCACGCGCACCATCGCGCACTCGCGCCGCCGATCGACGATCCCCGGTACGTCCCGGCGCTGCACGAGCTCGTCGAGCAGCACGACGTGAAGCTGATCGTCCCGCTGACCGACCTCGACCACCTCGTGCTCGCGCACGCGCGCGGCGGGTTCACCGACACGATCGTGCTCGTACCCGAGCCCAAGACGATCGAGCGGTGCTCGGACAAGTACCTCGCACACGAGTTCTTCGAGGAGCAGGGCATCGGCTCGCCGCCGACGTGGCTGCCGCACGAGCTGCCGGACGAGATCCCGTTCCCGGTGCTGGTGAAGGCGCGGCACGGCTTCGGCTCGCGGCACATCTACCGCGCCTCGAACCCCGAGGAGCTCGACCTCTTTCTTCGCTACACGGCAGCCGACTCGATGGTGCAGCAGGTGTGCGCCGGCGAGGAGTTCTCGATCGACGTGTTCTGCGACCTCGAGGGGCGCTGCCTCAACGCGATCCCCCGCACGATGATCGAGTCGAAGGGCGGCGAGTCGATCAAGGGCATGACGATCAAGGATCGCGACCTGATCGAGCACGGCTGCCGCGTCGCCGAGGCGCTGCGCCTGATCGGCCCCGGCAACGTGCAGTGCTTCCGCCAGCCGGACGGCGCGCTGTGGGTGACGGACGTCAACCCGCGCTTCGGCGGCGGCTTCCCGCTGCCGACCGCGGCCGGCTCGCGCTACCCGGAGCTGGCGATCGCGCTCGCTCGCGGCGAGAGGCTCGAGCCCACGCTCGGCGAATTCCAGGAGGGAGTGCTGATGACGCGCTTCTTCTCCCAGGTGATCCTGCAGGACACGAACGGGACGCTCGAGCCGCTCGACTCGTGAGGCCCGCCGTTCTCCTGCTGCTGGCGGGCGGCGTGCTCGCCGGCTGCGGCACGGCGGCCAGGCCGCTCGTCGTCGCACCGGTCCGCCCCGGGCCGGACGTCCCGCTGCACCATTTCGTGCCGCGCGTCGCTGTCACCGTCCTCGACGGCGACACGAACCGCCGTGTGGCGGGGGCCGTCGTCAGCGTCGGCGGGAAGACCGCGCGCACGAATGCGCACGGCATCGCGTACGTCCCGCTCGAGCATCGCGCCGCGCTCGTCACGACCGCGCGCAAGTCGGCGTACTCGACGCGGTCGGTGCGGCTGTCGTTCCGCACGCACCCACAGTCGACGCTGCGCATCTACCGCCCGGACCAGCAATGGACGATGTACGGAGCCGCGCCGCAGCGCACGCAGGCTCCGGAGGCGATCCACGTCCGGCCGCCGTTCAAGGTCGTCTGGTCGCGCGGGCTCGGCTCGCTCGTCGAGTTCCCGGCGGTCGTGCAGGACGGCGTGGCCTACGTGGCCAACGCGAAAGGCACGATCTGGGCGCTGGACATGCGCACCGGGACGGTGATCTGGCGGCACTACACGCCGCACGGGAAGATGGCGTCGTCGCCGGCGATCTGGGGCAAGGAGCTGATCGTGCACGGGATGGACGGCCACGTGTGGGTGCTGCGGCGCTCCGACGGCAAGCTGCTCTGGCATTACGACGTCGGGTCGCCGGTCGAGTCGTCGCCCGTCGTCGTCGACGGCGTCGACGTGTTCGGCGCGTGGGACGGCGCGATCACCGCGCTCGACCTGCACACGCACGCGGTGCGCTGGCGCTACGACGACGGCTGCAAGATCACGTCGTCGGTTGCCGTCTCCGGTGCGACGCTCTACCTCGGCGACTACTGCGGGCGGCTGCTCGCGTTGTCCCGTGCCTCCGGGAGCCTGCGCTGGTCCGCAAGCGTGAACGGCCGCGTGTACGGGACGCCGGCGATTGCGGCCGGCCGCGTGTTCGTGCCGAGCTCGACCGGGGGCTCCCTCACGGCGTTCTCGACCGGCGGTGCGCGGCTCTGGGAGCGCACGTTCGGCTCGTACGTGTACTCGTCGCCCGCGGTGTGGGACGGCCGCGTCTTCGTGGGGGCGTACAACGGCGTCTTCTACGCGCTCGACGCCCGCACCGGCGCGACCCGCTGGTCGGTG
>Ga0070741_10014380_pt1 | contig 13684 bp, 15 predicted proteins | sample Coa_R1_4_FD_66440 | JGI IMG/M metagenome (GOLD analysis project Ga0070741, IMG submission 66440) | Surface soil microbial communities from Centralia Pennsylvania, which are recovering from an underground coalmine fire - Coalmine... | ecosystem: Environmental > Terrestrial > Soil > Unclassified ... | reverse complement strand
CGCCTCCAGCCATTTTGAGATATCCGACTCCCAGAACACAAAAGGCGTACCTTTCACCCCCGATGCCCATTTGTCATAGGCAAAATAACCCTCTTGCTCGAATATTTCGTATATACGGAAGAGCGTTTGCTCACGAATTTTCTGCAAAAAAGGCGACCAGAGTATGTCGTCAATGGTTACAGCCGTGTGAGCGACAGGGAGCGAACGGCGCTGCTGCTCCGGTGTCTGGTTGGGATGTGAGAAAGTGCTTGTGTCCACGGATAGTCCTTTCTAAGCTAACAAAACCATAACGCATTCCAGTAAATCACGCTTTAACGGCACCAGCAGCCAGACCGCTGACATAGTAGCGCTGCAAGAGGAGAAACAGAATCAAGCATGGCAACATGGAGACCGTCACTCCCGATTGTACCACGCCCCAGTTGATGGAACCATATTGCCCGCTGGCAGCCGTCAGTAGCATAACGGGAATCGTGAACTTGCTGCTATCGGTCATGAAAATGAGAGCGGCCAGGAACTCGTTCCATGCGTTAAAGAATGCGAATAGGGAAACCGTGATAATGCCGGGCGTAACAATCGAGAGCATCACACGGTAAAAGATGTTCCACGGGGTGCAACCATCGATCAGCCCGGCCTCCTCAAGCTCCTTTGGTACACTATCAAAGGCATTGCGCATAACGAAAACGCCGAACGGAAGCTGGAACGTAATATAGACCAGTATCAGTCCGAACAGCGTATTTTGTAGATGCAATGTGCGCAATACCAGAGCCAGCGGAATCAGAATTGACTGGAAAGGGATCATCAACGTCGCCAGAATAGCAATAAAGAGGATATCCTTGCCAGGGAACTGAAAGCGCGAAAAGCCATAACCTGCCAGCGTGCTGAGTAGAATAGTGCCTATGACCGTCCCCAACGCCTCTGATGGCTGTCTATCTTCCTTTGCTTGTTTGATAGGCATTGAAACTTTCCTTTATAGAAAGAAAGTTTCCTCTTTACTCTGAAATTCTATATAGCACGCTATTCGTCAGAAAAGCACCTGCAAAGAAGTAACCTACGAGTGCTGGTAATCTCACGTCACTGCTTCCTCAATTGCTAACAAGTACATAAATCTTGTATTCTCATCTACTGAAGAGTAATATAGCATAGAGTATCTTATAAGGAGGGAACCTATGCGAGCCAGGAGAAGATTCTATACAGGGGATGTGCATAAAGAAGGGCAAATGTTCTCGCTGCTCATCCTGGCATCACTGCTTATCGGAACGTTGACCTGCGCATTGTCACGCAATTATTTGCTAGCGGGCCTGCTGGGGCTGGGATTAATCGGGATTGGCATCATCTACAACGTAATTCGCGATCTATTGAAACGAGATCGTGCATAACCAGAGAAAAGGAACTGCCCAGCTAAGGGCAGTTCCTTTTCTCTGGTATTGTCCCTTGCGAGCGATCTATTACTCGTTGACTCGTTGCTCGGCTTTGCGCAAGCGGCGACTGAGAACGGCCATCAGTTCAAGACCAACATCCGGGTCACTGCGCAGTAGACGGCGCAGTATAATGCGGAAGTCCCAAAACGGCACTACGAGCGCGGTGACCTCATCTACCGCCGTAACCGTCGCAGAGCGGGGCTGATCATCCAGGAGGGCCATCTCGCCAAAGATATTGCCCGCCTCTACGGTCCCCAGTACTTGCTCCGCTCCATCAGGGCTGTTTGCTCTGGTGATGCGCACGGTCCCCTTGGTAAGAATAAACAGCCCTAATCCTTTTTCGCCTTGAGAGATCAGCACCGAGCCAGGTCTATACGTGTTCTCTCGACAACAAGATGCCACTTCCTGTAACTCCTTCTTACGGAGGCCGGAAAAGAGGTCAACACGTGCTAAGGCATCCTCGTACATGGCCTAGAACCTCCTATTTCGTTGTGTACTCTGAGAGATATCAGAAAGGAAGAGTCTACTGGATGTTATTGTATCACAGTGATGTCATTTGTCAGGAGAGTGGCGCGGTCTGCCAAATCATGGCTCTTGATCCTGGTGGCGAGGTCAAAAACGCTGCTCATTCTGAGCCTGAAATTGGAGGCTGCCAGGCGTGAAAATCGACTTCGCCACCAGGGTCCTGTTTGGTGGCCTCTTGCTGGCGTTTGAGTATGCGAGTAAAGACAGGAAGCACCATTTCAAGTGCTGAACGATTTAGCCAGCCTGCGTCTTGCGCCGTATTTATGAAGAGTGCAATGCCTAGTTTCAACTCCGGGATAATGATAACGTCAGTAGAAAAACCAAAAATGCCGCCACTATGCCTGACAGCAGTGTAATCCTGAATACGCCGTATGCCCCAGGCGATGCCTGTAGCCTCCCTCCAGTCTGCTTGCAGGAAGACCGGGGCATGCATTTCGCGTAATGTGCTGCCCTTGAGAACTTGTGCTCCACCGGCAGGTCCATCACGAAATTGTAGTGAGATGAAGCGTGCTATATCTTTCACTGAAGAGAAAAGGCCCCCCGCCGGATTCTGCCCTCGCTCTACTGTAACAGGTGCTGCTATAGGTGCAGTCTCATTCTCCCGTTGAGCATTATAGCCGGTGGCCAGGTGCACTTGCATCGCCTCGGTTGGCGGCTCATAGCCACTGTTATTCATGCCCAGAGGGTGGAGAATGTGTTCAGTAACATATTGCGTATAAGGCTGACCGGCAATCAAACCCAGCACGTAGCCCAGGATAGCGAAACCAAGATTTGAATATAATGGCTTTGTCATTGGTGCGGCAATCAACTCGACCTGTTCCAGGCTGGCCAGCGTCTGCTCGGTTGAAGGCAAGAGCACAGAGTTTTCTTCATATTCGCGGTCCACTGGAGCGTCACGCGGCAGACCTGAAAGGTGTGAGACGAGCTGGCGCAGTGTAATAGGGGCCGGATCGGCAAAGCTCGTTTTTATCTTGAATGCGGGCAGGTATTTTTCAACTGGCTCATCGAGATGCAGTTTGCCTGCGTCACGTAATTGCATTAACATTGTGGCTGTAAATAGTTTGGTGATCGACGCGATGCGATAAATCGTCTGTGGTGTGGCGGGGATACGTTTTTCGATATTGGCGAAGCCAAAACCTTTGGACCAGATGATCTCCTGATCATAGACAATCGAGGCTGAGAGTCCGGGGATCTTTCTTTGCTGGCGCTCTGTCTCTAGAAATGCCTCTATGAGCGTGAAGGCGGCTCGCAATTCCGGGACATCCCTGTCGAGGTGTACCATAAACAATCTCCTTCCTTGTTTTGCAAGGATTATATCACTGTGGCTGATCGCCCTGGTCCCACCACAAGGCCATGCGAGCGGTAGTGCCGCCATCGATATAGAGGATCTGACCAGTAATGAAGTCGGCGGCGTCCGAGGTAAGGAAAGCGACGGCAGGCGCGACATCAGGCGGTAATCCCGCGCGTCCCCAGGGCACCAGACTGTTGCCGAACTCTCTGCTGTAGCCTGGAAGGTTTACATAACGAGGAACCTCGATCAGCCCCGGCCCAACGGCGTTGACGCGAATGTGCTGTGGAGCCAGTTCGATAGCCAGCTCGCGTGTAAAAGCGTTAATGGCACCTTTTGTCGCTGCGTAGGCTGAGTGGCGTGGAAATCCCGCGTGACCATGCACTGAAGTAATATTCACGATCGAGCCGCCTCCACGTTTTAGCATATAGGACACCGCCTGCTGTGCGCAGAAGAAATAGCCGCGTATATTGATAGCAAACACCTCGTTATAGACTTCCTCGCTGATCTTCAGAAAGCTATCCGCGCGAGTCACCCCACCATTGTTGACAAGAATATCCAGCCCGCTAAAAGCATCCGCAATCTCATCTACCACGCGTCTGCATTCGCTCACCACGGCAAGATTGCCCGCTACTGTGATCGCCTTACCCCCGAGGCGTTCAATTTCCTGTACAGTCTCTTTTGCTCCATCGGCGCTATGGACATAGTGGACGCCAACTACGGCTCCCTGGCGAGCCAGTTCAACGGCAATAGCCTGACCAATGCCGATACCTGCACCGGTTACCAGGGCAATTTTTCCCGAAAGTGTGCTCAATCCCTTTCTCCTTCATCTATAAGATAGGATGATATTGCGAGGTTTGATCGATTGCTTTCTTAGTGTATCACCTGATCCTTACGCTTCGCAGGATATTTTAAAGCATCGGCGCAATAAGCGGGTTCCACTGACCGTGAGGATGTGTCTATTTGTTATGCCTGAGTTCCCTGTTTCCTCTGAAAAAAAGTGACCGATTGTCTGCCATTAAGGCAAAAAAGGTTGACAGGCAGCGAAAAAATCGTGTATATCTCTCTTATCGATTGTAAGCGCTTATATATTTGTTTGTACGGAGTCTCTTTTGCCGCGCAGGATGCGTAGCAAAAGAGACTTCCGGCAAACGTCCTCTCTTCCCGCCTATGTCATCTCTTCTTTGTCTAGGGACGGAAAAAGAAAAAGTGAGAGAAGATACACACCCTCAGGGACGCACCGCCCCCGCCGATTTTGACTGGTTTGACTATCAGTTTCAATCCCCATAACCGAAAAAGCCTTGACAAAATACGCTATGCCGATTATTCTTTACACATGTTAATATTTAACATGCAAAATTTTTGTATGCAAAATATTAATCACCTGAAGGAGATATATGGATTTACCTCTTGATGAGAATCGTGGTCGTCTCACTTACTGGCTCTTCTACACAGAACGCTGTGTCTCGTATGCCTATGCAGAAGTACTGCGAGCACATTGCCAGGAGCGTGACAAGCCCTATGTCATCACACCGCCACAGTGGGGAGCCTTATCGCTCCTGCTCGTACAGGATGGCATGACCATCGGGACCATGAGTCAGAAGCGTGGCGTTGATGCTCCAGCGGCTACAGGTATTATCACCAGACTTGAGCAGAGTGGGCTGGTGGAGCGGCGACATGACCGTGGAGACCGCCGTGTGGTCAAAGTCTATCTCACTGATGAAGGCAGAGACATCTCAAGCACGCTCGTTTCCACGGTGGAGCACTTTGAACAAAGCCTGAAACAGAGGTTCTCTGAGAGCGAGATGGATCGTTTTCTGGCACAACTCCAACAGCTCATTATGAACGCTGCTGAGATTGAGCCTGGGCTCTTTGATCGCTTCGGTCTGCCACCAAACCTTGCAGAGTATAGCGACAAAGGTATGAAGGAGTAAGTCTTCATCTCCTCGCAAGAGAAAGTACCAATAAGAAATGACAACCGCATGAGTGGAATATAGGTCGTCAGAGAAAGGAAATAGAATGATAATTCTCGCTACTATTCTTGACTTCGTGAATGTGTTCTTTGCCGGAATGCTGGCTGGTATCGAGTTCGTGATCCATTACGGGGTGCGCTCGCCCGCCGATATGCTAGATGAACAGTCGCAACTCCAGTTCCGTCAAGCACTGGTGCTGAAGCTGCGTGTATTGGTTCCCGCATTTTTTGGGCCGGTAGCAGTCTTAGGAATTGTCCTGACGATTCTCAACAGTGCCGCGCCCGGCTTTGTCTTCCGCTGCGCGGGAATGCTTGCCCTACTCATCTGGATCATGATCAGGGTTATCGGCACTGTCCCGATCAACAGTACCACGCTCACCTGGCAGCTCAGCGCGCCACCAACGAATTGGAAGGCGCAAGTCAACTACGCGGAGCGCTTCCACATTGTTGGGGTCTGGGCATCAGTCCTGGCATTTGCATTCTTCTTGACTGCCATGACACTCCAATTGGCGGCTCATTGACCGCTAAGATAGCAGCCTATATACAGGAAAGGAGCCTTTTACTGGTGAGACGGCTATCTTCCTCCATAGCACAGGGACATTGCCAGAACACCACAAAGATAGTTTGAGACAACATGGCAGATCACCTCTCTCCAGTCGGATGGACGACCTACCATGATGTCTCTCGTTGCAACACGAAGGAAACAATGATGACGGAGCACGCAAGCACATCTGTACATGATCTCGTGGTACGCACCTTTGCCGCTCTTTCGGCCAGGGACCTGGAGGCGATGATGTGCATTTTTGCCGATGATGCAGTTGTCATCGACCCCCATTTTCCGACGCCACGGATGCAAGGGAAAGCGGCCATCAGGAAGGGCTTTCAGGGAGCGATCAGTGGCATGCGCTCCTTCGGCTACACCATCGTGAACTATTGCGAGTCTGAGAACGGCCAATGTGCAGCAGTAGAGACGGCAACGCACCATGTTCTCAAATCAGGCATGAGGCGAAACTTCCCCCAGGTCTTCATCTTTGAAATGGCAGACGGGCACATCAAGAGGCTGCAAGCATACGAACCGTACGGCCCACATGGGATCATGGGAGTTTTCTTGTCATTGGCGCGCCTCACCAACAGATTCTTGAAAATATAACCATGATTCATCCCAAATTTCTTGACCATCCGTTTCAGATAGTCACCATCCCAGCCTGCGACGGGGGCTTACAGGAAACATCTTTCAAAAACTGCCGTCAGGCAGTTTTTGAAAGATGTTTCCTGTAAGCCCCCGTCGCAGGCGAGGCTTCAGCACATAGAAGCAAGCTCTGGTTGTCCCAGCAAAGTATGTGTGCGATAATGAATCGGGTTAATTGGCCTGCTTTGTAGATGAGTAAGGAGTATACCGGTGCAGCTTATACGTTATCTCTCTTCTGCCGGGACGGTAGCTCTCGGATTATTCGCGCAGAGTCAACTCAGTGGGTATGTAGCGGGTGTCTCTCTCCATGAGCTTTTGCAGTTGCGGGCCGACGCGTTTCGTGCTCGTCTCGAAAGCGCTTTGCAAGCAGGCGCATCCGATCAGCCCGCTATGGCACGTCTGCTAGCTCCTATCGATGGCGATACCGAGGTATGGGCGGCGGGCGTAACCTATAAGCGTTCGGAGGAGGCCCGCCGCGAAGAGAGCGGAACACCAGATATTTATTCACACGTCTATTCGGCAACGCGCCCCGAGTTATTTTTTAAGGCCAATGCTCGTCGCGTTGCAGGACCAGATCAGCCCATTGCTATACGCGCCGATTCGACGTGGGATGTGCCGGAGCCAGAACTGGTGCTGGTCATCAACGCTCATGGCGAGATCGTAGGTTATCTGATCGGCAACGATGTGAGTTCGCGCAGCATCGAAGGCGAGAACCCACTATATCTGCCCCAGGCGAAAGTGTATGCAGGCAGTTGTGCTCTGGGTCCTGGCATTACCCCCGCCTGGGAAATATCCGACCCATATGATCTCACTATGCGCCTGATCATCGAGCGCGCTGGCAAAAACATCTGGGAAGGCCATACCAGCACAGGCGAACTCAAACGTCGCTTTTCAGAACTGGTAGATCATCTCTTTCGTGAAGATGACTTTCCTGGCGGCGTACTGCTTTGCACAGGTACCGCCCTCGTCCCCGACAACCCATTTACCCTGCAAGCTGCTGATATCGTGCGCATCAGCATTGACAGCTTAGGTACCCTGTCCAATCCCGTCGTTGTAGGAAAAGCTGCACTTGCAGCTTCAAGAACATAATCCATTACAGGAGGATAATTTCTTCCAAAAACTGCTTTCAGCAGTTTTTGGAAGAAATTATCCTCCTGTAATCCCCCGCCGCAGGCGGGGATTCAGACTGATTGAACAGAGAGGGTCGATTAGTAACCAGAAGGGGAGGAATAGCACTGACCATGACCATTTTCCTAGTGCATGTACTGCTCTGTGAAAAAGATTTTGTAACAATAAAGGCCCTTCAGACCGCCCGCTCGTCGTCTGGAGAACCTTCATTGCTATGCTGATTTTCGTGCGTTTGTTTTCACTTGCACCGTACCTGTCCATAATGTAGTAAAATAAGCAAGTGTAGTTAGCACGTTGGCGGTTGTTAGATGCATTGCACAAGAGGGGATAGAAGATGAAGGATTCGCAGTATCATTTAAATGCAAATCTTCGTTTTGACCTATTTCAGCAGATGGTGTTGTGGCTAAGTAGTACGATGTATGCGCCGCGTAAAGGGAGGCGCTACCTCGAAAGAAATCTGACTCTCCTGGAGATCGAAGTCGATAGGGAATTAGAAAAGCTGATAGCTGCTCATATGCACGATACTTTTGAAGTGAAGCAGCAGATGCAGACGTATCAGGCTCTATTGCGCGATATTCACCAGCGTGGTGGCACGCTCAATGCGATCAGAGAGGCGTATGTCAATGCCTATGGTGGCTTTGCGCTCGATCTTCCCCAATGGTTAGAGAAAGTTGAAGAGAAGCAGGCGCTGTTGCGTCGCTTAAACCGTCCTGAGCGGACGACGCGAGCGCAGGTCGCCTTATTGCGAGAGGCGTTTATGCGTGCTCTCCAGGATGGTAGTGTTGCGAGGGAGTGTATTGCCGAAATACAGAATGTCCTGGGCAATACGCTGGTACAAAACTCGCACAGTTATAGCTATGCGGCTCATCTTCAGGCACTGGAACAGGGTATGGCCTGCCACGAATCGGCGCTCAGTGTCTACACGTTTGAGCGATACCCATTGCAACATGCGAAAACTCGCATGTTTCTGGGTCTTGCCTACCAGCAATACGGCAAGACAGGTCAGGATAGCGACCTCTGGGATGCTATAGAGCAAGCTATCCGCAGTTACGAAGAGGCTTTGCGCATATACACATTCGACGATTTCCCGGAGCAGTGGGCCTTACTTCAGACTCATCTAGGCTCTGCTTATCTAGAGCGCAATCAAGGAGATCCACAGGAAAATCAGGAATATGCCCTTGCTTGCCATAAAGCAGCCTTACAGATTGCAGAACAACTGGTCTTAGCCTCGGTGCTAACAACGATCCAGATCAATCTTGCCGATACGTACAGGCTGCGTATGGCAGGTTCCCGGGCTGATAACCTGAAGCTGGCTATGCACTATTACCGTGTAGTGCTCCGTACCATCACCCCTCATACCCATCCTTCATTATGGGCAGCTATTCACATCAAGCTGGCAACGCTTTTTGAGGAAGAGGTAGCAAGCCTCATAGAGGATAACGCTCAACACGATCTCAAGCTGCGCTGTGCGATTGTATGTTGTGAGGGTGCACTCGGAGTCTATACGCTCGATGCTTATCCCGTAGAGTATGCGGCGACCCTGGTCATGCTGGGACGCCTGCACAGCGAACGTCGTGGCGGCGATCTACTGCACAACATCGAGCAAGCCATCAAATGTTATCGCGATGCCCTGCGCGTCTTCAGCAGCCAGGCATTTCCTACCGAGTACCGGCAGGTATTGCGTTGTTTTGCCCAGGCCGAAGAGCAGCGCAAGCTACACGAGGAGAGTACGGGCGGCCACAAGGGTAACGCCCCTACTATATACGGACCGGTCCGTATATAGTAGGGGCGTTACCCTTGTGGCCGCCCGCCGCTTCCCACGCCTTCACCGACTCGTGTATAATGGAGCGATAGCGCGATAACGTGCAGAATAACATGTAAGATCACGCAATTACCTGCCCTTGTCAATGCTGAAACAAGGAATACCTCACGGGAAGATAACTTCTTTCAAAAAACTGCTGAAAGCAGTTTTTTGAAAGAAGTTATCTTCCCGTGAATCCCCGCTGCAGGCGGGGATTCAGCATTGCTGAACAGAAGGCCCAAAAATTCGAGTTGACTCATGGAGAAATGACAGAAAGGACGTAGGTTCGTCATGGCAGAAAACAATGGATCAGTGCGCAACAGTCGCAGCCGCATGATTACAGAGGGAGACGTACGAGCGCCAAACCGCTCCATGCTGCGCGCTGTGGGGCTGACCGATGAAGATTTCGAGAAGCCGCTGATCGGTGTTGCAAGCACCTGGAGCGAGATTACGCCTTGTAATTCGCATATCAATCGATTGGCCGAGAAGGTGAAAGAGGGTGTGCGCGTCGGTGGAGGCGTGCCGCAGATTTTCGGGACTATCACGGTGAGCGATGGAATTTCGATGGGCACAGAAGGCATGAAATTCTCGCTCCCCAGCCGTGAAGTAATTGCTGATTCCATCGAGCTGGTAAGCAATGCACAGCGCTTCGATGGTGTGGTTGCTATTGGTGGTTGCGATAAGAATATGCCTGGCTGTCTAATGGCGCTGGCTCGTCTGAACGTTCCCAGCATATTTGTCTACGGAGGAACCATCCTGCCGGGTGTCTGTCGGGGCCACGATGTTGATATCGTCAGTGTCTTCGAGGCGGTAGGCCAGTACAGTTCTGGCAAGATTAGCCGCGAGCAATTGCACGAAGTGGAATGCACAGCCATACCCGGCGCAGGCTCATGTGGTGGTATGTACACAGCCAACACGATGGCCTCGGCCATTGAGGCGCTGGGTATGAGCCTGCCCGGCAGTTCATCGATGCCCGCCGTGACCTCCCTGAAGGCGGAGGACTGCTATCACTCAGGTCAGACAGTCGTCGATCTGATCGAGAAGCAGATTCGTCCCCAGGATATCTTAACGAAGGCGGCATTTGAGAACGCGATTACCCTGGTCATGGCGCTGGGTGGTTCCACAAACGCTGTTCTACACCTGATCGCTATTGCCCGTCAAATCGATATTCCCCTGACAATCGATGATTTTACGCGTGTCGGGCACAAGGTGCCGCACCTAGCCGACCTGAAGCCCGGTGGTAGATTTGTCATGGCCGATCTGGCGCGTGTTGGAGGTGTCCCAGCTGTCATGAAGTTGCTATTGAACGCAGGCTTCTTGAACGGAGATACCTTGACCGTGACTGGCAAGACGCTGGCCGAGAACCTTGCGAGCGCGCCCGACCTCGCGGAAGGCCAGCAAATCGTCATGCCTCTCGACAAGCCGCTGCATCCCTCCGGCCCCCTGGTCATCCTCAAAGGCAACCTGGCACCCGAGGGCGCTGTCTGCAAGATCGCAGGACTCCAGACCACGCGCCACGTAGGACCAGCCAAAGTCTTTAACTCGGAGGAGGAGACCTTCGATGCCATCATGAATCACAGGATCACGCATGGCGATGTCGTCGTAATCCGCTACGAAGGCCCCAAAGGTGGGCCTGGTATGCGCGAGATGCTGGCGGTCACAGCCGCGCTAGTTGGTCAGGGCTACGGCGAGACCGTTGGTTTGATCACCGATGGACGCTTCTCCGGTGGCACACACGGCATGGTTGTAGGTCATATTGCCCCCGAAGCCCAGGTTGGCGGCCCCATCGCCATCGTACAGGACGGCGACATCATCACCATCGACGCCGAGCGCAACGAACTTTCAATAAACCTGAGCGACGACGAAATTGCCCAACGCCTGCAAAACTGGCAAGCTCCCGCCCCCAGATACAGGACTGGGGTCCTGAGCAAATACGTCAAACTGGTAGCCTCCGCCTCAGAAGGTGCCGTTACCCAATAATACCGAGACTCACAAAAAGCCTTCTTGCTTCAACACCTGCCACAGGCAGGTGTTGAAGCAAGAAGGCTTTTTGTGAGCGTCCGCCGTAGGCAAGAAGTCACAGAAAACAACTCTTTCCCCAAAGTGGGGGACGTTACACCCTAGCCCCCCCAACAGGTTACCGATGTCATGACGAAGACGTCACTATATCGATATATAAGGCTGCGGGGCTGGTCGGGGTACTGCCAGTTACAAGCGGCATCAAAGGAGATGCTCACCAGGCTTCCGTTCGAACTGACACAGCGCCAATCATAGATGGTGCTCCCAACGGTCGTCACGTCGGCATATCCAAGGGATTGGCAATAGGCCCGCAAGTTAATACCGCCCCAGTTAAAATTAGAAATCTCATAACAGACCCCAGATGTCGCGACGAAGAAATTATCTTCCCGCTGTATGACTATCGATCTGAGAAAAGGTCCTTCGCTCCTGTATTGCCAGCGGCAGGCAGAATCCAAGGAGAAGCTTGCCAGGCTTCCGCTCGAACTGACACAAAACCAATCAACGACGGTGCTCCCATTGAGCGTCACGTCGGCATATCCAAGGGATTGGCAATAGGCCCGCAAGTTAATACCGCCTAAAGAGCGGGCAGCGGGAACGGAAGCTCCATGCGTAGCGGCAGAGGCCTGGGGAACGGCCGTGAAGGAGAGAAGCGTTGCCAAACAACAAGCCAACATCACTGCAAGAAGACTCAAACGTATTTTGTTTCTGTTCACAACAAAGATTCCTTTCCAATGAGATCCCAATGATCTCAGTTTCTATCGTTTGACTCATTTTCCCGCCAAAACGGGCGAAGATATGTGCCAGGCTCGAAGCCGAGGGCTGGACACTTCTCCTGCCTCCGGTTTCCAGGCCGCTGCCGTCAGCTCAACTGGTTGCCTTTCTCTGATTACAAGCCAGGCTGTCGGCTTGGTTGAGCACCGGTGCAGAGCGTTGAGCAGCAACGCTCTCAAAGAAAAGATACCAGCTAGGCGATAGCAGACGCATGGGGGAAAGTCCCTATCTTAGACATTGAGCTACCCTATTTTTTCAACGCCTGCCGAAGACAGGTGTTGAAGAAGATATTTTTCGTGTAGTGTCCGCCTGCGGCGGGGATTCAGAGCCGCGATAGTGATGAGAAACACAAAAAAAGAAGATGCAAATTTTGCATCTTCCTATATAGAGGCAAAATGTGTTATAAATTTAGTAGTAGGAAGTTTCATTTATAATGCTGCCAGCCATTTCTGCGGAAGGAGCAAAAACAGTGGCAATTCATACCTTTGGACAAAAAGGAGAACGTCTCGTACAGAAGGCACAGGCCATCGGAGGCGTACGCTTTGATTGGGCCGTGATCGGTGCCTGTACATGGCTCATAATTGGTGCCTACTCCGACGTTTGGGCACATAATCACCTGCCTATCGATAACTTCTTTACCCCCTGGCACGGTCTCCTCTACAGCGGTTATCTTGTCACAGCAGCCTTACTACTAGGAACTGTTCTCTGGAATCGCCTTCGGGGGTCTTCGCTCTGGCAAGCCATACCCAAAGGATATGAGTTTGCTGTGCTTGGTGCAGTTCTCTTTATTTTCTGGGGCGTTGGTGATATGACCTGGCATATCGTTTTTGGTATTGAAAAAAGTGTCGACGCAGCACTAAGCCCCACCCACATTGGCTTAGCAATAACCATTGCTATGATCCTATCAGGCCCGTTCCGCGCAGCCTGGCAGCGTCAGAATCGTCATTCCCGGCTTGACTTCATCGGAATGCTTCCCATGCTGCTCTCGCTCACATACACGCTTGCCATTATCAACGTGCTTGCAGAGATTGGCCAACCATTCATGAATCTGTGGCCTACATTCGTGCAGCAAGATCCCCAGACCATTCAGTCATTGGCCATCGTCAGTATGATCTTTGAAACAACGCTCCTGATGGGCTGGATACTTCTTACACTGCGCCGCTGGACCACACCCTTTGGAGCTTTTACCCTTGTGTTTACCCTCTATATGGCCTTCGTAAGTGTCGCGCACTATACCTTTATAATGATCCTTGTAGCTCTGCTAGCTGGACTCATCACTGATACACTTGTCTGGCGTTTGCAGCCGTCCGTCAAGCGCCTGAACGCGCTGCGTCTCTTTGCCTTCCTTGTGCCAGTCGCCCTCTTCTCGCTGTACTTCCTCTCGCTGCTCCTCACAACAGGCATCAACTGGTCGGTCCATCTCTGGATGGGATCAATCTTTGTGTCCGGCTTGACGGGCCTCTTACTAAGCTACTTGCTGGTTCCCCCACAACTTCCCACTGAGGCCATCGAATAGAGCAAAATCCATTTTTAGGCGATCTCTGCCCATACGGGCTCACAGAAAAAGGACAAC
>Ga0070741_10014379_pt1 | contig 13687 bp, 10 predicted proteins | sample Coa_R1_4_FD_66440 | JGI IMG/M metagenome (GOLD analysis project Ga0070741, IMG submission 66440) | Surface soil microbial communities from Centralia Pennsylvania, which are recovering from an underground coalmine fire - Coalmine... | ecosystem: Environmental > Terrestrial > Soil > Unclassified ... | reverse complement strand
TTCACGGCCGCCGGGCGCGGCGCGCCATGAGGTTCCAACAACCTCACGTCCTGAATCACCTGCGATACGCGCGCTTGCTCCGGTTCTGCTGCGGTAACAAGCGACGCTGCGCAAACGGGCCAAAACAGAACGATGAATTTACGCGAGAAGGTTCGCACAAAAGATTTTTTCATATTTGGTGGCTAGGGTAAGGCGGGAGCCGTGTTACGATTCGCGCTGGACACCCGACGCGGCGCCAGTAGGTCTGTGCTTGTGCGAACCGCCATGTCGGTCTGCTCTTGACTGATAGCCGACACTTGCGTGCCGCCCCCGAAAATGACCAGGTTTGTGTCACGCAGAGTCTTGTTCGATTTCTCATGTTGCTGCTTTCGAGTCTCTGCCACGATTGATTTCTCGCTGCGCAGTGGAGGAAAATCTTTAATGAAGCCACTGGTCTGCATGAAGCGGGCAATATCGACGTCCACAGGATCGCTAACCGCAGCCTCGGGATTGCCGAACACCATCTGCCCTGGAGCAACAAGAACCGAATCGCCAACATGCCCAGGGCGATATAATCGCCCGGTGCCTTCCAACACTAAAAACTTATAAACGCCGGGGTGATACTCGATCATCACGGTAGTTCCCGCCACGGCTGCCGCGACGTCGCCTGCGTGAATTGTTGCGCCTCGCGCTTCCCTGGGAGCCTGAACGAGCACGGCCCCGTCCTTAAGATTCAAACAGTGCGTTCCCCGATCGAAATCAAATGCAGTATGAGCGGCCAGTCGCACAACTGTTTCATCGGAAAAGGTTAACTCGGCGCGCGATTCGGTGCCCGTCCGCAAGAGAGTCTCCTCACGGACAATGTCGTTTACCGAGGCCCCGCGCGCGGCGTTCTTTGAATCTCCTATTTGAACATGATTTTTTACCCGGGTGACTCGCGCTTCGTTAGTCGGAGCGGCATTGAGTCGACTGGGAAACCAGGCCGCAATCGAGGCTATGCTCGTTATGAAAACAAGGAGGGTAAGCTGCCGGTTCATTCGCAGGTTGGTCGAAAGACCTAATTCCGGCGGGCTTTTTGGCGCCTAAACCCTGTTAGGTCAAGGATTTTTTACAACTCTACAAGGTACTTATCCGGAAACGGCGCACCGAAGTTTCCTGAAAGTTTAAATTTCGATCCGGGGCTTTCAAAGAACGCCGTAAACGGCCCGAGCAAAGGCCGATCGTGGTGTTCCGGCGCCAAGCTTTCAACGCAGAACACGGTTACGCGTTTGTCGATTCCTCGCTGCCGGAAACTGAGATGCCTAGCAACGCGCGCTGCCACGGGACCAGCAATGCCGGGGTTCGTGCGCCATCCGCGGCGATCGCCTCGACAGTGCTTCGAGGTGAAATGAACGAAGGTTCCAATCCGAGCTCCTCAGCAGATTTATCGCGTCGGCGGCGTAGCTCTTCCGCGCGCTGGATTGTCTCAGTGGTCGGCCGGGTTCCGGAGCGGCGACGCGAAACTGGCCATTCTGATTCGGGCTCGCGCAATGCGGCTTGCGCTGCCTCGCGAAATGCCTCACGTCGGCGGAACGAAAAATGCCTGTACTCAGGAACACTTCCTGAAGCGATTTTCGCTGCAGCCTTCAAGAGTTCCTCATTCTGCAAAATGTGAAACGGCGGACGATCCGCCTTTTCTGCTTCTTTTTCGCGCCATTGCCAAAGCGCACGAAGTACCGCAGCGGCGCGCCCACGAAGTATGCCAGATCCGCGAATACGCCAAAGTTCGTCCTGGTTCCGGGTCCGCGCCACGGCCGCCAGTTCGACAGCACGCTGGCATGATTGCCGCAACCAATCTCTGCGCTTACAACGATCCAGCTCGGCTTCCAATTTTTCGGCAAGTGGCAGCAAATAATGGACATCATTAATCGCGTATTCCGCCATGCGCGCCGGCAAAGGTCGTTGTGCCCAATTTGCCTTTTGCGAACCCTTCAGGAGCGTGCGCCCAAAATAACGTTTCACCACCGCCGCCAGACTAAATTCTCGAATTCCTAGAAGGCGTGCTGCAATCATTGTGTCGAAGATTCTGCTTGGTGCCAGGTTCAGACCGCGGCGCAGCATTCGCAGATCGTAGTCGGCACCATGCAAGACAATTTCTTTCCCTTCCAGCGTGCGACGCAGCAGTTCGAGATCGAGGTTGGCTAGTGGATCGACAATGAAGTCGCTTGGCTGCAGCCGGGATCGATGATCCTCGACCTTTCCAAGATCAGCCTGGTCGTCTCCCGCATCGACGGTGCCGGACACAACTGGGACGCTTATCTGAAGCAAACACAGCTTTTCCCGATACGAATGCAGACTGTCCGCTTCGGTATCGACTGCAATGCGATCGGCAGATTCGATTTGCTTAACTACACTCGCGAGTTGCGCGGGGTCCGTAATCACATTTCGCGTCAGCGCAATCCGCTCAAGAGCAATTCAGCGTTGGTTTTGGTAGCGTGCAGGTTGTCGATCAGTTTTTCCATTGCTTCGAGAGGCGGCAGCGCTGCCATCGTCTTGCGAAGCATCAGCACGCGCTCCCATTCATCGGGATGATAAAGCAGCTCTTCGCGCCGGGTTGCTGAAAGCATGGGGTGGATCGCCGGATAGAGTCGTTTCTCCTGGAGGGCGCGATCGAGGTGCAACTCCATGTTGCCGGTGCCCTTGAACTCTTCGAAAATTAATTCGTCCATTCGACTGCCGGTTTCGGTCAAAGCCGTCGCGAGCACGGTCAGGCTGCCGCCTTCTTCCACGTTCCGCGCGGAACCGAAAAATTTCTTTGGCTTGATCAGCGCTTTCGCCTCTACGCCGCCAGACATGATTCGCCCCCTCCCCGGCTGCATGTTGTTGTACCCACGTGAAAGCCGCGTGATGCTGTCGAGCAAAAGCACCACGTCCTGTTTCATTTCCACGAGGCGTTTGGCGCGCTCCATCACCATCTCTGCTACTTGCACGTGCCGCTGCACACTTTCGTCAAAATTGGAATGATAAATCTGGCAATCGACTTCCCGCTCCAGGTCCGTCACTTCCTCCGGCCGCTCATCCACCAAAAGCAGAATAAGAACAATCTCAGGATGATTAACTCGAATTGCTTTGGCGATTTCCTTTAGCACAATGGTCTTGCCCACGCGCGGCGGCGCCACGATAAGCCCGCGCTGTCCACGACCCAGTGGTGCAAGCAAATCCACCGCGCGCGCAGTGATGGAATTCGTCTTTGGATTTTCCAGAATGATCCTGCCCTGCGGGAACTGGGGCGTTAACTTTTCAAAGTCCGTAGGCTCCGTCCATTCCTCGGCCGCCTGGCCCTCAATTCTTGTGACTTTGTCCAGAGACAGGAACTTGCCGCGCTGTCCTGGCAACTGTACGGTCCCCGCAATCTTTTGTCCGGCCCTCAGGCGATGATGCTCAATAAGGGCGCGAGAGACACAAACGTCCTCCGGGACAGGCAAAAAGTTCAATTTCGGCCAGCGCAACATGGCAAAGGAATCGCCTGCCTGGTCGAGGAAACCTTCCGCAGTGACCGTAGCGCCACTGGCTAATGCCGCACGGATGATATCCAGAATGTGCTGGTGACGCGACCGCGCAGGATGCAGGTAAACATCCACATCGCGAGCCGACGCCTCGAGCTCTTCAGCCGACAACTTTTGCAGCTCGTTTAGGTCAAGCTCGAGATCGGTTCTTATTCTTAATTCGCCACCGGAGGAATCCGCCGGGACGGACTTGCACTCTTCGTTAGATCGCATCCCGCAGGATTGGGGAGCCTCAGCTGCACTTTGGATGTGTGCAGGCGAGGCCCCTGGCTCTACAGCTTCCATCTGCGAGGTCGAACCCTTTAGTTTTTCTCCCATGATTGCTCTTGCCAAAGCGCCACAAGACTCTTCGCCTGCCTCATCAGCGTCACGCGGTCGCCGTTATTCCAAACGACATGGTCCGCACGCTTGATTTTCTCCTCGAGGTCCATTTGTGAGTTAATCATCTGTTCGGCTTCGGAGTCTTTTAGAGATTTCCGCTTCACCAACCGATTTAGCTGCACGTTGCGGGAACACGCGACCACGACGACTCGCTCGCACAATTTTTCACCGCCCGTTTCATAAAGAAGTGGGATATCAGCAAAGAAAAAATCAGGAGAATTACGATGCGTTTCCGCCTGCGCCATCCAGTGGCGACGAATCCTAGGGTGAAGAATTTGTTCGAGCGCGCGCTTCTTGGCCGCGTCGCCGAACACTATCGCTCGAAGTTTCCCTCGATTCAAGTCCCCGCTGGGCGAAAAGACTTCTCTGCCAAACTGACCGAGGATCTCCTGTTTCACCTCTGGAAGTTCGGCGACCGAGCGCGCGGCCAGATCGGCATTGAAAAATTTCGCCGCCGGCACAACCTCCCGCAGGCAATCGCAGAACGAGCTTTTGCCGGTGGCGATTCCGCCCGTGATCCCGATCGCAGGCATTCGCAAGGCTCACCGCGGTGTGATGCCTTCGGCAAGATCAACGTGAAACGTCTGTTTCACCTTCGTTGTGCCGAAAGTTAGTTCCGCTGTGTAATCTCCGGCTGGGAGCAGCCGCTTGGGATCATCGCCACCGTATTCAGCAATCACGTCCTTGGTTGGTCGCAGGTCCCAGTTAAACCGGGTAAAACCGGGGGCGCCTGGCGCTTTTAGATTCGCGACTGGTTGGCCAGTGGGTTTTGTCACCACGATTTTAATTTCGTCGCCTGTAAACTCTCGCACCCAGACTGTAAACAACGCCCCTTCGGGCGGATTTTGGCCGCGATAAATCCCCTTCCCGTTCGAATCAACAAACCCTGGCTGAAGATAAGCGCCGGTCACGGAACGCACGCTAAACAAATGAGCCGGCTTGGACGCAATCTCCGGTGTGAACTCGCGAAACGGGACCGTGTCGTCAAGAATGGCAATGCTGCGACCGTGTGTTGCGATGACCAGGTCTGATGTGCGCGGATGAATCTGGATGTCATCTACACGGACCGAAGGAACGTCGCCGATGCGCACCCAATGCACGCCTTGATCGAAAGATGCGAATAGTCCCAAGTGGGTTCCCGCGTAAAGCAATTTCGGATTTACCGGATCCTCGCGGACCGCTTCCACAGGATCGCCTTGCGGAAGATCGCCGGTGACGGATTGCCATGTTTTCCCCAGATCGGCGGTACGCAAGATCAAGGGGCTATCGTTGCCCGAGCGATATGCATTAATCGCAACGTACGCCACGTTCGCATCGGTGTTAGACGGCTCGATGCGCACGATCCATTGGCCCCGCGCCGACTCCGGTAAATTGTTCGTCAATTCCGTCCATTTGCCACCGTCGTTCTCGGTGATCCAGAGCCGCCCATCGTCGGTGCCCGCCCACAAAAGACCGGCGCGCTTCGGCGACTCAGCAAGCGAAAAGACAACACCGTAATTTTCCGCGCCGCTTCCGCTAGCGTTTGTCTTGGTCGGATCATTGTAGGTCAGATCCGGGCTGATCACCGAGTATTTTTCCATCCGGTCGGTGAGTTTGAAGACGCAGTTGCCGCCAAGATAAATCACGCCGGGCCTGTGCCGGCTCATGATCATTGGTGAATTCCAATTGAAGCGATAGCGCGGCTGACCTTCGGCAGGCTCAGGACGCAACCGGCGTATTTCCCCATTTCGCAAATTGATCCGATGGACCTCACCTTGCTGACTTTCCGCGTAAAACGTGTCGCGATCGGTCGGATCGAACAGGACATAAAAACCGTCACCGCCGGCAAGCGCAGTCCAATCGCAATTGCGAATAGCTTCCTTACTCTCTACCCCGCTCGGTCCAACCCAGTTTTCGTTGTCCTGCAGGCCGCCCGCAATTCGGAAATACGGCTTCGTGTCGTCGAGGGAAATCCGATAAAATTCTCCCGAAGGAATCTTGTTCAAATGATCCCAGTTCTTACCGCCGGCAAAACTCTGGTAAACACCGCCATCCGTCCCGAGTAGCAAACGCTGGCAAACTTGCGGTTTTGGGGGCTTGTTTTTGTCTTCGGGTTTCGGCGGCTTCGGCGGCGGCACCGTTCCGGGTTGAATCGCCAGCGCGTGGTCGTCCGGATGGACTTTTTCGCTGAGGTCTTCGCGAAAGTTTTTCCCGCCGTCATCGGACACCAGCAATGCGAAGCCCGCCACATACACGCGCTGATCGTTTGCAGGATCGATCCGAATCTGGCTGAAATAAAATGGACGCGGATCGATGGCGCTCGTCCGCGTCCATTTTTCCCCTCCGTCTTCAGACCGAAACACGCCGCCGCTTTTGCTGTGAATGTCTCGAATATCGTTAGTGCCGCCTTCGTAGCTTTGCACGACAGCCATTACGACTTTCGAATTGCTCGCGCTGATTGCCAGACCGATGCGGCCAGTTTGCGTTGGCAGACCGCCTCTAAGCTTTTTCCAAGTCGTACCACCGTCAGTGCTCTTGAAAATTCCGCCGACATCTTCACCACCTGTCACGCTCGGACCGGAAGTAAAACTCCATGGTGTGCGTTGTCGTGCATAAAGCGCAGCATAAACAGTTTCCGGGTGCGCCGGATCAATCATCACGTCGCCACATCCAGTACGGGCATCGTGCGGAGCAGGTGCTTTCAAAATCAGTTTCCACGTCTTGCCCGCATCAGTCGTCTTAAACAACCCGCGTTCGCCGCCATCGATCCACAAGTTGCCCATTGCGGCCACGTAGGCGACGTCCGGTTTTTTGGGATCGACAACAATGCGCGCGATGGCACGACTGTTTTTCAGCCCGACGTTCTCCCACTTCGCACCGGCATCGGTCGATCGATAAACACCGTCGCCCCAATCCGACGAATTCCGATCGCTGGCCTCCCCGGTGCCTACCCAAATCACATCCGAATCCGATGGTGCAACTGCGACTGCACCGATCGAGAGCATTGGTTGCTTGTCGAAGATTGGCTCAAACGTCACGCCGTCATCGTTGGTTTTGAAAACGCCGCCGTGTCCAAGTCCGACGTAAAAAACAAACGGATTATGCGGATCAATTGCAATGTCCGACACGCGACCACCCATCACCGCCGGTCCAATCGAGCGTGCCTTCAAGTTCTTAAAGAGCACATCGGTCAACTGGGGCGCAGTGGGCATAGGAGTCGAAGCTGACGCAGTCAATGGGGGCGTGGTGCTCGTTGGTGACGTGGTTCGCGACACAACGCTTTGCGGAGAAGGTGAAGGCCGCTCCTGAGCTGGAAGAAAACCAGCAATCGCAAATGACAGGGCGCAGCAACACAGAAGTCGAGTAGTCATGAGGTGGTTACAATCGCTTTCTGCGCTTACAGGGCAAGCGTGGCGCTTGTCGATTCTGTGAGTGGCACGCGGTGCGCCTGCCCTCAATTGCTCGCCAGTCAGGCAGATGGTTTGCGATTCGCCGAACCGTTGTAACCATTGTAACCTTTTAACTTTCTTATGACGCAGCAAGTTTTGGCAGGAAAAGTCGGCCTGGTCTTCGGCGTGGCCAACAAGCGAAGCATCGCGTGGGCAATCGCAAAAGCATGGGCCGCAGCGGGTGCGCAGTTGATTTTCAATTATCAAGGCGAACGACTAAAGGAAAACGTCGAGGAACTGGTCGGCGAGTTTGGCGAGAACACTCCGTTGTTTCCGTGTGACGTCTGCAACGACGATGAGATCAAAGCATTCTTCGAAAATGTGCGGGGAAACACCGATCGCGTCGATTTGATGCTTCACTCGCTTGCCTTCGCGCCACGGGAAGCTTTAGAAGGCGATTTTCTGAGCACAACGCGCGAGGCGTTCCGCGTCGCGCACGACGTGAGTGCATACTCGCTCGTGGCGCTCGCACGCGAAGTGGCGCCCTTGATGACAAATGGCGGCAGTATCGTGGCGATGACCTATTACGGAGCGGAAAAGGTCGTCCCTCACTACAATGTGATGGGCGTGGCCAAGGCCAGCCTTGAAGCGAGCACGCGTTATCTTGCTTACGACCTGGGACCAAAAAAAATACGGGTGAACTGCATTTCTGCCGGACCGGTTCAGACGCTGGCCGCGCGTGGCATCAGTGGATTCACCTCGATGTTGAAGCATTACCAGGAGCGCGCGCCTTTGAAACGCAGTTGCGATCCAGCAGAGTTAGGCGCCGCCGGAGTTTTTCTCGCCAGTGACGCCGCAGCAGCGATAACCGGCCAGGTCATCTACGTCGATGGCGGGTATCAAATAATGGGCATGTAACCGGGCCTTACTCTTACTCCATGCTCATGCCCATGATCGAGTCGCAGCGCAACGCGCCCCACCCTTACGATGACATATGATTGCGCGCACTTGGCATGGCTGGACAAAACGAGCGGACGCGGAGACGTACGAGAAGATGCTGCGCGACAAAATTTTCCCCAGTATTGCTGCTCGAAACATCAAAGGCTATCGCGGCGCGGAATTGTTCATCCGCGAAGATGGCGATGAAATGGAGTTTGTTACGCTGCTCCGATTTGATTCAATGGACGCCGTGAAAGAGTTCGCCGGCTCCGATGAGACCAAACCAGTGATTTTTCCCGGAGTCGAAAAACTTCTTACGCGGATGGAACCGGCGCGGCATTATCGCGTGGCGATTGCGAAAGAATTGTAGGGCACGCGCATCGCCTGCCGTCGCTTCGATTGGCAAGCCGAGGGCTTGCCCTACAACTGACACGCGCCACCGTTAACTCCTATGGAACTCGCTTCGAAACTTCGGGAAGTCTTGGGCGCCGAAATTGTCGAGGACGATCCTGAAACGGTCGCAGCGCACAGCAGGGACAAATGGTTCGCCTCTCACGAACCGAGTGCCGTCGTTTTCGCGAGATCGACGAGTGACGTCAGCAAATTGCTGCAGTTTGCGTCACGCGAAAAAATTCCGGTGACTCCGCGCGGCGGCGGATTTGGTTATGTGGGTGGATGCGTGCCGGCACGCGGCGGAATCGCCTTGTCGCTGGCGAAGATGAATCGAATCAAGGCGATTAGTTTTCCCGACTCAGTTGCAATTGTCGAACCGGGAGTGGTTACGGCTGACCTGAAAGGGGCGGTGCGTGCACAAAAATTATTTTATCCACCAGACCCTGCGAGCATGAAGGATTGCACCATCGGAGGAAACGTCGCCACGAATGCGGGCGGACCGCGTTGTCTGAAATACGGCGTGACCCGAAACTATGTAATAGGGCTTGAAGTGGTGCTGGCCAATGGTGAAGTGCTGCAAACAGGCGGTCGTGTGCATAAGAACAAGACCGGATTCGATCTAATCGGCCTGTTTGTTGGCTCGGAAGGAATGCTTGGCGTGGTGACCGAGATCACCCTGCGTTTGCTTCCACTTCCACCGGCGCGCGCGACGCTGTCGGCCGCTTTTCCGACGGCCGCGCAAGCTGCCGAAGCCGTGCAGGCGATTTTTGCGGCGGGGTTTTTGCCTTCTTCGCTGGAAATCGCCGATCATTTCACGTTGGAAGCGGCGCGCCGCGATCTGGGCAAAATGCTTGTGCCCGAGGGCAATGCACATCTGCTGGTCGATCTCGATGGTCAGGAGGAAAGTGTTCGCAGCGAATCCGCAGGCATTCGCGAATTGCTCGAGGGAAGAAAGCCAAACTCGCTGGAGATGGCTATTGGCGAAACCGATTGCGAAAAGCTCTGGGCCCTACGCCGTCAATTCAGCAATTCACTGCGCGCGACCGGCCTGACGAAGCTAAACGAGGACGTGGTCGTGCCGCGCAGTCGGCTCGTTGATCTCATGGAATTCGCAGAGAGCCTGCAGACTAAGTATGAATTTCCGATTGCCTGCTTTGGCCACGCCGGCGATGGCAACATTCACGTCAACATCATGGCCGAGCGTTATAATCGCGACGCCGCCGTGCGCGAAAAAGTCGGACACGCCCTGGACGATCTCTTCGCAAAGGTGTTGGCGTGGGGTGGCGTAATTACAGGCGAACACGGGATTGGCCTGGCCAAAAAACGTTGGTGGCCACAGGCAACCAGCAATGTGGCCCGTGAGCTGCATCACCAGCTCAAACAAGCGCTCGATTCAAATGGAATTCTGAATCCGGGAAAATTTGTCGACCCCGAAGGCGTTCAAGGTTGACTAATCGCCGAGCGCGTGGAGATTCACTGATCATTTTACGGCACATCTGAATTTGCCGCGACCCGATACGCATCCGTGTGTTGGTAAACGAAGGAACAAGGAGACCTTCCTTTTTGCGGCGCTGAAACAACAGACCAATGAAACCAGGAAAATTTACTCACACGATTGCGGTCATCCTTTCGTCAATTTCATCTCTTTTCGCACACGGGACCGAAGAAAAAGCGGAGCCAGCCAAAACAAAATTCAGCAAAAAATCCGACAAATCAGTAGACGATCGTTCGAGCAGGGCGACTTCGATCTCATTTATCCCAAGCCAACTATTCAAAACAGGGTCGGACACCGGGCATCGTTACCAATGGAAGAGCAATATCGTGACAACCGTGTTCTGGATTGGGGAGCAAGCCGGAGGAAACAATCTGGTCCCCAATCGAAACAGCTGTTGGGACAAGCAATGGACAAGGAACTATGGCGGCACTGACGATCCAAATCCTGCCCGTCGCAGCAATTACATTCCGGCGAAATTCATGCCGCGACAAAATCCATTCTATTGTGCGCTTCCCTATAACGATAAAGCGAGAGAAGGCCATCGACCGGAAGCGCCGCGCGTTGTTCCCTGGTTTAACGAAGCGTACCAGGGCCCCGCTGTTTCTACCTGCAAAGATCGATGGATTGCCATTCGCAAAGGCAACCGGACTGCTTATGCACAATGGGAAGATGCAGGTCCGTTCCGTACCGATCACTGGCAATACGTGTTCGGCAATGAACGCCCAAAGCCGAATCTCAACAAAGGCGCTGGCCTCGATGTTTCGCCTGCTGTGCGCGATTACCTTGGATTGAAGACAACCGACGTGACCGACTGGAAGTTTGTTGATTTCAGCGAAGTGCCGCACGGCCCGTGGTCAACACACGGCGATAACAACACGTTCGTAATCAACGAACGGAAAAAAGGCAAAGCGCTCGCGGAAAAACTCGGTACGATTGCGCATTAAGCCTCTGGGTAGCGCACGCATCCCGGGTGTTGGCGAGCGCGCCCCGCGATCGCGCACTTTTGTTGTGCATTTGATTGCCCCTACGATTCGCCATCAAAGGCAAGACTTTTTCGGGGCGACACCGGAACCAGCATGCGAGACGAGTGCGCTACCTAATCCACGCGATTTCCGAGCGAAAATCGATCAAAATGAACAATGGAGAATCGCCTAACCGCTCGTCTTTCTTCTTCTGCGGTCTTCATCGCAATTGCTCTTAACACCGGCGCGTCGACGGCCGCCGCAGAGAAAGGGAAACTCCTCACTGGTACGTCCGCAATGGGCGATTGGACAAACGATGCGCCCGGGGTGCGCCGCAAGATCACCGTCCAAGATTTGTCTCCGGCGGGTTCAAATGTGCTGGCTATCAACTTGCCGCGCGTCGTACAACGGCCAACGAATGCTCAGCTTCAGGTGCCGCCTGGCTTTAGGATCGAATTGTTCGCGAGCGGTTTCCGCGATCCTCGGTTTCTACTCACTGCGCCCGACGGCGACATCTTCGTCGTGGAAAGTCGTGCCAATCGGATCAAGGCGCTGCGCGATACCAAAGGCACTGGAAAAGCGGACGTGGTCGAGACATTTGCCGAACAGGGTTTAAACAAACCATTCGGCATCGCGTTTTATCCGCCTGGCAATGATCCTCAGTTTTTGTACGTCGCTAACACCGATGGGATAATTCGGTTTCCATATCGCAATGGCGACCTCAAAGCGCGCGGATCAGTTGAAAAATTAAGTGCGCATTTGTCGGGCGGCGCAGCACGCCTGCGTAGTGGCGGCCACTGGACACGCGATATCGTCTTTTCACCGGACGGTAAAAAAATGTATGTCTCGATCGGGTCGCGCTCGAATGTTTCTGATAGTGCTGCGGAAGCCGATCGCGCGCGCATCTTCGAGTTTAATCCCGATGGGACGGGACAAAAGGTTTACGCGTGGGGCATTCGTAACGCTGTTGGAATTGCGTTTCGCCCCGGCACAAACGAACTCTGGATGAGCACGAACGAACGAGACGAGATCGGCGAAAATCTACCTCCCGATTACATCAGTAGCGTGCGTCCCAGCGGCTTTTATGGGTGGCCATGGTTTTATATCGGGAATCATCCTGATCCACGACACAAGGGGAAACATCCCGAGTTGGCCGATAAGGTCATTGTTCCAGATGTGCTGGTGCAGGCGCACTCGGCCAGCCTTAATTTGTGTTTCTACACTGGCGACCAATTTCCGTCTGAATACAAAGGCGACATCTTCGCTGCCTTCCACGGCTCGTGGAACCGGATGAAACGCACTGGTTACAAAGTCGTGCGCGTGCCGTTCGATCATTCGACCGGCAAAGCGCGTGGCGAATACGAAGATTTCGTGACTGGTTTTGTTACCCCCGAGGGCAAAGTCTGGGGCCGCCCGGTGGGAATCACCGTCGCCAAAGATGGCAGCCTTTTTGTCAGTGAAGATGGGAACGGCACTATCTGGCGAGTCAGTCACGACGGATAACTTCAAGCTCAAGGGGCGCCAAACCCCATCTCAGGAATTAAAACAGCCTGACGGCAGGCTGTCCTCACCGTTGGGCCGGCATGTCGATGGATGGAGCCGGGCCGCCCTCGGCCCGCGAAGAACCGATCAAACTATTCGTAAGATGAGTGCTGATAAAAGACGATTGCCCGCTGCGGCGTTGCGCATAATCTGCCTTAGCTCGGCATGAAGATTGGTTTTGCTCAAATTAACCCGACGGTCGGGGATTTGAGGGGTAATTGCGAACTAATCATCGGCGCTTACGAGCGGCTGGCGAATGCAGGCGCGGAATTAGTGCTAACACCGGAGCTGGCCATCACCGGATATCCTCCGCAAGACCTGGTTTTCAAATCACGGTTCGTTCCGGAAAACCTTGCCGTACTGGAAAAGTTACACGCTCATGTTGGAAACGCGGCGCTGCTGGTCGGGTTCGTTGATCGTAATGAGGGGCGCGGCAAACCCTTTCACAATGCGGCCGCTTTGCTCGAGCGCGGCAAACCGATTCGCAAAGCTTACAAGTGCCTCTTGCCGACTTACGACGTCTTCGACGAGGACCGTTACTTCCAGCCGGCCAGTCGCATCGAGCCGTTCGAGTTCAATGGCAGAAAAATTGGCGTCACCATCTGCGAAGATATTTGGACAGACGATTATCTGCCGCGACCGTTGTACGACGTCGAACCGGTGCGCAGTCTCGTAGAGCAAGGCGCAGAGATCATCCTGAACCTGAGCTCGTCACCATTTCGCCTTGGAGCGCCCGCGTGTCGGCTCGAAATGATCGCAGCACAGGCCCGAACTTATCGACGACCGATTTGTTACTGCAACGTCGTTGGTGGTAACGATCAACTTGTCTTCGATGGAAACTCGATCGCCGTGAATGCTTCGGGCGATTTAATCGAACAACTGGCACCGTTTCGCAACGAGGAGAAAATTGTTGATACGGATTCTACCGCTGCGATCGAATTTCACGAACGCAAAACGCCGGAGCAACTTTTCGGCGCGCTTTCGCTGGGAGTTCGCGATTATTTTCGCAAATGCAATTTCCATTCCGCCGTAATTGGCCTCAGCGGTGGAGTCGATTCCGCGGTGACCGCAGTCATCGCGGTC
>Ga0070741_10014378_pt1 | contig 13688 bp, 11 predicted proteins | sample Coa_R1_4_FD_66440 | JGI IMG/M metagenome (GOLD analysis project Ga0070741, IMG submission 66440) | Surface soil microbial communities from Centralia Pennsylvania, which are recovering from an underground coalmine fire - Coalmine... | ecosystem: Environmental > Terrestrial > Soil > Unclassified ... | reverse complement strand
ATATAAATTCCCGCAGCCGTAACTTCTGCGCCGATGGCAATGATCTGCGCTGCGCCGTACGTCGCGCGAACGGAAAAGCCGGCCCAAGGATTGAGATACTTTTCCGCGTAAACACCAAATGCCCCGGCCACAGGATGGACTACTGCCATCTCCGTAAGCACATAAGACATAATGAGAGCGATAGCGGCGCCAAGAAGATAAGAAAGAATTACACCGGGGCCGGCCAGGCGAATAGTTACGCTGCTTCCCAGAAACAGGCCGACACCAATCGCGCCACCAATGGCCATCATGGTGAGCTGCCGCTGGCCGAGACGGCGATGCAATCCATCCGTTGCCGCCGAAGGATCTGCTGTAAGCGCGGTTGCGGAATGCTCCTGATCAGCCATGGCGACCAACACCGGCAGGCTCAAGAACCAGCAGGTCAATATTTTTCTTGAGAACTTCCACAACTGCTTTCACATCGTCCATAGTGTTGTACACATGGAAGGCCAAGCGCAAGCCGTCATGGCGATTGGAAGCAACAATGTCATTTTCCGCGAGCTTCTGCACCAGCAAATTGGAATCTTTTGATTGCAGCACTACCAGCGGGCCAGCACTATCCGCAGGCGTTTTGCTGCGAATGCCAAGATCAAGCGCCTGACTCAAGAGCGATTGCGCCAGCTCCCTGATGTGCGTAGCCACGTTTTCCATGCCAATTTGCTGTAGAAGCTGGAATCCAGGGACCGCAGCATACACATTGGGCACGGAAGGCGAGCCGGACTCAAACCGCCGAGCGGTAGGAGAAAGATCGATATGCTGGGGATCAAAGGCGAACGGATTTGCTTGAGCAAACCACCCCGTTACAGTAGGCGTGAGCGACGCAATCAGTTCTTTGCGCACATACATAAAAGCCATACCGGGCGGGCCAAGCAGATACTTCAAGGTCCCGGTGATATAGAAGTCCAAATCCATTGCTTTTACTTCGATTGGGCGAGTACCAGAATCCTGGTAATCATCCAGCATGATCAGAGCGCCATTTCGGTGGGCAATTTGCGTGACAGCGCTTACATCAGAACGAAAGCCGTTCTTGAAGCAAACGTGCGTCAACGGCACAATGCAGGTGTTGCGATCGACAATCTTTTCATAGTGCGCTGCGGGAATCGTGTTTTCTTGTGCAGGTACAAATTGGACATCCGCGCCGCGAGCGCATTGCGCCAGCCAGACGTGGCCCATGGTGGGGAACTCAAATTCACCGAGCACAACTTTTTTGCGATCCTGAAAATTCAGCGCACTGGCAACGCTGTTGATGCCAGCAGAGGCGCTGGTGACAATGGCAACTTCATCGGGACTGGCGTTGATGAACTGGGCAAAGGCAGTTCGCGCGGCTTCATATTGCTTCACCCAAAGCTCCCACGGTGAACCCTGCTCATGCCAACTGGCAATGTAGGCCTCAAGGCCCGCCTGGACTGAGTCTGACAGCGCTCCCTGGGAACAACTGTTGAGATAGATCTTGCGCTGAAAGATGGGAAAGCGGGAACGTATCTCCTGAATTTGCTTTTCGGTCAGCATGGGGTCCTTGTTTGAATCAGTGTTATGCTATTTCAGCCAGAGCGTTACCAAATCGGCGCACTTCATCCAAAGTGTTGTAATGCACCAGTGATGCTCTAACTGCGCCGCTTTCTTTGGTCAGCCCCAAGCGCTTCATCAGACGCGGCGAATACATGTGGCCATCGCGCACGCCGATGTTTCGTTTGGCCAGCTCTTCCGTGACTTGAGCCGGTATTACGTCCGGTAGATTAAAGCATAACGTTGGCGCACGGGATGAAAGCTTATCTTTGGCGGTGATGCCATAGACGGTTGCGTTTACATTGGCCAAAGTATCCAGCATTGCGGATGAAAGTTTGGCTTCATAACTCTTGATGGCCTCTGTGGCCGCTACCAGCGCGGTCCGGCGAGACGTTGCGCTCGGATTCATGCGCCGGCCAAGATCTTCCAGATAGCGCACGGCTGCATCCATGCCGGCGACATTTTCATAGATATAAGTTCCGACTTCCAGCTTGGCTGGAGTGGTGTCCGGCACAAAATCTTCGCGAAAGGTTGGCAGCGCATCCAGCGTTTCCCGGCGGCCCCAGAGAAATCCCATGTGCGGCGAGAAAATTTTATAACCGGAGCAAACCAGGTAATCGCAGTCAAAAGCCTGAACATCAATTGGCCCGTGCGGGCCATAGTGCACGGCATCAACAAACACCTCAGCACCGGCGGCATGAGCGCGCCTGGAAACCTCAGCGATATCCAGAATGGAGCCAATTGCGTTTGAAGCCAGCGTGCAAGCCACAATGCGGGTTCGCGGAGTAAGCAGGCTCTCCAGGTCTTCAGGATGCAGGCGGCCGTCATCTCTAAAGTGCCACCACACAATCTTTGCGCCTTCACGTTCCAGAGCCAGCCAAACGGCGATGTTGGATTCATGATCAAGATCAGTCACAATGATTTCTCGGCGATCTTTGAACGATTGACCAATCGCAATGCTGATAAGCCGCATGAAAGAAGTGGCGTTCATGCCGAAAGAAATTTCATCGGGATGGCGGGCATTGACTAACAGGGCAACGCTGGCACGGGCCTGAGAAATGGCGGCATCCACTTCCTGCGAATGTTTGTATCGGCCACCGCGTTGCACATTGCGGTGAAGAAGATGGTTGGCTACGGCGTTCAGTACGGCCTGGGGTGACTGCGCACCGGCCGCGTTATCAAAGAAGATAAAGTCATCCTGCAGCGCGGGAAAGACCGCGCGAAGCTGCTCTACGGGGAACTCTGCCATGCACAAAATAATATCCCACTGTGAGCATCTTTATAAATTAAACAACCGCTCTGTTTCGTGCACCTGAGCGGTTGCATTGCTATTTGATTGTAAGTTGATCCACAATCTTCCGGCTGCCCGCATAGGCGCGCGCCAGTTGCATGGCCATTTCATGCTGGATTGAGCTTGTGACTGTACCATTAAGGGTAACGCTTTGATTATCGGCTGCGACCTTGATGTCAGACCCGGTATAAGCTGCGTTCTTGTTATCCAGTCCTTTTTGCAGCTTTTCCTGAACGTCTTTGGTGGACATTTGGTCGTGGTGTTCCTTGGTGTTGGGCGCATTGTCAGCGGCAACAGGAGGATTTGATGATCGCGGGAACTGTGGAACAGGCTGGCTCCAGAGAGTCAAAGACGCGGTGGCAGTCAGCAGCGCCAGCACCATTGAAATCCGTAGTCCAGTAGCAAAGCGGCCAATCAAGCGCAAAGCCAGAGCGGTCATAAAATCCTCCTTATTAAATTTTGATGCTGCAAGTGACACTTGTTGTTGGCGAAGGATTTCGAGGTGTTCTGTGGCTCTCTAATGGTTTAATGAGCCCAAGCCGGTGCTCCGCCTCGCGCGTGAATATAGAAGAACCTGAAATGATTTAATGGCTAAACGCAAAACTCAACCTTCGGCCGCAACGGCCTTTTTCTGTGGCAGCCATAAGCTGCGCAAGCGACGATTGAGCGGCTCAGAATAGAAACGCGCAACGGCGTATCCAACGATACCGGCCATAATCGTAGTCGCCAGAAAGAGCAGCGGGGCCAGGTTGATGCTCCACTGGAAATGCTGGAAGGCGATCACCACGGGCCAGATAACAAACATGTGCGTGAGATAAACCTCATAGCTGTTGCGGCCGAACCAGCGTAGAAATCCGGCAGAGCGCCACAGAGCATGGGCCGCAGATCGCACGCCCTGCGCAGTGGAGTTTGTAAGTGACACGTCCGCTGCGGATTTTTCCTCAAACCGTTGTTGCAGCGCGATTAGCAGGAAGGCCGTTCCAAGGTTGAGGATGGTTACGTTCATGCTTGGTTTGTACAGGCCGAGCCTGCCAGCAGCGGACCGAAAGACAACAATGAATACACAGAACAGCGATCCAGCAATACGCAAAGCCAAATTGGCTTTGCGGCTGAGGCGAATTTGTGCGGCGAATATCGCGGCCAGACAGCCGAGAGCGATACCATCCATGCAGGAGAGATAGCCGTAGTCAGCCCAGAGCTGGTTTTGCGTCTGGACGCGTGCGAATGGCCCAATCAGGACAAAGCAACAGAGCAGGCCGATGATGAACGCCTGCTTTCTGAGCAACACGCACAGTAGAGGAAAGAAAACGTAAAACACCTCTTCAACGGAGAGCGACCAGAGCACGTCCCAGTTGGCAGGCAGGTAGCCGGTGTGGGCCTCAAGCCAGTTGACGTGGAAGGTGAGCGCCGCCAACAGTGCGCGGCCCAGCGACGTATGCTGCGTGTTGATGGTGAAGCGCGGCACGCCGGCGCGATCAAGAATGATGAGAATCAGCAGCAGGCCCAGCAGGCAGGGAGCGATGCGGGCGAAACGCATCTGGTAAAATTGGCGCAGGCTGAGCTGCCGAAGAACGCCCCAACGCTTAAGCGACCATGTGGTGATGAGGAAGCCGGAGATCACGAAAAAAACAATTACTCCGTAATATCCGCTCCAGAAGAGGATGTGGTCAGCAGCAGGGCTAAGCAGCTTGCCAAAGCTGCTCTGATTGAAACGGATGCGCAGGTTGGTGTGGTGCAAGACCACAGCAACAATGCAAAGCCCGCGCAGCAGATCTATCCCGGGAATGCGTTGAGCAGCCTTTTGCATGGAGGCCACCGGCTGGGAAAGGGAACTCACAAGTGTGAGTTTACAGCCTGTTGCCCCGCGATGAATGCCAGGCACCGCGAGAATTTATTTTTGTTTTATGGAAACTGCTATCTCGCCCTTGAACCCGATTTTGCCCAATGGCGCTGAGGCGTTGGGACGGTCATAGTCGTCTATTTTTTCACCACTGGCATCGGTGATGGCGGAGTGCTTGGCCGAGACATCAAAGGTGAAGTGGAAATCTCCTGTGTGATTGGGAAGGTCTCTGGCCCGGTCTGAAACCGGAGAGCCGTTCACATACACGGTACGATGGAAATTATTCTCAGCAATGGTATAGACCACTTTGTCATTGCCAGTGCTATCAATGACCCACTCAATTCTCTTTGGTCCCCTGAACAGCCCTTTCTTGGGGCGCTGAATGGTCACGTCAAACGAACCTTGATTCGCATGAAGCCAGGCGTAGCTTGAGCCTTTCCATATCCACCAATCGCCTTCGTGTTTCCATTGTTTTGTTTCTTCAAAGACGCTGGTGCTGGTGGGAGGCGCAGGCGTGGGTGGAGTTGCCGGCGTTTCTGCGACCAGAGATTTCAAATTCCGCTTTAATTCAAGAGGCGCGGCGCTGGCTTTGACTTCAAGATCGGCCTGGTCACTGGCGTAGCCCGGGGCCTCAATCTTTACGGTGTATTTGCCGGGCTTGAGCCACACGATGTCGCCGGGCTTGGCTTTGCGCGGCACCATCCCCGACTTCGGATCCTGCGAACTATAGGTCGCAATGGCAGTGGCCGGTGTGATCTTGAATGAGAGCGCACCCTGAGGCTGCAGAGGGAAGTCATTGGCAGAGATTTTGGTTGTTGCTCCCGGCTGCAGATGGATGACTTTGGACGGCGAATCCTCAAAATGAGGACGGCTCAAATAAAGCTTATGAATTCCGGCGCGAAGCTCAAGCTGAGCGGTGCTTGCGCCTGCGGGTTGCGAATCGCCATCAATATGGAGCACGGAATCCGGCGGCAGGGCGGACAAGACCAGGTGAGCCTTGGCCGTGGTGCCATGCGGCTTGCTCTGGTCTTCCTGAGCGCTCAACAGAACAATTATCAGCGGCTGGTTGCTAGACTCCAGGTTCAACGTTTGATCGTTGCTGAGGGTAAAGGTTGAGGCAGAAGATTTGATCTCAGTTTCCAGGCCTTCTTGCGGAATCGGTTGCGGATCCTGTCCGGTGACATTGGCTTTGAGATCAGAGGTGGCAAACATCCGGGCGCGGTCGCCCAGAATGCTGGCGATGGCAACGGAATATCCTTTAGCTTCGAGCGGTCCACCCAACTCAACGGCTTTGCCGGATTCCACTTTGAGCGGCAATAAGAGGATGGTGTTTTGGCCGCTGAAAATTCTTACTACAGGCGCACCCGGAGCAATCTGTTCAAGAGCCAGGCTTCCATTGGTGAGCTGAGCTTCGGGCTGATCTCCAATGGCGACGGAAACATCTTTGATGTCAGAAAGCACTTCCATCCGCGGCAGCAACGGAGTGAGCGTGAATTGAATGGGCGCAGTGGACTGACCTGCGACAGTGGTTACGTGCTGCACGGCAGGCTGATAGCCCTCATGCGTGGCCTGGATCACGTGCTCTTGTCCCGGCTCAAGAGTTACGGGCGAAGTTGCGGGGTTCCCGTCGACTGTGAACTTTGTGTCTGCAATGTTGGCGGTTAAAGCAATGGATGAAGCCGCCGGTGGCGCTTGCGGTGCGCGATGCCTGATGAGCTTGTAAGCTACAAATGCAGCAACGGCCAAAACTGGAATAAGAACGATTGCCACCCAGAGCTTGATGGAAGACGCTGGGGTGCTTTTGGCGACGACAGGCCTTTGGACTTGCGCAGGAGTTGGAGCGGTTGATGGCGAAGCTGAAGCAGCATTGGCTTGTGCTGGGACGGCAGTCTTGTCTGTCCTGACTAATGACGCAGTTAATGCTTCTGAAAGCTGAGAGCTTGATTTGGCTTGAGCAGGCGCGGCAGCGGCGGTTGCTCTATCTGATCGGATCAGCGAGGCTGTTGCGGCGTCAGATGAGCTTCCCGCATTTGCGCTTGATTGTCCGCGTTGGGAGGGAGCAGCGGGAGCCTGAACAGTAAAGCGCGAACGGGTTTTGCTGTCCATGCTGTTCAGCAGCGTGGTTTCAAGCTGAGCCAGACGAGATTCTCGCGGATGCCGGGCCATGGCTTCACGAACTTTGCTGAGCGCAGCGGCGAGATCGCCTGCGGCCTGAAGTTCGCGCGCTTCCAGCACCGTGGCATCGACAACGGCCTGACGCTCACGATCCTGAACCTGGGCGGAGAGGCTGCGCGCTACGGGATTGGTGGGGTCAAGCTTGAGAGCTTCTTCCACCAGAGATTGCGATTCACGCCAGTCGGCGTTGAGGCGAACGCGGGCCTGCTCAAGCAGTGCGCTTAGAAAAGCGCCGCGAAGGGTGCGGTCGCGGCCATCGAGATCGACGGCCTGGCGGAGACGGTCGAGTCCGACGGCTGTATCGCCGGAAGTGATTGCCTGCTTGCCTTCAGCAAAGAATTGCTGCGCCTGCTGATGCTTTTCCGCACCTTGAATGGCCAGCTTGTCGAGGCTGGCAAGTTCGCGATCGTCAGGAAATTCGGCAAGGCCATCGCGCACAGCTTGCTGGGCTTTATCGTATTCGCCGGATTCGAGGTGTTGATCGATCTGGCGGACCCAGCGAGAGCGCGATTCTTCACGCAGCTGGGCTTCTCGCTTGAGCTTGAGGCGCTGGACTTCAGAGTCAAAGCCGGGATATTGCGGATAAATGTTGTGGAGAATGTCCCACTGGCCCAGGGCCTCATTGAATTGCGAGTTCTGCTCATACTGCTTGGCACGGCTGACGATGGAGTCAAGCAGGTCGCGGCGTCCGCGGACGAGCTTGAGCGATTCTTTGAAGTGCGGCTCGTTGGGGAAATTGTCAACTGCGCCTTTCAGGATTTCAATTTTGCGGTCGAGGTCGGCTTCGGTTTCTACGCGCTGATCGACATCGGCAACGGCGGCGGAGCGCTCCTGGCGATCACGCTCATCCACTTCCAGCTTGAGTGCCTGGAACATGGGATCGTTAGGATTTTTGGTGAGAAATTCCTGGCAGAGAGCACCAGCTTTGGCGAAGTTCTTGTCTTCAAGGCAGCGACGCGCTTCCGCATAGCCGGCGCGCAGAGCTTCACGCTCAGAACGAATCTGATTGTAAAGAGACTGATACTGCGCGTCTTTCTCAGGCGTTGAGGTGCGGGCGGCGTTGCGCGAGATTTCAAGGAGGCGTTCGAGTTTGTCTAGCGCGGTACTGACTTCGCCGCATTGATATGCCTTGAGTGCCGACTGATAAAGCTGTTCTTTTTCCGCGCGCGCTTTGCCGGCATCTTTTTCCAGGCGATCCACCTGATCAAGCAGGCTGTGCGCCTTGGCGTCTGCGGGATTGACGCGCAGAATTTCTTCCAGACCCATGCGCGCCTGGCTGAAGAACTGGTTTTCAATATGCTGCTGGACAAGCCGGTACCAGTTATCGATCTGCTTTTCATTGCGCTGGCGCTCGATCTGCGTTTTCAGGCGCAGAGCGTCAGTGTTGTTAGGATCGATCTCTAGCACTTCCTGAACTTTCTGCAGCGCCAGCGGATACTCTTCTTCTTCCACACGGGTGCGCGCGCTCTCCATGAGTTGGCGGATGGTCTTCTGCTTGATGGCCTGATCCAACTGCATGCGCAGCAGAGAGAGTTGCAGATCGATGTGACCTTCAGCCTCAAGCTCGCTCAGGATTTCGCGCGCGAACTGGAAATCGCCCTCGGACTGGGCTTTCTTCACGCGCTCAATGCGCGGCTGGATCTTGGCAGAGTCAAAGTATTCAATCGGCTCATTGCGAAGAGCTTTCTTGAGGACCTCAGCAAATTCGCGCGCACTGGAGAAGCGGTGATATGGCTGCTTCGCCATGGCTTTTGCGATCGTCCGGCTCAACGCTTCATTGACTGAACTATTAATGTCCGAGACCGGCGGAGGAATATAACTGCGGATGGCTTCAAAAACTTCGGCTTCAGTTGGCAGGTCAAAGGGCTTGCGCCGCGTGAGCGCTTCATAGCTCACCACGCCCAGGGCAAAAACATCGGAGAGCACCGAAGGCGCTTTGTGATCGAGCAACTCCGGCGCCAGGAAGTGCAGCGTGCCTTTAATGCCGGTCATGCTGTGCGTGTCAGAGAGGTGGACCACGCCAAAGTCAATGAGCTTGACCGAATCGTCATCCATTACAAAGATGTTGGAGGGCTTCAGGTCGCGGTGCACCAGGCCATGATCGTGCGCCGCCTGCAGGCCGCGGCAAGCTTGCACAATGATATCGACTGTGCGATCCACGGTGAGGCGCGTACTGGCTTTTTTGATCAGCTGATCGAGCGTGACGCCCGGCAGCATGGGCATCACAAAGAAAGGCTTGTGCTGGCCGGCTTCTTCAAATTCTCCGGTTTCAAGAATGTCAACAATGTTGGGATGGCTCAGCCGCGCCAGCACGCTCCACTCTTTTTCAAAGAGCTCCAGCGCCTGCTGACTCAGGCCTCCCCAGATGGTTTTAAGCGCGACAAAGCGCCGGGTGACAGTGTCATAGGCTTTGTACACTACCCCCATTCCGCCCTGTCCGATGGGAGGGTCTTTAATTTCGTATCGGCCAGCAACCACAAACGTGCCTTGCGGCTGGCGTTTCATATGCATAGCAGTGCCTACCTGGGGGCCGGTCTACAGCCTTCTACCTATGCGCGGTACGGAATTGTAACCCAAGACACACGAATCCGAACCCGCTTTGCCACAGTATTAGTGCTTTTAATTTGTAAAGCGTTTCACGGGACCCTGGCAGTCCCGGCGATTTTGTTGCGATTTTGCTGTGAAAAAAGATGCAAATGATTGTTTGATTTCGTAGAGGAATCAGGTATTGTCTAGCCACACCCCCCAAATCCATCTGTTGTTCAATTTGCCTCATGTGAGGATCCATGGCGAAAATCGTTGGAATTGAAGGAATGACTCCGCAGCAGCTTATATCCGAACTGCAGCAGGGCGCGAGGTTTGTTCAGTATCAGTATTGCATCTCGGCGTTGGTGGTTACGTTCAAGCGGGGGACAGACATTTTTCTCGTCAAACCAGGCGAGAGCAAAGTGGCGAAAGGCCTGACCTGGACCGTGCTTACACTGGTTGCCGGCTGGTGGGGCATTCCCTGGGGACCGATTTACACCGTGCAATCGCTAGCGGTAAATTTCCGCGGCGGCCATGATATGACGCCGCAAACTGCAACCGCACTGCGGCTGCCAATGGAGATGAGCACTCTGTATCCGGCAGAGACAGCACAGGGTGCAGCCAGCGGAAGCTGAAATATTTGCCCAAGTTTTTCAGGGGCTAAAGCGGATCAATCTAAGGCACTTCTGGCCCGGCGAACCGATGCCTTGGCTTCCTCAATGGTCACGATCCCGAACTTTTTCTGTATTGTGGCCGTCGTATCAACAAGGCTGTCATAGTGCTTCACTGCCAGAAAATAGGCTAGCCGGGCGCTTTGGGCAAGGGAATGCGCTTCAGCCCGCAGCCGCCTGGCGTGGGCGCGCAGCTTGCGGGCGCGAAGAATCTCGAGATGGTTCTTAGCGCGGCGAAGGTTCTGCATGTTGCATTTGGATGAGCACTGCTCGTCTTTGTGTAAGCGCCAAAAAACGCCATTTAACTATGGCTCAACTGAAGGAAACGTGAGCCGAGTGACACAGGGACTTCCGCAGGCGGCTTGCACAGCTTTTTGCGGTCGATTCCGCGCCGGATCAGGGCCTTGGTTTTGCGCATCTTTTCGTTGCTCAACGCAATCATCTCCTGTGACCACTCGGTCGTGCGTTGGCTCTGGACAATACATTCCTTGATCTGCGCCTGCAGGCTTGCAGGAGACTGCAATGGTGTCATTTGGATTTCTGCCCCTTCGCGGACCAACATTCAGGCCGCTGTTGAATGAAGTCGCAGAGTGTGCCGTGGATTCGGCAACGATGGGTCTTCAGGTCTTGCTAAAGCTATCCTACAATTTGGATTGTATCACCCAGCCATAAGATGGCTGAACTTTCGCATTTGCGGCGAAAGAGGTAGTGGGTCAGTTTGAAAAACTGGCCCATTAGCAGTGTCAGCGTCTAGCGATTCGCTTGCGAATCGCGGGCCTTTAGGCAGACGTCATCGCGCAAGCGATGAATCAATTCAGCCAAACTGTACTACCCGAGTGTTGCCGCAGGCTAAAGCTATTTCGCCAGCGGCACGCTGTACTGCGCAGCGATGAGCTGCCACTCGTTGCCGTTTTTCATCCATATATCGGTCAGCCGGTCACGATATTCATAGCTCTTTCCCGCAGAGCTTCCTTTTTCGTGATATCCGCCCGTGACCACGGCCACATTTCCGTGCATGTGGACCTTCAGATTTGACTCTTCCGCCAGCTCCACCTGGGTTGAGGTATCCATGGTGTGCGACATGTATCCGACCTTGCCATAGACGCTGCCATCTTCCACCGTGATGACAAAATCATCATTCAGCATTGAGGTCATAGTCTGGATGTTGCGAATCCTGTAAGCGTCCGTCCAGCGCTGCTCCAGGGCCAGGATTTTTGTTACTTCCGGCGAGCTTTGCAGGGGCAAGCAGGGTATCGAGAGGAAGCAGACCATGCAAACGATCAGTATTTTTCTAGCGTGCATGGCCCTTTTATGGCACAGCTCTGCCAGCGCGACAAGTCACTTTGGTGACTCCCCGGGCACCCACTACCCCCGCTCCTGTCTCGGTTCGACCGTCGATCCGCCAGCTTTTCGCGGCTTACCACCTGCCCAACCCGCGATGATCAGCGTTCCTTCGCGGTAAGCTTTCCCATATCTTTTTCAATCAGTGTCAAGGTTTTGTCTTTCCGATCACCGGGCCCCCCTGAAAGCCCGCTTTTGGCTTTCTGGGGTAGGATCTCGGGCGATGTCGCGTGACCACGGCCCATCAGCGTTCATCAGCGTCAATCTGCGGCGAAGGTTGTTGTTTTTGGCTGACCGCTGCTTGCTGATTGCTGATTACTTCTTTCAGCGCTATTACTTCAATCGGACAATCCGGCCAGTTATGCACCCAGCACACAATCGCGTCGCAGTCTTCAATTTTGTGTCCATGGCGCAGAAAATTCATGCTTTCAAGCTCCACTTCAATGTTCATGTCCTGCCATTTGCCGGGTGCAACCTCCCGCAACGCCTTGCAATCCGGAAACGCCGTCTGCACCAACTTCATCCTTAGTCCCAGTGGCTCCGCCATTGCGCCAAAAAGAAATAGCACGCTCGCCTCGTTTACCGGTTCGTTCACCAGTGGCCCGTAGATCATCGGCTGGCCGTATACCAAGCGGTCTTCCCGTATGCCAGGTGGCTTCAGTAAACTGGCGAACGGTTTGCCTTCAGCGGCTTGCTGCTCTCGTGCCGTAAATTCGCAGATCATCTCCATCACATCTGCCCATTCGCTCTCCAGCCCATTCTTTTTCGCGTGTGCTTCCATCGCCGCCGGCACCTTTGACCATCTCCCAAACCGCCTCTGGTACGGACGGATCGTCATCTGCCCAAACGTCTCAAATTCCTTGCAGGTCGGTAGCTTCCCCATCTGCCGCACCATCCCAGCCCACTCCAGAAACAGCTCATGCGTAGGTGTTGGCAGCGTCGTCCGTCCTCGGGCAATCCCGCACTCTCGCCATGCCCCCACCAGGCTTCCAAACCCTCTCCTTATGTGCCATCTTCGCAGCGGACTGTGCATCTCCAGGTCCTGCAGGCTGGGTGAATGTCCAAGCTGCTTCGCCAGTTCTTGAATCATCCCGATCATCTCTTCTTTCGTAAACGTCGGCGTTATTCTGTTGCCAATTTTTTCTTCCTGCGTTTCCACAGTTTTTCTCCATATTGTTGAACTATGTTGTTGAGCATGTTGTTGAAACAAATGTTGTTTAAAGCAAATGTTGTTGGAAAATAAAAAAGCCACCCATTGGGCGGCTTTAATGGTTGTTCAGATTTTTGATCTTGCTTTTTGGTTTTGATTTTGGGGTTTTGCTAAAAACTAACTACTAAGTACTCAGTACTGCAGGTATTTGGCTTTGATTTGGGGTTTTAGCTAAGAACCGACTACTAAATACTAAGAACTGCGGCCGTTAGGCCGCACACACACACTTATCCTGAGGCAGGGGGTGGGCGCAGGCCAACCGGCGTAGGCTATTGCGCGCCCTGGCGGATGCGTCACAAGTTGCAGGCCTTTCGGATTTCCGCCTTGCTAGCCTCCCCTAGAGAACTAGTGCTCAAAGCGGAACTTGCATCCCCCGGCGCCGCTCCCGGGTCGAACAATCGCCATCTTCTCACAATGTCCTTATAGATGTCAATAGACATCATGTCTAAAAATCGAGAATACCCAGGCGCTGGGTACCCCACCTTTGCGTCCCTCGATTTTTCGTTTGGCCACATTCTGACCGCAGACGCAAAAGGGTGGGAGAGAACAATCCCAAGCGCCGTCAGGCGCACCTGAAATACCCAATAGGAACACCAGGAATCAAAGCGCCGTCAGGCGCGTCTGAAAATAGCCCAGCAGGGAACTGCCGGGCGGCCTTCCGGGCCGCGAAAGGTTTTCAAAAAACTAGAACTTCCTTGCGCCGTAGGTCCCGGCCGTCGACTAGCCGGTATTGGCTCGACAGGATGAAGATCCCCGCGTGCAGCATCTGTCAGGCATTTTGCCCAAGCACAAGTGCCGCTAGGCGCGTGTGAAATAGCCCGGCAGGAACTGCCGGGTGAGCGTGTCCAAAACGCCAGTCCCGCCAGGGACGGCTGAACTCAATCCTTCATCCATAAAATCTGCATGTCGATTGAGGATGGTTTTTTATTCTCATCCAAAATCCGTGTGCCATTGAGATCCCATGAGCGCCGTTAGGCGCGAATGAAAATAGCCCGGCAGGAACTGCCGGGTGAGCGTGTCCAAAACGCCAGTCCCGCCAGGGACGGCTGAACTCAATCCTTCATCCATAAAATCTGCATGTCGATTGAG
>Ga0070741_10014377_pt1 | contig 13690 bp, 14 predicted proteins | sample Coa_R1_4_FD_66440 | JGI IMG/M metagenome (GOLD analysis project Ga0070741, IMG submission 66440) | Surface soil microbial communities from Centralia Pennsylvania, which are recovering from an underground coalmine fire - Coalmine... | ecosystem: Environmental > Terrestrial > Soil > Unclassified ... | reverse complement strand
GATCTCGGTCGCGATCCCGCCCGGCAGCACCGAATTGAACCGGATGCGCGAGGCGCCGAGCTCGTCGGCCGCGACGCGCACGAAGAAGTCCATCGCGGCCTTCGCCGCGCCGTACGCACCGAGGAACCGGAACGTGTCGCGACCCGCGTGCGACGAGATCGCGACGTAGGAGCCGCCCCCGGCTGCCGCCATGCGCGGCGCGCTGTGCTTGATCGTGAGGAAGGTGCCCATCGCGTTGAGCTCGAGCGTCTCGCGGACGGTCGCGGTGTCCGCCATGTGCAACGGGCCCATCGTGCGCGAGCCACCCGCCGAGTTCACGAGCGCGTGGAGCCGGCCGTCCGACCGTTCCGACGCCTTGGCGATCGCGGCGACCACCTGTTCCTCGTCGGTCACGTCGGCGACGACCGCGGCGACGTGCCCGCCGCTCTCGGCCGCCGTCTTCTCCAGGGTCGCGGCCGCTTCGTTCAACCTCGACTCGGTACGTCCGCAGATCGTGACGTCGGCGCCGTCGGCCAGCAGCACCTGCGCGCAACCGAAACCGATGCCGCTGCCGCCGCCGGTGACGAGCGCCGCATAACCGTCGAGCGTGCCCATACGTGCACTCCAGATCTGTTCGGGAAAACGGGGAACGGGGCACGGCGGGCGGTGCCCACCGGAAGTGGAGTGTGTTCTAATCACGCCCCGGCGCCGCGGCAAGGCAGGCGCACCGAGACGGCGGGCATCGCATGAAGCTGGGGCTGCAGATGGGGTACTGGGGCGCGGGGCCGCCGGCGGGCGCCCTCGACCAGGTCCTCGAGGCCGAGCGGCTCGGCTTCGACTCGGTGTGGACGGCCGAGTCGTGGGGCTCCGACGCCCTCACCCCGCTCGCGTGGTGGGGATCGCACACCACGCGGATCCGGCTCGGCACCGACCTCGCGCAACTGTCGGCCCGGCCGCCCACCGCCGCCGCGATGGCCGCGCTCACGATGGACCACCTCTCGGGCGGCCGGTTCGTGCTCGGCCTCGGGGTCTCCGGCCCGCAGGTGGTCGAGGGCTGGTACGGGCAGCCGTTCCCAAAGCCGCTCGCGCGCACCCGCGAATACGTCGGCATCGTCCGGCAGGTGCTGGCCCGCGAGGCGCCGGTGACGAGCGCCGGCCCGCACTACCCGCTCCCCTACCCGGGGGGCCTCGGGCTCGGGAAGCCGCTGAAGTCGATCACACACCCACTGCGGGCCGACCTGCCCGTCTTCCTCGGCGCCGAGGGCCCGAAGAACGTCGCGCTCGCGGCGGAGATCGCGGACGGATGGTTCCCGATCTTCTACTCGCCCACGCACGACGACCTGTTCCGCGCCCCGCTCGAGGAGGGGTGGGCGCGACCGGGGGCGCGCCGGTCGCGCGACGACTTCGAGATCCTGCCGACGGTCATGGTGATCGTCACCGACGACGTCGAGGCCGCCGCCGACCTCCTCAAGCCGATGATCGCCCTCTACGTCGGCGGCATGGGGGCGCGCGAGATGAACTTCCACTTCGACGTCTTCTGCCGGCTCGGCTACGAGGCCGAGGCACACGAGATCCAGGACCTCTACCTCGCGGGCCGGAAGGACGACGCGATCGCGACCGTCCCGCGCCGGATGGTCGAGGAGATCTGTCTCGTCGGCCCGAAGGAGAAGATCCGCGACGACCTCGACGCGTGGAAGGCGTCGCTCGTGACGACGATGCTCATCGGCGCCGGCAACGTCGAGACGATGCGGGTGATGGCGGAGCTCGTGCTGTGACGGCGCACCCGCGGGCGGCGAGCAGGAGTGACGGGAGGTCGTGACCAGTGACTGATCGTGAACGTGCCGAGGCCTCCTGGCGCGAGGTCATGCAGGACGAGCCGTACGTGTCGACCGACCCGTACGCCGAGTTCACGCTCGACCACGTCTTCGGTCGGGTGTGGACCCGCCCCGGCCTCGCGCGCCGTGATCGCCGCCTGGTCACGCTGACCGTCGCCGCGATCGCGGGCCAGAGCGCTCCCCTCGCCAACCATCTCGGCGCGGCGCTCCGCTCGGGCGACCTCACCGCCGCCGAGCTGCACGAATGGGTGCTGCATCTGGCGCACTACGCCGGCTGGCCGGTCGCGTCGACCGCGTACACGACGCTGCGCCAGGTGCAGGCCGACGTTGCCGACGACTCGGGAGCCTGAGCCCGCCTGTCAGAAGAGTTGCAACGTCACCGCGAACAGGCCCGCGGCGCCGTTGCCGGCGACGTCCCTGAGGGTGTGCGCCGGCGCGAGTTGGAGCGTTCCGGGGCCGGTCACGGTCCCGCTCCCGAACGCGCTGTAGCTCGTCACGGTGACCGTCAGCACCGTGTTCCCCGCGCTCGGTGCCACCGCGACGTTCCACGTCGTCGAGCGGTTGCGTGCCGCCGCGCCGCCCGCACCGGTCGGGCACGGCCCGTCCGTAATTCCCGGGATGTCGATGGTCTCCGAGCCGTTCACGTTCGTGACCGTCAGCGTCGAGGTCGCGGGCACGCTCGTCGGGTCGAGCGCCTCGCCGAACGTGAGCCGGATCGTGTCGTTGCGTTCGAGCTTGCCGAGCGTGCCGGCGTTGGTCGCGGCAACCGCCACGACGGCGGGCGCCGTCGCGTCGATCGTGAACGCACGGGGCGCGCTCGTCCCGGCGTTCCCGGCCGCGTCGCCCTGCGTCGCCAGCACCGTGTAGCGGCCGTCGTCCAGCGGCGCCGACGTGACGCTCCAGGTCGCGCCCGTGCGCGTCGCCGTCAGCGTCTGCGCAATCGGGCCAGACGTGCCCGCACCTGCATACACGCGCACGGTCACCACGCTCGCGTCGCCCTCGTCGGAGCCGCCCGACCCCGTGAAGACGACGGTGCGCACGGTGGTCGTCACACCGTCGGCGGGTGCGCCGAGCGCGACCACCGGCGCATGGTTGTCGATCGTCACCGCCTGCGGGGCAGCCTGGGCGCTGTTTCCTGCGCCGTCGGCGGCGCGGGCCGCGATCCGGTACGTGCCGTCGGGCGGCTGGTTCGTCCACGTGAGCGGGTACCCGGGTGCCGCGCTGCTCGTGCCGATGGGCTCCTGGGGCGTGCAGGCCGCGCCTGCGCACCAGAGGTACGTCACCGATGCGACGCCGGTCACGGCGTCGGACGCGGACGCGCCGAGGACCTGGCCGGCGCGGATCGACGCCGGCAGCCCGGACAGCGAGACACCGGTCGGCGGTGTGGTGTCGACGGTCACTACGGGGCTCGGCGTGCTGTCGGCGCCCGACCACGCGGTCCCGTCGACGGCGGCGACGGTGTAGCGCCACCGCCCGTCGGGCGTGCCGGTCTCGTCGCACGAGAGCGTCTCGACGCGGCCCGCGCAGCCGCCACCCACCGGCCGCGGCACACCCGTCGCGGCATCCGCAACCCGCACGACGTACCCCGGCACCGGCGAGCCGGATGGGTACGTCGCGGCGGCCCACGACACGGTCACCCTCGTGCCGTACGCCGTGTTCGTCGCCGTCGGCGGCGCGACCCGGGGCAGCGCCTGCGCCGCCGCGGTAGCGGACGCGACCGGCCCGCGGGCACTCCATGCCGCGAAGGCGGCGGTGCTGCGTACGCCCACCCCGACCAGCGAGATCGCGATCGCCGCGCCCGCAGCTCGGACGCGTGCGCGCGGGGCGCCGGGCGCCGCGACCGTCACCGCGACACCCGGCGCCGACCCTGCCCGTCCGTTCACGGAGCGACGTTGCTCGCGCCCGTCAGCGTCACGGGAATGGTGAACGTCGCCCCCTGGCAGCCGTTCGCCGCTGCGCCGCCCATGTGGACGCCGTCCACGTCGAACGTCGCGCTCGCGTGCGCGCCCACGTCCAACGCGAGACCGGTCTGGTCGGTGAACGTCAGCGCCGCGTCGGCACCGCTCGCGCAGGTGCCGAGCGCGCCGTTCACCGTCGTCGCAGCGGGCGCGCCGTACTGCACGTCGGTGATGCGGACCGGGTAGTCGTTGTCGTTGACGACACGGACCGTCACCTTCGCGTCCGCACCCGGGAAGAGCCCGGCCGAGCTCGCGGGGACGGCGACCGTGCTCAGCTCGACGGCGGTCCTCGCCTTCGCGCTGCCGTGGCCGGCGCCGCCCGTGGTCCAGGCCGCGAACGCGACACCCGCGGCGAGGAGTGCGGCGACGACGGCCGCGACGAGGAGAGCCTTCTTCGTGAATGCCATGGGGAAACCTGCCCTTGGGACGACCGACACTGCGCGGGCGTCGGTTTCGCCACTCGGCTCCCCGCCGGCCATGGCGACCAGATCAGCCGGCAGATCGATGCCCCGCCCCGCCGGTGGTGGCCCGCTGCCCCCTCGACCACCGCCGACGACAGAGATCGTCGCACCCGGCCCGCGGCGCTTCCAGACCAAGATGTGTCAAGTTGGAGTCGCGCGACCGCGCGTCAGCGCGGTGCGCGCGGCATGCCGAGACCGGCCGTCGCGATGATCTCGCGCTGCACCTCGTTGACGCCCCCACCGAACGTCCCGACCGGCGCCGCCCGGTAGGCCTGCTCGAGCGACAGGTACAGCACCGCGTCGGGTGAGCCCGCCGCGAGATACCCGAGTTGTCCGACGATGTCGACGAGCAGATCGAGGCCGCGCCACTGGTGCTCCGTCCCGAGCACCTTCATCGCAGATGCGTCCGCGGGATTGAGCCCGTCTCGCTGCAGGTCGGTGGCGACGCGCCAGTTCGCGAGCTTGAGCGCCTCGACCGTCGCGTGGACGCGTGCGAGCGAGAGGCGCACCCATTCGTGGTCGATCGGGCGGGTGCCATCCGCGAGGGTGGTCTCCTTCGACCAGCGCAACACCGCGCGCAGGTGCCGGTCGAGCCGTCCGGCGGGGGCCAGCGCGACGCGCTCGTGGTTGAGCTGGCTCGTGATGAGCTTCCACCCGAGGTTCTCGCCGGCGACCACGTTGGTCACGGGCACGCGCACGTCCTCGTAGAAGGTGGCGTTCGTGTGACCCCCGCCCAGCAGCCAGATCGGCGAGTGCTTGAAGCCGGGGACGCCGGTCGGGACGAGGATGATCGAGATTCCCTTGTGCTTCGGCGCGTCGGGGTCGGTCCGGCACGCGAGCCAGATCCAGTCGGCGTCGTGGGCGCCGGTCGTGAAGACCTTGGCACCGTTGATCACGTACTCGTCGCCGTCGCGCTCGGCACAGGTGCGCAGGGAGGCCAGGTCGGTGCCGGCGCCCGGTTCGCTGTACCCGATGGCGAAGTGCAGCTCGCCCGCGAGGATCCTCGGGAGGAAGAACGCCTTCTGCTCGTCGGAGCCGAACGCCATCAACGTCGGACCGACGGTGTTGAGCGTGACCAGCGGCATCGGGACACCGGCCGCGTTCGCCTCGTCGTAGAGGAGGTACTGCTCGAGCGGCGACCGACCCTGCCCTCCGAACTCGGTCGGCCAGCCGATCCCGAGCCAGCCGTCGCGCCCCATCTGCCGGACGAGCTCCCGGTACGCGGGGCCGCCCGCCTCCGACCCGGCGAGCGCGGCGCGCCGCTCGGGCGTCATCAACTGCTCGAAGTACCCGCGGATCTCGAGCTGCAGCGCGCGCTGGTCGGGTGTCAGGTCGACGTGCACCGCCGGTCAACGTAGCGCTCTAGTCTCCCGGGCAGGCACGGACCCCCCGGAGGCTCCCATGGCAAGCGAGCCCGCCATCATCGAGGCCGCGATCAACGGCGCGACGCCGAAGGAGCGCAACCCGAACACACCCCGCCTCCCCGACGAGATCGCAGTCGACGCGCTCGCGTGCCTCGACGCGGGCGCCGCCATCGTGCACAACCACGTCGACGTGGTGGGCGTGCCCGGCGAGGAGGCCGCCGAGCGCTACCTCGAGGGATGGCGGCCGGTCTTCGAGGAACGGCCCGGTGCGCTGCTCTACCCGACGACGAACTTCGGGCCCGGCGTCGAGGGGGCGTACTCGCACATGGCGCCGCTCACCGAGCGGGGCCGGTTGAAGATCGGGATCATCGACCCCGGTTCCGTCAACCTCGGCGGCTGCGACGAGGATGGCCTCCCGGCCGCGCCCGGGTTCGTCTACACGAACTCCTTCGGCGACATCCGTCACCAGGCCGAGCTGTGTCGCGAGCTGCGCCTCGGGCCCAGCATGGCGATCTTCGAACCGGGCTGGCTCCGGACCGCCCTGCTCTACTGGCGCGCCGGTCGGCTGCCGCAGGGCGCCATGATCAAGCTCTACTTCGGCGGCGCCGCCGGCTACGCGTCCGGGAACGCGCCCCGCACCGGCGCGGCCTTCGGGTTGCCGCCGACGCGCGCGGCGCTCGACGCGTACTGCGAGATGCTCGACGGCTGCGACCTGCCGTGGTCGGTCGCCGTCATCGGCGGCGACATCTTCGAGTCCGTCGACATGGTGCGCGTCGCGCTCGAGCGGGGCGCGCACCTGCACATCGGGCTCGAGGACTTCGGCGGGGACCGCACACCGACAAACGTCGAGCTCGTCAGAGAGGCGGTCGATCTCTGCAAGGAGGTCGGCCGGCCGGTCGCGACGGGCGACGACGCCGCCCGCATCCTCCAGTTGCCCCGCGCTGCGTGAGCGGTCCGAGAAGCGATTCGAGAAAAGGAGTCGACGATGCGGTTCCACCAGGGTGTCGCGTTCCTCGAGACGGAGCAGTTGCTCGAGCTGTGCAAGGCGACCGACGAGATGGGCTACGCGGGCATCACGGTCTCGGACCACATCTTCTACCCGAAGCAGCTCAGCAGTCCGTACCCGTACTCGCCGTACGAGGACGGCTCGCCCATCTGGCAGCCCGAGGCCGACTGGCCCGACGCGTGGTGCCTCATCTCCGCGATGGCCGCGGTCACGCGCAACCTGCGCTTCACGACCAGCGTGTACATCGCACCCGCGCGTGACCTCTACACGGTCGCCAAGGCCGTCGGCACCGCCGCCGTGATCTCGAACAACCGGGTGACGCTCGGGGTCGGCGCCGGCTGGTGCAAGGACGAGTTCGTCGCGACCGGTCAGGAGTTCCACGACCGCGGAAAGCGGCTCGACGACATGATCCCCGCTCTGCGTGCGCTGTGGAGCGGTGGTTGGGTCGAGTACCACGGGTCGCACTACGACGTGCCGCCGATGCAGATGAACCCGTCGCCGACGGAACCCGTCCCGATCATGGTCGGCGGCATCAGCGAGCCCGCGCTGCGCCGGATGGCCCGCCTCTCCGACGGGTTCCTGGCGACCGGGCCGTACAGCGAGGAGGAGGCGGTCGCGTGGGTGGGCCGGGCCCGCCGGGCGCTCGAGGCGGAGGGTCGATCGTGGGAGGGCTTCCCGATCACCCTCGCGCTGGCGGCGGAGCCCGACGTCGACCTGTACAAGCGCGTGGAGGAGGCGGGCGTCACCGACCTCATCTGCGCGCCCTGGATGTTCGCCGAGCGCGCGGACAGCCGCGACTACCGCAGCACGCTCGACGCCAAGCTGCGCGCCACGGAGGACTTCGCGAACCGCATCATCGCCAAGATGTGACCGAGCTCACCGCGTGGAACCGTCTCCATGGGTCGTCAGGCACGCGGCGCTCGTTCCCGACGGCGCGGTCGTGCTCGACGTCGCGTGCGGTGGCGGGAGGCACGTCCGCTGGTTCGTCGAGCGCGGCCATCCCGTCGTCGCCGTCGACCGCGACGTCGCGGGGGTCGCGGACCTGCGCGACCGGCCCGGCTGCGAGCTCGTCGAGGCCGACCTCGAGAGCGGCGCACGGCCGCCGTTCGCGGGGCGGACGTTCGGCGGCGTCGTCGTCACCAACTACCTGCACCGGCCGTTGCTGCCCGCCGTCGTCGCCGCCGTCGCGCCGGGCGGCGTGCTGCTCTACGAGACCTTCGCGCGCGGCAACGCCCGCTTCGGGCACGTGACGAACCCGGACTTCCTGCTCGACCCGGGCGAGCTCCTGGACGCCGTGCGCGGCGAGCTCCGGGTGGTCGCGTACGAGGACGTGGTGGTCGACCACCCGCGGCCCGCCGCCGTGCAGCGGATCGCGGCCGTGCGTGATCAGCCGGCGACGATCAGCCGGTAACCGGCGTCGTACTCGTCGAGCGCGAGCAGCGCCCCGTGCCGCTCGTGCCAGGTACCGGACGCCAGATCGCGGGCGAGCCGCTCGATGCCGGCCCCGACGACGGCGTCGCCGAGCTGGGCGAGCGACGAGATGCCGGCCCGCACGCCCGGGTCGAGGTAGGCGTCGGGCCGGCGCCAGAACGCGGCCATGAACCCGTCCGTGCAGTCGTGCGGCACCGGCAGGACCTCGACCCGCACCCGATCCGACCCGCCCAACGCAGCGACGGCCGCGTCGACCGTCGGGGAGCGCCGGTCGTCGAGCGCCCAGGCCTCGGGCAGGTAGTCCGCGAGCCAGAACCGCCAGGACACGTCGAGGTCGAAGTGGAGCACGACCTGGCGGCGCGACACGCGCCGGAGCTCGGCCAGCCCGGCCATCGGGTCGGTCCAGTGGTGGATCGTCAGGATGGCGAGGGCCGCGCCGAACGAACCGTCGAGGAACGGCAGCGCCTCCGCGATGCCCCGGACGGCCGGGGCCGCGCCGTCGCCGCGCTGCGCGAGCATCACCACCGACGGTTCGACGGCGACGACGCGGCGGTCGCGCGGCTCGTACGACCCGGTGCCGGCCCCGACGTTCACGACCGTGGGCGCGTCACCGAGCGCCTCGTGCACCCGCCGTTCGAGGCGCGGGTCGGCGACGCGCCGGCTCCGGTACTCGACGCCGATCGTCTCGTAGGTTCCGGGATGGTCGGCGAGCAGGCCCACGACGGAGACCTACGCGCCGCCCGTCCCGAGCTTACGGTGGTCCCAGCTCACGTACTTGTCGACGTGGATCTTGACGACGACACGCTTGTTGAGCATCACGTCCACGAACGGCTTCATCTCGGGCGTGTAGGTCTGGCCGGAGCTCCGCTCGAACACGCTGATGCCGAGCTCGAACATCCGGTCGGGGTCCTCGACGATCTCCGCGTGCCCGACCATCTCGACGCCGCGGAGCTCCTCGTACTTGTCGCCCTCCTCGATGAGACAGGTGATCTGCGGGTTCCGTCGGAGGTTCGCGACCTTCTGGCTCTTGGCCTTCGTCTCGAGTGCGGGGCACCCTTCGAGGAAGCCGTACCACATCGCGACGAGGTGGATCGTCCCGTCGTGGTTGATCGTGGCGCAGTTCATCGTGTGCCAGCCGTTGACGAACGCGTCGATCTCCTCGGGCGTCATCCGGATCTGGTCGCGCTGCTTCACGCCCTTGCCGAACGGCGCGTTCTGGCCGGGGCTCGTGCCGGTCTCGGTCATCTTTCCCCCTCTCGGCGCGGCGCGCCGGGCCGGTCGGGCCACGCTCGCTGCTTCACGGGATCCCCGCTCGGCGAGCTCGCTCAGGCCGTCACTCCCATGTCGACGGGGACGATCGCCCCCGAGATGTATCTCGCCTCGTCCGACGCGAGGAACGTCACCAGGTTGGCGACCTCCTCCGGCTGGGCCATCTCCCCGGTCGGAGGGAAGATCTTCGCGAACTCCATCACGTCGACGCCTTCCGGGAACACGAACGACTGGGTGATGGGCGTATCGATGCCGGCCGGGGCGACCGCGTTGACCCGGACGCCCCGGCGGCTGAACTCGACGGCCATCGCCCGGGTCAGGAGGGAGACGCCGCCCTTCGACGCCGAGTAGGCGGCACTGTAGGGCTGCCCGAAGACGCCGGCACTCGACGACATGTTCACGATGTTGCCCCGGGTCTCGAGGAGATGGGGCAGGCACGCGTGCGACATGGCGAACACGCCGACGAGGTTCACGCCGATGATCCGGGCGAAATCGGCGACCGTCTGTTCCTCCGAGCGCGCGAAGTGTCCGATCCCGGCGATGTTGCAGAGGACGTCGGGCTTGCCGAGCTCACGGACGACCCACTCGACGACCGCGTCGACGTCCTCGCCGTCGCTCACGTCGACCCGGAACGCGTGGGCGGCGCCGCCCGCGTTGCGGATCACGGTCGCCGTCGCCTCCGCGCCCGCGTGGTTCAGGTCGAGGCACGCGACCGTGGCGCCGTCGGCCCCGAACCGGTGCGCGGTCGCCTTGCCGATGCCCGATGCCGCCCCCGTCACCACCACGACCTTGCCGTCGAACCGGCCTTCCGTGCTCGCCATCATCTCTCCTCCACCGTCGCCTTCGCGTTCTCGGCACGTTCGTCCGGGATGATCCGAGCGCTACGTGCGGAGAACGCGCGTGGCGGCCTTCTCCAGGAACTCGTTGGGGTCGGAGCGCTTCGTCGCGGCGGTCCGCGCCAGGGCCTCGCTCGCATGCCCCTCGAACCGGTCGCCGCGGACGTGCGCGACGAGGGCGTCGGCGACGGCCTCCGCCTCCATCGCGTCCGGGTCGACCCAGGGGACGCCCCGGTCGCCGGCACGAGGCGTCGAGAACTCCGTCCTCGTCGTGCCCGGGACGAAGAGCTGCGCGGTGACGCCCGAGCCGAGCAGGTCGGCATAGAGGCCCTCCGTGTAGAGCTCGAGCGCGGCCTTCGACGCTGCGTACGCGCCCACACCGAGCGCGAGCGTCCGGGTGCCCATCGACGACACGTTAACGACGCGGCCCCGGCGCCGTGCCAGCATCCCGGGCAGCAGGGCCGACGTGAGCACGACCGGCGCGTAGAAGTTGACCCGCATCACGGCCTCGAGGTCGGCGAGCGCGAGCTCCTGCATGCGCCGCCGCATGGGGATCCCGGCGTTGTTGACGAGGATGTCGATGCCGCCGAGCTCGGCGTCGGCCCGGGCCGCGAACCCGGGCAGCGCGTCGAGATCCGCCAGGTCGACGGTCCACCTGCACGACGCCGGCGCGCGTGAGCGGCAGCGTTCGAGCACCTCGACCAGCCGATCGGCGCGGCGGGCACAGATGCCGACGGTCGCACCCGCGCCGGCGAACGCAACCGCGGCGGCCGCCCCGATCCCCGACGACGCGCCCGTGACGAGGACGCGCGCCCCCTCGAGCTCCATTCCCCGCGCCGGGAGCCGTCAGACGTTCGTGATCGTGAGCACGCCGCGCAGCAGCTTGCCCTCGTGCAGGTCGTGGGCGCAGGTCTCCCAGTCGTCGAGCGGGTAGGTCGCGGAGACGAGCTCGTCGAGCTTGATGATCCCGCGCTGGTACGCGTCGACGATCAGGGGGATGTCGTAGTGGGGCCGGTGCGAACCGGCGCGCGAGCCGGTCAGCGTCCGCTCGACCTGCGTGAACGCCGTGATCCGCAAGGGTGCCGTTGCCGTCGGCGCGGGTACGCCGACCGCGACGACCGTGCCACCCCAATCGAGCATGTCGAACGCCTGCTGCACCAGCTCGGGACGGCCGACGCACTCGAACGCGTAGTCGACGCCGCCCTCGCCGAAGGAGCCGACGACGTTGTCGATCTCGGTCGGGAACATCTCGCGCACCTTGGCGACGACGTCGACGCCGGGCCCGGCGAGGATGAAGTCGGTGGCGCCGAAGTCGCGCGCCGCCGCCTCCTTCTCGGGGAGGGCGTCGATGGCGACGATGCGGCTGGCGCCCTTCGCCCTCGCACCCTGGATCACGTTGAGCCCGACGCCGCCGACGCCGAACACCGCGCACGTGTTCCCGAGCCCGAGGTTGGTGCGGTTCCAGACCGAGCCGATGCCGGTGAGCACCCCGCAGCCGATCAGGCAGGCGACGCCGAGGGGGATCTCGTCGGGGATCTTCACGCACTGGACACCCAGCACGACCGTGTACTCGGAGAAGAACGAGGCGGCGGCGAAGTTCCACGCGGGCTCGCCGCCGACGGTGAACGGCTGGCTCGCGTTCGCGATGCTCTTGCGGCACCAGGCCGGGTGCCCGGTGATGCACCACTTGCACGCACCGCAGTACGCCATCGTGTGCACGACGACGTGGTCGCCGGGCTTCACGTGCCGCACGGCCTCCCCCACCGCGTCGACGACGCCGGCCCCCTCGTGGCCCATGATCGCGGGCGCCGGCCACGGGATCGTGCCGTCGAGCAGGCTCACGTCGGAGTGGCAGAGCCCGGCCGACGCGATGCGGACCCGCACCTCCGTCGGCCCGGGCGGCTTCACCTCGACGTCGTCGCGGACGGACGCCTTCTCACCGTCGAACACGAGTGCTTTCACGGGGACCCCCCTGGGGACTGGAGACGACCCGGCTACCCGGGCCAGACGATGCTCTGGAGCTCGGTGTACGCGTGGAGGCCGAAGTCGCCGCCGTCGCGGCCGATCCCGCTCATCTTGAAGCCCCCGAACGGGGCCTCGTGGTTGCGCTGGGCGGTGTTGATCCCCACGTGACCGGCCTCGAGCTGCTGGGCGATGCCGTACGCGCGCCCGGTGTCCTCCGAGAACACGTAGTCGTACAGGCCGTAGTCGGAGTCGTTGGCGACCGCGACGGCCTCGTCGTCGCTGTCGACGGGGACGACGACGATGACCGGGCCGAAGATCTCCTCGCGCACCGGCGTCATCTGGTTCGTGCACCCGGCGAGCAGCGTCGGACCGACGAAGAACCCGCGCTCCACGGGCGGGCGCCGGCCGTCGACGAGGAGCTCGCCGCCCTCGTCGACGCCGAGTTGGATCATGTGCTCGATGCGGCCCCGCTGCGTGTCGGAGATCACGGGACCGACGACGGTTTCGGGCAGCTCGGGGGGGCCGATCTTCAGGTTCGGCGCCGCCGCCCGCAGGCCCGCGACGAGCTGGTCGTAGACGCTCCGGTGGACGATCGCCCGCGTCGGCGCGGTGCAGATCTGGCCGGAGTGGAAGGCCCACACGCTGACCAGACCCGTGATCGCCTTCTGCAGGTCGGCGTCGTCGCAGACGATGCACGCGCCCTTGCCCCCGAGCTCCATGAGCAGGCGCTTCATCGTCTTGCCCGCGGCCTCGTAGATCCTGGTACCGACCGCGGTGCTGCCGGTGAAGCTGACCATGTCGACGTTGCGGGAGTCGACGAGCGCGGAGCCGACCTCGGGTTTCGAGCCGGTCACGACGTTGACGACACCGGGCGGGAACCCGACCGCCTCGCAGATCCTCGCGAGCTCGATGATCGAGAGCGGGTCCTGCGGGGGCGGCTTCATCACGATCGTGTTGCCCGTCGCGAGCGCGGGCCCGACCTTGCCGGCCATGCTCGTGAGCGGGAAGTTGTAGGGCGCGATGCACGCGACGACGCCGACGGGCTGGCGCAGGACGTAGCCGCCGATGAGGCCGCCGGGCGCGAGCGGGGTGGTCGGCATAACCGACGGCGCGAGCGGCACGCTGATGTCCTGCAGCGCGCCCTTGGCGTAGCGCTCGAAGCGCGCCACCGCCTGCGGCACCTGGAGCGCCGATCCCACCGACAGCGTCGCACCGGTCTCCGCCATGATCAGCGGCAGGAGGGCGTCGTTGCGCTTGCGGATCTCGTCGGCGAGCGCCTGCAGGAGGTTGGCGCGCGTCTCGGGGCTCGTGCGCCTCCATGCGGGGAGCGCGTCGCGGGCGGCCTGGGCCGCCGCCTCGGCGTCGGCCGCGCTGGCCTCGGGCGCCTCCGCGAAGGTCTCCTCCGTGGCCGGGTTCACGATCCCGTAGGAACCCGCCGACCCGGGGACCCACTCGCCGCCGATCAGCAGCCGGTAGTCGTCGGTGGCCGTGGCCATGTGCACACCTCTTGTTCGTCGTTGCGTGGGGTTCGGGGTCTCGTCGAAGATCTGACGGCGCGTCAGGTGTCGCGGCCGACACTAACTCCC
>Ga0070741_10014376_pt1 | contig 13690 bp, 7 predicted proteins | sample Coa_R1_4_FD_66440 | JGI IMG/M metagenome (GOLD analysis project Ga0070741, IMG submission 66440) | Surface soil microbial communities from Centralia Pennsylvania, which are recovering from an underground coalmine fire - Coalmine... | ecosystem: Environmental > Terrestrial > Soil > Unclassified ... | reverse complement strand
GTTCAAGAAGGGCGACACCGTCGAGGCCGTCGTGCTCGCCGTCGACCCGGAACGCGAGCGCATCAGCCTAGGCATCAAGCAGCTCGAGCAGGATCCGTTCGGCCAGTACATGGCGGCCCATCCGCGCGGCAGCATCGTGTCGGGCACCGTGCGCGAAGTGGATGCCAAGGGTGCGACGATCGACCTCGGCGAGGGCGTGGAGGGTTATCTGCGCGCGAACGACATCGCCAAGGAGCGCGTCGACGACGCCACGCATCACCTCAAGGTCGGCGACAAGGTCGAAGCCAAGTTCACGGGCATGGACCGCAAGGGTCGTGTCCTGCAGCTTTCGATCCGCGCCAAGGACGAGGACGAGATGCAGCAGGCGCTCGAGGAGTACCAGTCCGCTTCGGGCGGCACCACGAAACTCGGTGCGCTGCTCAAGGAGCAGATGAACAAGTCCGAGTGACCTCGGCAAGGCCGCAGCCGTCCGGCTGCGGCCACATCGGTACTATCGGCACAGGCTGCTCGCGACCGGTCAGCTTGTGCCGGCCTTCAACTTGCAATTGCGGATTTTGCGCCCATGACGAAGTCGGAGCTCATCGAAGCCTTGGCGGCACGCCAGAGCCACTTGGCGTTCAACGACGTCGAGCTTTCGGTCAAGAGCGTGATGGAACAAATGAGCCAAGCGCTGTCGAACGGCGAGCGCATCGAAATTCGCGGCTTCGGCAGCTTTTCGTTGCACTATCGGCCGCCGCGCATGGGACGCAATCCCAAGACCGGCTCGGCCGTGGCGCTGCCGGGCAAGCACGTTCCGCACTTCAAGCCGGGCAAGGAGCTGCGCGAGCGGGTCAACCAGATCCAGCCGAGCGGCTGATCTTAGCGGCCTGGCAGCTGCGCCGGCGCGATTTCGCATAGGGACGGTTGCGCATGCGTTTCGGATTGGTTCTGCTCGCACTGCTGTTCGCTCTCGCGGGCGCGCTGTTCGGTGCGCTCAATGGCGATGAAGTCGCCTACGATTTCTATTTCGGCGTCGCGCATGTCGCCAAGGGCGGCGCGTTGCTCGCTGCCTTGCTGCTGGGCTGGCTGGCCGGAGGGCTCGTCGTTTACTTCGGGCTCGTGTTGCGCTTGCGCGGCCGCGTACGCGCGCTTACGCGCGAGCTGTCGCGTCGCGATGCTGCGGAATCGGGTCCGCGCGACACGCCAGCGCCGCCCGGCGTCGACGCATGACGAATCTTGCCCCGTTTTTCCTCCCGATCGTAGCGCTGCTGCTCCCGCTCGCGGCGTTCTCGGGCTGGTTCATCGGCCGGCGCAGCAGCGAGCGTTCGCGGCGTGTCGGCGTCAGTGAGCTTTCCTCCAGCTACTTCCGCGGCCTCAATTATCTGCTCAACGAGCAGCCGGACAAGGCCATCGAAGTGTTCCTGCAGCTCGCCGAGTTCAACCGCGACACGGTCGAGACGCACCTGGCGCTCGGCAATCTCTTTCGCCGCCGCGGCGAGGTCGATCGAGCGATCCGCGTGCACCAGCACCTCATCGCGCGGCCCAATCTGAGCAACGAAGAAAAGACGATCGCCTTGCTCGAGCTCGGCGAGGACTACATGCGCGCCGGCTTGCTCGATCGTGCCGAGACGCTGTTCACCGATCTCGTCGCCATGGACGCGCACGTGCCTTCGGCGCTGCGCCACTTGATCGGCATCTACCAGCACGAGAAGGACTGGGACAAGGCCATCGATCATGCCCGGCGCCTCGAGCGCATCACGGGCGAATCCGAGGGGCCGGTCGTCGCGCAATTCCATTGCGAACAGGCCGAGCAGGCGCGCGCGGCGAGGAATTTCGCCGAGGCGCATCGGCACCTCGAGCAAGCGTTCGAGAGCCAGCCCGAGTGCGTGCGTGCGTATATCGTCTTGGGTCACCTCGAGGCGCAGCAGGGCAATCTCGAGGCTGCCGCGCAAGCCTTCGAGCGCGTCGCCACGCTTGATGTCGACTACGTCCCCGAAGTGCTGCCGCCGCTGCTCGACGCCTACGCGCGCTTGCAGCAGATGCAGCGCGCCGAGAAATTCCTCGTCGACATCATCGAGCGCTCGCATGGCACGTCGCCCGTCATCGCGCTCGCGAAGCTTTACGGGAGCACGCGTGGCGAAAGCGCGGCCATCGACTTCCTGACCCGCCAGTTGCGCCAGCGGCCGTCGGTGCGTGGGCTCATGGCGCTCATCGGCGCGACACTGCACAACTCGCAAGGCGAGGCGCGCGAGAACCTACTGATCCTGCAAGACCTCACGCGCAAGCTCATCGAAGGGCAGGCCATGTACCGCTGCAACAAGTGCGGCTTCGGCGCGAAGGCGCACCATTGGCAATGCCCGAGCTGCAAGACCTGGGGCTCGGTGCGACCCATCCATGGCGTTGCCGGAGAGTAGATCGAGATCGAGTCACCAACGCACGAATAAAGCTCGATTCCGACTTCGCGTCAATCGGCTTGATCTGCGGCTCGGTATTGAAAGCCCGATCGCGAACCGCTATCCGGTACAATCGAAGGCGGCGCCTTGCGGCTAGGGCAGAGGCATGGATTGGTTTCAGGACATTCGCGGCGATGAGGCCTTCATCTTCGTGCCGGCGGCGCTCGTACTCTCGGCCGCGTTCACGTGGATGGCCATCCATTACGCCAGGCGCAACCGCCTGATCGACCTTCCGGGACAGCGTCGTTCGCACAACGTGCCGACGCCGCGCGGCGGCGGCATCGGCATCGTGCTCGCCGTCGTAGCTGTGCTCTTCGCGATAGGTGTCGTTGCGCCGCCGTTTCCGCTGCGCCTCGTCGTCGCCGTCGTCGTCGTTGCTGCGATCGGCTGGATCGACGATCACCGCCCGCTGCCGGCCTGGTCGCGGTTTCTCGTGCATTGTTGCGCCGTCGGCATATGGCTCGCGCCGCTGTTTGTAGCGGTATGGGCGGCGCCGACCGCGCCGGCGCTCGACACGTCGCCCATGGAAACGCTCGGCATCGCTTTGCTGATCGCGTTCCTGAGCGTCTGGTCGATCAATTTGCACAATTTCATGGACGGCATCGACGGTCTGCTCGCGACACAGGCGATTTTCGTGCTGACCGTGCTCGCCGTGCTGTGCCTGCGCGAACCCGCATCGCCGCACGCGCTCGAGATCGGCACCTGGGCCGCAGCGATAGCGGGTTTCCTGCCGTTCAATTTCCCGCGCGCACGCGTTTTCATGGGCGACGTCGGCAGCGGCGTCGTCGGGCTTCTCGTCGCCGCGGCCGCGCTGTGGCAGCTTTCGATGCCCGAAGTCGCCGCGGCGAGCGGTTTCGTCGCGGTGTCCGCGTTCGCGGTCGATGCTGGCTGCACCTTGCTTTCGCGCATGCTGCGCGGCCGGCGCTGGTACAACGCGCATTGTGAACACTTATACCAGTGGCTCGTCCGCAGCGGACTTTCGCACGCGCGTGTGGTGACGCTCTACGCCGCATGGAACGTTTTCGTCGCCTTGCCGGTCCTATGGTGGATGAACCGCGTGCCGCCGATGTCGCCCGACAGCCTGCACGAGATGCCGTCTGGCTACGGCTGGGCCGTGGTCGTGTATGCGCTCGGCATCGTCATGTGGGTGCTCGGCAAGCGGACATGCCTGCGTCGCGTGCGCATGGGCGGGGCGCATGCGCCCACGTAGCCTGATCGCGATCATCCATCCGCGCCTCGCGGTCGTCCTGCACGACCTCGGCATGGTGTGGCTGGTGTGGTTCGCGACGATGTGGCTGCGCTACAGCGTGGAACCGAACCCGCCCGATCTCGGTTGGCTGAATCCCGAGATCGGCATCGTGCTCGCTGCGCAAGGTCTGGTCTTCTGGTGGACGGGCCTCTACAAAGGCTTGTGGCGCTTCGCGAGCCTGCCCGACCTCTGGAACATCGTGCGCGCCGGCGTGCTCGGCGCGATCGCGATCGCCGTCGCGCTGTTCCTCTACAACCGCCTCGCGACCGTGCCGCGTGCGGTGCTCGTGATCTATCCGGCGCTGCTCGTCGTGTTCCTCGGCGTGCCGCGGCTCGCGTATCGCTATTGGAAGGACAGCCGCTTCGATCTCTCGATGCGTGCGCCGGCGCGCCGTGTGCTGGTGCTCGGCGCCGGCCGCGCGGGCGAGGTGCTCGTGCGCGAACTCCTGCGCGAAAACCGCTACCGGCCGATCGGTTTCCTCGACGACAATACCTCGTTGCGCAGCGGCAAGGTGCATGGCGTGCCCGTGCTGGGTCCGCTCGACGACCTGCCGAAGATCGCACGCGAAGTCGCCGCCGAGATGCTGCTCATCGCCATGCCGTCGGCGAGCAACGCCCAAATGCGCCGCGTGGTCGAACTCTGCGAGCAGACCGGCGTTGCGTTCCGCACCGTGCCGCGGCTGCAGGACGTCGTTTCCGGCCGCATGGCCTTCAACGAGCTCAAGGAAGTCGCGATCGAAGACCTGCTCGGTCGCGAGCCCGTGCAGCTCGACTGGACCGCGATCCGCATGGGCCTCTCGGGCCGACGCGTGCTCGTGACCGGCGGCGGCGGCTCGATCGGCGCGGAGCTTTGCCGCCAGGTCGCCAGGCTGGGCGTCGAATCGCTGACGATCCTCGAATTGTCCGAATTCAATTTGTATAGAATTGCACAGGAACTCAAGCGCGAGCTGCCCGAGCTCATCGTCGACGCCGTGCTCGGCGATTGCGGCGATCCAGCCACCTGCGAGCGCGTCTTCGCGACGGCCAGACCCGAGATCGTGTTCCATGCGGCGGCCTACAAGCACGTGCCGCTGCTGCAGACGCAGGTGCGCGAAGCATTCCGCAACAACGTGCTCGGCACGCAAACCGTGGCCCAGGCGGCCGATCGCCACGGTGTGGGGTGTTTCGTGCTGATCTCGACCGACAAGGCAGTCAACCCGACCAGCGTCATGGGGGCTTGCAAGCGCGTTGCGGAGATCTTCTGCCAGAACTTCGCGGCGCGCTCCTCGACGCGCTTCATCACCGTTCGGTTCGGCAACGTGCTCGATTCGGCGGGCAGCGTCGTGCCGCTGTTCCGCGAGCAGATCCGCGCGGGCGGTCCGGTCACGGTCACGCACCCCGAGATCACGCGCTATTTCATGACGATTCCCGAAGCGTGCCAGCTCATCCTGCAGGCGGGTGTCCTCGGTCAAGGCGGCGAGATCTTCGCGCTCGACATGGGCGAGCCGATCAAGATCCGCTATCTCGCGGAGCAGATGATCCGGCTGGCCGGCAAGTCGCCCGATCGCGACGTCGCGATCGTCTATACGGGTCTCCGTGCCGGCGAGAAGCTCTTCGAGGAGCTGTTCCACGCGCACGAAAACTACCAGCAGACGAGCCATGCCAAGATCTTCCTCGCTCAGCCGCGCAGCATGTCGTGGGAATTGCTCAACGCGCAGCTCCGCCAAGCCGTGCAGGCCGTGCGCGACTATGACGAGGAGGCCCTGCGCCGCTGTTTGATCTCGCTCTTGCCCGAGTTCGCGTGGCGCGACGGTACGGTCGAAGCCGAAATAGTGCCTATCGCGCGCGCGGGTGAGTCGGGCGCTTGAAAAGCCTGAACCGCGAAGTACACGAAGAGCACTAATTTTTTGAGAATGGGCGAAAGCCGCGTTTCGGCGATTTGGCTTTTTGTCCCGTCTTCGTGTACTTCGTGTGCTTCGTGGTTTAATCTTTCATCTTCCACTTTTTGAAACAGGAAAGGACGCCCACTCCACATGAATCAACGTTTGCGCAAGGTCGTTTTCCCGGTCGCCGGGCTCGGCACCCGGTTCTTGCCCGCGAGCAAGGTGGTAGCGAAGGAGATGCTGCCGGTGCTCGACAAGCCGCTCATTCAATACGCCGTCGACGAAGCGGTCGACGCAGGCGCGGACACGCTGATCTTCGTGGTCAACCGCTACAAGCACGCGATCGCCGACTACTTCGACACCGCCTACGAACTCGAGCAGAAGCTCGAGCGCGCGGGCAAGAAGGAGCTGCTCGGCATCGTGCGCAACGTGCTGCCGAAACATGTGAGTTGCGTGTTCGTCACGCAAGCCGAAGCGCATGGTCTCGGACACGCGGTGCTCTGCGCCAAGCCCGCCGTCGGCAACGAACCGTTCGGCGTAATCCTGCCCGACGATCTGATCTGGAACTCGGGCAAGGGCGCGCTGCGCCAGATGGCCGAATTTGCCGCCGCGGAGAACGCCGGTGCGATCGCCGTCGAGGAAGTGCCGCGCGAAGACACGGCAAAATACGGCATCGTCGATGCGGAGCCGACCGGCGAACGCACGGCGCTGCTCAAGCACGTCGTCGAAAAACCGAAACCCGAGGTCGCACCGTCGAATCTCGCGATCGTCGGCCGCTACGTGCTGCCCGCACGCATCTTCGAATTGCTCGAAAACACGAAACCGGGGGCGGGCGGGGAGATCCAGCTCACCGACGGTATCGCCGCGTTGTTGGCCGAGCAAAAAGTATACGCGTACCGCTTCGACGGCACGCGCTTCGACTGCGGCAGCAAGCCGGGACTCGTCAAGGCGACGCTGCATTTCGCGATGCAGGACCCGGCGCTGGCGCAGGCGACGCGGGAATTCATGGCGAACGGAAAATAACGCTCCGTCATTCCAAGGCCGCCGGAGGCGAAGCCCGGGTTCCAGCTTTTCTCGGATTGCCGAAAGAGCAAGAACTGGATTCGCGCCTGCGCGGGAATGACGAGCATGAACGAAGCGGAGCGCATCTCGACGCCATGGACCTCAGCTACATCCTGAACCACCTCGGCGAGGAACGCGAGCATTATCGCGGCGCGGTCTCGCCACCGATCTATCAATCGTCGATTTTCGCCTTCCCGACGGTCAATGCGTTCCGCACGGGTTTCCGCGACGAATTCCGGCGCACGACGTACACGCGCGGCAACAATCCGACCGTGGAGATCCTGCGCAAGAAAGTCGCAGCGCTCGAGGGCGCCGAGGATTGCCTCATGTTCGGCAGCGGCGCCGCGGCGATCAGCGCGGGCGTCATGGCGAGCGTGAGCGGCGGCGACCACGTCGTCTGCGTGCAGCGACCGTATTCGTGGACGCGCGCGGTGATCCGCGATCTGCTCGGCCGCTTCGGCGTTGCGCACACCTTCGTCGACGGCACCGATATCGCGAACTTCGAGGAGGCGCTCACGCCGAAGACGAAGCTCATCGTGCTCGAAAGCCCGAACTCTATGACGTTCGAGTTGCAAGACCTCGCCGCCGTCGCGCGCATCGCGCGCGAGCGCGGCATCCGCACGCTCTGCGACAACAGTTACGCGACGCCGCTCAATCAATCGCCGATCGCGCTCGGCATCGACATGGTGGCGCACTCGGCGACGAAATACCTGAACGGGCACAGCGACGTCGTCGCGGGTGCGCTCTGTGCGAGCGAGGCGATCCTGCGCGATGTGTTCCGCGGGCCGTACATGACGCTCGGTGCGATCCTTGCGCCGCACGACGCTTGGCTCATGATCCGCGGCATGCGTACGTTGCCCGTGCGCATGCAGCGCGTCGCCGCAACCACGGCCCGCGTGCTAGGTTTCCTCGAAAAACATCCCAAGATTGAAAAAGTATACTACCCGCAGGCGCAGTCGAACCCGCAGCTCGGGCTCGTCGAGGCGCAGATGCGCGGTGCGAGCGGGCTGCTCACGCTCGATCTGCGCGCGAGCGACGTCGCCGGCGTGGAGCGTTTCTGCAACGCGCTCACGCGGTTCCTCATGACCGTCTCGTGGGGCGGCTACGAGTCGCTCGCGTTTCCGGTTTGCGCCGTGCATCCCGCCGATGCGCCGCTGCGGCCGGGCGGCGCCTTGCCGCTGAGTCTCGTGCGCTTGTCGATAGGGCTTGAAGAACCCGACGTGCTGATCGCCGATCTCGAGCAGGCGCTAAACGGCGTCTGAGCGGGCATTGCGACGCCATGGCTCCGCCACGCCGGTGCCATTTTTGCGCGCCTAAGATCGCGTTGTGACCCGAGCTGCCCTTGGGTAAAGTGGCGGCACGCCGGGCGGCGTGATGTACGGCTTGCCGCCGCTCGGACGTTTCGGGGAATGACATCATTCACGCGTGCGGGCCGCCGGGCTTCCGCATGCCGGCGCACGGAATACACCCATGGACCTTCTGCGCTTCATCATCCGCCTGCCGCTGTTCGTGCTACGCGGGCTCCGCTGGTTTCTGTTTTCCGTTTTCGGCGAGATTTCCTGGCGCGCCCCCGCGTGGATGCGCGCGGCGGGCCGCAGCGCGAGTGTCGCCGGTGCGGCGATCCGCCGCCGCCCACTGCGCTTCGGCATGGCGGCCGTCGCGTTCGCCGCGCTCGTTGGCGGCGGATGGTTCGGCTACCGTGCGTGGCGCGATCGTCCGCGGCCGATCGAAGAAGCGCCCGCGAGCCTGCGCGTGACCGATCCCGCGCTGACCGACTACACGGCGACGCCGATCACGATTCATCCGCTGCGCATTGTGTTCTCGCGTTCCGTCGCACCACTCGCGCTGGTCGGCAAGACGGTGACGTCCGGCATCGAAGTGAAGCCCGAAGTCGCCGGCCAATGGACGTGGCGCAACGACCGCGATCTCGAATTCCAGCCCAAGGACGACTGGACGGCGGGCCAGACGTACACGGTGCGCTTCGATCCCAAGGTCGCGTTCGCCGAGCACGTGCGCGTCAAGAGCGACACGGCGGACTTCCACACGCCGGCTTTCGTCGCGAGCCTCGCGCAAGGCGAGTTCTATCAGGACCCGCAGGATGCCACGGCGAAGAAGGCGGTGATCCACATCGCGTTCACGCATCCGGTCGACACCGCAAGTTTCGAGAAGCGCATCGCGCTCAAGCTCGAGGGCGTCAAAGCCGCCGGGGCGCGCAAGTTCGCCGTCACCTATGACGAACGCAAACTCAACGGGTACATCCATTCCGAGCCGCTGTCGATTCCCGAGGACAACGCGCGGCTCGCATTCACGATCGACGCGGGCGTGCACGCGATGCATGGCGGCGCGCCGAGCGTGAAAGCGATCGAAGGCGATGTCGCCGTTCCGGGTCTCTACAGCCTGCAGATCAAATCGATTTCGGCGACGCTCGTCGACAATGCGAAATTCGAGCCCGAACAGGTGCTCGTGGTCGAGGCCGGCCAGACCGTGGGTGAGCGCGACGCAGCGCGCGCGGTCAATGCCTGGGTGCTGCCTGAATTCAACCCGGCCACGCCTGTCGAACAGCGCAAGCATCCCTATGCGTGGAGCCAGTCCGAAGTCGGCGAGGCCTTGCTGCGGCAGTCGCAGAAGCTCGGACTCGATGCCGTGCCGACGGAGCACGAATTCGCCGAGCTTTTGAGCTTCAAGTTCCGCGCCGACCCCGGCCGGTACATTTATGTAAAAGTGGACAAAGGACTGCGCTCGTTCGGCGGATACGTGCTCGGCAAGGCGACGGCGGACGTCGTGCAAGTGCCGCCGTATCCGAAGATGCTGCGCTTCATGGCCGACGGCGCCTTGCTGTCGCTGTCGGGCGACCGCCGCGTGTCGGTCGTCGCGCGCAACGTGCCCGCGATGGAACTCGAGATCGCACGCGTGCTGCCCGATCAGCTTCAGCACCTCGTGAGCTTCAACCACGGCAGTTACGCCAAGCCCGAGATCTATCCCATCCAGCCGGATAACATCGCCGAACGATTCGTGCAGAAGGTCGATTTCGCCAATGCCGATCCGGGCAAGGCCGAATTCCAGGGCGTCGACCTCGGCCAATATCTCGGTGCCGGCGCCGCCGCCAAGCACGGCGTGTTCCTGCTCAAGCTGGCAGTCGCCAAACCCGAAGCCGAAAAGCCCGCGGAGGACACCGGCGACGACAACGACAACGCCGACGACAACGGCCAGGGCATGGCCGGCGACGAGGGCGAAGGCGAAGGCGAAGGAGAGGCCGAAGCCGAGCCGGACGATACGAGCAGCAGTCAGAACGTCGGCGACACGCGCCTCGTCGTGGTGACGGATCTCGGCATCGTCGCGAAGAAGTCGCTCGACGGCAGCCAGGATGTCTACGTGCAGTCGATCCACACAGGCGCGCCGGTCGGCGAGGCCGCCGTCGACGTCGTCGGGCGCAACGGCCAGACGCTGTTCACGCGCACGACCGATCGCGACGGCCACGTGCACTTCGACACGCTCGAAGGCCTGACGCGCGAAAAGACGCCGGCCATGTACGTCGTGCGCAAAGGCGACGACGAATCGTTCCTGCCGATCGGCGAACGCGACCGCATGCTCGATTTCTCGCGGTTCGACATCGGCGGCGAGCGCAACGCGAAGGACGCGGGCAAGCTCAGCGCGTATCTGTTCTCGGATCGCGGCATCTACCGGCCCGGCGACACGTTCCATGTCGGCCTCATCGTGCGCGCCGCGGATTGGGCGCGGCCGCTCGCCGGCATTCCGCTCGAGGCGGAGATCGTCGATGCGCGCGGCGTACCGGTCGAGCGGCGCAGGCTCCGGCTCAACGACGCCGGCTTCGACGAGATCGGCTACACGACCCAGGAGACCGCGCCGACGGGCGGTTGGAACGTGAACCTCTACATCGTCAAGGACGACAAGGCGAATGCGCAGATCGGCACGGTGGGTCTGCAGGTCAAGGAATTCCAGCCGGACCGCATGAAGGCCGATGCGCGCCTCTCGCACAACGTCGCGGAGGGGTGGGTCAAACCGGCCGACCTGAAAGCGTTGTTCAATCTGCAGAACCTCTTCGGCACGCCGGCGCAGAACCGACGCGTCGAAGCGACGATGACCCTGACGCCGTATTTTCCCACTTTCCACAATTACACCGCATGGAAGTTCTTCGACCCGCAGCGTGCGAAGGAAGGCTACACGGAACCGCTCGGCGAGCGCCAGACCGACGAACACGGCGACGCCGAGTTCCCGCTCGACCTCGGCAAGTACGGCACGGCCTCGTATCAGCTGCGCTTCTTCGCCAAAGGCTACGAGGCCGAAGGCGGGCGCAGCGTGGCGGCCGAGGCGCACGTGCTGGTGTCCTCTCTCGACTATCTGATCGGCGCCAAGGCCGCGGACAATCTCGATTTCGTACCGCGCGGCGCCAAGCGCAGCGTGAACCTGATCGCGATCGACCCGACCACGAAGAAGATCGCGATCGAAGGACTTAAGGCCGCGATCATCGAGCGCCGTTTCGTCTCCGTCCTCGCGAAGCAGGATTCGGGGGTGTTCAAGTACGAGTCGAAGTCGAAGGAAATCCCGGTCTCGGAAAATCCGCTCGCGATTGCCGCGGGCGGCACCGACATCGACCTGCCGACCGACAACCCCGGCACGTTCATGCTCGTCGTGCGCAATGCGCACGGCGACGAGCTCAACCGCGTCGAATACACCGTGGCAGGCGAAGCGAACGTCTCGCGCTCGCTCGAGCGAAATGCCGAGCTTCAACTCGCGCTGTCCAAGCACGATTTTGCGCCTGGCGAGGACATCGAAGTGGCGATCCGCGCACCGTATGCGGGCAGCGGCCTGATCACGATCGAACGCGACAAAGTATACGCGCACGCCTGGTTCCACAGCGCGACGACCGGCTCCGTGCAGAAGATCAAGGTGCCCGCGGATTTCGAAGGCAACGGCTACGTGAACGTGCAGTTCGTGCGCGATCCTGCGTCCGACGAGATCTTCATGAGTCCGCTCTCGTACGGCGTCGTGCCGTTCTCGGTGAACCGCGATGCGCGCCGCGACGCGGTGACGGTGGCGGCGCCCGCTCTCGTCAAGCCCGGCGACACGCTCACGATGAAAGTGAGCTCGGCCGAGCCAGCGCGGGTCGTCGTGTTCGCCGTCGACGAAGGCATCCTGCAGGTGGCGCGTTACAAGCTCGGCGATCCGCTCGACTTCTTCTTCCGCAAGCGCATGCTCGACGTGCGCACGAGCCAGATCCTCGATCTGATACTGCCCGAATTCAGCAAGCTCGCCGGTATGGCGGCGCCAGGAGGCGACGCCGACGACCTGCTCGCGCGCCATCTGAATCCGTTCAAGAAGAAGCACCAGGAGCCCGTCGCGTATTGGTCGGGCATCGTGGAGGTCAAGGGCGAGCGCGATTTGACCTACGCCGTTCCCGACGATTTCAACGGCAAGCTGCGCATCATGGCGGTGGCCGTGCGGCCCGACAAAGTGGGCATTTTCCAGAATTCCACAACGGTGCGCGGCGATTTCGTGCTGTCGCCGAATTTGCCCTCGATGGTGTCGCCGGGCGACGAATTCGAGGTCAGCGTCGGCGTAGCCAACAACCTGACCGGTCTTGCCGGCAAAGAGGTGCCGGTGAAGCTGGGTTTGGCGCCGGGCAGCGCGTTCGAGGTCATAGGCCCGGCGGAACAAGCGCTGAGCCTCGGCGAAATGCGTGAAGGCGTTGCGCTTTTCAGATTGCGCGCCAAGCCCGCGCTCGGACCGGCGCGCATTGAGTTCCGTGCGAGCTACGGCGAGAAATCCGCGAAACTCGGCGGCGAGATCTCGGTGCGTCCGGCGAGTGCGTACCGCAACGAATTCACGGTCGGTACGCTCGAGCACGGCAAGGCCGAGATCGCTCCGCTGCGCGCGCTCTACGACGAGTTCGCAAAGCGCGACATCGCCGCGGCCTACACGCCGCTCGTGCTCGCGCAGGGGCTGTCCGCCTTCCTCGAAGATTTCCCGCACCGCTGCACCGAACAACTCGTGAGCCAAGGCATCCCCGCGCTCGTGCTGAGCCAGCATCCCGAGTACGGGCGCGTCGCCACCGATGCGAAAACGGTGCCGCAGAAAGATCCGCTGCAGGCGCTTTTCGCGGTGCTGCACACGCGCCAGAACGGCGAGGGTGGCTTCGGCCTCTGGACCTCCACGCCGGTATCCGAGCGCTATGTTTCGGCGCATGCGATGCTGCTGCTCGTGGAAGCGAAGGAGCGCGGCCAGAAACTGCCGGGCGACATGCTGGACGCGGGGGACAAATACCTCCACCAACTCGCCGCCGACGAGAGCGACCTGTCGCTCGACGGCTTGCGCGAACGCGCCTATGCGATTTACTTGCTCACGCGTCAGGGCACCGTTACGACGAACGAGATCGCCGCAGTCATCAAACATCTCGACGAGCGCTATCCCAAGCAGTGGCGCGACGATCTCGTCGCCGCTTACGTCGCGGCCTCGTTCAAGCTGCTCAAACAGGATCGCGATGCGGACAAGCTCATCGCCGGACCCGAGAAAGTGCTCGTGCGTTCGACGATCGAGAACGTATATCGCTATGCGCGCTATTACGACCCCCTGGTGCGCGACGCGACCACGCTCTATCTGATCGCCAAGCATTTTCCGGAACGCAGCCGCGCGCTGCCTGCCGCCTCGCTCGAGAGCATCGTGCGGCCGCTCGAGAAGGGCTGGTACAACACGCTCTCGTCCGGTCTCACTATCCTCGCGCTCGACGCCTATGCGACGCAGAACGCCGGCGAGAACAAGCTGGCATTGCTCGAATTGCGCAAAACGGCCGCCACTGCGGTCGGCACGCTGAGCGGAAACGTGATGCGCGGCAGCTTCACGGGCGAGGCGAGCGGGTTGCGCGTCGAGAACGATGCCGATCGTCGCGCCTGGTACGTCGTCACGCAAGCCGGGTTCGACCGTGCGCCGCCCGCCACGGAAGTGAAACAGGGCCTCGAGATCGTGCGCGAATACACCGATGTGTCGGGACATCCGTTGACGTCGGTGACGCTCGGCCAGGAATTCGATGTGCGTCTCAAGATCCGCGCAACGGCGGCCGACAGCATCGGC
>Ga0070741_10014375_pt1 | contig 13690 bp, 13 predicted proteins | sample Coa_R1_4_FD_66440 | JGI IMG/M metagenome (GOLD analysis project Ga0070741, IMG submission 66440) | Surface soil microbial communities from Centralia Pennsylvania, which are recovering from an underground coalmine fire - Coalmine... | ecosystem: Environmental > Terrestrial > Soil > Unclassified ... | reverse complement strand
TTCACCCTCATCGAGCTCCTGGTCGTGATCGTCATCATCGGCATCCTGCTCGCGATTGCCGTCCCGTCCTACCTCGGCTTCCGCGATCGCGCGGCCCAGAAGTCGGCGGACGCCGACATCCGCGCGGCGCTGCCGTCGGTCGAGGCGTACTACGGCGACAACGGCAACTACACGGGCATGACCGTCGCCAACCTGCGGTCGACCTACGACTCGGGTCTCTCGCCGAACGTGCAGCTCACGGGCGTCACCGCGACGACCTACTGCGTCGGCGCCACCGTCAACAGCAAGACGGCCAGCTTCTCCGGCCCGGGCTCGACCACTCCGTGGTACGCGAGCGTCGACTGCACCGGCGCCGCCTCCGCCAACGCTCCGTAGGCCGAGCTGCATGATCGAGGTGTGGGGCGCGGGGTCACCGCGCTCCGCACCTCACTTGAGGGTGGACGCTGCGGCGTGCCCGACGTTCCGTACGTCGCGGTAGAGCGCCTCGACGTTGTTGCCGTCGGGATCGAGGAGGTAGGCGGCGTAGTAACCGGGGCCGTAGTCCCGGTAGCCGGGCCTGCCGTTCGACGTGAAGCCGGCTTCGACCCCTGCCGCGTGAAAGGCGTCGACCTGCGATCGGCTGCGGGCGAAGAAGCAGAGGTGCAGGTTCCGGGTCGCCGGACGCCGATCGACGACGTTGAGGTTCGTGAAGCAGGTCCATTCCGCGGACTGCGCGATCTTCGGGATGCCGAGCGGCGCGAGCACGAGCTCGTAGAACCGGACGCTTGCCGTGTAGTCGCCGGCGTGCACGTCGACGTGGTCGAGGACACGCAGCGACCAGTCCCATTGCTCGACGCTCACGTTAGGGCACGCACCTCGATCGTCGTTCGAGCCTCGCGCTCGACGATACCGGCGAGGACGAGGCGGCGTACACTTCCGGCGTGGCCGGGCTGCTTCGACCGTTCATTGCAGTGATCCAGGAGCGCCGCTGGCGGCGTCGCATGAGGAAGCTCGACCCGTGGGCGGAGGAGCCGCCGGAGCCGGACATCGGCGTTCGCGAGCCCAGGCGGCCTCACCCCGGTGCCGGCTCCGGTAGCGCGGTGCTCGACCCTCCCGCCTAGCGAGCGCCGATCGCGCCCCGATTCGCACCACTGCTACGGTTGAGTCGTCGCGGGGCGTGGCGCAGCCTGGTTAGCGCGCTAGTCTGGGGGACTAGAGGTCCCGAGTTCAAATCTCGGCGCCCCGATCACGGAATCATGCGGTGGAAACGACTGAGGCCGGGCCGCCCTCGGTTCCGTCCGTGCCAGACGCTGCCGGCTACCAGGGGGTTCCGCGGGTCCGGGAATCTCGATCGTCTGCTTCCCCGGCCGCAGACTCGAGCTGTGAGCCAAGTTGAGTCGCCGCAACCTCGAGAACGGTGGCACGCACGAATCGCTCCCGCGCCAAGTGGAACGCGTACGTACGCGCGATCCATCCGATGGCGATGCCGCTGGCCGCAGCGGCGCACGCTACAAGCGCGAGCGCCATCTACTCATTGTGGCCGAATCCGGCTCGATTTCCAGCCCTTTCGGAAATGTGTGGATCGGACGCCCGAGGACCTCTACCAGGGCGAAGATGACGGCGTGCTGCGGCGACCTGGCCTGCCGCGTCCTGTCAGCCACGAAGACGTCGGCTGAGCACGCCGTTGACGGCGCCGCCTGTGGTCGTCGATCGCGACGTGCGGGTACTGCCAGCCGGCCCGCGCGATTACGAGGCTCGCCGGAGGCCGGGTTGCGATCAGCCCCTCGCAGGTGCGGAGGAAACAGATCTAGACCGGAAGCGGCAAGGTCGGCGACACCGGAGGGAGCCGACTTTCCGGCCGGTTCGCACCAAGGAGGAGGCTCGTGATCTCGTCGGCTTCGCAGGGTCGTCCGACGAGGTAACCCTGGGCGGCGTCGCAACCGAGCGCGGTCAGATGTGCAAGCTGCTGCGTCGTCTCGACGCCCTCGGCCACGGTGGCGGCGCCGAGCGTGTGCGCGAGCTGGACGGTGCTCCGCACGATCTGGTCGTTGTCCCGATCGTTCGGCAGCCCGTCCACGAAGCTCTTGTCGATCTTGACCTGACGGATGGGAAGTCGGCGGAGGACGGCGAGCGACGAGTAGCCGGTTCCATAGTCGTCGATCGAAAGTCGGACTCCGATGCGGTCGAGTTGCTGGAGGACCTTGCTGCTCTGGTACTCGCCGTGGAGGAGCGTACGTTCGGTGATTTCGACGACGAGTCGGTCGGCGGGCATCTCGTGCTCGATGAGCAGCGCGGTGATCGTCCCCGGAAGGCTGAGGTCCAGCAGATCGACCGTCGAGAGATTCACGGCAATGTCGAGATCGATACCGAGGTCGCGCCAGCAACGCCACTGACTCGACGACGTGGCCAGGACGTAACGGCCGATCTCTCCTGTCAGGCCGGAACGTTCCGCCGCCTCGATGAACTTGGCGGCACTGAGGAGACCGCGCGTCGGATGCTGCCAGCGGATGAGCGCCTCGACCGCGGTGATGCGTCCCGATGCGAGCGTGACCTGCGGCTGGTAGTGGACGACGAGCTGATCGCTTCGGCCCGCGTGGCGGAGCTCGGCCGCGAACGAGAGGCGCGACACGTCCCGCCGCTCCTGCTCGGGCGTGTAGACGGCGGTGGGCAGTCGGTCGTCCCGGGCGTGGCTGAGGGCGGTGCTCGCGTGTCGCAGCAACGAGTGCGAGTCGCCGCCGTGCGCGGGGTAGAAGGCGGTGCCCGTCGAGACGGCGATCGCGAGCTGGATGCCGTTCGTCTCGAACGGCTCCGCGAGCGCTTCGTCGAGTGCGTGCAGGAAGTCCGGCAGCCCCGGTTCGTCGAGGCCGTCGCAGAGGAGCGCGAACTCGTCCTCGCCGAGCCGGGCCGGCCGGCTCACGCGGTGGAGCGTGGCCAGTCGACCGGCGACGGCGCTGAGGATGCGATCGCCGTGCTCCGAGCCGATCGTGTCGTTGATCTCGTGGAACGCGTCGATGTCCACGAGTACCACGGCGCCGCGGGAGCCGGTCGCAAGCATCTCCTCGAGCGAACGGTAGAAGCCTGCCCTGTTCAGAAGGCCGGTGAGCTCGTCGTGGCTCGCCAGGTGGTCGAGCACCGTCACATGACGCCGCAGCCGCCGCGCCGCTCCGGCGAGCATGGGGAGCAGCAACAGACACAGCCCCGCCAGCAGCCCTTCCAGGATCGCCGCCACGATCCAGGCGTTGTGTCGCGCCGGGCCCGCGATCACTCGATAGTCCTGATCCAGCTCGAGCACACCGTTCCCGGTCTCTCCCAGGCGGAGGGGCAGGAGCGTGCGGAGGACCGGGCCGTGGCGGCCGTGGTCGACGAACGAGATCGTGTTTCCGGCGCGCGCGCTCGCGACCCTCGACGCACCGACGTTCGGCAGCCCCGGCGGCGCCGTCGAGACGACGATTCGCGATCCGGAGAACAGCGTCGCGCCGAGCGAGTCGGGTCCGAGCCGTGAGGGTGCCACCAGCACGGCCAGCTCGTGCCGCCGTGCTGCCGGCAAGCCGGGACGCAGATCGGTCGCGCGGAGCCGACGATCGAGCACCGCGTCGGCGAACGCCTGCGCCCGCGCGACCGCCTGACGCTGCGACTGCCGCGCGAGTGCATGGTCGACGACGATTGCGATTCCGACGCCGGCCAGCGTCAGTCCCGTCACCGTGACCAGCATGAATCGCCCAACGAGGTGCGGCCCACCGCGCGCGGGGAGCCGCACGAACGTTTCGGAGATGCTCACGGGATGCTCGGACCGGTCACCGACACCCCGGGCGTTTGCGGGTCCGTGGGCACGGTGGCCGTCACCCCGGCCGTGGCGCCGGCAACCGTCGTGTCTGCCGACGCGCCGCCGGGCGAACCGTCGATCGACGCGGCTCCGCCGACCGGGGCTGCAGCGCCGGTCGAGGCGCGCGCGGACACCGGTCCGTCGCGCAGCCCCACCGACACGTCCGGGAAGCCGGGCGCGCCGGTCGTAGCGTGCGCGCCGCCGCCCGACGGGCCTCCAGGTCCGGGCGGCCCCGGGCCCGGCGTACCCGTCCCGCCGGACGTGCCGCCGCCCGGATCCCGCGGGCCGCTGCCGGGAGAGATCCCGGTGGGGCGGATGTCGACCGGCGCGTGAGCACGGCCGCGCTGCGCTGACGGGCGTCCCGTCGACCTGTCCGCCGGCAGCACTGCCCGCACGACGCGCCTCGCCGGCGCAAAGGGGACGCGCCGGTCGAACGAACCGGCCGCTCCGCGCTCGAGGCGCCGGGTGACCGGGGCCGGCGCTCGGTGGGGCGCGCGCTGCGCCGCTCCCGGCACCAGCACGTGCCAGCCGCGCTCGACCAGGGAGGGGAGCGGCACGACTCCGCCGACCATGAGCACGGCTGCGGCAACGACCGTGCCCGCCGCCGAGACCAGGAACACCTGGTGTCGCACGAGCGCCGACAGCGGACCCCAGCCGAGGGCGAGGCTTCCGGGATGCATCACCGCAGCCCGCTTATCCAAGGCGCTCACCTCCAGAGTTTCGTGACAACCACCACGTGGATGACTTCTTGGTATCGGTCGCAGCCCCGTAGTTCACCGATCCCCAATGTGAGGGACTCGGCCGGGAGCGCCCGGAACCTGGGCGGCGCGAGACGGCGGCAGCACCGACATCGTGCGGAGCTATCCCCGCACGGCCTCCCGTCGTAGCTCCCCCGAACGAGGGTTTCGCCGCTCGCGCACCGCTCGGCGCCCGTGGTACGACAAACGACAAGGCCGCCCGAAGATCTCGAGCGGCCTCGCCGAGGGGAGGGGAGATGTCGTGCACCTGCTGCAGGCGTCGTACCCGACTGTTGTCTCGACTGAAACCGACCGGCTCGAAGTTCACCCAATTCGGGGAGGGCGAGCTCCCTCAGTTCGGGCGAGTTGGGATGAGATCGGCACCGGGAATCCTCCAGTCCGACCCGATCCACAGAAACGTGCTGTCTCCCGAAAAGGCAAACCCGCCGTGAGGCGGAGACGCAAAGCCACGGGACTCGACGAGTCAGCCGGGCTTCCGAAGGAGGGGGACGGCGCCCCCGAGGAGGCGTCGCCGATGCAATCCGTTTCTCGCACCGCCTGCGGCCGGCAGATAATCCTTTGCGCGGTCGTCCTCGTCTGCCTGCCGGCCTCGAACGCCGCCGCGTCCCAGCTGATCGACCGAAACGCATATGGGATCACGCTCGAAGCGAACGCGAAGGGCGAGGCGCTCGTCACGTACAGCGTCCGCGGCGTCCGGCGGCACGTGCTCGCATGGGGCGCGGAGAACGCGATCGCGCCGACACGGTCGCGTCCGCAGGTGCGGTTCAGGCTCGACTACTCCGGCGGCTGGGGCAGGTACCGCCGCGCGTACTGGCGCACGTTCACCGACACCTGCGAGCCGTACGACGGGCCGAAGCTCGCATGGCTCGTGACCGCTTGCACGGCCCAGGACGGGTCGACGTGGGCGCTCCAGGCGTGGCAGCGGATGCTCCCCGACTACGGCCTGAAACCGTCGCCCACGCAGTCGATGCGGGAGCTCCGTCTCTCGCACTGGACCGGCGAGCTGCCGGTGCTGACGGTCGACACCGACTGGTCGTGGCACCGCTGGGATCACCTCTTCGGCACGTTCAGCTACGCCGGCGCCGCGGTGTACGGCTTCAGGGCGACGGCCGGAGGCACGCCCCTCGACTCCTTCGGGCGGAACGTCTACGTCGACACCTACGACTCCGTCTACGGCAAGGGTTGGCAGCGCGAGAACAGCTTCCTGACGCATACCGGTACCGGTGCCTTCTGCTACAGCGTCAACCCGCACGGATCTCACCCGGCCGGCAAGGGAAGGAGGTATCGCGCGACCGTCGAGGGGCCCGGGGTGACGCCCGACGTGATGTGGGAAGGAATTGCTCCCGGCGCTTACGACAAGGAGGCCGACCGGATCGCAAACTCCGAGATCGCGCGGCTCGCAGATCGCCGATGTCGCCCGAACTAGTGTTGCGGTTCGCGGCAAGAGCGGCCGGGGCTCCTGCGTGCGATCAGACGGCGACGACGCGCAGGTCGATCATCTGCGTCCGGCGGCGGCGGATCCGGAAGCGGAAGCGGCGGCGGCGGACGGGCTGGAGAACGCTCAACATGCTCCGCCGCTTCGGTGCCCGCGACGCTTCTCCTGCGCGCGTAGGCCCGTGCGGCTCCCGGAATGGGCCACCGGCCCCATACGGCCGGCGGCGATGCCGCGTAGGGTGGCGACTGGTTGGCCGAGCACCGTCATCCGAACGACCCGCTCGAGACGCGCCGGAAGCTCGTCGAGCAGGTGCTGACGCTGTCGGAGTCCGAGCGGCGCGAGCTGTTGGACCTCGTGGACCAGGCGCTTCGCCGGCTCGGCTGAACCCCGTCGGCCGCTGGGTATCGGCGAGGTCACTGAGCTCGATCCGGGTTTCTCCGAATGCACGGCGAGCACACCCGTGCGACGGTTCTTCGATGAGCGGCCCCTCGGCCCGCCGCGGCTTGCGCTATCCCGTGATCTTCCGCGAGGAGGGTGCCGAGCCCCTCGCCGGCTCGCTCACGGTCGACGACGCGGGCCTCCTGCTCTCGGGGGGCGCCGGCGGGGAGCTCCGGGAGATCCGCGTGCCGATCGCCGCTCTCACCGCGGTGCGGACGTCCCACACGGCCTCGGAGCGCCTGAACGGCCACCCGGTGCTGGTGCTCGAGCGGACGGACGCCCCGCCGCTCCTGATCGCGGCGCTCGGGGTCGGCCTCCTCACGGAGCTCGCCGACCTGCTCGGCTCGCTGAGCGTGGAGACCGACGAGCGCGTCGCAGTGGTCCTGCCCCTGCGGCCCGGCTCGCGCGACGCTGCGCGCAGGCTCGTCGCGCAGGGGCCGCCGTTCGAGCCGGAGTCGCTGCCTGCGCTCCGGCACGTCGTGTACCTGGAGCCGGAGGCGGTGCTCTTCCTCTTCGAGGGACCGGAGGCGAGGCGTACCGTCGAGCGGATGATGCGGAGCCCCGCGCTCTGGCGCGCGGGCCTCTCCTGGCGCGAGATCGCCGCCGGCCGGCCGTACGCGGCCGACGCGACCTCGATGCCGGGCGCGGGCGCCGAGCTGCTCTACAGCTGGCCGCCCTCGTCGAGCTAGCTAGCAGGTCGAGCCGGCCGGCTTCGTCGTCGCGGTGCCCTGGAAGATCGGTCCGCCCGGCCCGGCGTAGTAGTAGACGCGCGTGCCGCTCCCGTCGACCTTCAGGCAGTACTTGCCCGCGGTGTTCGTGCCGCTGACCGCCACGTCCTGCGAGATGGACGAGTCGTATGACGCCCGCAGAAGCGCGACGGTCATCGAGGCATACGTGTCGTTGTCGTGGAAGTACGCCTCGGCCGCCGGTATGGACGAGCGGAGATTCGCCTGCGCGGCCGCGTCGGTCCCGCGCGAGCTGAACGACAGGTACGACGGGACGGCGATGCCGATGAGGATGCCGATGATCAGGACGGTGATGAGGATCTCGACGAGCGTGAACCCGTCGTCGCGCAGCAGCGTCTGGTTCGCCTGCCCGTCGATGATTACCCAACCTCCTCGCAGAGTTGCCGCAGTTCGCCTTCTGAATCGTCCGTCGGCGGGTCCGGCGCATCCCCCGAATGGGGGTGGGCTGCATCCCCCGCGACTGGTGAGGTCACTCACCCGAATCCCTCGATCGGCGGGTGGTGGCTGCGGCCGTTTGCGCCTATGACGAGCGTAGGTCGTCGATCGGCGGCCGTTAGGGGACCGACGGCACACAAAGGAGTCATCTTCGTGGTGAAGCATCTCTCCCTCGCGACGCTCGGCTCGGCGATCGTGCTCGCGCTCGGCGTCGCAGGCTCGGGGGCATCGTCCGACGGCATGTTCGTGATCGGCAACGGCAACGCCGCCACCGGGTCGCAGGTGACGTTCTGGGGCGCGCAGTGGTGGAAGGACAACTCGCTCTCGGGCGGTCGCGCTCCGTCCGACTTCAAGGGCTACGCGCTGAACGTCGACCTGTCGACCTGCACGTTCACGAGCGTGACCGGGAACACCGCGCCGCCGCCCGACGGCCCGCTGCCGGCGACGATCGACGTCGTCGTCACGGGCGCCGTGGCGGAGTCCGGCTCGACCGTCTCGGGCACGGTGCTCGGGATCGCGCACGTCGCGACGAACGGCGGCTACGGCTCCGACCCGGGCCATGCCGGCACCGGCGTCGTGCTCGAGGGCTTCGACGCCTGCACGCCCGACAGCGGCGGCGGCCCACTCTAGGAGCGCGCGCACGCGGGCGGCTGGGGCGGTCTCGTCCTAGCCGTCCGCCGCCGTGCGCAGGCGCCGCGCGAGCTCCTCGGCGATCGCGACCGCCACCTGCGGCTCCGACGTCAGGAGCTTCCGGAATCGCGCACGGCTGATCGAGAGCGTGACGACGTCGCCCTTCGCGACGACCGTCGCCGTCCGCGGGCCGCCGTCGAGCAGGGCGAGCTCGCCGACGAAGCTGCCGACGCCGACCGTGAGCGCGCGCCGTCCCGGCGGCCGGATCGACACCTCGCCGTCGAGGAGCACGTGCATCGCTTCCCCCGGACGGCCCGCCTGCATGAGCACGGTGCCGTCGGCGAAGCGCCGAATCTTGGCGGCCGAGGCGACCTTGCGCCGGTGCCGTCCGCCGAGGCCGGCGAAGAGCGGCACCTCGCCGAGGACGTTCGTCCAGAGCTTCGGGTCGTTCGCCCGGTCGTCGCGCTTGGCGACGAGCTCGGCCAGCTGCACGGCTCTGAACATGGGAAAGCCGACCCTATCGCGTCGCCACGCACGGCCAAAGCCGCTCAAGCGGCGCGCGGGCGCAGCCGATAAGGACGCCGTCGGGCACCCGGGAGAGGCTTGGGGTGCCCGACTTCTTCTCCTCGCCGGACCGCGGCGCCCGTCACGTGACATCGTCGTCGGCCGTTCGGCTGCGGTCACGGGGAGAGCTCGCAGCGGTTCGCTCAAGAACGCCGCGGAGACGCCGATAGAAGCGGCATGACTGCGGCAACGACGCTCGCCCAGGCGGGCACCACATCGACGCTCACCCCGACCGTCTCCGACGAGCTCGAGGCGATGAGCGAGGACCAGATCGTCGACCTCCTGCTCGCCCGCTTCCGCCACTTCGTCTCCACCGGCCTCGAGCCGGGCGAGGCGATGATCATGGCGAGCCGGCTCGCGGGCGCCGTCCGGCCCGCCTGAGAGGATTCGACCCGCCTGCCCAAGGCATCGCGCTCGCGGCGCCCGGCGCCTCGCCGGGCGCCGCGGTGCGCAGGGCCTTGACTGCGGCGTACGACGTGGGTGAAACGGGACGCGGCCGAGCGGAAGGGGAGAGTTACGCCGGCCGCGCCCCGTCTTCCACTGGGGGAAAATCCAGTGGGTTGCCATCGTTATCCGCCGACGGGGCGAAAAGCAACCCGGAAGGTGGGAGAGGCGGCGCGGCGAACGGGGGGATGATTGCCGTCAGTCCCTGGGCCGCAGGCGCGCGCCGCCGTTTCCTCTATCGACGGCGCGGCCGCGGCCCTTGAGTCCTATGCGCCGTTCGGGACGCCCCGGACGTCGAGCGAGAGCGGAAGCTGCCGCTCGTCGTCGGCTGCGTCGCGTACGTCGAGCAGGAACCTCAGGACGCCTGCGGTCCGCGGTGTGCCGTAGAGACGGCCGTTCGCGAGCAGGTGCAGCCCGCGGGGCAGGTGCCGCCGCGCGACGCGGAGGACGTAGGGCCGCACGCCGCCCGTGATGCGGAGGCGCGCCGAGTACGGACGACCGAGACGTGCGGGCGGGAGCGGCGCGACGGCGAGCGGCTTCGCGAGCGCCCCGAGGAGCTGGGTGTGGATCAGGCCGGCGATCGCCAGCGCCCCGTCGTAGGTGAGGTGCTTCCCGTCTCCCTGAAACCACGACCACTTGTTGATCGAGTAAGTGTTCCAGTCGACGAGGCGCACCTCCGGGTGCCGCCGCGCGGCCGCCAGGAGATCGCGGTTCATCGCCGGGTACTGCCCCTCGGCCTCCTTCAGGTTCACCCAGAGGATCCGCGTCACGCCCGCATCGAGGAGCGCGTCGATCGACTGCTCGACGGCGTCGGCGAACGTCGGGGCGGGGTCGTTGTAGCCCACCTCGACGACCACGGTCGGGGCGAGCTCGCCGGAGGCGTGGAGCTGCTGGACGACCTGGAGGAGCGTCGGCACCTCCTTCCCCTCGAACGGGCAGCTCTCGCCGGTGAGCCGGCGGCAGACGCCGATCTCCATCCGCAGGTCGAAGCCGGAGCTCAGCACCTTCGTCGGCTCGGCGTTCCAGAGGACGGCCGTCAGGATCGAGTCGCCGATCACGGTGACGCGCGGCCTGTCGGCCGACTCGGCCGAGACCCCGGATGCGGCGACGCACGCAGCGAGCGCGCACAGGAGAGCGACGCGCGCGAACACGGTTTCAATTGTGCCCGTCAGGCGGCGAAACGCGGATGGGAGAACCGGAGCCCGCGAGTAGGCCGACCGGCCCATTGTCGGCCGCCGGGGCGTGGAGGATGATCCAGCTGACCCCCGTCATGCGGCGACTTCTTCTCGGCCTCGCGCTCGTGCTGGCGCTCCCTGCCTCCGCGCAGGCGGCGCAGGTCTCGGCGTTCTATTACCCGTGGTACGGCACTTCCGCCGCCGACGGCTCGTACCTCCACTGGTCGCAGCTCGGGCACGCGCCGCCGAACGACATCGCCTCCGCGTACTACCCGGCGCGGGGGCTCTACTCGTCGGCCGACCGGGTGGTCGTCGGGGAGCAGATGGACGAGATCCGGAACGCCGGCATCGAGGAGATCGTCGTCTCGTGGTGGGGGCGGGGCTCCGCCGAGGACGCCCGGCTGCCGACGGTCGTGGCGGCGGCGCACGCCGACGGCATCGCCGTCGCCGTCCACCTCGAGCCGTACCTCGGGCGCAGCGTCGAGAGCACGGTCGCCGACGTCGCCTACCTCCGCGGCTACGGGATCCGGTCGTTCTACGTCTACCGTCCGTTCGACCTGCCGGTGGCGGACTGGGCCGCAGCGAAGGCGCCCCTGCACGCCGGCGGCTCGACGTTCTACGCGCAGACGCCGCTCGCCGGTGCAGCGGCCGCAGCGGGCTTCGACGGGGTCTACACCTACGACATCGTCGTCTATTCGGGCGACAAGTTCGGGCGGCTCTGCGCGGAGGCGCACGCGGCGAAGCTCCTGTGCGCGCCGTCGGTGGGGCCCGGGTACGACGCGCGCCGCGGCAGCGGCGACCCGAAGGTGAAGCCGCGCCGGAGGGGCGCGACCTACGACGCGATGTGGCGGTCGGCGATCGCCGCGGGCGCCGACGAGGTGACGATCACCTCGTACAACGAATGGCACGAGGGCACCCAGATCGAGCCTGCGGCCGTGTTCCCGCGCCGGCGCGGGCGGTACCGGTACGCGACCTACGACGGCGCGTACGGGCTGCACGGCTCGGCGGCGGAGTACGCGTACCTGATCCGGACGCGCTACTGGTCGGACGTCTTCCGCAGCACGTCCCCGCTGCAGCCGAAGACCAAGGCCTCGTAGACGTCGCTCTTCGCGACGCCGCGGAGCTGCAGGTGGCCGAGGTCGACGACGGCGTCGGCCCACGCGTCGAGGCCGAGCGCGGCGGCGCCCTCGTCCGTCCCGACCGAGAGCAGCGTGTCGACGGACAGGATGCCGCGGCGGCCCGTCTGCCGGCGGGCGATTCCCTCGAGCTCGCGCAGCTCCTCGAGCGGGTCGATGCGGACGTTCGAATCCGAGCCGATGCACATGCCGATGCCGCGATGGCAGACGCGCGCGACCGGCAGGAAGCCGTCGGCGAGCGACGCCTCGGTCGTCGGGCAGACGCAGATGCGTGCGCCGGCGGCCGCGAGGAGGTCGAGCTCGTGCCCGTCGGCGTGGGTCGCGTGGACGACGGTCGAGTGGGGGCCGAGGCAGCCCTCGCGGTCGAGGAGCTCGATCGGGCGCAACCCGTGCTCGGCGCGGCACTCGTCGATCTCCTGGGGCTGCTCGTCGGCGTGGACGTGCAGCGGCAGGCGCTCGTCGGCGGCGTAGCGGCCGAGCTCGCGGAGGGCCTCGGCCGGGCAGGCACGGACGGAGTGGGGGGCGACGCCGACGGGGATCCCATCGGCGCGCAGCGCTTCGAGCTGCGAGAGGTACTCGGCGACGGACGCCTGCCGGATCCGGTCGATCCCGCCCCGGAGGTAGCAGGCGAGGAGGCAGACGAACGCGATCCCCGCCTCCTCGGCGGCGGCCGCGGCGGCCCGGGCCTCCTCGAGCCCCAGGTAGTGGTATTCGCCCACCGCCGTGTAGCCGTTCGCCTTCAGCTCGCGGTAGACCTGGACGTACTCGCGGCGGACGTCGTCGACCGTCAGCGACGCGGCGAGCGCGAGCATGCCGTCGCGCCACGCCCAGAAGTCGGAGCCGTGGCCACGGCCGCGGAGGGCCCGCTGGAAGCCGTGGCAGTGCGCGTCGACGAATCCGGGTATCTGCACCGGCATATCCTGTCAGCGTGCACCGGTCGCAGATCCCGAACGCGCTGACGATCTTCCGCATCCTCCTGATCCCCGTCTACGTCGCGCTGATCACGACCTGCGACGGCGGCAGGTCGTGGGCGGCGGCGATCGTCTTCGGGGTCGCCGGCGTCACGGACCAGGTCGACGGCTTCCTCGCGCGCCGGTGGCGCGTCGAGTCGGCGTTCGGCAAGATCGCGGACCCGCTCGCTGACCGCCTGATGATCGACGCGGCGGTGCTGCTCCTCATCCACGCCGGGCGGCTGCCGTGGGCGGCGCTCGTGATCCCGGCGCGCGACCTCCTCGCCGTCGCGGGAACGCCGCTCCTGATCGGCCGCGGCTACGAGTTCCAGGTGAACGTGGTCGGCAAGGCGGCGACGTGGCTGCTCTATGCGGCGCTCGGGTTCGTGATGGTCACCCACGACGGCACCGGCTGGCCGCTGTGGGTGTTCTGGACCGGTCTCGCGCTCGCACTGCTCGCGTTCGGCGAGTACGCGCTCAAGGCGCGCCGCGAGGTGCTCGCCTGATGCGGGCCGTCGTCATGGCCGGGGGCGAGGGGACCAGGCTCAGGCCGCTCACGTCCAACCAGCCGAAGCCGATGGTGCCGATCGTCGGCAAGCCGTGCATGGAGCACATCCTCGAGCTCCTGCGCACGCACGGGCTCACCGACGTCGTCGTCACGGTCGCGTTCCTCCCGCAGGCGATCCGCTCGTACTTCAGCGACGGCGAGAACCTCGGGTTGAACATCGAGTACTCGGTCGAGGAGAGCCCGCTCGGCACCGCCGGCTCCGTCCGCCTGGCGTCCGAGCGCCTCGACGACACCTTCCTCGTCATCTCGGGCGACGCGCTCTGCGACATCGACCTCGGCAAGATCGTCGCGTTCCACAAGGAGAAGGGCGCCGCCGTGACGATCGGGCTCAAGTCGGTCGAGAACCCGCTCGAGTTCGGGATCGTCGTCACCGACGAGGACGGCCGGGTCGAGCGCTTCCTCGAGAAGCCGTCGTGGGGCCAGGTCTTCTCCGACACGATCAACACCGGCATCTACGTGCTCGAGCCGGAGGTGCTCCGCCACATCCCCACCGACCGGCCGTACGACTTCTCGAAGGAGCTCTTCCCGCTGCTGCTCGAGATGGGCCGGCCGATCTACGGCTACGTCTGCGAGGGCTACTGGCAGGACATCGGCAACCTCGACCAGTAC
>Ga0070741_10014374_pt1 | contig 13691 bp, 11 predicted proteins | sample Coa_R1_4_FD_66440 | JGI IMG/M metagenome (GOLD analysis project Ga0070741, IMG submission 66440) | Surface soil microbial communities from Centralia Pennsylvania, which are recovering from an underground coalmine fire - Coalmine... | ecosystem: Environmental > Terrestrial > Soil > Unclassified ... | reverse complement strand
CGCGAGATGAACCGCATCGGCATGATGGTCGACATCTCGCATGTCTCCGACAAGACGTTCTATGATGCGCTGGAAACCAGCACGAAGCCCATGATCGCGTCGCACTCGTCGCTGCGCGTGTACAGCGACATACCACGCAACATGAGCGACGAAATGATCCGCGCACTGGCAAAAAAGGGCGGCGTAGTCTTCATCAACTTCAACACGGCATATCTGGACAAAAAGGCATACGATGTCTTCGCGCGCAACAGGGACCAGCGGGATAAAGACATCGCCGCCATGATGGCGCTCAACGCCGGCAATCCACGTCGCTGGGAAATGAAGCGCGCCATCCAGAAGCGCTACGCGGCGATGGTGCCAAAGGTGGGTATCGACGCGGTGCTGCGCACGATCGACCATGCAGTGAAGGTGGCGGGCGCCGATCACGTCGGCTTCGGCTCCGATTTCGACGGGGTATCGGGCATGACGCCGGTCGGCCTGGAAGATGTCTCGAAGTATCCGGCCCTGGTGCGTGGCCTGATCGATCTGGGTTACAAAGACGAGGACATTCGCAAGATCCTGGGCGAGAATCTTCTCCGCGTGCTGGCGGCGCAACGGTGAAGCGGCGCAGGCCTCGTGTCTGCCGCCCTGAGACGCGTCTGGGCGGTTGTGGGCGCGGCTCGAGATGAGTTCGACATCACGGGGTGCAGCGCAAGCTACGACGCCGAGACCGGCGCGTCGGCCGCCGCTTAACGCTCAGGCAAAGGGCCATTGCTGAGACGTCGAGCGACCCCTACGCAAGCCCGCAAGCGATCCGCTACTGGGCTCACCGGCTGGACGAATCGCGCCCTACGGGTTCGCGCGTTCGCGCGTTCGCGCGGGATCCCCTTGATTTTTCATCCGTCATCAGCTATGGTCACTTACGGATCTGGATATCTGTTTTACTGAAGGGGATTCCCATTGGCATTGTCTCGCCAGTCATCAGGAAAGCTGGAAACTTCTCTACAGCAGATCAGGTTACGATTCACGAGTCGCTTCGCGTCACCTCTGAATCCGATCAGAGGACGCGTATCCGGCATTTTTTAAAGAAACGGAGGACAAACGAAATGACCTTAGCTCGTGGCAGCCGAAAAGTGTGGGATTTTATCAGACCAGTAGCTTCGCTTTTACTTTTGTTCGCCTGCTGCACTCTTGTTGTGTACCCACAGTCGATATCCCATTCCCTTTTTCAATACGCTGCTATGACCGGCTCTGGTAACACGCTGAGTGCCAGCAGAGTTCCTGTGGTTACGGCTTCGGGTACTACCCTATACCTGGACATCATTCTGCAATTCGACGTCGATGCGGACGGGAATCTAACGATTTCAGGTGGTTACCCCCAGATTGTTCCCACTCCCGTTCTACTGGCGTCTACGTTTGTTGCCGGACGCTATACAGGGCCGAGTACGATTATGGCGGGAAATACCGCTATTGTCGTTAGCAGCCCTGGAGTATCCACCGGCGGTTCGTTCCAATGGTCTCTTTCGACAGCATCGGGCGCGGATACCTGTTCTTATCCGAGTAGTGCAACCTGGTATGCCGGACCGGCGGAAAATAGTCCGGTGGCGGCACGGCTCAAGAAAATCAACATCACCTCGACAGCATGGAGTTATGGCATCGCCGGCGCGATGCCTGCGTCAGTTGCTTGCGGATCCATGTATAACTGGAACAACCCTAGCGGGACGCTTATCGGAGTCAGCCAGGCCGGAAATACACTCACGATTGCGAGCTTCACACGAATGGGAAACGATTCCGCCACGCCAGTCGATCAGATAACGTATACACTTGCGCCATAGGCACCCGGCGGTACGGTCATCATCGCGACGAAGCCGTTCATCTCTTCGGGCGCTTTCGGGATAAATTCCCGGTACCACTTCATCACATCGGCGGCATCTTCCAGGTTCCAGAGCATCGGACCGGCGCAAACGGTATGTACCGGGCGCCCCTCAAAAAGAAACGAGGTGACGATCCCGAAGTTGCCCCCTCCGCCTCGGATCGCCCAAAACAGATCCGCATTCTCGTCGGCACTCGCGACCACGAAACGGCACATCGCCATGCAGGATCAGGTAGGCGAGAAGAGAGTGGAGCCGGTTCGTGTTGACAGAAGTGACCTGTCGCCCGGCATGGCTGATCCGCAGGTTGCCGAACAGGTTGATCCTCATGAGCGCTGTTGACCCAGTCTACGACCTCCCGGACAGAGGCCGGTTGCGTGGCACCGTGCTCAGGGCATCAAGATAGCCTCGGCGTCGTTCCGACCCGCGAGTTTTTTCTTCCAAAACGCCACGATCGACTGTCGGTTCCGCTCGGCTTCATCCGCCTCCGCTTTCATTCCCGCCGCCAGCAGCGCATCGCGAAGCAGGCGGTACCGGTTGCTGAGCAGGAACGCGCCGTAGATGTTCTCCCTGGCCTGCTCCGGCGTCTTCTCTCGCTCCGCCACCTTCAGCCATTCCCGATGCGCCGCAACGGCATCCAGCGCACGTCCCTGAGCCAGCGCGATTGCGGCCACGGCTCGCGAGAGCGACTCGCTGCATTCGCCGTACACCGCTGCGTTGCTGGTCCGATATGGTTGGCAAATCCCGGCGGCCTCTTCCATTCGCTGCCCGATTTCCAGGCTCCGGCCGACCGACCGAAGCGCAAACGTGGAGTCGGTCAGGACTCCCACCAGGCCAATGTCGCGGACGGCGCGATTCAATGTCATGGGCCGCAAGAGCGCAGCGGCCTCGTCATACCGCTCTAGCGCGGTCCGTGGGTCCCTGCCCTCGAGCGCGTTTCCCAGTCGCCACGCGGCCATCGCGTGGTTGAACCGAACCTGGGTCTCGTTCGGGTCCAATGCCATCAGCCGCCGGCCGATGCGCAGGCTCTCTTCGAAATGCTTCACGGCGGCGTCCGTCCGGCGCAGGCTGGGCCCCTTGGCATCGCCCAGGGCGCGCGCGATGGATGCATGCGTATTCGCCGTATTCACTTGCGCCTTGTAGTGATTGGGATTTTCCGCGAGCATCCGCTCCATCAAGGCCAACGATTCCTGGAAAGTCTGGACCGCGCCGCTGAAATCGCCGGTCGTCCGCAGCAGTGTGCCGTAAGCTGCCAGGGCGCCCGCCAGCCCCCCACGTGCGTTAAAGGACGGATCCAGCTCCACCGCTTTGCGCCGCAATTCCACGGCACGTTGCGCGAACCGCATCGGCGCATCCACTCCGTTCAACTCCCGCGCCGAAAACGTCATGGATTCGTAGACCTTGCCGAGATAATTCAACTCGGCGGCGTTGTTGACGCCCGGCTCATAGCGTGCCAGCAGGGTTTGCATCTGGTGGAGTTTCGCCTGGATCGCTTGGAGGTCCATCGCCGAAGTCTCCATGCGCGTCTGAAGCTCGGTGAGGTCGATGAGATCGCGAAGCACCTGGCGGTCTCCGGGCACGGCGGCGCTGACTTGCGTGAGCAACACCTCGGCCCGGTTGAGACTTCGCCGCGCTTCCTCCGGGTGGCCCAGGTTGACCGCCCGGAAGACGCCCTGCGCCTCGGCGGCCTTGCGGTATCCGGCGGCAATATCCTGCTTCAGCCGCCAGTCATCGCCAGCGTGCTTCGACAGATCTTCCAGGTACCGGATCGATGTGTTCACCATCCGTTCCCGCACCGCGGCCGAGCCCGGCAGGTTCTGTATGTCTTTCTCGAGCAAGAGGAATTCGCTGGCGAGCTTGCGCGCCACCTCGAAGCGCTGTTGCGCGACGTCGCGCTCGCTTCGAGCCACTACGAGCCCCACCACCAGGCCCGAAGCTGCGATGGTTCCCGCCGTGGCGAGCGCCCAATGACGCCGCAGTTGGCGGCGGGCGCGGTACCAGCTCTCGCCTTGCCGCGCGCTCACGGGCCTGCGGTCGAGCCACGCCCGCAAATCCTCGGCGAACTTATCCGCGGTCCGGTAACGTTCGTGCGGTTCCGCCCGGATCGCCTTCATGACAATCGCGTCGAGATCGCGATCCACCACTGCGCCCGCCCGGCTGGGAGCCAACGGCTCCTGCCGTGCCGGAGGTCCGCCCGCGAGCAACTTGTACAAGACCGCGCCAAGCGAGTAAATGTCCGATGCCGTTGTCGATGGCGCGCCGAGAAACTGTTCCGGGCTGGCGTAATCCGGAGTCAATCGGCGTTCGACCGTCTGGGTCGCATCGGATTCATCCAGCATCTTTGCTATGCCAAAATCCAGCACGTGGGGGTTGCCGTTGCGGTCAACGAGGATATTTGAGGGCTTCAGGTCCCGGTGCACCACCAGACTCTGATGCGCCGAAGCGATCGCGTCGCACACCATCGCCATCAAGCCCACTTGCTCGCGCACCGATGTTGTGCGGCTGTGCTCGTCGATCGGGCGGCCGTCGATATACTCCATCACCAGGTACGGACAGCCGTCCCCGCGATGCCCGGCGTCAATCAGGCGGGCGATATTGGGATGCGCCAGATGGGCGAGAATCTGGCGCTCCTGTAGAAAGCGCTGCCGCATTTGGTTCGAATCCAGTGCGGCACGCAGCAGCTTCACGGCGACCCTTTGCCGCACCTCTCCATCCGCTCGTTCGGCGAGATACACCACCCCCATTCCGCCACGGCCGATCACGTCCAGAAGGCGGAATGGACCGCAGTATTCGCTAGTCGAAACCGGCTCCTGAAACGCCACGCCGACAGCAGCTTGGACGATACCGGCGATGGGCCGCCCATTGTCGAAGGAAAGCAGAGATTCCACTTCCCGCCGTGTCTCCTCCGGTATGGAGTGCGCCGCATAGTAGCGCTCGCGCTCCTGGCGGGGAAGGCCCGATAACTCGCCGAAGAGAGTGCTGACTTCGGAGTTCATTCTGGGCCAGGGTGCCTCAGGGCATTTTCGCATACTCCGGAGTCGCGGCATCCTCCCGGCGGGAGCGCGGCATGATCCCAGGCGCGATCATCGGGACTTCCTGGCGGTAGCGCCGGTACTTGTCTCCGTGAGCGCGCACGAGGTCGGCCTCCTCGAAGCGGATCGCCACGAGGATGTACGCCGTGGTCATAAGCGCGAAAAACAGATGCGCCGCGGTCATAACCGGCGCCGACCAGAAGGTGAGCAGCCATCCCAGATAGAGCGGGTGCCGCACGTAACGATAGAGAAACGGCGTACGAAACTCGAGCGCCGTGTACGGACGCCCGGCCAGATACAGGTAGACCTGGCGCAATCCGAACAGGTCGAAGTGATTGATCAGGAATGTGCTCCAAAGCACGATCACAAGGCCGGCACCGTAAAGCGTCAGCATGATCACCGCGCCGACATCTTCCAGTTTCCAGATGACGCCACCTATGGGGCGCCACTGCCAGAACATCAGCAGCAGGGCGACGCTTGAGAACAGGACGTAGGTGCTGCGCTCGGCCGCTTCCGGCACGATTCGAGTCCAGGCACGCTTGAACCAGGGCCGGGCCATGATGCTGTGCTGCAGCGCGAACAGCGCCAGCAGGGCGCCATCGATAGCCAAGGCAGCGGCGACCGAACCCTCGCGACCCGAGTCGATTGATTTCGGCACCCCGAAATTTCCAAGAAATCCAATGGCGTAGAGCAGCGTGGCGAAGAACACGCCATAGGCCTTGACGCCATAAACAAAGACAGCTATCCGTTTCATTTGTTTCTCCTCCGTGGGACCCGGGACGAAGTTGTCTGCCCGAATTCCCTTCCTGTTCCCACATACGCAAATCGGGGAGAAAAACTAGAGGAGGAAACGGGAGAGATCAGGGTTGCGAGAGCGCGCGCCGCAGCCATGCTTCCGCCAGGCGTTGGTCGCGATTCACGGACCAGACCGGCACGTCGAGCAGTTCCGAAATCTCGGGGCCATTCAGCCCGCCGAAATAATGCAGTTCGACCACCTGGGCCAGCCGTGGCTCTGCTTCCGCCAGCCGGCTCAGCGCCTGCTCGAGAATGAGGAATTCCTCGATGCCCGCGTTCACGCCGTGACCCGCCTCGTCGAGTTGCTGCACCTGCCATCCGCCGCCCCGTTTCGAAGCGGAGTGCCGCCGCGCACGGTCCACAAGGATCTGGCGCATCAATTTGGCGGCCAGGGCGAAAAAGTGCTTTCTGCCTCTTAGCGGGGCTTCGACTCCGGCCAGGCGCAGATAAGCCTCATTGATTAATGCGGTCGGCTGCAACGTTGCGTTCGGCGACTTGCGCAGGTAGCCTTCGGCAATGCGGTGCAGTTCGCTAAATATGAGACCCGAGAGCTGATCGAACGAAGCCGAGTCGCCCTGTTGCCATTGATGCAGCAGCCGGGTCACCTCACCCGATGTGTCCTCGTTCATATTGGGTCTATTATCCCAAAGCGGCGGTTTCGAAAAAAATTCACCGCTTCTCTATTTTTCTCCTGGAAAATGCGCTTGTCCTGGTGAGAGGGCCTAAACGGCCACCAGGAGGCCGGACTGATGTTCGCATTCGGTCCGCAGGCCAATTCCGATCAGACCGGCGCAAGAGTTGATTACATGCGCCAGTAGCTCAGATCGGCCAAAACGACAATGATTGAAAGGAAAGAAGAATGACTAAATCGGAGTTTACAAGTATCTACTCGCAAGTTACACGATTTGCGACGCGCACCCAGTACGTCATGTTGGGGTTGGTCATCATGACGGCCGGACCTTCCAGGGTCATGGCGCAGACCGCACACTCGCACCCGCAGCAGAACCAGATGAGCAAAGAGCAGAAGACCCGGGCGAACGCGCTGGTGAAGATCGTCCGCGATTCGACCGAGCGGTTTAAAGATGTCTCGACCGCGATAGCCGAGGGATATGCTCTGCAATTCGGCTGCGTAAGCGGCGCTGATTCGGGGGCCATGGGCCTCCACTACGTGAACGGAACTCTTGTAGGCAGCGGCGTTCTCGACGCCACCCGACCCCAGATCGTCATCTACGAGGCGATGCCGGACGGCAGCCTGCAACTGATCGGCGCCGATTATCTGGTCCTCGCGGATGCGTGGGACAAGACGCATTCAGGCCCGCCGGAGATGATGGGCCAGCTCTTTCATTATTTCGAAGCTCCGAATCGGTTCGGATTACCGCCGTTCTACACGTTGCATGTCTGGGCGTGGAAGGACAATCCGAATGGTGCGTTCGTGAACTGGCACCCGCATGTCTCGTGCGACTCATTCGCGGGTCAGAACGACTGACGTTCGCGTGCCGCCGCGCCGGCGCGTCGCGCCCCGAGCGACGCGCCAGTCGCGGTCCGAAAGAAGCAGGGGAAAGAGATCTCGCAATAAGTACGTAGCCTGAAGGTCACCGCCAACAAACTGGTGTCTGACACCAGTTTTTTTTCCGATAGCGTAAAATGATCCGAGAGGATTTCCAATGCTGTCCTTTCCTTCCCGGATGCTTGCCATCATTTGTGTCGCCACGCCCCTGGCGGCGCAATCCGTCGTAACCAGTTCGTCCAACGACGCCACCGTGCTGGGCCGCCTGGGCCACTCGCAGCACGGCGAGGCCTTCGATACGGGCCCGCGCGAGAAGCCGGAGTTACTTAAGGGCATCGGCGAAGCGCACATGCCCATCACTGTCAAGAATCCGGAAGTACAGAAGTGGTTCGATCAGGGCAACGCGCTGCTGCACTCCTTCTGGGACTATGAGGCCGAGCGCGCCTTCCGCTGGTGCCTGAAACTCGAACCCGATAATGCGATGGCGTACTGGGGCATGGCGCGGGCCAGCATGTTGCGCGGCCTCGGCGGCAATGGACGCCCGGCGGAGATGATCCGGGAGGCCATCAAGCGCAAGGCGAACGTGACCGAGCGCGAGCGCCTGTACATTGACGCGCTGGCCACCGAAGTTCTGCCCGATCCCCTGCGCGACACCGACGGCAACATGGACTACCGGGACCGCCGCCGGCGCAGCAACAAGATCCTGGAGACGCTTTGCGTCAAGTATCCCGACGATATGGAAGCCCGCGCGCTGCTGGCGTTGAACACCATGGGCGACAATCGCTACGGCGCCGAACTCATCATCCGCGAGATCCTGGCGAAACAGCCCGATCATCCCGGCGCGCATCACTACCGTATTCATAATTGGGATTACCACGAGCCCGAGACCGCGCTGGTCAGCGCGCGCCGCTACGGCGAAATCGTGACGTCGATCGGCCACGCGCTGCACATGCCCGGCCATATCTTCAGCATTGTGGGGATGTGGAACGAGGCCGCTATCTCGATGGATTCGGCCACGCGCTGCGAAAAGCAGTACATGATCGACCATCTCACCTTCCCGTTCAACAACTGGAACTACGGCCACAATCTCACTTACCTCGCGTATATCCAGGAGCAGCTCGGGATGGCGAAGTTGGCGATGTTCGCCGCGCACCAGATGATCGACGCGCCGCTCGATCCCAAGACCAATATGGATTCGCCGCGCAGCATCCACTCCTACGGCATCACGGCGCTGGCGCGGGAACTGCTCAAGTTCGAACGTTGGGACGAGATCCTCGATGGCAAAACCATCCCCTGGCGTGACATCGTCTCCGACAAAGTAAATAAGGCTTACTTTGAAGCGCGCGCCTACCTGGAAAAGGGTGACGTGCAGAAGGCGGAAAAGAGCATCACGGATCACGCGGCGCTCAAGAAGGATGTCGACAAGAACAAGAACGGCATCACCGAAGGGATCTATCCGATACAGGCCGTGGAGTTGAAGGCGCGCCTGCAACTGGCTCGCGGCGATACGATCGAGGGCCTGGCGACTTTCGCCGGCGCGGCGCAGAAGGAATTTGACTATCAGAAAACGTACGCCGATCCGCCGTTTTATCCGGAAGCGCTCTACAACGGTCTGGGAGAGGCCTACCTGAAGACAAAGAGTCCGTTGCTGGCTGCCAAGGCTTTCGAGAAAGATCTCGATCTGGTGCACAACGATCTGTTCGCGCTTTCGGGCCTGGTGCGGGCGTACGCGGCCGCGGGCGAAAAGCCAAAAGCGGAAGACGCCATGGCGCGGCTGCTATACGTGGCCGCGGATGCCGATAAGGATCTGCCCATCGTGGCCCGTGCGCTCGCCACCGGAATCAAGGCCACGCCGCGCGATTCCTCGCCGGGGCCGCAGCGCAATTACCTGCGCACGGCGCTGGAGAAGTTCGGTCCGAACAAGTGGGAGCCGTACGCCGCGCCCAGGCTCGACGTGAAAGACTCCGAAGGCAAGCACGTGACGCTCGATCAGTATCGCGGAAAGAACGTGATGCTGGTCTTCTATCTGGGCACCGAATGCGCGCATTGCATGCGCCAATTGCACGATATCGGCAAGAAGAAGGAGGATTGGGAGCGGCTGGACACGGCGGTGCTCGCGGTAAGCAGCAAGCCGCCCGAGAAGAATGCGGAGGCGCTGAAGAGCCTTGGCCAATTGCCGATCCGGCTCTTATCGGACGACAAGTATGCGAACGCGCGGCGCTTCCATTCCTACGACGATTTCGAAGAGATGGAGTTGCACTCTACCATCCTGATCGACAAGAGCGGCCGCGTGCATTGGGCGCGCACCGGCGGCGAACCCTTCAGCGACATGGCATTCCTGATGAAGCAACTCGAGCGCATGAATGCCGCGGCGCGTACGGAATCGGCCGGGTCAAAAGCCGGCGGCGAATAAGAGGCCCTCAGAAGGTCGCGATCGGATTCAGCGGCGATCCTGTCCCTCCGCCCACGGTTAGCGGCGACGCGGTGATCAGGAATACGAAGCGATGCTCGCGATTCGCGGCCTCGCTCAGCGCCTCCAGGTCGCAATTGTCGAAGATGGGCATGCCGATCGCAATCAGCACGAGCTGATGGATCGGCTGTGTCACGCCGTCGACGCCCGACGGCATCACGTCGCTCGCGCCGTCGCTGCCCACCATCGCCACATCGTGCTGCTTGAGCCAGCGCGCGCAGGAGGCATACAGGCCCGCGGAGCTTTTCGAGGCGTCCCACGGCCCTTTCGCCGCGCGGCGCGCCCATCGGCCCGTACGGATGAAAACGACGTCGCCCGGCTCCACCTGGAAGCCCGCCTTCTTCGCCCAGGCGTCGAGGTCTTCCGGATAGATCGCCTGCGAGGGCTCCAGATACGGCACGCCCTTCATGCGCGGAATGTCCATCAGGATGCCGCGCGTGAAGATGCCGTTCCGGAAATTGGTGATGGCGAGTTTGTTCGCACCGCTTTTCGTGGTCTCCTGCTGCGAATACCCGTTGTACATCTTGCCCTGATAGAACATGTGGCAGAGGGAATCCATGTGGGTGTGCGCCCAGCCATGGTAGGACACACTGTACGTATCCACGGCGTAACTGCCGCCGGACGGGTTCGCGCCGGTGGACGTCATGACGTGCTGGAAGGGTAAGTTGTTGTCCGCCGCCTTTTCCGTCTCGGCCGTGCGCGAGAGCGACACCGACACACCCGAGCGCACCAGCGCCGCCGCCTCCCTGCGCTTGGCCGGCGTAATGAGGTTCACGGTGCCGAGTTGATCGTCCTTGCCCCAGCGGCCCCAGTTGGACAGCTCCGTCATCCAGCGGTCGATATCGGCCTTGGTCAATTTTTGCGGCGATTGCGCCGACAGCGCCAGCGCCAGCACAGGCAGCAGCTTCCAGGATTTCATGGCAGACAATTATACCTTTCCCTTTTGACGCAGCAGATCGTCCAGATCGTCGAGCTTTTCCTCGAGCACGTTCAACTTGCGCGCGAGGCCCTGGATCTCGGCTTCGGCACGCCGGTTCACCTGGTAGTCGAGCTCGCCGCGCACGCGATCCTTGGCGTCCTGCCGGTTCTGGCTCATCATGATTACCGGAGCCTGAATCGCCGCCAGCATCGAGAGGAAGAGATTCAGCAGGATGAACGGATAGGGGTCCCACGCCTGCCTGCCCAGGTGAACGTTGATGGCGGTATAGGCGATCAGCAGGATGCCGGCGCTGATGATGAAGGACCAGGATCCGCCGAACTTCGCCACCGAGTCGGCCACGCGCTCGCCGAGGGTGGACTGTTCCTCGATCACCTCGTTGGGATTGCGCTGCGAGCGTACGCGCACGAGTTGCTGGGAGGCGTGAAACTGCCGTCCGAGCACCGTCAGCATATCCATTCCGGCCATCGGCTTGCGCTCGAGCAGGATGGCGATGTCCTTACGGTCAACCTCGATGCAAACCGTATCCTCAACGGCGATCGCGTCGGTCTGGTGCGGCGTCTGTTCCAGCATGGAGGCGAAGCCGAAGAACTCGCCCGCCGCCGGCTGATCGACGATCACCTCCTGATGGTCCTCGTCGATGGTGGTAATGCGGACCGAGCCGGAAACCATGATGTATGCCTGTCCGCCGGCATCTCCGCGGCGGTAGATGCGCTGGCGGGGAGCGAAGGTTTTGACTTCCACCTGCGCCGCCAACACCGCGGCTTCCTCATCGTCGAGCAGGGCAAACAGGGGGACGTTTTTCAGAACAGCGGGATCGCAAGGCATAAGAAATTCGGGGACAGACGGAGCATTCCCCAATTCCATTCTGCCGGACGTTGGGGAATGCTCCGTCTGTCCCCGAATTTCTTATGGCCGGACGATTGAACCGTCCATGCGCCGATCCGTCCCGCGGCTTTCGCCCGGACCCTTGTAGGGATACTTCGCCGCCGCCTTTTCGTCCACATCGATCCCGAGCCCCGGCCGATCGTTCGCGTACAGGTATCCGCCCTGAATCTCCGGCGTGCCCGGAAAGACCTCGCGCAGCTTGTCGGAGAATTTATTCTCTTCCTGGATCCCGAAATTCGTGATCGCCAGATCGAGGTGTAGGTTGACGGCATGCCCGACCGGCGACACGTTGGCCGGACCGTGCCACGCCGTGCGTACGCCGAACATCTCGCAGGTGGCCGCGATCTTGCGCGCCTGGCTCAGCCCGCCGATCGCCGAGATATGGCAGCGGATGAAATCGATCCAGCGATTCGCCACCAGCGGCAGCCATTCGTTGCGGTTCACGAACAGCTCGCCCATCGCCAGGGGCGTCGAGGTCTGCTGCCGCATGCTCTGGAACCAGGCCACGTCCTCCGGCGCCATCGCGTCTTCCAGGAAGAACAGCCGGAACGGTTCCACCGCCTTCGCCAGGGCCAGCGCCTGGGTGGGCGATACGCGCTCGTGTACGTCGTGGACGAAATCCACGTCCCAGCCGATTTTCGAGCGCAGATAGTCGAACATGCGCACGGTATTGTTGACGTACGGCGTCGGCTCGAACACCGGGGACGGAGTTACACCATGCGGACGCGCGTTCTGCACGGCATCGGACGTCGGATTGCTGATGCCGTATCCGGAAAATCCCGGCACCGCGAGTTGCACGCGCACGTGGCGATAGCCGGCCGCCATGGCCTTGCGCACCTGGTCTTCGAGATCCGGCAATTCGCGCGCGCTGGTATGGGTGTAAAGCGGAACCGCGGCTCGCACCTTGCCGCCCAGCAGCTTGTACACCGGCATGCCCGCGCGTTTGCCCATGATGTCCCAGAGCGCACCGTCAACGCCGGAAAGCGCATTGTTCAGCGTCACACCCTGGCGAAAGTAAGACGTTACGTACGCCGTCTGCCAGATGTCTTCGATCTCTTCGGGATTCTTGCCGATGACGAAGGGCTTCAGGTAGTCATTGACGGCGGACGCTACGGCGAGCGGCCTTTCGCGATGGGTGGCACAGCCGACGCCGTAAAGCCCGGGCTCGCTGGTGAAGACTTTGACGACAACCAGGTGATCGCCGCCCGGCTGCGTGAGGATCGTTTTGACGTCGGTAATCTTGAGCGGTGGGAGTCCGCGCGCCTGCGCAGCGAGCGGACGCGCCGCGGCCAGCGCGCCGCCGGCCGTGAACATGCGGAGAGCCTTACGTCGGTTCATTCGCTCCTATGATACCTGCCCGTTACCACTGCGGGTAAGGCGTCAATCGCCTTACGAGTGTATCTCAGCGGAATCTCCCAGCGCTTTCTCCAGACATTCGACAAAATGCCGCCGCCTGGCCTTTGCGAGCTTTTTGAACCAACCCCAGACGATCACGGCTGAGCACGCAATAATAAGGGACAGCAGACCTACCATACTAAGCGTCATGACTTAAAGTCCTTTCCGGGCTCTCCGACATCTGCCGCACTGCGTTGACCAGCGTAACGGCCATTTTCTTTTCAACGGCGAATCGAAATCGCCGCTTGCGTACAAACAACCCCAACCACAGGACGGCACCCAAGCCGGGCAGGCACCCTAGCATCTCCGTACTTCCAATCCATCTGCGGGGACGGCTGCCGGCCCGACGCAGCCCGTACAGACCAAACGGGTCCGGCACGAGTTGGCGGCGCGGGGAGTTCGACAGTGGCTGCGGGGTTCCCCGGTTGCTCGTCCCCGATGCGCTCAACAGCTTGCGTTTTATCCCGATATACGCGATGCGCACTTCGTCCGGCGATATCGAATACAGCAGGCCACCGACGAGAAAAAACTCCAACGCGCAAAATAGCGCCGCGTGTTTCCACATTCATCCGCGACTTTCATTCTTCACGCGGCAAGCTCGCGAAGGAATCCCTGCCATATCTAAGGTCGTACGTACTATGGTTACAGTACTTCTGCCGAGATTCGGGACGTAAATCCCGGCTAGAATGGAAAAGCAGGCGCCAATTGTTGCACCTCCTCCTGGATTCTCTGTTTTTCGTTTTGGCCTTCACCGCGCAGTGGCACATGGCGGCCCGACTTCTGCGCACGGTGCGGCGCCGATTTCCGCCCCGCGTAG
>Ga0070741_10014373_pt1 | contig 13691 bp, 14 predicted proteins | sample Coa_R1_4_FD_66440 | JGI IMG/M metagenome (GOLD analysis project Ga0070741, IMG submission 66440) | Surface soil microbial communities from Centralia Pennsylvania, which are recovering from an underground coalmine fire - Coalmine... | ecosystem: Environmental > Terrestrial > Soil > Unclassified ... | reverse complement strand
CGAAAGCCACCGGCTCGAGTCGTTCAAAGCTCTCGCACCACCGCACGAATGATGCTCTCGAAGAGCTCACCGGCGGTGGCGGCCCCAAACTCGAGGACGTCATCGAGCGCGAACGACTCGTCGGCCGCGTCGGAGGTGATCCGCAGCGCTCCCCAGGGCACCTGGTTTCGCTCGGCAACCTGGGCCACGGCGGCGGTCTCCATCTCCAGGCAGACCGCGCCCGGGAACTGGGCCGCGAGCTGGTCTCGCGTCTCGGTCGAGGTGACGATCTGGTCTCCGGTAAGGACGAGTCCCGAGCGGATCGTGACGCGACTTTCCTTCAGCGCGCGCTCGGCCGCGAACAGCAGCCTTTCGGACACGCCCGCGTCCGCAGCAAGCACGGCCGACTCCAGGCCGGGGATCACTCCTCTGGCGTGGGTCAGCGGCCGCGCGTCGAAGTCGTGCTGGACGGCGCCGCTCGCGATGATCACGTGGCCGCGATCCGGACCGCCGCTCAGCGCGCCCGCGAGGCCGATCGAAACGAGGCAGCGAGGCGCATGCCGGTCGCACAAGCTCTGCGCGCACATCGCCGCCGCGACCTTGCCGACGCCGGCCAGCGCCAGGACCACGGGTACACCGTCGAGATCGCCGGCCCACTCGGCGAAAAGCGGTCGACGATTCTCGCTGCGCTCGAGGTGGCGCGCCAGCGCCGCGGCCTCCTGCTCCAGGGCGGCGATGATGACGACCGGCCCGCGACCCTTGACCACTCCAGCGCCGAACGTTAGCCGCTCGGGCCGGTGGCCCTCAACACCGGATGCGGAGCTGCGACCTTCGGACGAGTCTTCAGTCCGAACATGGCGCGCGTGACCGCCCAGCGGCGCACGCCGTATTCGTAGAGCGCGAGCGAGATCGCGTAGCTCGCCACCAGCAGCAGGCCGAACTTCGGCCACAGCCCGAGGTTCCAGGTCACGACGAACGACGCGATCGTGATGACGACCGGGTGGTGGAGGACGTAGAACGGAAGGATCGAGCGCTGCAGGTAGTCCATGACGCGGTTCGGGAAGTCCAGCCAGCGGATGCCTAGGTAGAGGACCGCCAGGAGCCAGCACCAGATGTCGAGCGCCCAGCAAACCGCGAACACCGCCTGTGCCCATGCCGGCAGGTGCGACACCTGGAAGAACTCGGTGTGTGCCTGTGCGTAAACGGCGGCGACGCCCGCAAGGCCGATGACCCCGACCCCCACGATCCAGGAGATATCGCGCCGGATCGCCACCTCGAAACGCCGGTCGCTGAACAGAACGGCGCCCGCCAAGAACACGAACGTGTACGTGGCGACGTCCGCCCATCCCTGGTACTCGGGGAAGAAGGGCCGGAGCGCAAGCTGCGAGGCCACGAGAGGAAGGACCAGCGCGAAAATGCCGCCCCGCCGGGCGGTGAGGCCGACCAGGGCCGACGCGAACCGCCGGCCGCTCTCGTGGCGCAGCCAGAGCAGCAGCGGAAGGCTGACCAGCGAGATCCCGAAGAGGTACCCGAGGAACCACAGGTGCAGCCAGTACGTCGCGACCCACTGCAGGTCCGGCACGAAATGGAAGCTGCGGTAGAAGGACAGGTAAAACGCCGGCATCTCGCTCCACGGGGGCGGCGGATTGTGGCTGACCACGAAGCGCTGGAACGGCGAGAGCACGATGAGACCGGCGATCATCGGGAGCAGGAGGCGGCGCACGCGCGAGCCCACGAACTCGGCGGGCGAATGCGAGCGAAGGCCAAACCACGCGTCCGCGCCGGAGATCAGGAACATCGCCGGGATGCCCCACGGAAAGCAGAAAGCGGCGAACGCGCTCAGGGCGAGGCTCCGCTGGTGGTTGGAGACCAGCCACGGCACCATCGAGAAGACGAGTGACACGTGGAAGAGCAGGATGCCGTAGACGATCAGCACCTTGAGCCAGTCGAGGTAATGGATTCTCACCCGGTCCATCTGGACCGAGTATCGGCGGCCCTAGCGGGCCGGTTCAGGTACCGAAAGTCCCTCGAATCGGCGGACTCTCAGCAGCCACGCCCCAGTCGCCACGAACCAAACGGTGAGCACGAGGGTGAACGGCCGCTGAAAGACGCCGTCGGGGTAGTGGGCGACGGCGTGCATCGCCACCGCCAGGCCCTCGATGGCGAACGTGGCCAGCCCGGCGCCGAGCCAGATCCTGCGCGGCGGGGAGACGTGAAGGTGATCGCCCGAGCCGAGGAAGAGGATGAGGGGAGCCACGCTGGCGACGGCAAAGGTGGTCTGGGCCATCGTCCCGTGCAGGACGCCCGCCACGAACGACCGGGGGTCCTGCTGGAAGACCCCGGTGGCGAACAGAAGCAGGCCGGCGGCCACGATCATCAGCGAGCCGGTCCGCCATGCCTGGCCTCCGGGCAGCCCATGCCACAGCCCCAGGCCGACGACGACCGTCAGGACCCCGGGCATGAGGAAGAAGCCCAGGTCGAAGATCGTGGCGTTCTGCGTCCCGCGGGTGGCAAGGTCGCTGAAGGGCCGCAGCAACAGGTTGTAGCCGTGCCGGGACAGCCCCATGGCAAGGAACTCGGTCCACATCAGCAAGGGGGCGACGATCGCGGCCACGCCGGCCGCCCGCCGCCATCGATGGCTGGGCATCGCGGCATGTTATGCCCGGCCGCCAACCAGGCGAAACGTGCTCAGGCCTGGCGACGGTCGAAATGCCGGAGATGGAAGTGGAGAGGGACGAGCCCGATCACTCCTTCTCGCCCACCCGGCACGTCTGGCACGAAAAAGGCCAGCGCGGACGAGGTGGCCGCCACGACGGCGAGGCGCCGGACACCCGTACGGCCAATCGAAGGTCGGAATGAGAGCGCCCCGGTGCTCAGCCGCGGCGGCAGCCGGCGCGGAGCGGGGACGGATTGCAGTTGCGTTCCTCCACGGCAAAGCCTCACCCAACCGCGGGTCGGTGACGCGTATCCACCGGCCCGGATTCATGTGGACGAGCGGCCCTTCCGGCCCGTCGATGGAAGTGGGAGCCTGCCAAAGGAGGTGACAGATGAAAACCCTCGTCGTCTACGACTCGAGATTCGGCAACACCAAAAAGCTGGCTGATGCCATCGGCGCCCAGCTTCAGGTCCAGGGCTCGGCCCTCGTCATCAGCGTCGAGTCGGCCACGCCGCAGGAGGTCGGGTCCGCCGATCTGCTGGTGATCGGCGGTCCCACGCAGGCGCACGGCATGAGCCCCGCAATGCGCACGTTCATGCCCACGTTCAGCCGCGCTTCTTCGGGTGGTGCGGTGGCGGCCACGTTCGACACGAGGCTGTCAGGCCCGATGATCCTGACCGGGTCCGCAGCGCGCTCGATCGCGGGCAAGCTGCGCAAGGCGGGCGTACGCCTGGTCGGCGAGCCTGCCAGCTTCCTCGTGAAGGGCAGCGAGCCGGCGCTGGTCGCCGGTGAGCTGGAGCGGGCCGAAGCCTGGGCCGCCGGCCTGCCGGCGCAGGTGCCAGCGGTCCAGCACCGCGCCGCCTAGTCCAGTCGATCTCGGGACCATCGGTTCGCCCCGCGGGGCCGATGGTCCCTTTCTCCAAGCCTGTGCGCGGGGCGACGCTTTATCTCATGAAGGGCACCCAGGGACGTGCGTCGCTCGAGGAGGGTGTGGTGGTGCTTGCCGACGGCAGGCAACTTGCCTATGCCGAGCTCGGCGATCCGCATGGTGCGCCCGTCATCCATCACCACGGCATGCCCGGCTCTCGCCTCGAGCGCCTGGCGGAATCGGCCTTCTACGCCAGCCTGGGCGTCCGGGTCATAACCCCGGACCGGCCGGGCTACGGCCGCTCCGAACCTCACCCGGGCGGGACCTTGACGGATTGGGCCTCTGACGTCGCAGCGCTCGCGGACGCGCTCGACATCGGCCGTTTCGGAGTCACCGGGCTCTCAGGTGGCGGCCTTTACGCGCTTGCCTGCGCGGCCGCCATGCCGGACCGCATCACCGGGGTGGCCATGTCCGGCTGCCCGGCCCCGATGGACCGTGAGGGCTCCGCCCGGGGGATGCGCCCTCTGTCACGCATCGGGGTCGCACTCGGCCGGGAGGCGCCGTGGGCGCTGACCTCGGTGACCGGGCTGCTCAGCGGAACGGTCCGCCGGTTCCCCGGGCTGTTCGTCCAGGGCGCGCTGCGCGACAAGCCCGAGCCGGACCGCAAATGGCTTTCCCTGAGGTGGGTCAAGATCGAAGCGGAGAGCTCGCTCGCCGAGGCGTTTCGAAACGGCGCCGCCGGCTACGCGCGAGACTTGCGCCTGCTCTCCCGGCCGTGGGGCTTCGCGCCGGCCGACGTGATGCTCCCGGTGAGCCTGTGGCATGGCGACCTGGACACCGTCATCCCGCTCCACCATGCCCTTTATCTCGCTTCAACGCTTCGTCGGGCGACGCTCAGGATCTGCCACGGCGAGGGACACATGGTGATGTGGAGCCACCTCACGGAGATCCTGACGACCGCCGCGGGGCGAAGCATGGAGAACCGGCTCGCCCTGGCGGGCTGAGAACCGCGAACCCGGGGCACCGGTTTGCGACGGATCGCTGTCTAGGGCGCGGCGAATCCCATCGGGGCGTGTGCCGTGTCGTCCCACCGGAAGGTGAGCTCGTTGACTACGCCCACGACGCCGTCGAGGTCCCGCGCGAGCCGGGTCAGGATCTCGGTGTCGCTCTTGCGGTCGACCAGGCCGGAAAGCGTCACCACGTTCGAGCTGACCTCGACCTCGATTCCAGAACTCTGGTCGAGCAGGATCGCCGGGATCACTTTGTCCAGCACTTCGATCCGCAGGTCCTCGTCGGTGCGCAGGAAGACCTGGAGCAGGTCGCTCCTGCTGACGATCCCGTTGATGCGCCCGAGGTCGTCGATGACGATCAGGCGGCGGATGTTGCGCTGCTGCATGAGCCGGGCGGCGTCGGTCAGGGTGGCCGATGCACGAACGGTGATGGGAGGCGCGGTCATCAGGTCGGAGGCGATGAGCCCTTCCGACTTGGCCTTGTCTCGCTCGTGACGGCGGCGAAGGTGAAGGATGTTCGGCTCGGCCTCCAGCTGGCTCCGGCGTTCCTTCAGAAGGAGGTCGGACTCCGAGACTATGCCGAGTGGCATGCCCTGGTGGTCGACGATCGGGATGGCGCTGACCTTGTTCTCCTCGATGAGCCGGACCAGGAGCTTGAACGGCGTCGTGGGACTCGCGACGTGGACCCGCGCGGTCATGACGTCGGCGACGGTCCGGCGCCTGGGCATGCTGCTCATCGTGGTCGCTCCGCGACGAGGATCGGCCGTTCCGTCGCGCGCAGCAGGCTGTGCGTCACCGAGCCGAGGAGCAGGCTGCCGAGATCGCCGATCCGGCTGGAGCCGATGACGATCACGTCGGCCCTCCACGAGGCGGCCACGTCGGCGATGGTCTGAGCGACTGGCCCCGGCTCGAGCATCTTGACCTCGGCCCGCACCCCGGCCTCCCGCAGCAGGTCGCCGGCTCGCTGAAGTGTCGTGCGGATCTCTTCCTCGGGCTCGACGAAGGCGAGGCCCTGAGTCCCGATGACGGCCTGCGCGACGTGGACGGCGAGGATTCGCGATCCCGGCGCCGAGGCTGCGGCCACCGCCGCGTGGACGGCCGGAACGACGTCGGCGCCGCCCGCGACGGCCATCAGCACACGTTCGCCGGCGTGGCCGTTCGAACCGAGCTGGCCCCGGACTATGAGCACGGGGGCGTCGATTGCGGTCAGGAGCTCGTGGCTCGTGCTGTGCTGCATCATCGCCTGCCAGTCGGAGAGCCCCCGCGACCCGACGACCACGAGGTCCGCGTGCATCTGACGGGCCGACTCCGCGATCGCCGAAGCGACGTGCGCGTGGTCGGCGCGGACGATCGTGCCCTCGGCGTCCACGTCCTTGTCGTGAAGCCGCCGGACGGTGTCGTTGATCAGGTGCTCCGCTTCGCTGCGGATCTCGACGTCCCAGACGCCATGGCGGTGATGAACCTCAAGGCTCCAGACGTGCACCACGCGGACGGACGCCGAAGAGGCGTGCGCGAACTGTGCCGTGATGTCGATGGCAGCCTCCGCCTGGTTGCTGCCGTCGGTGGCGAGAAGAATCTTGCTGAAACCGTGCCCTTGCATAAGCCCAGCTTTTCAAGAAGGAGGGCCCGGCAGTAGGGGCTTAAGCCCCACCACCCGTGGGTCGTCTGTCGTAGGCTCCGGTCGGATGCTGGACCAGCGGGACCGGAAGGATGTTTTGCTCGAGGCGGGCCTCACGATGGCCTCCGAGCTGTCGCTCCCGATAGTCCTTCAGCGCATCGTCGACGTGGCCGTCCAGGTCACGGACGCGCGCTACGGCGCGCTCGGGGTGATCGGCGAGGACGGCATGCTGTCCGAGTTCGTGACCACGGGCATGAGCGCGAGGGACCGCCGCGCGATAGGTCCCCTGCCGACCGGTCGCGGCGTTCTCGGAGTCCTGCTCCACGAGCCGATGGCCGTCCGGATCAAGCGGATCTCCGACCACCCGCGATCAGTTGGCTTTCCCGCCCACCACCCGCCCATGGGGTCGTTCCTCGGCGTCCCGGTGCGGGCCATGGGTCGAGTGTTCGGCAACCTTTACCTGACGGACAAGAGGTCCGCCGTCGAGTTCAGCCAGGACGACGAGGATTCGGTCGTGCTGCTGGCCACGCAGGCCGGAGTGGCGATCGCCAACGCATCGCTGTACGAGGAGGTGCGGTCGCGCGAGAAGTGGCTCGACGCCCTCCGCGACATCACGAGCGAGGTGCTCGCCGGCGCGGGCGAAGGCTCGCTCATCGAGAGCATCGCGGAGCACGCCATGGAGCTTGCGGGCGCGGACGCGGCGACCATCGTGACGGCCGACCGTGTGCCGGGCCAGCTGGTGGTGGCGGCCGCAGCCGGTGCGCGCGCGCGCGAGCTTCTGGGCCAGGTGCTGCCCGCCGAGGGCTCGATCACGGGCTCGATCATGCTCACGGGAAAGTCCGAGTCCTTCGCCGACCTGAGCCAGGAACGCCGCGCCTACCAGCCGATCATCAACATCGGCCATCACGGACCGGCATTCTTCGTCCCGCTGCGCGTGCCGGGCGGCGTGAAGGGCACCCTGATGGTGGCGAACCTCAAGGGCGGAAAGCCCTTCGACGAGAGGACGCGCCGAGTCGTGGAAAGCTTCGCCGACCAGGCTTCGGTGGCCATCGAGTACGACCGAGCCCAGGCCGACCTGCGCAGGCTCGGGCTGATGGAGGAACGCGAGCGCATCGCCAAAGAGCTTCACGACGGTGTGATCCAGTCGCTGTTTGCGGTCGGCATGAACCTCCAGGGCACCGTGATGATGATGTCCGGCTCGTCCGAAACGACCGCGCGTATCGAGCGCGCGGTCGGGGAGCTCGACCAGGTCATCCGCGACCTGCGCAACTACATATTCGGCCTGCGTCCCGGGATTCTCGCGGACCGCCAGCTCGACCAGGCGCTTCGCGTCCTCGGGGAGGAGATGCAATCACGCTCCGACGTCACGGTGGAGGTCCGTGTCGACGCCTCGCTGGCCGCCGTTCTGTCCTCGCGGTCGGCCGACATCGTGCAGCTCACGCGCGAAGCGCTGTCCAACGTCGCGCGCCACGCCCAGGCCAGGCGTGCGACGGTGACCCTGGCCAGGCGCGGGAGCCGTGCGTTGCTGACCGTGAAAGACGACGGCGTGGGCTTCGACGGCGGAGGCGACTCCAGGGGTCACGGCATGCGCAACATGCGGGAGCGCGCAGCCGCGCTGGGCGGAACCCTCGACGTGACGGGCCAGGCCGGCAAGGGGACCACGCTCCGGATCTCGTTCCCCGCGTAAGGGCCGAAAGCCCTGTCCCCAGCGGGACCACGGGCCGTGCTGCGGGCGAAGAAAGAATGCGACGATGTCGGTGATGCCAAAGAACCGAATCCGCGTCCTGCTCGTCGACGACCACGAGGTAGTGCGTGACGGGGTGAAGGCCCTTATCAACGCCAATGACGACCTTACCGTCGTCGCGGAGGCCGGCTCGGTCAGAGAGGCCGTGGACCAGGCCGACAGGACCCGTCCCGACGTGGTCGTGATGGACGTCCGGCTCACCGACGGTAGTGGAATCGAGGCGACGCGTGAGATCCGGGCTCGCCTGGAGAAGACGCAGGTCCTCATGCTCACGTCGTTCGCGGACGACGAGGCGCTGTTCGCCTCGATCATGGCCGGCGCCGCCGGCTACGTGCTCAAGCAGATCCGCGGTGGCGAGCTGATCCGCGCGATTCGCGAGGTGGGGGCCGGAAAGAGTCTTCTGGACCCGGAGGTCACGAGGTCGGTGCTCGAGCGTCTGCGCAAAGGCAAGACGATGCGTGACGAGAAGCTGGCGCGCCTTTCCGCGCAGGAGGAGCGCATCCTCACGCTCGTGTCGCGAGGCATGACGAACGGACAGATCGGCAAAGAACTCAAGCTCGCCGAGAAGACCGTCAAGAACTACGTTTCGACGATCCTCTCCAAGCTCGAGGTCGCCCGCCGCGCCGAGGCGGCCGCGTACCTCGCGCGCCACACGACGACTCCCGGGGCGAACGGCTGACCAAGGCCGGTCTGGCGCCCGGGCCCGGCTAGGCCTCCCGCTCTTCTTCCAGCTTCCGTCCTATCGACTCGGCCAGCTCCTTGACAGTCGCCTCGGCGACGTTGTGCATCAGGGCTTCGTCGAGCTGCTCACCGATCCTTCCCAGCGGAGGCTCGTACATTCCGCTCACGGTCAGCCGAGTCACATCTGTGTCGGCGGCCGCGAGCTCCACCTTTCCCGTCATCACCGGGAAGAGCTTTTGCGGAAACGTGGCCTGCCACGTGAGGGGGATTTCGGCCCAGGTCGAGGTCTTGACCGGCTCGCCGACCTCGACGACCACGCGCTTGCGAAGCGGCAGCCCAGCGAGCCGGATGCCGACTTGCGACACGTTCTTGCCGCGCATGCGGGGAAACCAGCGCTGGGGCGATTCCAGGAGTTCCCTCGAGCAGTCGGCCACGGGTCGCGAAACGTGGACCGAATGCTGCACGAACACGGTCTACTCGGCCTCTTTCTTCTTCGAATCGCCGCCGAGGCGATTGGCGACCCACCGGATCGGGTCGAAGTAGACGTCGTCCATTCGCTCCTTGAGAGGAATGATCGCGTTGTCCGTGATCTTGATGTGCTCCGGGCAGACCTCGGTGCAGCACTTGGTGATGTTGCAGTAGCCGGCACCCGCGCGTCCCCGCAGCAGGGGCCGCCGGTCGAGCACGTCCTTTGGATGCATCTCGAGGCTGGCGATCCGGATCATGAAGCGAGGTCCGTAGAACGCGGCCTTTGCGTCGTGCGCCCGCAGCACGTGGCACACGTCCTGGCACAGGAAGCACTCGATGCACTTGCGGAACTCCATCGTTCGCTCGACGTCCTTCTGCTGCATGCGCCACGGCTCGCTGCTCGACATGTCCTTGTCGCTCGGAGTGAACGGCGGGATCTCCTTGTTGACCTGGTAGTTCCAGCTCACGTCGGTGACGAGGTCTTTGATGATGGGGAAGGTCTGCATGGGGCGCACAGACACGTTGTCCCCGTACTCGGCAATCGGCGTCTTGCACATGAGCCTCGGGAAGCCGTCGATCTCCGCCGAGCATGAACCGCATTTGGCCGCCTTGCAGTTCCAGCGCACCGCCAGGTCGGAGGCCAGGTTGGCCTGGACCCACAGCACCGCGTCGAGCACGACCATGCCCTCGCGCACCGGCACGCGGTACGAGACGTAGTCGCCTCCGCCCGCGTCGCCGCGCCAGATCTTCAGGTCGAGGTTCGATATCTCGGTCGTCATTCCGTTTCCTCAGGTGTGTAGCGCGCATACGAATGATGGACCGCCTGCGCCAGGTAATCGGGCAGCGGTGGCCGCTTGACAGCGGTCACCGACATGCCGTCGGGCATCTTCACCGCGACGTAGTTCACGTCCTCGAAGGCCTCGTCGGTCTTCGGGAAGTCCGACCGCGCATGAGCACCCCGGCTTTCCTTGCGCTCGATCGCCGAGCGCAGCAGCGCCTCGGCGTTGATGAGCATCGAGTTCAGGTCGGTGGCCGTGTGCCAGCCGGGGTTGAACGCCAGCGAGCGCGAGCCCCCGGTGCCGCAAGTCTTCGCCCTGCCGCCGATCTCCAGCAGCTTTGTCAGCCCCTCTTCGAGGCCGGCGCCCTCGCGGACGATCGGCGCGTGCTTCGTCATGACGTCCTGGATCTCGCCCATCAGCTTGTAAGGACTCTCGCCCGCGGGCCGGTCGAGCGGCGCCATCAGCGTGGCGATGGCCGAGTCGATCTCCTTCTGGTCGAGCCGCGCGTTCTTCGGCGCTTTCCTGGCGGCGGCGGCGGCTCCGTCGCCGGCCCGCTTGCCGAAGACGAGCAGGTCGCTCAGTGAGTTGCCTCCAAGACGGTTGGCGCCGTGCAGGCCGCCGGCGACCTCGCCTGCCGCGTACAGGCCGGGCACGGAGCTGGCGCCGGTTTCGGCGTCGACGAGGACGCCGCCCATCGCGTAGTGGATCGTGGGGGCGACCTCCATCGGTTGCGTGGTGATGTCCACGTTGGCGAGCTTCAGGAACTGCTCGTACATCGAGGGGAGCTTCCGCTTGATGTAGTCGGGCTTGCGATGCGTGATGTCCAGGAAGACGCCGCCATGGGGGCTGCCGCGGCCGGCATTGACCTCTGAGTTGATGGCACGCGCCACGACGTCGCGCGACGACAGCTCCATGCGCTCGTGGTCGTAACGCTCCATGAAGCGCTCGCCGTCCTTGTTGCGCAGCACGCCGCCCTCGCCGCGCACGCCTTCCGTGACGAGGATGCCGCGGACCCCGGCGGGCCAGACCATGCCGGTCGGATGGAACTGCATCATCTCCATGTCGCGCAGCTCGGCACCTGCCTCGTACGCGAGGGCGGTGCCGTCGCCGGTGCTCTCCCACGAGTTGGAGGTCACGCGGTACATCTTTCCCGTGCCGCCGCTCGCCAGCAGCAGGGCCGAGCACCGGTAAAGGATCAGGGAGCCGTCGGCGCGCCGGTATGCGAGGGCGCCCGCGACTCGGCCGCCCGCTTTGAGCAGCTTGAATACCGTCACCTCCATGTGCACGTCCACACCCGGCGTGTGCACGGCACGGTCCTGCAGCGTGCGAAGCAGCTCCAGGCCCGTGCGGTCCCCGATGTGAGCGAGCCGGGGATACGTGTGCGCGCCGAACGGACGCTGATGGATGCGCCCCTGCCACGTCCGGTCGAAGACGGCGCCCCAGCGCTCGAGCTCGAGCACGCGCTCAGGCGCCTCCTTGGCATGCAGCTCGGCCATGCGCCAGTTGTTGATCAGCTTGCCGCCCTTCATCGTGTCCGCGAAGTGGACCTCCCAGGTGTCCTGGTAGGCGACGTTGTGCATGGCCGCGGCGACGCCGCCCTCCGCCATGACCGTATGTGCCTTGCCGAGCAGCGACTTGCAGACGATCAGGACCTTCAGGCCGGCTTCCGCCGCGGCGATGGCGCCGCGAAGTCCGGCGCCGCCGGCTCCGAGCACCAGGACGTCGGTCTCGACCGTTTCGTAGGCGTTCGCGCTCACGAGATCCAGCGCGGGTCGTGGAGGACCCCGGCGATCAGAAGGCGGATGTAAATGTCGGTCGCCGCGACCGAGAAAAGGCTCGCCCATGCCCATCGGTCGTGCTTGATGTTCAGCACCGTCACGCCTTTCCACAGGCGCCAGCGCGCCTTCGCCACCTGCGAGCAGGAGAAGCAGTTCAGCTCGCCGCCGGCAAGGTGCCGGAACGCGTGGCAGCCGAACGTGTAGCCGGAGAGGAGCAGCACGTTCGCCAGCATGAGCAGGCTGCCCAGGCCGATCCCAAAGCGCCCGCCGAAGTCGAACGCGACGAGCGCGTCGAACCAGAGGAAGCCGACCTGCACGACCGTCGCGTAGAAGGCGAAGCGGTGGAAGTTGTTGAGGATCCACGGGAAGGCGGTCTCGCCTTTGTACGTGCCGCGATGCGGCTCAGGCACCGCGCACGAGCGAGGGTGCCAGAAGAACGCCCGGAAGTACGCCTTGCGGTAGTAGTAGCAGGTGAGCCGGAAGGCGAGAGGGGCCCACGCCACCCAGATGGCGGGGGGGATGCCGGCGACTTTGATGAACGGCGAGTAGAAGGGGCTCAGGTAAGGCGCGTACGCGCCCTTGTTCTGGAAGAACACGACCCAGACGGCGAAGATGCCGAAGAGGCCGAGGCCGGTGACGACGAACGACGGGTACAGCCAGTTCGGAAGGGCGCTGTACGGGTTTTTGACAGCCTGCCTTACGCTCGCGGGCGCCTGCTGGGACACGGACACGTCAGCGCAAATCTAGCGACTTCGCCGTGCCGGCTGCGCCGCGGTCAAAGAAAAGGCTCCGGCGGGGTTCACCCGCCGGAGCTTGCCGTCCGTGAAAGATGTCACGCAGCGATCTTCTGCGTGACCTTGATCGGCTCGGGTTTGCGAGCCGCGACGAAGACCTCGAACGCGAGGGCGCCGAGGACGCCGAGGGCCGCGATGAGAAGACCCACTCCCGCGTAGGTGGCGTACACGCCGAGCGTCCACCAGCCCCACGAGTTGAGAAGCGTCCCGCGGAGCATCTCACCCTTGAACAGCGTGTCCCGCTGCCCGTTGAGCGTCGTGATCTGGCTCTGCAGGGTCGCGTAGCCGGGGTCTGTCTTGGACATGGTCGCCAGCTGGGCGCTCAGGCCCGAGATCTTGGTCCCCAGGGTGGAATAGGTCAGCCCACCGGCGATGCCCTTCAGGTGCACCGCGATGTAGTCGTTGGCGTAGACCCTCGCCTGGTCGCCGTTTGTGATCTGCTGGCCCGCGTAGCTCTTGAACTCCGACCCGTACTCAGAGCTGCGAGTGTCGGCCGCGAGTGCGGCGGTCGTCGGGAACGAGATCTGCTGGGCGGTCAGCTGGTCCTTCACGTACCCGGTTACGAAGTTGCCTTCGTAGAACGCGAAGGCTGCCGCCCCTGCGAGAACGATCACCATTACTGCCTGGAGGCTGACGATCCTCCACCGAATTGCACTGTTCACTTTGACTCCTCCTTCTTTGGTTCCCTCGGTCGAGGGTTGGTTCGCTTTACTGAGCTTCGGACGGCTCATGAGTCAAGTAGAGCCCGGCCGGCGGGCTCGGGGCTCCGGCCGTTAGACCCTCCGCGGGGGGGCGTTGGTCCCCCCGCGGAAGGGACCAATGTCAGACGGCCGCCAGGTTGCGGGCGACCACGGGCTCGGCTGTCTTCTCAGCCGTCTTCTCGGCCGCCTTCTCGACCGCGGGCACGGGACCGCGTGCGATCAGCACCGCTGTGTTCGCCTGCTGAAGGACCTGGTGCGTCACGCTGCCCATGAACAGTCCCTCGACGTCGGAAAGCCCGCGCGAGCCCATGACGATTAGGTTGGCCTCGATCGTGCGCGCGGTGTCCACGATGTACTTGGCGACGTGGCCGGCGGCCGCGTCAATCACGTCACCCTTGGCCGTGATCCCCTCGGCGCGGATCGCCTTGACAGCGTCGGCGACCAGCTTCGTGACTTCCGCGGGAGTCTCGGTCGAGTAGACGGCCGCCCTACCCCGGTCGTGCTCGCTGACGTGCAGCACGTACACGTCGCTCTTGAACTGCCGGGCAATCGCGACTGCGGTTGGAATCACCTGGCGCGAGTGGTCCGCGCCGTCGATGGCGACAAGGATCCGAT
>Ga0070741_10014372_pt1 | contig 13691 bp, 11 predicted proteins | sample Coa_R1_4_FD_66440 | JGI IMG/M metagenome (GOLD analysis project Ga0070741, IMG submission 66440) | Surface soil microbial communities from Centralia Pennsylvania, which are recovering from an underground coalmine fire - Coalmine... | ecosystem: Environmental > Terrestrial > Soil > Unclassified ... | reverse complement strand
AGAAGATTTCCTTGTTGCTTGTCGAATCGATCGAATCCGTCTCCGGCGCCAGCAAGCCCAAGGGGAATGGGGCACAGAGCGTCTGACCGCTCGCTCACGAAGGACCAATGACGAATGACCAATGACCAGGGACGCACGTTTGCGTTTGTCAGCCTCGGCTGCCCCAAGAACCTCGTGGACTCCGAGCGGATGCTGGGCAAGCTCGCCCAGGAAGGCTATGCTCTCGTGCCGGAGGCGGACGGCGCCGACGTGGTCGTTGTCAATACCTGCGGTTTCATCGAGACGGCACGGCAGGAATCGCTGGCGGTGATCCGCGAGATGCTCGCCCTCAAGGAGCAGGGCAAGGTCGGCTCGGTCGTGGTCGCTGGCTGCCTGGCCGAACGCAAGAAGGAGGAACTGCTCCAGGAAGTGCCTCAGGTCGACCATGTCGTCGGCGTTTTCGGCCGCGAAGAGATCGCAAACGTTCTTGCGAGGGCGCGACCCAATGTAACAAGCCCCCGACATAAGTCGGGGGAGTTAGGCGTCGAGCAAAAGACGCTTTTTCGCCCGGCGCCGGTGCGGGCCCAGGATGATACCGCACGCTTGCGGATCACGCCGCGGCACTATGCCTATCTGAAAATCTCCGAAGGCTGCGACCGCACGTGCACCTTCTGCGCCATCCCTGGCATGCGCGGCAAGCATGTGACCAAGCCGATCGAAGACGTGCTGCGCGAAGCCCGCGAGTTGGCGGCTGATGGCGTCCGCGAACTCATCCTCGTCGCCCAGGACACCACGTATTACGGCATGGACCTGTATGGTCGGGTGCGCCTGGCGGAACTGCTGCGCGCTCTGGATCAGGTCGACGGCATCGAGTGGATCCGCATCCTGTACGCCTACCCGATCAACTTCACCGACGAAGTCATCGAGGCCATGGCAACGGCAACGAAGATCATCCCGTATCTCGACATGCCGCTGCAGCACATCAACGACCGGGTTCTGAGAAGAATGCAGCGGCGCGTGAAGCGGGCGGAAACCGAGGAGCTACTGGCGAAGCTGCGGCAGGGCATCCCCGGGCTGGCGCTGCGGACCACGTTCATCGTTGGCTTTCCGGGGGAGACGGAGGCGGACTTCGACGAACTGGTCGATTTCGTCAAGGAGACGAAGTTCGAGCGCGCCGGAGTGTTCACCTACTCCTTCGAGCCGGGCACACCGGCGACGCGCCTCGAGGGCCATCTGGCCGAGGAGATCAAGGTCGAGCGCCGCGCTCGCTTGATGCAGGCCCAGCAGGAAGTCGCCTTGACCTGGAGCAAGGCCCAGGTTGGCCGGCAGCTGGAGGTCATCATCGACGGTCCCGATCCGGAGGTGCCCGGGCACATGCTGGCACGCACTCATGCGGACGCCCCGGACATCGACTGCCTGGTCCGCGTCAAGGGCAAGAACCTGCAGGCAGGCGATCTGGCGCAGGTGAAAATCACTGCTGCCGACGGCTACGACCTGGCAGCACGCGCGGTCGGTTCCGTACGATGATATTGCTTAGCCGCGGAGTTTGCTCCGCGCGGACCACCGACCTGGGCGAGCCCACGGCGTAAGTCGTGGGAGGCGCCGCAGGGCTTGCTCTGCGGCTCAAGGGAGCAAGGTCATGGCCACGCTAACGCCGTCGAAACCACCGGTCTTCAATCTGCCGAATCAACTGACGGCGGCGCGGTTCGTGCTCGCGCTCGTGCTGTTCGTCTTGATTGAATACCATCTGTGGATCGCCGCGCTCGTGGTGTTCGGGGTGGCGGCCTTTACCGACTGGCTCGACGGTTTCGTCGCCCGCAAGCTTAACCTCGGCAGCACCCTGGGCCGCAATCTCGATCCGCTCGTCGACAAGGTCCTGATATGCGGCGCCTACATTTTCCTGTTTTCGAACCCGCACGCTGGGCTGGCGGCATGGATGGTCACGGTCGTTGTCGCACGGGAGTTGATCATCACCGGCCTGCGCGGCTTCATGGAGACGAGCGGCATCACCTTCGGCGCCGACTGGCTCGGCAAGATCAAGATGGTGCTGCAGTGCGCCGCTCTGATAGCGATTTTCATCGCGCTGCATACGCCCGCAACGGCTTTGCTCTGGATTCGTGATATTCTGATCTATGCCATGCTGACGGCCACGGCGCTCAGCGGCCTGCAGTACCTGTGGCGGGCGTTTTCGATTCTGCGTCTGGACCGCGTCGGCTGAGTGGGGGCAGGGACAGGACTTTGAACGCGAGGCCGCAGCGGCGTCGCCTCGATTCTACGTCGATGAACACTCATCAGGAATTACCATGACGCTAGGATTTGCCATCGTTGGTTGTGGAATGATCGCGCGCTTTCATGCACGCGCCCTGGCGGAGGTGCCGGGGGCCGTGCTCAAGGCGGTCGTGAGTCGCTCTGCCGCCAATGCCGAGAAGATGATCCAGGAACTCGGCACGCCGTGCGATGCGGCCACGGACCTCGGTGCGGTGCTCAAGCGCAAGGATGTCGACGTCGTGATCGTGACCACGCCCTCCGGGGCGCACATGGAGCCGGCGGTGGCGGCGGCCAATGCCGGCAAACACGTCGTCGTCGAGAAGCCGCTCGAAATCAACCTCGAACGCTGCGACAAGATCATCGATGCCTGCGAGCGCAACAAGGTCCTGCTGTGCACCATCTTTCCGTCACGCTTCGGCGACGCCAACCAGGAGCTGAAAAAGGCGATCGATGCGGGCCGATTCGGCCGCCTCACCCTCGGCGAAACCGCATGCAAGTGGTGGCGGCCGCAATCGTACTACGACGAGGGGGGCTGGAAGGGTACCCAGGCCCTCGACGGCGGCGGCGCCCTGATGAATCAGGCCATCCACAATGTCGATCTCTTGCAATGGATGATGGGCCCGGTGACGCACATCGCCGGCTTCACCGCCATGCTCGCGCATCAGCGCATCGAGGTCGAAGATACCGCCGTCGCCTGCGTTCGCTTCAAGAACGGCGCCCTCGGCGTGATCCAGGCGACCACCAGCGTCTGGCCCGGCCTGCCCAAGACCATCGCCATCCACGGCGACAAGGGCTCGGCCGTCATCGAACAGGACGACCTGCTCCGCTGGGAGTTCGATCCGGAGGCGGCAACGGACAAGCACCTCCGCGAGCGCTTTGCCGTCAAGACGGGAGCCTCGGGCGGATCGAGCAATCCCGCGGCCATTTCGCACGTTTATCACGCGCGCCAGCTGGCAGACTTCGTGCAAGCCATCGGCGCGGGCAAGAAACCGCTCGTGGATGGTCGCGAGGGGCGCAAGGCCGTCGAAATCATTCTGGGAATCTACCAGTCGACGATGAGCGGTCGGGTGGTGGAGGTGAGAACATGATGATTCTTTAATCATCTCGTTAATTTTCTCGATTTGACTGCGTTTTTCCTTGACTTGACCTCGCGCTCGGCCACAATGGACGAGGCTCCGCGATTTCTTTTCTCGAAGAGACAGCATTGGGGAAGCAGCTCACGTGTCGACAAGAGCGTCGACAACCAACCAAGGAGTATTCATGAAGAAGTATGTGGTGTACGGGGGATGGACATCCCTTGTACTCGCGACGGTCCTTTTTTTCAGCGGTGGTGCTTCTGGACAGTCCTTTCGCAAGTTTCCTGTGAAACCCGCACCGAGTCCCATTAATAACATTTTCAACGGCGGCGCGGGGCAGAACCAGGCCCAAATCATCACGCAACCGAACCAAACCGGCCTGCAAGGCCAGACCGGCCAGCAAGGGCAGTTCGGCCAATTCGGGCAAATGGGCCAGATGGGCCAGATGGGAATGATGGGCATGGGCGGCGGCATGATGATGATGGGCGGCGGCCAGCAGGGCTACCTGGGCGGCAACATGGGCATGATGATGTCCATGATGGGCGGCATGGGCGGCATGATGATGATGGGCGGCGGCATGATGATGGGTATGGGTGGTGGTATGATGGGCGGCATGATGATGGGCATGGGTGGCGGCATGATGGGCGGCATGCAAATGGGCATGATGGGCGGCATGCAGATGGGCGGCATGGGCATGGGTGGAAAAATGGGCATGGGCGGCGGCATGATGGGCGGCATGCAAATGGGCATGGGTGGCGGCATGATGGGCATGCAGATGGGCATGGGCGGCGGCATGATGGGCGGCATGCAAATGGGCATGATGGGTGGCATGCAGATGGGCGGCATGGGCATGCAGATGGGCTTCGGTGGTGGCGGCCAGTTCGGCGCCCGCTATGGCCTGTGACCCTCCAGACAGCCCCAGCAAGTTTGTACGAGGCTGCCACTTTCTTGCGGCAGCCTCGTTTTATTTCCCTCCAGGAACCACGTTCGTGATGTTTACCTTGGGCTGAGATAGATCCACTTTGATGGCCCCTTCCGAGATCGCTTCGCCGAGGTTGCCCGCCAGATCCGCCGCTTCCACTTTGACCAGGAACTGGAACGGTACGCGTTCGGGCATGGTCCACACGTAACGCCCTGTGTTCGCCAGTCCCTGGGCAATTGGGGTCCACGGCCCCGTCACCTGTTCCGCATAGGACAGGGCGATCGGGTCCTTGCCAAGGTTCTTGTCATAGGCAGACCAGGTGAACGTGACTTTGCCTTTTTCCGGCCCCTGGCCCACCGCCACGCTGTGCAGTTGCACGACAGGTTTTGTCAGGTCCACTTCGATCCAAATCTGGGGCGGATCGCCAATCTGTGGCGGGCGTTCGCTCAGCCCGACACCGCTCTTGGCCACCAGCGTGAGGCCGTACATTCCTTCGCCGGCCACGTCAAACGAGATGGCTTTCTGGTTGGGATCTTCGCCCGGGCGCGGCGGATACTTGTGCCAGCTGCGGCCGTCCTGCGTGAACCAGAGGTCAATCAGGGCGACGCCCGAGGGGCCGACTTCCTTCAGCTCGTAATTCAAAGTGATGCGTTTGGTGTTCACGAGCTTGCGGTTGGCGGCCAGGGGCGGTTGCGCCAGTCCCGAAGGTTGTTCGAAGCCGGGCTGCGGAACTGGCGCCGCGCCTCCGCCCAGGCTGACGGTGGTGAGGGCCTCGCCCCAGTTGCCGGCGCGGTCGCGTACTCGCATCCGGACTTCCACCGGGCTGGACGTGTTCGGGTTCCAGAAGAACTGGTTGGCCTGCGGATTGATCGGCAGGTTGAACCAGGTGGCGCTGCCGGCGTGGCGAAATTCGAGGCGGAGAGCGTCGCCCAGGGCCAGGTCCGGGTTGTCGTCCTGGATGTTCCAGGAAACACCGACCTCACCCTGGCGCGGCGGCGCCGGCTGCAGCGTGATTCGCGGCGGCGCCGTATCGATGATCACCTTCAGGCTTGGCTGTGCGCTCCCAAGCGACGGCGGATAGAGCTTTCCGTCAAGATCTTGCGTCTGCACCGTGAACCAGAAATAGCCGTCGCGGTCGGCGATAAAGCGGAAGTGGCGCTGGTCGGGCGGCGCGATGGCCGACGGCTGCCAGCTCTTGCCCTGATCCTGAGAGACGAACAGTTGCAATTGCTTGAGCTTGCTGGTGGCCAGGCCGGCGTCAAAGGGAATGCGAAACTGCCTGAACTTGGAATAGATGATGCCCCCGCCCATGTCCTGGCCGCGACTGCACCAGGTCCACAGAACCAGCAACACCAGCGACAGGACCAGCTTGCGCATGCATGATCCCCAGCGGCTGGGCATGGGCGACACCTGCTTCCGACGCGACGGCGTCCCAGGCAAAAGATACACCGCGTACCCTGAACCCGGCGCGCCAGGCCCCTACTCTTCCCCCATCGTCGCCCAAAGTGCGCCAACTTGAGAGAATATTCCATCTGCTCTCAAGAAACCGGCAATACGCCTCTTGGGACAGTTCCACACAGTCAAGCGATCGAATTCCATCCACGAACGTAAACGACTCCGTCTTGCATGGGCCCAGACACCTAATTATGCAAAACGGATTTCACATTCCTTGCCACAAATCCTTTCCCCTCTTCGAGATGCCCGAGTTCATTAGAAAAGAGTCAAATATGCAAAACGGGATGGGATTCAAGCGCGAGCGCAGCGTCTGCGCGGTTCCGGGATGATCAGGGGGATACCGGTTTTCGACCCCTTCCATGTGTGGGGCGATCCTTAGCCCTTGCTCGCTTCCGCGACCATGGCCTCGGTGATGTTGAGGCTGGAGTAGACATTCTGGACATCGTCGTGATCGTCGAGGGCTTCCATCAGGCGCATGACTTTCTGGCCGGTTTCGGCGTCGGCGTCGACGGGGGCCTTGGGCATTTGCGTGATCTCGGCGACGTTGGCCTTGATGCCGGCTTTTTCCAGGGCGTCACGGACCTGGGAGAAGGAGCCGGGATCGCAGGTGACTTCGAAGGTCGTGTCGGACTTCTTCATGTCCTCGGCGCCGGCGTCGAGGACCAGGCCCATGAGGGTATCCTCATCGGTGGCGGTGGCATCGATACTGAAGACGCCCTTGCGCTCGAACAGGTAGGCGACGCTGCCGGCCGAGGCCATCTTGCCGCCCCCCTTTTCGAAAACCTTGCGCACCTCGCCGGCGGTGCGGTTGCGGTTATCGGTCATGACGTCGACGAGAATGGCGACGCCGCCCGGGCCGTAGCCTTCGTAGGTGATTTCCTCGAACACCTGGCCTTCGAGTTCGCCCGTGCCGCGCTTGATGGCCCGCTCGATGTTGTCCTTGGGCATGGAGACTTCGCGGGCCTTGTCGATGGCATAGCGCAGCTTGAGGTTGGTATCGGGGTCGCCGCCGCCGTGCTTGGCGGCAATGATGATGGCCCGGCTCAGCTTGCTCCATAGCTTGCCGCGCTTGGCGTCGATCGCGCCCTTCTTGTGCTTGATGGTTGCCCAGTGCGAATGGCCGGACATGGCTGCTCCTTAGCTTTTCTTCTTGGCCCCGGTTCTCGTGATTTCCAGGGCCGTAAGATCGTCTCTATTCTATGGCAAGTGCGCGGCTGATGAAAGTGGGAGTGGGCAGGTACAGCCCACGAGTAGCGGATGGGCCATGAGCATGCCAGGGCTCTTGTGCAGCGGCGTTCCGGCGGGTAGGCTTGGGTGACTTTTCATGGGGAGGTTGTCGATGCCCAGACGCAGCAATCGGCGCGAGTTTGCCCGAGACGTGGGTCTCGTGGCCGCGGGGGGCATTTTCTCTGCAGGCACCCCCAGCAGCGCCGACGAACCTGGCACTACCCCCGCGGAGGTTGCTGTCCGCGCAGCCCTGGACACGCTGCGTGCCCGTTACGGCAAGCACCTGAGCGAGGCCCAGTGGAAGGGCCTGCAGACCATCCTGGCCGGTCAACAGGCCAGTGTGGAGGCCCTCAGGCGCCTGCGTCTGGAGAATCACGAAGAACCGGATTTCATCTTTTCCGCCGATGTCCCCTAGCGATACGTCTTCTTGAGACGCCGCAAAATCTCACGCCAATCTTTGCTTCGCACCTCATTCTCTTACAATGCTCCCTTGAGTAGTTCTCTTCGCAAAGGAGACCCGCATGGGTAGCAGCCGTCGAGGCAAGGGACGACGTAAGGTAGGACGCAAGAAACGCCGCATGCGTGCCAAAATCCGCCACCGCAAGTAGGAACCTGCAAGGGTGACGTTTTCCCTTGTGGCCGAGTTCATTTTTTTTGCGCTGCCCGTGCGGTCCAGTCGGCCTTGCCGTGGAGACGTTGCCGTGGGTTGCTTCAGGCGCCCTGGGCAACGTCTGCGCGGTCCACCTCTGTCGACGATTCTACTTCGCACTCCATGCCGCTGGTATGCTCCCAGCCGGCGGGCGAAGAGAGGGTGCGACGAATCCAATCATGGAGGTCCTGTTGGGGAACGGAGCCCACGGTTCCGTGCCGGCGTACTTCGAGGATTCTCATGGACCGCGAGCAACCGCTTTATGACATCGCCATCGAAAAAATGGTGATGGTGCCCATGCGCGATGGCACCTGTCTCGCCGCCGATATCTATCGCCCCAAGAGCGACGGCCGCTTCCCCGCCATCGTCGAACGCACCCCCTACAACCGGGAAGAATCCGTGATCTTGCGCACGCGCACACCCCAGTTCATGGCGGAGCGCGGCTTCGCCTTCGTAGTGCAAGATGTGCGCGGCCGCTTCGGCTCCGAGGGCACCTGGTATCCCTTCGTCGACGACGGCTGGGGCGAGCGCCAGGATGGCTTCGATACGGTTGCCTGGGTCGCACAGCAACCCTGGTGCAGCGGCAAGGTGGCGACCGCGGGGGGGTCCTATGCGGGCCAGACGCAGATGCTGCTGGCGCCGACGCGCCCGCCCAGCCTGGCCTGCTGCTTCATCCGCGAAGCCGCCAGCGACCTGGCCGAGCAATGGTGCTTCCGCGGCGGCGCCGTCGAATGGGCCTTCAACCTCGACTGGATGAGGCGCCACGGCGCCCTCGCCCTGCGCCGCCAGTTGCGGCTGTTCGAGGCCACCATCCAGAGTGATGCCCGCTTCAGCCATTTGCCTCTGGCCAGCCTGCCGGACATGGCCGACCCGTATCGCTGGCTGCACGACAATCTCGCCGAGCGCGACCGGCCCAGGTTCTTCAAGCCCTTCGACTTCGAAGCGCAGTACCAGCGCATCGATGTCCCCATCTATCACCTCGCCGGCTGGTTCGATATTTTTCTCGATGGCTCGCTCCGGAACTTCATGGGCATTCGCAAGCGCGGCCGTTCCGAACAAACACGCTCCAGCCAGAAACTGATCATCGGCCCCTGGACGCACGGCCCCACCGTGCACGACCCTGCCTTTGCCCGCTACGTCGGCGATATGGACTTCGGCGAACAGGCCCTGCTCGATTTCAATGCCGAGATGCTGCGCTGGTACGACCACTGGCTGCGCGGGACTGCCACGGGCATCCTCGACGAACCGCGCGTACGCTACTTCCTCATGGGGGCCAACGAATGGCGCAGCGCCGACGCCTGGCCGCCTCCGGGAACGCGGAGACAGCGCTGGTTCTTCCACGCCGGTCCCAGCGGCGCCGCCAAGTCGATCAACGATGGCCGCCTGTCTCTCGATCTGCCCCAGGGCAAGAACAAGCCCGATGCCTACGTGTACGATCCTGCCAGTCCGGTGGCCACGCTCGGCGGTAACACGCTTTACTCCGGTAAGCGCCGCTCCGGCACCGGCGAGGAGAACCCCGACTTCTCCATTACCGCCGGCCCGCGCGACCAGAGGCCGATCGAACCCTCGTGTCTGACTTACACGTCCGAACCCCTGGCCGCGGACCTCGATGTCGTCGGCAAGGTCTGGGTCACCCTGTTTGCATCATCGAACTGCATGGATACAGATTTTGTCGCGCGGCTGACAGATGTGTCTCCCGACGGCCGGTCCATTCTGGTTGCCGACGGCATTCTGCGCGCCCGCTATCGCAAGGGGCGTTTCAAGCCGCGCTTGCTCGAACCGAAGGAAGTGTATCGCTTCGACATCGACCTGTGGCCGACAGCCTGGCGCTTCGCCGCGGGGCATCGCCTGCGCGTCGCGGTCACGAGCAGTTGCTTCCCGCGTTTCGACCGCAACCTGAACACGGGCGAAGCGCTGGGCAGCACGATGAAAATCGCTACCAACAAGGTGTTCCACGACGCGAAGCGGCCATCGCACATCATCTTGCCGGTGCTGCAAGCCGAGCGCTAACGCTGCGCATCGGAGCCCGAAGCGCCAGCGAGGGTTCCGAACCGTAGTCACTTCGAACGATTAACTCTTTCGACAAGGAATGCGCCGCGGAACCCTCGCTTGCGCTTCGGGCCCAAATGGGTGGCCGTGCTACCGGCCATACCAGTAGCTCGGCACCTGGCTCCATGGAGTGCCGGAGGGTGCGTAAGGTTGGTTGTAGGCGGACATGGAAGTGGGTCTGGCAGGGACGCCTGGAGTGGGAGAAGGGCCTTGTTCCGGCGCCGGGGCTTTCTGCTCGGGCGGAAACTGGTTGGGCCAGGGGGGATAGACGGTCGAGCCAGGAGTTGCAACCGGATTGGGTTCTTGCGGAAAGTAGAGGTACCACGGCGGCGCCTGCGGGCCTTTCGTGCCATCCTCGACACGGACGTTGAACTTGACCATGGCGGCAGCGTCGATCTTGACCTTCTTCTTGGGCCAGGCATGGGCGGGGGACACATGCCAGGCCGCCAGCCAGAGCAGCAGCAGCGCCAGTGCGGATCTTGCCATCGTGGGTAGGACCATCGTGGACATGAGAATCCGTCCGATCCGTAAGAGCCTTGTGTGCAGTCGGAGAGAGACAACGCTGGGAAGACGACCGACCGGCCGATGAACGGCACTCCAGAATGGCTCACGGATGGGACAAGGGCGAGGAAAAAAGGCAAAAAGGGCGCGGACCCGCGCGGCGGTAGGCTGTCGCGGCCAACAGGACGAATAGAAGCGCGCCAGCCGCCGGATGCGGCACCAGAGGTGCGGCACGCATTTCGAGAAAACCCAAGGCGACCGGAAGTCCAGTCGCCTTGGGAAACCTGTGGCAGGGAGACCTAACTATGCTTGCCAGGAGCTTGCGGCTACTGGCCTGGCCGAAGGTCTTCGCTCCAACTTAGCGGCCGTAGCCGTAGTAGTAGGAAGGCATCGGATAGTAAACGGGAGCCCGGTAGCTGGCGGGCTGGAACGGCGACTGGCTGTAGTTCCACGTCTGGGTGTCGCCAGCGGGACGAGGCAGCGGCGCCGAGGGTGCCGGAGCGTTCGGATCGAAGCCGAACTCGGAGTGGCCGTACGGAGCCGGGCAGCCGACGCCGGCCGGAGGCTGACCATTACGGTAAGCGCCCCACAGCCAGTTGTTGCCGCCGCTCTGGAAGCCGAGGTTGATGCAAGCGCCGGTGCGGAAATTGATCCACGCAGAAGCTTGCTGCTGGGACAGCACGGCCACCGAAAGGGCCAGCACGCCCATCAAAAGAAACTTTTTCATGATCCCTTCTCACATGTGATATGTCACCCGCGTCACGTCTCCCCGCGGAGAACCTCACGGTGCGCGAGCACACAACCATTGCCCACGATCCATGGGGCGGCCAATCAGGGATCAACAAAAAAGCCAAAGATTCCAACAAGGGGACCGCACCTCGCTCTCTTTTGATGAATTGCTCGTTTTTGGCTAAAGTTTCCCGCCGGGCCTTTTTCCTGCGAGCGGCACAGTCGGCAGCCGCAGCCTGCAACTTGAGGGTAAATCTGCTGGCCGCGAGGTTTCTTGCTGCACCGCATCGTCATGAGCGCCTCGAACGGCAGTTCCCTCTTACGCCGCACAACCACCACAAGCCCGCCGGCACAGACGCCTGCTACCATTGCCTGCCCCGTCCTGCCGCTTTGGCCGACCACCGTGCCAGGGTCAAGAGAAAGAGCCGCGGTCCTGGGAAGAACGCGGCTCGAAGAGATGCAGGTCGGGAAAGGGGAAGCGGGCAGGCTCAGGGAACGGCACCGCTGGTGGCCACGGATCACGGATGGGCTCGATCCGGATCCGCGGCGCCGCGGCGACAGACAGGATTAGCGACCATAGCCATTGCCGTAGTATGCGGGATAGAAGGGTTGGTACCCCGAAACGGGACGATAGTAGGAGTTGCCGTACGGGTTGGCGCCGTAGCCGGCGGTGGCGTTCGTGGGGAGCTGGGCCGGGGGCATGACGCCCGGGGAGCCCTGGCGGCCGACGTCGTTGCTGGGGTCCTGCTGCTGATTGCCGAAGTACTGGAAGTCGGCCGGGCCATAGGGGTACGGTCCACCTGGGAACTGGTAGGGGTTACAGCCTGGGCCCTGGCAGCCGGGCAGGCCGTAGAGGTTGGCATAGGGGTCAGGTCCCGGGGGCTGACCATTGCGGTACAGGCCCCAGAAAAAGTTGTTGCCGCCGCTTTGCCAGCTGGAGTTGAGGCCGACGCCGAATTTCCAGTTGACCCAGGCCGAGGCGGGTTGGCTGCTCAGCAGCCCAAGAATGAGGGCGCAGGCGCCCGAGGCCAGAATTCTTTTCATAGCTTGTTCTCGCTTCTAAGGTCCCACTGTTGAGGTTCACGTCCGAGCCAGCTCCAACCGCGGAGTTCAGTTTTTTTCTCGGACACGTTAACATTCCCCACACCAGGGGTGCAGGCCAGAAGAAATATGCCGGCCCGTTAGAAAAAATTATGCGCCCGGCCGCACGATCTGGTCTTGCGGACGAAATCTCGCCTTTGTCTAAAGTCGCGCACCAGGTCTCTCACGTGCGGTTGCTGCAAGCGTCATAACGTGCAAGAAACCTGAAGAAAAGTGAGCGGGCACGGCGGGGCCTGGTCAATGCGCCCCCGGATATTCGGTATCGCTCGCGCCACCGCACCTTGACATGGCACTGCGCTTTCACGGGGAAGCAATCTCCTCTTGCAGGCGATGGGCCAGGGCCGTGTAGCGCTGCGCGGTGTCTTGACGTCCAAGCGCCATGCTCAGGGCCTTGCGCGCGCCGATCACGATCACCACCTTCTTGCCCCGCGTCAAGCCCGTGTACAGCAGGTTCCGCTGCAGCATGACGAAGTGCTGCGTGTGCAGGACGAGCACCACCCCCGGATACTCGCTCCCCTGCGACTTGTGAATCGTCATGGCATAGGCCAGCGTGAGTTCATCCATCTCGTCGAAGTCATAGACTACTCGCTGCCCGTCGAAGTCCACTGTCGCCTCTTGGGTCTCCACGTCGATAGCCTTGATGCGGCCGATATCGCCGTTAAAGACCTCTTTCTGATAATTGTTGACTGTCTGCAGCACCTTGTCGCCGACGCGGAAGGTCCAGCCGTAGCGGGCGACCTCCGCCTCGCCCCCCGCCGGGTTGAAAGTCTGCTGTAGTTGGGCGTTGAGGTTGCGCGTGCCCAGTTCGCCCCGGTTCATCGGCGTCAGGATCTGCACGTCCTGGATCGGATCGAGCTTGAAGCGAGCCGGAATGCGGTCGCGCACCAGCGTGATGAGCTTCTCCTGCACCGCCTGGGGCGTATCCGCCTCGATCACATAGAAGTCGCCCAGTTTTTCCGGACCGGCTGACTCCGGCATGCCGCCGTGGTTCACCTCGTGCGCGGCGCGGATGATGCCGCTCTCTTCCGCCTGCCGAAAAATCTGCGTCAGGCGCACGACCGGCACGCGATCCGAGACGATCAGGTCCTTCAACACAGCCCCCGGTCCAACCGAGGGAAGCTGATCGACATCGCCCACCAGCACCACGCAGGCCGACGGCGGTGCCGCCCGCAACAACTGATGCATGAGCGGCACGTCGACCATCGAGGTCTCGTCGACGATGAGCAGGTCGACCTCCAGGGGATTCTCACGCTGGCGCCGCGGCTTGCTCTGCCCCCCCTCGAACTCCAGCAGGCGATGGATCGTCTTGGCCTCGCGCCCCGTGGTTTCGCTCAGCCGCTTGGCCGCCCGACCCGTCGGCGCACATAGCCCACAGCGCAGCTTCTTTGCCAAGAAGATTTCGAGAATGCCACGCACGAGCGTCGTCTTGCCCACGCCCGGCCCTCCCGTGATGACCAGCACCTTGTGCGTGACCGCCTGGCGGATCGCTTCGCGCTGCGTCGGCGCCAGGGTGAGGCCCATCTTCTTCTCCACCCATTCCAGGGCCGCATCGAGCTTGATCTCCGGCAAGGGATGGTTACCCTCGCGCAGCGAACGGAGGCTCCTGGCAATCCCCACTTCCGCCCAGTACAGGTGCGGCAGATAGAGCCAGGGCGCCTGCGTGGAGCGCACAGAGCGGAGCGCGGAACGCGAGGAATCTTCCGCTGTACCATTTGCGCTCCGCTCTTCACTCTCC
>Ga0070741_10014371_pt1 | contig 13692 bp, 14 predicted proteins | sample Coa_R1_4_FD_66440 | JGI IMG/M metagenome (GOLD analysis project Ga0070741, IMG submission 66440) | Surface soil microbial communities from Centralia Pennsylvania, which are recovering from an underground coalmine fire - Coalmine... | ecosystem: Environmental > Terrestrial > Soil > Unclassified ... | reverse complement strand
CATTCTGCGAGAAGCGCGGCTCGTGAACGATTTGATCGACCGCTTCGAGGTTCCCGCGCCCGAGCCTGCGCTTGCGCCGCCGGTAAACACAAATCATTCGCGGCCGCGGCGGCTGCTCGTGGTGGAAGATCACCTCGACACGTTGCGGGCATTTGCCAGGATCCTTCGCCGCGAAGGTTTCGAGGTGCAGGAAGCGACAAACGTGGCCGATGCAATCGCGGCAGCCCGTGAGGGAGACTTTTTGCTGTCGGATATTGCGTTGCCGGATGGGAACGGTTGTGACTTGATGCGCCGCCTCTCTTCGTTGGGAATTCCGGGGGTCGCTATTTCCGGTTATGGGACGGCGAAAGACCGCGAAGAGTACAAACGAGCTGGCTTCATTGAATCGTTCGTAAAGCCGGTGGATGTGAAGCAGGTAATCAATGTGATTACACGCGCGAGCGGCAACGGTGACGGGACGATGTCGGCCAACGACACTAAAAGCACGGCGAATTCGTAACCGCGTTAGCGCGAGATATCGGATTGGCTCAGCAGTTTAAAACCGGCTCCGGTTAACACTGAAATCGCGCAATCATTGTCGTCGACATGGATTGCCAGGGCCGCATGTCCGCGCGGTCGCATCAACAAGGGATAAGTGAAATGAACGTTTACCTCCGCCATGAATATGGCGGCGAAGAGCTTGGGCAGCTCGGTCGCAACTTCGCGCATTTCGACAATCACGACTTCGCACATTCCGAACGCGATGTTGTGTTGGCGGAATAATTCTTCGACACCGTCGGGATCGCTCACGACCAGCCTCGCAATCGCGGAATCGGTCGACTCCGAAACGCTCATTGCCATGACATGGCAATCGTGCGCGTTTAACATTTTCAGAATGTCGTGCATCGCGCCGACTTTGTTCGCGAGGAACACGGAAAACTGCGTGATGAGCGGTCCGTCGCGTTTCGAGCTGGTCTTGGGTAAGTCGAGTGGCATTTTCGGTGGATCGGCCGCTCCGCGGACGATGTTAAACAAATGCGGCTGAGCCGCCTAATTAGCATCGAGCGATGCGACTGCCCGATCCACCTGAATATCACATTGCCGATCTTCCATTGGCAAACCAATAAAGTCCGGGGTGCGAGCCGCCCTGGCGCTGGACTGACAACTTGCAGAATGCATCAACAAAGCGTTCCATAACCGCGACCCATGGAGCCGGAGAATGAGCTGATTGCGCAACGCCGCGAGAAATTGAAGGCCCTCCGTGCGCGCGGAATCGAACCGTTCGGTCGCGCCTTCGAAATCACCGGCTCCGTCAGCGAAGTTCGCCAGAAATTCAAGGAGGGCGAAATCCTTCGAACGGCCGGTCGAATTACGGCCCATCGCGATATGGGGAAGAGTCACTTTGTCGATCTTCGCGACGCGACCGGCCGCATTCAGGTTTATTTCCAGGAGAAGGAGATTGGCTCCGAGGGGATGGAGATCTTTAATTTGCTCGATCTTGGGGACTTCATTGGGGTTGAAGGCGCCTGTTTTGTCACAAAAACGGGCGAGCCGACACTAAAGGCTCGCAAGTTCGAAGTGCTTTCAAAATCGCTGCGGCCGCCACCGGAGAAATGGCATGGCTTGCAGGACGTCGAAGCGCGTTATCGCCAGCGCTATGTCGATCTGGTCGCGAACGAAGAATCGCGGCAGGTTTTTCACAAGCGGATCGCGATGATCCGTGAGATGCGTCGCTTTTTCGAGGACCGGGGCTTTCTCGAGGTTGAAACGCCGATTTTGCAGACGGTGGCGGGCGGCGCCGCGGCCCAGCCGTTCAGCACTCACCATAAAACGCTCGGGCTAGACCTTTATCTGCGAATCGCCCCGGAGCTTTATTTGAAGCGTTTGCTCGTGGGCGGGTTCAACAAAGTGTTCGAACTCAACCGGAATTTCCGGAATGAGGGAATCTCACGAAAGCACAATCCGGAATTCACCATGCTCGAAGTGTACTGGGCCTACGCCGATTTCGAGAAAATCGCCGACCTGGTCGAGGAATTGATTTGTCATCTGGCCGAAAAATTGGCCGGCGGTGAAAAACCGGCGCTGCAGATCGAACACAAGGACGCGGAAGGAAAGGTTGTGCGAACGATCAATCTCAAGCGCCCGTGGCGGCGCGCGCGATATCGCGATCTGGTGCGGGAGGCGGCGGGGAAAGATTGGTTTGAGATCTCACCCGAACAACGGCATGAACGCGCAAGGCGCGAGCTAAAGCTCGAAATTTTGCCGCAATTGGTCGACTTCGAAGTGACCCAGCACGTGTTCGAAAAGTTAGTCGAAGAGAAAACATTCGATCCGTTGTTCGTCACCCATTGTCCGAAGGAGCTGGTGCCGCTGGCGAAACAGAACGCAGCGGATCCATCGCTGGTCGACGTTTACGAGCTAATCATCAACGGGGTCGAAATGTCTCCCGGCTACACGGAACTGAACGATCCGGACGTGCAGCGACAACGCTTGATGGAACAAGCGGGCGAGGAAACGCAGAAACTCGATGAAGATTTTTTGCTCGCGCTCGAACATGGCATGCCGCCGGCAGGCGGATTCGGGCTCGGAATAGATCGCCTCGCGATGATGTTCACCGGAGCGGAGTCGATTCGCGATGTGATTCTGTTTCCGCTTCTAAAGCCGAAGCGCGAGTGACGCGACGCGAATTCGCCGCGAAAAACTATTTCTTTGCCTCGTCTTTTTTCGCGGCCGGCGAACTGGTCGGACTCGCGGTGGGGGAGGGGCTGGAATCGGCCTCGCCGTTTTTCGGAGAATCCTCCGGCGCCGGGAACTTCATGTGTCTTATCACTCCGCTCTCTTCTCTGGAAGGTGGCGTTTGCCCAATCGACTTAACCGGTTCTTGCGAGCGGTTGACGAATGATTTCGACGCGACTTTATCAATCGAGCTCACCCCCGAGGTGGCGAAGTCTCCCTGAAACTTTGCGTCTGTTCCGCTGCTCTGGAGACTCTTCAAAGAGTCGACCTGCAGCGCTTTCTCTTTGCCATGGCTCTTGAAGTGCAGCATGCCGTCATCGCGCAGGAGTTGGCTTTCCATCTCATCCGTCCGGCCGCGATAAAGGGCGTCGTCGTGCTCCGCGGTTCTACTTTGGTCCGGCGTCGCCTCGGGGTTCGCGCCCGCTCCGCTCGCACTTTTGCTTGTCGTGCCAATGCCGGTCGATTGGGTGGCATATGCGGGTTGGCCAAAGATGTCTTGCGCGCTTTGCGCGTACACGGCGGAGACGATTGCAAAGGAGAAAAAGACCGCGCAAGCGACCATGATCTTCATGGTAAAACCGATTGCACGCGATCTCCGCGAAATCAACGCTTTTGCTCCGAGGCGCGTCGTTACGGTGTTCCGCTCGCGGTGGCAGTCGCGGTGGCGGAAGCGCTCGCGGAGGCTGAGGCCGATGGCGACGCTGAAGCGGTGGCACTGGGCGAGGGCGATCGATGCGGATTATGTTTCCCTTTTTCCCAGCCAAGATGTTTTCCCGGCGGGGTTCCGGAGGGTGGTTGTCCCGGTGTCCCATGGGTGCCGGCTTTCAACCCGGTATCCATCAAGCTCGCTTGAAAAGTCTGATCCTTTGCGTTGTCGGCGCTGTGTTCCGAAGCTGTCTCCTGCCCAAAAGTGCGATCGCCCGTGTCGATCATTTTCTCGCCATGGTCGGCGGCGTGGGGAGTTCCGTTCGAGGAAGCTCCATCCGCGGTATCGCGACCGAACGCGCTTCCGCTTTTACCTGGATTATCTTGCGAGTTGAATCTCGTTCCGTCGCTGGCGGATTGTCCTTGTTGTCCGGGATTGTTGTCCTGGCTAAATCCAGGACCGTTCCCCGAGTTGCTGCTCGAACTACTGCCCGGGCCGGTCGCAGGCCGTCCCGGTGCTCCACCCGGAGCGGCAAAGACGTATGAGATCAGTGCAACACCTGAGATGAGGGCGAGAAATAGACGCAGGCTTAGGGTCTTCATGGCTTGTAGTTATGGAGCGTCGATTAGAAGCAGAACGCTCCAAAAAATTCAAGCTCAAGGACGGCCAACGGCCATCCTGTCGGTTTCCGTCCTACCGCACCTCGCGTTTTCAAGGTTGAGTCATGGAGCGAGGGAACAAGCCGCCGCGTTCTGCTCGATTTGAATCGTTGCGTGCTCAATGCCGAAACTTGTCTGGAGATGTTCACAAACGGAATGAAGAAATTGGTCGCTACCGGATCCATTCGGCATCTCAAGATGCACCGTCAGGGCGATCCGCGTCGTGCTTAGCGGCCAGATGTGCAGATCGTGGACCGCGGACACGCCGCTTAGACCTTCAAAATAACTGCGCACGGCGACGGGATCGACATGCGGTGGCACCAAATCGAGTGCCATTGCCAAAGAATGGCGCAGCAATCCCCATGTCCCCCAGACAATTACCGCATTGATCAAGAGACTGGTCAGGGGATCGATCCAGTGCACTCCGGTAAAAACAATGAGTAGTCCGGCAACCACGACGCCCACTGAAACGGCGGCATCCGCGGTCATGTGTAGAAACGCGCCTCGTATGTTCAGATCGTGCTTGTGACCGCGCAAAAAAAGCAGGGCAGTGACGCCATTGATCAGAATGCCGATCGCCGCTACCGCAATCACGGTTTTCCCTGCGACTTCACCGGGATCGGTAAAACGGTGAATTGCCTCCCAGGTGATACCACCGACCGCAATCAATAACAGGATCGCGTTGGCGAGCGCGGCAAGAATTGAAGATCGGCCGAGGCCGTAGGTCCGCCTCGGAGTGGGCCGGGTCTTTCCGAGATACATCGCAGCCCAGGCCAGGAGCAGGCCGAGTACGTCCCCGAAATTGTGTCCGGCGTCCGCGAGCAGTGCGAGCGAATGAGCCGTCAGCCCGTAAATGATCTGAGCGATAAAATAGGCCGCGTTCAGCGCAATGCCGATTGCGAAAGCACCGCCAAACTCCCTGGCTTGGTGCGCTTCGCCGGAATGGACGTGCTCGTGTGCCATTCGATCAACGCTCGAACACAATCACCAGAACTCCAAGCAGGCAGAACACGCCGCCAACGATTGACGGTTCATACTTTTCCAGGGCCTTGAACTGCAATCGCTGCAATCCGAGAAGACTGAGCCACGTAAAAGTCACCATCCCCGTAACGGTGGCGATTGCGAGAACGCTGCTAAGCAAGACAAACCCAATCCAGCCATATTTCGCGCCGGTGAGAAACACGGGCAGGAACGCTTCGCATGGAGATAAAGTGAGTAAGATGATCAACCCCGTAATTGCGGCGAAGTCAGACCGCCTCCGCGACCAATCCCGCTCAATCTCGCGCTGCTCCTCGTCAATCGTGTCGTCATGATCATGATGATCCTCATGCTCATGGTTGTGCTCGTGGTGGTCGTGATCGTGATGATGATGAGTGTGGCTCCCAAACAAATGAACGTGCCCATGGCCGCCACGCATCTGGCGAATAAAATAAAAAACTCCGAGGGCGATCAGTGCGCCACCCGCCAGATAGGGAAACGCCTGTCCGAGCCGTGTGTTGATCGCCATGCCGCCCCAAACCACGAGCACTCCGAGCGCCGTGGTAAATAAGGTGTGACCTGCCCCGGCGAACCCCGTGACAGCGAGCGTCTTCGGTGTGCTCCAAGCCTGGGCGCGAGCGGCGACTGCGAACGGTAGCCAGTGCGTTGGAATCACCGCATGCAGAAATCCGACGGCAAAGCCGGTGGCAAGCAGGGTTATGAAAACAATGTCATTCATTCACATCGTCGGGCCGTCCGTTGAAACGAACACTTTACCCCGACGTTTCCACAGGCCAATGCACGAAATCACGATCAGAAGTGCGCCGAACGTGCAAACAATCGCGGCCCCCGAGGGCAAGTCCCCCCAGTAGGAGAGAAAGAGTCCGGCGACTCCCCCAACCAGTGCAATGATCCAGCCAATCAACAAACGATTGCCGAGCTGTTGCGCGAGATTAATTCCGCAAACCGCCGGCACGATCAGGTAGCTGAAGACCAGAAGCACGCCCGCAATCCGGACGAAGCTCGTGACGATGAGTCCGAACAAGGCGTAAAACAGGAAATCCCACCAGCGAACGCGCAGTCCTTTCTCGTAAGCACCTTCGCGGTCGAATGAAACGAACAGGAAATTCTTGCGGAACGCGAAATGGAAAACGCCGACCGCCGCGAAAAGGCCAAACCTTTCCCAAACTTCACGTGGCGTGACGAGCAGGATATTTCCGACGAGCATGTTTTTGATTTCTTCATCGCCCTCCGCCGCGCGACTCAAGAGCAACACCGCGGCGGCGGCCGCGACGACGTAGGCAATTCCAATCACTGCCTCCTGCGGAATCTGGCTGGCGCGTTTTCCGGTCGCGGAAAAGATCGCTGCGCCAATCAGGGTAAAGGCGAGGGCAATTCCAAACGTTGTCCAGCTCTCGAGGTCGAGACGCAGGAGAACGGCCAGACAGATTCCGAAAGAGGCCATCTGCGCCATCGCGATGTCGATGAAGATAATGCCGCGCTGGACGACGTGCAGGCCGAGATAGACGAGGAGCCACGGCAAAAGAATGCACGCCACAATCGGCCAGAACATTACCTCCCACATATTATTTCAGAGCGCTCGCGAGACGCGAAACAAGCGCGTCGATCAACTTCACGTAGGTGTCCGTCCCATTGATGCCCCCGGGAAATTGAGAGAACTCGACTACTTTCGCCCCGGTCGCGCTCGCAACTTTTTCCGCCACGCGCCGATCGTGATACGGTTCCACGATCACCGCCTTCACGTGTTGCGCTTTCATTTGTGTGATTACTTCCGTCAAATGCGAAGGCGAGGGTGGGATTCCCGGTTTCGGTTCGAGAAAGGTGTCGATGTTGATCCCGAACCGGTGGGCGAAGTAGGGCCAGGAATCGTGATAGGCGGCCACGTGTTGCCCGTTGAAAGGCTGCATCGCCGCGCCCCACTCCTGAAGCTTCGCGTTAACGGCTGATTCAAAGCGTTTGTAGTTTTCGTTGTAGACCCCGGCATTCGGCGGATCGACCGCGCCAAAGGATTGCGCGATGTGCTGCGCGACCGCTTTGGCGATGATCGGATCGATGCAAAAATGCGGATTACCCAAAGCATGAACGTCCCCGGCGGCGCGGCTGATGTTCGCAGGCGCGTTCATTAACCTGATTCCCTGCGAGGCCTGCACGCGCCCGGGCTTGCCGACTTCGAGCTTTGGGTTGCGCGCGTTCTGGAGAAGAGGCGGCAACCAGCCCAGCTCGAGTTCCGCCCCTCCGTCGATCAGCACATCGGCGTTGCGTAACGAAACGACGAAGCTCGGACGGGCATCGACAAAGTGCGGATCTTCCGTCGGCTTCGCGAGCACGAGAACGTCCACCTTGTCACCGCCAATTTCGCGCGCGAGCGATCCGAAGTCGGGAAGGGTGGCAACGACATTCAGCTTTGCCTCCGTCGAGAAGGCGCAAAGCAAAGTGGAAAACAGGATTAACAGGATTCGTTTCATAATTTGGATTTTGTGCAGGTCGTATCCGCTGCTCTGTTATTCCGAGCGGAGCGAGGAATCTCCCGGTCGAAGCTTGGATCACACAAGCTAATTAGCGTGATCAGTGAGTCTGTGAGAGATGCTTCACTTCGTTCAGGATGACAGAATGTTAGTGCAGACATCGTGGTTAAAACTTGTGCGCGCCGTGCGCGCCAAGGATGAATTCAAATTGCAGGAAGATTGAGTCGACGTCGCGGCCGGCGAGGAAAAACGTCTCGTCCAGGAAATCGTGATTGTACTGAAGGCGGATTTTTGAGAACTCCGTTGGATACCAGGTCAGGTTAGCGCTGATTCGCGACCGCGATTGTCGATCCAGGTCGTCGGTGAATCTCGAATCCTCCGCGTCGTAGTAATCGCCGCGAATTCCCGCGATCCAGCCTTTTTTGAATCCCCACAGGACCTGCGAATAAAGGCCCCAATCGTGAAATGTTTCCGCTACCGGAAATGTTTCATTCTCGCCGCGCCCGGCTTCGAAACGCCGGTACATCCATTCGGTCTGCCATTTCACGAATGGAAATCCGCCTTCGGCGTTTGCGCTTTTCCACTTGTAGAGAAAATCGGCGCCGTAAATTTGCGTCCGCGACGTTCCGCCGGTTTCGTTTGAGCCGAACGCGCCGGACACGCCCGCGAGCACAACCTGCGTCGGTGAAAGATCGACCGAATTTTCCCAGCGCGGGATCCAGACGAAATCTTCGAGACCGCGCAATTCGCGATCCGTGGTCATTCGGTCGAAAAACATTCCGTTTTCGCCCGGATTACGAAAGGAGTAGCCGGTGCCACCGCGTCCATTTTGCACGCCAAGAATCAATTGTGAGTACCACGGCACCGGCGCGATCCACGAAATTTGCGCGCCCACGCCGCGCAATCCGTCCGGCCCGAGAAAACGTCCGGCGACAATCGGATAATCGGCGAAATCCCAGGTGTGCGGATGCGTTGGATTGATCCGTCCAAAGGCGCCGAAGAACTGGCCGCCCTTGAGCTGGAGATTGAACGGTAAAGTCGTGGTTTGCATGAACGCTTCCTCGACCTCGACTTCGGTTTCGTTGTCGTTATCGAGCTTGAACACGATGTTTGCGAAACCTTCGAAGTAAGGATCCACCGCGCCGTCGAGCGCGAGCTCGATGTTGCGCGCGTTGAATCCGCGCTGCATCGGGTCGTGGTCGCCCACCTCGATGCGATCGAGATGTTTGTCGCTTGAATAGGCGAGCGCGAACAATCCATCGAACGAGATGTTCATATAGTTCTTCCCGCTGCCGATTCCCATCGGCTGGGTCAACGACGCACCTGCGCCCGAGGTCGAAATTGTTTCCGCCGGCGCGGACGAGACGACCGACGAATCGTTCGTCGGGAAACTGCCCGCGACCGCGGTTCCGTTCGCGTTGACTTCAGGTTTGGTTGCCGTTGGAAAGGCGTTCGTGGTCGATGAAACAACCGAAGCATCTTCCGTCGGAAAACTCTTGGTCGTCGGCGCAGCGGTCCCCGCTGGCGAAGGTGGCGATGCCCCTGCGATGGGCGACGGTTCCGGCGCTTCGCCGGTGGCGGTTTCTTCCTTGAGTTGGTTAATCGTCGTTTGCTGATCCTTCACGGTTTGTTGCAAACCTTTCACCGTTTCGGTGAGTGCCTGAACCTGCTGGCGCAAAGCTTCGACGTCCGGCGAGGCAGCCGGCGTGGAGGCCGCATCCTGCGCTCGCGCGCCGGTCAACGCGGCCATTGTCACTACAATTAAAATAATCCTCTTCATCAAACCCTGATTACAAAACTTGGGGCAAACGCCCGTTCGGTTTGCGTTCGCGCGCGTTAATTTGGCGGCGCCATGAACGCGGCAGTGCCGCCACCCGCTGGAGCGGGATAGATTAACGGTCAGGAATTTGCCGGCGGTCCGTGTTCGAAAGCGCTCGCGAGAAGAAAGAGCGGCTGAACCCAGAGTGGCGTGAGTTCCGGAACTCGAGTCTGATCAAAATAAAACGGCGCGTTAATCAGGATTGCGACCGGCGCGTGATGCAGGTTGCCGGAGGCAACGAAGGTCACGGCGCACGAGTGATTACCCTGGTTCGCGTCTGAATGGATCTGCTTATGCAGCTGCGGACAAACGCTGAGGGTGAGCGCCCAAAGAAAAGCAGTCGAAGCGATGACCGCGACAAATGCACGCCTGCTCGTGCTGCTTCTCATTTGAGGTCCGATTGTCTGATTCCCCAACGATCTTCGCAACAATTTTTTGCGCGCATTAGAAACAAAACGAAAAGGCACTCCGGAAACGGTAAAAGGCACCGACGTCAGCAAGAATCGTCCAGTAGAAGTTCAAAGTTGAAGGTGAACATTGGGTTCTTGTAACTCCTTCAACCTTCAACTTCTTGGTCTCCGCTGCTACTTGGCCATCGGGTCGGTCGCGCCGGCTTTTCCCTTATCGCCCCAGAGATGAAATGTGTAGGTGAATACGATGTAACCCATAATGCGTTTTGGATCGTCGTTGCTGAAATAAATCGCGGGATTGAATTGGAAGTCGCGCGTCAAGTTGCAGGTAAAACCGATGGTGGATGAGTTTTCCGAGCCGCTTTGCCAGTCGACCTGCACCCGCCAGGTCTTATTGAAATCGTAGGCGTACCCGAGGATCGCTTCATTTTTGTAACCGGCGTGGATCGCGCCGGCGATGAACTTGTTGTGCTCTAAATAATAACCGGCCTCGATGTAGGGTTGAGGATCAACGTGCAGGTGGGGTGACCAGTTCACAAATCCGACTGAGAGCAGATAGGGCTCCCTTTGAATCAAGCCGAACTCCGTGCCGAAAATCCAATCGTCGGGATCGAGCCCGCGAAAGACCGCGACCTCGGCCCATTTGGTGAGCCCCATCTCAGCCTGAAGCTGGTACGGATTTGCGATTCGCTCGTCTTGAATTTGGAGGCTCAGTGACAGATCGCCTTCGTCCTGCAAATCCGGCGTCACGATCTGGCTAAGACCTTTTGTAGTCGCGAATATCGGCCCACTCGAAATAAGAACGGGCGCGATAATAATGACTACGCCGATGTTCCGAAGTATTCGCATCTTAAGACGAATATCGCCGGAGCGGCGGGAGTCGAGCGCAGATGTTTTGCCGCCGCGCAAAAATAAAACAGCCCCGACTGAGCCGGGGCTGTCGTGAATGACAGAATCTGCCTGCGGGGTGGCGGCTTACACGGCCTGCTGGCTCAGCCATTGCACCGCCAGACGCGCGACCTGCCGCGCGTTTTTTAACTTCAGCTTCTCTTTGATGTTGGTGCGATGCGTTTCCACAGTTTTGGGGCTGACTCCCAGCGCTTCCGAGATTTCGCGCACCTCATGGCCCTTTCCGATCAGCTCGAAGATTTCGAATTCCCGATCGGTCAGGAGCGAAATGGGATCCGCCGAAGTCGCGGATGCCGAGCCGTTCTGTTGCATCTGTTCCGCGATAACCGGGCTCAAATAACGCCGGCCGATCAACGCCTCGCGCACGGCGACGGCGATATTGTCGATCGCGTCCTGTTTCACGATGTAACCGGAGGCCCCTGCTCGGAGCGCACGAGTCGCATAAAGTACTTCCTCATGCATCGAAAGGATCAACACGGGCAGCTTCGGGAACTCGGCGCGAATCGTTTTTGTCAGCTCGATGCCGCTGGTCCCGGGCAGGCCGATATCGACAATCACCAGATCGGGCGAAAGTTCGCGAATCAGCGCCATTGCTTCGGTTGCATTACTCGATTCGCCGCAAATCTCGAAGTCATTGTTCGCGTCGATGAGCCGGACCATTCCTTTTCGGAGGACCGGATGATCGTCTACGAGGAGAATCTTCTTTGGGTCGTGCTTGGCCATTCTATTGAGTGATTAACGAATGGATGATTTAGCGAATTAACGCATTTCAATTATCAAATCACGAAAGGTTGTCACGTTGCCTGGCCTTCCAGCCATTGCACGGCAAATCGTGTGACCTGGCGTGCGTTTTTCAAGTTCAGCTTTTCCTTGATGTGCGCGCGGTGCGTTTCCACGGTCTTGGCGCTGATGTGCAGCGCTTTGGCAATCTCGCGAACGTCCCGTCCTTTGCCGATCAGCTCGAGAATTTCCAGCTCACGATCGCTCAATTTGTCGGTGGGGTTCGCCTGGGCGCCGCCGCTCGCGAAATTGGTGATCAATTTCGCGGACATATCGTGGCTGAGATAAGGCCGGCCGGCGAGAACTTCGCGGATGGCGACGATTACGTTCTCGAGTGCTTCCTGTTTCATGACATAACCCTGGGCCCCGGCGCGTAATGCGCGCAAGGCATAGAGCGATTCATCGTGCATCGACAAAATCAGCACGGGAAGTTTTGGAAACTCGGCGCGCACGTTCTTGATCAACTCGATGCCGTTCGCCCCCGGCAGGCTAAGATCGACAATTGCCAGGTCGGGCTTGAGCTGCCGAATGACGCTCATCCCTTCGGCAGCATCGCTGGCCTCGCCACAGATATGGAAGGCGTCGTCGGAACTATTGATGAGCTGCTCCAGTCCTTTTCGAAAGAGGGGATGATCGTCCACAATGACGATGCGTTGGACTTTTTCGCCCTTGAGGGCGGGCTTTTCTTTTACCGCGGCTGCGCTTTTCATTTGGTCTTGGATAGTGGCAGGTAGCAGGCGACGCGAGTGCCGCCTTTCTTCAAGCTCTCTAATTCTAAACGCGCGCCGATGGATTCCGCGCGGTATTTCATGATGTGAAATCCGAGCCCGTGGCCTTTTGTGGCACGGTTTAAACCGACGCCATCGTCCGTCACGCTCATCACCAGGTCTCTTTTTTCACGTTTCACTTCTAGGACGATCTGTTTCGCGCGCGCGTGCTTGTTCGCGTTGATGATGGCTTCCCGAAAAATCCGATAAAGCTGGGAAGCGATCCGATCATCCTCTATTTGCACTTCGGTCTTTAACTCCAGGCGGCATGAGGTTTGCCAGATTTTTCGCTCGACCAGATCGCGCAGGGCCTGGACAAACTCGGCGGCCTCGATTTCCTCCTTGTGCAGGTCTCGCGCGATGTTGCGCGCGTCCATCACCGAGTTATTGATCAATTGCGCAATCTTCTCGAGGTCCTCCTGTTGGACAACCCGGTGGTCCCGCAACCGCAGCGCCGTCGCCCGCGCCAGAAAGCCGATCGCGGTTAATTGCTGACAAAGCCCGTCATGTAACTCCTGCCCGAGCCGCTCCTGTTCGCGGTCACTGATTTCCAGGATTTGTCCTTCGAGGCCTTTTCTTCGTCGAATTTCGTTTTCCAGCTCGCGGTTGGCGGATCGCAGCGCGCGAGTGCGCTGATGGACGAGTTGCTCGAGCATGTTCCTGGACTTTTGGAGAGCTCCCTCAGCCTTTTTTCGCGCGGTCACATCGACCACCACTGCAACCGCCGAATGCGCTTTGCCGTCTTCGCCTCGCACGGCGCTTGCGCTCACATCCGCCCACAGGATGGAGCCGTTCTTCCGAACAAATCGCTTTTCGATCTCATAGGGAACTCCCTCCCGGACCATCTTTCGAAAAAGCGCCATTCCCCGCTCGACGTCGCCTGGATACGTCACCTCCCGGATTGTCTTTCCGAGAAGCTCGGATTCCGAGTAACCGAGCATTTTGCAGTAGCGCTGATTCGCAAAAATGATTCGGCCGGATGTGTCGCAGCGCGCCATACCAGCAGTCGCTTGTTCCACGAGTGCTCGCAACCGCGCTTCGGACTCGCGGAGGGCCTGATCGGACGACAAATGCTCGATTCCAAGGACCGTTTGGCGGGCAATTGTCAGGGCCAGTTCGATATCGCCCTTCGTGAAACGATGGCGCTCTTTATAGTAAGCCATGACCTTTCCGATCAAACGGCGATGTCCAACCAGAGGGATGAACGCCGCCGCGCGAATTCCTTCCCGTTTGATTGTCGCTTTAAGTTCTCGCGGCAGCTCGGCGCGATCGATGTCTTCAAGGCATACTGGCTGCGCGTTTCTCGTGTCCGGACGCCACGGGGAATGACCTTCCACCGCGCGCCGATATCGGTCCGACAATCCTCGCCACGCGACAAAGCGCATCCCTTTGCGGCCGTGAAAAAGGAGGATGGCTGCACGTTCGCAGCTCAGGGCGGTGGCAATCGCATCCAGGGCTGACTCATAAATATCACGGACTGATTTTGCCGCCTGCCAGTCTTGCACCAGCTTGTAGAGAGCGGC
>Ga0070741_10014370_pt1 | contig 13692 bp, 10 predicted proteins | sample Coa_R1_4_FD_66440 | JGI IMG/M metagenome (GOLD analysis project Ga0070741, IMG submission 66440) | Surface soil microbial communities from Centralia Pennsylvania, which are recovering from an underground coalmine fire - Coalmine... | ecosystem: Environmental > Terrestrial > Soil > Unclassified ... | reverse complement strand
GGATGGTCTCGCAGATCGTGCCGAGGTGTCGCAGCTAAAAAGAACGTGGTTGGAAATGCGACCGCTTCGATGTCACCATGTTGATAGCGATCGCGCGCCTAGGGGCGAACGGAAGAATTACGTCGGATGTGCGCGGTAGGATGTCCTGGCGCGCGGGGCCATCATGAACGCAGGCATGGGCACCGGCACTGCCGTACTAAAGCAGCGCCGCTGCCAACTGCGCCATCTTATCCGCGGCCTTGCGCAAGGCGGGCAGGTGTTCATTGAGCAGCGTGGCCACGGTGACGTTACTGACTCGCGATCCGGCCAGAAGGGAGGCGACCGTGTGACCATCGACCTGTAGAGGGATGGCCACTGATCGATGCCCAAGGAAGGTCTGCTGATCGTTGATCGCGTACCCTTGCGCACGGACCTCGGCCAGCTCGCTTTGCAGCGCCTTCACCGAGCCGACGGTGTTGGGTGTGAATTGCTCGATGGGCTTGTTCTTGTATCGTTTGCGGAGCTCGTCTTCGGGCAGAGTGGCGAGCAACACCTTTCCGGGGGAGGTGGCGTGCGCCGGAAAGCGCGACCCGAGCGCGACGAAATCCCGTTTCATGTGCCGGTAGGTCGCCCGGGCGACGTAGACCACGTCGGTGTCGTCGAGAACGGCGACCGAGCAGTTCGCGTGCAGCGTTACGGCAAGCTCCATCAGGAGCGGGCGGGCCACTTTCGCCAGCGGTTGCGACGACAGGTAGGCGAATCCGAGTTGCAATGCTCGCGTGGTGAGGCTGAAGCGGTTTTCCTCACAGGTGAGATAACCGAGGGTCTCCAGGGTATGCAGCACCCGACGCGCCGAGCCCGGCGTCAGGTTCAGGGCGCGGGCGACCTGGGTGAGGGTGAGATCCGGCTGTTCCGCGCTGAAGAGCTCGATGACGGCGAGGCCCTTCTCCAGCGAAGGGATGTATTCCTGGTCCGTGATGCCGCGTGCGTTCATGCAAGGAAAAATGTAAGGATTTTTCCCTTTATACCATCCGCGCGCGCAGTTTGGCCCCCCGAACGATTGGCCATGCGCACAGCAGCAACCCCCCGAGCGCCGCCTGCAGACCGAGCGCCACCAGCGCCAGACGGTAACTGTCAGTGGCTCCGATGATGACACCGACCATCGCCGGGGCGACAAAGCCACTGAGATTCCCGAGTGTGCTCACCAGGGCGATGCCAGCCGCGGCGGTGCTTTCAGTGAACGCTTCGCTCACGATCGACAGGAAGGGCCCCTTCATGCCATAGATCCCGGCGGCGGCGAGGCAGACGGCGCCAAGCTGTAAAGGAGCGGGGGTGACGACTGCGCCGGCCAGGAGACTCATACCGGAGAGCATCGCTGCGCCCACTGCGTGCCACACGCGCTCGTGCCGCTGGTCCGACCGGCGGCCCCAATAGACCATGGCGATGGAACCCACCAAGAACGGCACCGCAGTCAGCAGGCCCGTCGAAAGATGTGTCACGCCGAAACCGTGCACGATCTGGGGTAACCACAGACTCAGCCCATAGCTGGGCATGCCCGTCAGAAAGAACACTCCCGCCAGCGCCAGAACCCGTCCGTCGGCGAGCAGGGACAGAGTCACTCTCTGCTCCTTAGGCCCGGCGGGCTCGCGCGCGAGCTCCGTACGCAGCCAGGTCCGCTCGGCATCCGTAAGCCAGGGAGCCTCCTCGGGGCGATCGGCGAGAAACAGGAGGATCGCCAACCCGAGCAGGAGGGCCGGGGCGGCCTCCAGCAGGTAGAGCCATTGCCAACCCTTGATGCCGAGCGCGCCATTGAAGTTCTGCAGAATCAGTCCCGAGAGCGGTGCACCGATGACGCTGGACAGCGGAATACCCAGGGCGAAGAGGCCGAGCGATCGGGCGCGATAACCTGCCGGCAACCAATACGTGAGATAAAGAATCACGCCGGGAAACAAGCCTGCTTCCGCGGCGCCGAGGAGAAATCGCAACAGGTAGAAACCGGCGGGACCGGTGACCCACGCCATGCCGCAGCCGATCGCGCCCCAGGTCATCATGATCCGCGCGATCCAGCGGCGCGCGCCGAACCGCTCGAGAGCGAGGTTGCTCGGCAGCTCAAACAGACAGTAGCCCAGGAACAGCAGTCCCGCCCCCCAACCGTATTCGGTGGCCGTGAGCCCCAGGTCCCGGTTGGCTGTCAGGGCGGCGAACCCCACGTTCACCCGGTCGAGGTAGGAAATGACAAACGCCAGCAGCAGCGGCAACACGCAACGGTTGCGGATCTTGCGCAGCGTCGTGTGTTGCAACTGTGTCGCCGGGTCAGCGAGCATCGCCGAACCCGTAGAGCGCGATGGCGTTATCGGACATCACCCTCTGTTGGGTTGCGAGATCCGGTAGCGCTTGCTGGAGCCACTCGAGCGTGCGCGCGTAGGACATGCGCGATTCTTCGCCGACGAACGGACAATCACTGGCCCAGACCAGCCGCTCATCCCCCACCTCTTGGACCAACAGTCTGAGCACATCGGCGGCGCCCTCCCCGATGCGATGCGGTCCCGAGGCTTTGATCCAGGTGCGGCCAGCGGTCACGGCCGCAACCATGGCGCGAAAGGCCGTGCTGTCGGGGCAATCGTCACGCGTGAGGCGTCCGAGGTGATCGATCACGACTTTCACGCCGGAGGCTTGCAACAGCGGCAATACGACCGGCAGTCGCTCCGCCTCGATGTGCAGATGGACGTGCCAGTCGAGGTTGGCGATACGCTTGAGCAGCCGCCGGTATTCAAACGTCGTGAGATCGGGTAACTGCGGCAGCCCGATGAAGGGCAGGCGCACCCCGACAATGCCGTCCCGTTGCATCATCTCGAGAATATATTTCTCGACATCCGGCCGCACGATCACCGTGCCGCGCAATCGCGGATTGCGGCGAACCGATTCGATCGTATAGTCATTGTAGTCGGACCAGGGACTGGCTGCGGCGATTACTCCGTAACGAACCCCGTGCGCATCCAGGGTGGCGATGTAGTCCTCCACCGTAAAGTCATAAGTCGGTCGGTGCCGCGGTTGATCATTCAACGGCATATCACGCGTGAAAATGTGCGCGTGAGCGTCCACGATAGGGAAGTCCATTGTCTACAGCGGCAGATCCGGCGTGGCCGCCGTGCGCCACATATGGGCCACGGGGCTGCCGTCGAAGCCCAGGCCCTCCTTGGGCTGTTTGAAGTGGCGGCCGATCACATCGTGAAAATCATCGAGAGACACTTTGACGTTCCGATCGAACGAGTAGAGATCGTTCACTGTCACGAGGCGTGGCGCCATATACCACTTGTGTTTTCGCACCCATTCATACTCGGCCTGCTGGTGCGGTGGCACCACGTAATCCGAACCAAACAGGGTCCGGTAAAGCTCCGGGTATTCGTAGCCAGCCTCAGGGTCCGGGAAGAACCGTAAGGTCGCGTGGTGACGGATGGCGAAGGCCACCTTCTCCGAAACATAGGGCTCGAACATCTGCGCCGCCCAGAAGCCATGATCGACCCGCATCACCGAGAGCACCAGGTCGTGGATCAGGCAGGCGAAGGTCAGCTCCTCGTCGAGGTTCTTCTTGCGTGCGAGATTGGCGCTCTGCAGGCAATGTTCCGAGGTCGACTGGAAGCGCAGCCGAATGAAATCGACGAGCGTCGGTCTAGGTGGCATGGTCGGCAGAACGGTGACGTTACCCTCCTTCGCGGCGAAGAGATTGCCCACCCCACGTCGATAGGTTCGTGTTGGAATCTGCGCATTGACCTCGGCGCTCGTGGGAGCGGGTTTGGCGCTGGCGGCACCCCCGCCGCTATCGCTGAGATTGGCGATCAGATAGCTTTCGAGCGCATCGGCCTTGGCCTCCGCGCTCAGGCTCGCGACGGCGGCGGACCCGCCGAGCGCGGCCATAAAGTGTCTGCGGTCGATGTTCAACATGATTCTCTCCTTCAGCGCCCCGCGGCGAGCCGCAGCTCGTCCATACTAACACGACGACCGTCGGCGGCGTAGTGAATCGAAATCAAACGGTCGACATCCAGATGCAGCCGCTCGATGTTGTCCAGCAGTTGCACGGTGTACGGATTGATACTCGGGGGCGCCGCCGTTCGGGCGTGCGCCGGGGGTGTGAACGCATCCGCCTCGACGACCACTTTCGGTCCCGGCAAGTAGGCCAACAGCATGCCCTCGGAGTGATCCACGCCGTGCAGGTGATAGAGCCGGATCTCGCGACCGGCGCCCTCGAGCGAGAGGGTTTCCTTGACGGGCAGAAACTCGATCGGTCGCGGCGACCGCGACAGCTCATCCGGATGCAACGTGCGCGGCCGGTTCAGCGCCTCTTTCAGGAAGGCGATATTGCCTTCCTGGGTAATGATGGTCGCCCCCTCCGCCACGAAGGTGCGCAGCCCGGAGGCGTGATCGAAATGCGTGTGCGTGTTGATGACATAGCGGATCGGCTTGCCGGGAATCAACCTGTGGGCTTCGGCAATGATCTGCAGCGCACGGGCCTCGCTCTGGGGCCCCTCGATCACGGCCAGGTGGTCTCCGAGGTCGACCGCTACGGCCGAGTAGCGGCCTGGGATGACGAAGATGCCCTCGCCCAACCGTTCCGACGGCATGCTGGCGGGAGCGACCCAATCCCACAGAGGCGGATCGACGTCGGTCGCCACGGTGATGGGCTCGTTGACACTGACCTGCTGGATCTCGAGATCGAGTACTGGAAACCCACCGTAGCGTTGTGTGATATGCGCCGGGAGACTCCAGGTTCGCGCCCGGATATGGCCCGTAAACCGGGTTGCCACCGTGGTATCGCCCAACACGTTATCCGCTGCCTGCGACTCGATCTGCCGCACAGTCCCATCGGAGGCGATCTCCCCGGTGATGGGTGCGCCGTCGTCCAGCGTCACGGTAAGAGCGCAAGCGCCGCCCGGTAGCTCCCGCCCTGATGTCTGCTTGGAGTGGGATGCCGCCGCAATGAATCCAGCCGGCAGCAGCAGCGCGAGCTCACGCCTCAGGGCCGCCGCGCGTGATGAACCGGAGGCGGTCGCCGTGACACTTTCCTCCCGCTGCAAAGGCTGACGAGCGCCCCCCTTGGGAGGGTGCTGTGCCTGTGAGCGTACCTCGCGCAAGGTGGACGCGGGAGCCTCCAGGTCGACCCCCCGGTCATAGCTTTCGACGTTGAATTCAGGCCACGGACCGGCTGGGCGGTAGCCCTGGCCCACCACGAAATCGTGACCCGTCGCGCTCATTCGCAGGCTATGAATGACTCCACCTTGCGCATGCTCCGCGGCGGCCAATACGGACTGTGGCTCGCACCGGCCCGCCGCCTGGAGCGGGCAGACACAGGTCAGTGCGAGCACAGCCGACACGACACGGTAGCCGACGAGCATCTGAACATCCCTCACATGCGGATTCTCACGCCGAGAATGTAGTAGCGGCCGATACGGTCGTAGTACGGCGATCCGGCATAAAGCGCCTGCGACACGGTCTGCGGGGTGGCCGGTGGTGCGATATTGCAGAGGTTGTTGATCTTGCCGAAGATCTCGACAGCGTCGGAGATCTTGTACGACCCGTTCAGGTCGAAGTAGCTGCGTCCACCCACATGGTTGTTGTTGATGTCGACGCCCTGCACATACGTGTTGTCATAAGTTCCGCCCTCGACGTAGCGGTACAGAACGCCTGCGTTCCATTTGTGGGTTGCGTAATTGAGGAACACATTGCCCATCCAGTGGGGCGCGCCGCCCGTGGCGCCCACCTGCCCTGCCCGATCGGCGACCACGCCGTTGAGTGTAGTGGCCAGTTCCCCGATATCGGTCGCCAGTGCCCTGACCGAGAATTGACCGCCGAGCAACTCGTGGGTATACCCGGCCTCGTAATCGAGGCCATAGGTTCTCATGGACGAGGCGTTCAGCAGCGTCGCCTGTACGAGACTGATGTTGCCTGAGGCATCGCGGGTGATCTGGTTGCAAAGCGTCTGCTCGTTGAGCTTATAGCAGCCGTCGAGCACCTGTTGTGCCGTAAGTGTCGTGATCGCGTTGGTGAGATTGATGGAGTAGTAATCGACCGACAGGTGCAAGCCGGGCGCCAGGCCCGGCTGGTAGACCAGGCCCAGGGTTCGGGTGAGCGCCCGTTCGGGCACCAGGCGCGGATTGCCGCCGCTCAGCTGCAGGATCGAGCGCTGCGTGTTGGTGATCGGATCGATCAAGGGCGAGATGCTCTGGTTCTGTCCCGAGTAGAGCTCATTCAGGATGGGCGCGCGGATGTCGCGGGAGACCGTACCGCGCAGTCGCAGGTCGGCGATCGGCTCGTAGTTGAGGCCCGCTTTCCACGTGGTCACGTTGCCGCTGGTGCTGTAGTCGGTCTGGCGCACGGCGCCATCGACATCCAGCAGGTGTGCGAGCAGGTTGTCCTTTGCGAGCGGCACACCGATCTCCAGGAAGCCCTCTTTCACGGTGTAGGATCCCTGGATCGGCTGGGCGTTGATCTGCTTCCAGCCGCTCGCGGCGGAGATCGGGTCAACGACGACATCCAGAGATTCCTTGCGGAATTCGCCGCCGACGGCGGTCGCGGCCGGCCCCGCCCAGGTGTCGAAGAGCGTGCCGTTCGCCTTCACGGCATAAACGCTCTGCTCCTGGCGCTGGTCCACCCAGGAGGTGCCCGTGTAGTACGTCACGGCCCCGGCGCTGATGGAACCCTGGCCGAAGACGTCCGCTGGAATACAGCCGTTGTTGGGATGAGTCAGGCTCGAGCGGCAGACCGGTTGGTCGGTGGCGGGATTGATGACCGCATCGACGGCATTCAGGTAGTTCGCGGTGATGCGGTTGTGGTAGTCGTCCCGATCATAGTTGTTATGGCCGAATTGCGCATAGGCGTCCCAGGTCCAACCGCCGAACAGGCTCCCCTGGATGCCGGCGGAGTAGCGCTGCACCTGGGTGAGGACGTGGGTGGCGAATACGCCCGCTTCCGTATCGAGGCGCCCGATCTGGAAAGTCGAGAGTTTGTTCGCCGCGAGAATGTTCTTGATCTGCAACGGCAGGTAGGCGTTGTCGCTGTGGATCGTGAGATTGCCGGTGTCGAAGTTGTCCAACTGGTCGGCGTAGGCCGTCGCGTGCGACCACATCGCATCGAAAAACACCTTGGTGGTGTCGGTGAGATCGTACGTCACGTGGCTATAGGCGGAATCGCGATTCAACACGGGCAGGATGTTCGCATCGCCCATCACGCTGATGCCGCCGCCGCCCGTCATGAACGTGCTGCCTACATGGGTACCATAGACGAACGGCGCCACGACGCCTCCTGGCAGGAACTGTAAGCCGCGCAGCGCCGGGTTGCTGCTCACGGACGTGACGCCTCCGTAAGTCATCTGCGATAGCAGGGAGTTCGGCAGAATCAGTCGCTGCGGCTGGCCGTTGACCGGCTTGTAGGCCGGATTGATGAGGATGCCGACGTTGTTGCGCCCCCAAGGCCGACTGTCCTGGCTGAGCTCGCCCGAGTCGCGGGTGTAGTCGATGGCGCCCACGACGTGGAGCCGTCCATTGAGGAACGATTTTCCGAACGCCAGTGAGGCGGCGGGCTGCCGGGCGTCCTGGTACTGGCTGATCCCGTACTGCGCGTCCGCCTTCAGGCCCTCGAATTCATTGTCGAGGAACAGATTGACGACACCGGAGACCGCGTCCGAGCCATAGGCGGCCGAGGCGCCACCGGTAACGATCTCGATGCGCTTGATGAGGATGGCCGGAATGATGTTGATATCGACACCGCCGGTGTTATCCGTGGCCCCGAAGCGCCGGCCGTCGACCAGCAGCAATGTGCGGTTCGGGCCGAGTGCGCGCAGGTCGAGATAACTCGCTCCAATGGGTGCGCTGACCTGCCCGGTGTTGAAATTCGGCCGCAGCGCGGGGAGATCCTCCACCAGCCCCGCCACGTCGCGCGCGGCCTTGGCCTGCAGCTCCTCGGTACTGATGGCCGTCACGGGTGTCGGCGCGATGTAGTGCGCGAGTCGGGTGCCCGTGACGGTGATCTCCGTGATTTCCTCGTTCTCGGTGTTGCTCTCCGGGGCGTTGCTGCTGTCCTGCGCGCGCACCGCTGTGGTGGGTGAGGATGACAGTAGGCCTAACAGGACACTCGCGGTCGCGACTGACAGCGGTGACGATGCGGCTCGTGTGGATTGTTGTGATGGTTGACGCGCGCGGTCGATGCCGCGCACGCAAATGGCATGATTCAAGCGGGGCCCCCTGTACCGGAAACTTTTCCGATATTTCGCCACTCTACCGGAATAAATTCCGGTCTGCAAAATTACGCGTTTCTAGAGGCGGCGGGGGCGTGCGGGGCGATTCGCGGCGACGGCGGCGGCGGGAGAAATGCGCGGCGTGATTCGCGGCAACGGCGGCGGCCCTGCGGCGCCCGTGCGTCACAGGCCGAGTACCTTGCGCAGGTTGGCGCGGACCGCCGCCGGCGGCTTCAGGTCGGCGACCTTGCCGCCGTCCGGGGCGCCGATCTCGATCCACCAGCGCAGCGCGTCGAGCTCCTCGGGCGTGGGCGGGTTCTGGTGGTTCTCGGGCATGTAGTCCTTTTCTGTGGGCGCGAGTGTGACGCGTCGGTAGAGCTCGCTCCCCTTGGGGTCGCCGGGCTTGATCACTTCGCCCGCCTCTCCCCCTTTGCGCATCGAGGCGTAACTCAGCAAAGACAAGCCTCCGCGCCGCTTGTCCTCGTTATGGCAGGACGTGCACCTGCGGGCAAACAGGGGGCCGATGACATCCAGGTAAATATCCGCCATCGCAACATCCGTCACCTTCGGTCGTGCGTTGGGTCGGCGCGCTCCCGGAGCGAACTGCGTCAGGTAATCCGGTCCGTGCGTCAGCGCGCCGCCCAGGTGGCCTGTGACGAACAACAACACGAGAAGGATCAGCAAACTGACGGGCCAGAGCTTCGCGAAGCTGCGCGGAGCATCACCTCGCCAGGCCCACACCAGGGTGGCGGCGAAGGCGAGAGCCGTGCCCGCCCAACGATGAGAGTTCACAGCCGGACCCGTGAAGCCGGGCTCGCTCGCATGCATGTATCCCAACGCCACCGTCGCCAGCGCACTCAACGCGCCAACACCCCAGATCAGCGGCATCGCCGGCTCAAGGGGCGAGTGCGCGTTACCCGCGCGATGCGGGCGTCGCGCCAGGATCTCGAGGCCAATGGCCAGGATCAGAATCCCTAAGGGCAGATGCAGGACGAGGACGTGGAATCGTCCGAGAAAGTAGATGAACTGTTGCACTTGTCTCGCCGCGCGCTCAGTGAGCCTTCGCCACGGTGCGTGTGGACTGAGCCAGGCCTTGCGCGGGTGCCGCGCAGTGCTGACCTGTGGTGCGGCAGAGCTCATCGATCAGACGCATCGTCGTCGGTTTGGGAACCGCCGCGTGGGTGGCGAGGAAAACACCCTCGGCCCAGGTGCGTGCCGTTCGGCCCTGGTTGTCCTTGGCGTCGAGCCGTGCGCCCTGCTCCACCAGGTAACGCACGATCGCATCCGAGCCGCGATTGGCCGCGCCGTGGATCGCGCGGATCCCCATCGAGTTGGCGGCGTTCACGTCCTGGCCGAGTGACACACAGAGTTTCACGGCCTCGAGCAGTTTGTCCTGACCTTCATCGAAGGTCTGGAAATACACCCAATTTACTCCCGCGGCCGCCATCAGCGGCGTGGTTCCGCCGAAGGTCTGGATGTTGGGATCCGCCTTGTACTCCAACAGCAGTCGCATCGTTGTGACATCGCCTGACAGGGCAGCGCGTAGGAAGGGCGTCTGACCGGTGAAGTCCACCCATGAGAGCGATCCGCCCTGCATGAGCCACATCCGGGTCGGCGCGTACTCGCGCACGCGGGCATTCGGGTTGGCGCCCTTCGCGAGCAGCAGCTTGATGATCTCGAGCTCACCGGGACGGTCTGCCTTCTGCGCGTTGATCTCGCCGTCGAGCTCCACGTTGCGCGCATCGACGGCGGCCCAGAGCGGCGTGCGACCATACCAGTCGTCGGCGTTTACGTTCGCGCCGTGCTCGATCAGGTAGCGAGCGGTATCCGGATGGTCATTCATGATGGCCATCAGCAAGGGGTGCACGCCGTTGGATTCGCCTTGATCGATCGCCGCTCTGGCGGCCAACAGCAAGGTCACGATGGGGGTATGTCCTTCGCGGGCGGCGTAGAGCAGAGGAGTCATCCCACCCGCCTGAGGGTCTCTGAACCCCCTCTCGGGAACTCCACCCCGAATGATGCCGTCGCCGTGTGATCCGCCACCGAGACCGGGTGGCTTGAACGCGGGTACCGGACCAACACGGGTTCCCACATTGACCGCGGCACCCGCCTGGATCAGACGGCGCACGACATCGGTATCACCGTTCCAGGCACCGAGCATCAGGGCGGTCTGCCCGAGCTGCGGCTCGCGCGCATTGACGTCGGCATGCCGCTCGATCAACGCCTCGACACAGGGTCCGCAGCCTTTGCGGGCAGCCATCATCAATGCGGTCTCGCCATTCTTCGCGCGCGTATCGGGTGAGGCTTTGGACTCCAACAACAGCCGTACCAGCGGTGCATCACCTGCTGAGGCGGCGACATGCAATGGCGAGAGACCGTAGCGGTTGAATTCGTTCACGTCAGCGCCGTGACTGACGAGGAGCCGCGCCGTTTGCAGATCGTCGAAATGAATGGCCCAGTGCAGGGCGGGAGTCCCGTCGGCACTCCAGACGTTGAGGTCGGCTCCCCGATCAACCAAGGCCCGCACAGTCGCCATGTCCTGGCGTCGAGCCGCTTCCGCCAGCTGCAGACCCAGGGCCTTCGCTTCGGACGGCGTCAGGGAATGCGCTCGTGAAATCCACTGTCCTACAAACAGCGCCACGCACAGAGATCCGACGGCTGCTGCTGCGATGAGCAGCACGCCCGTTCGCCGAAATCGGGGCATGTCAGATGTCCACGATTCCGGTGCTGTCGGCGAACCTGTCCACCGGCACGCCGGCCTTGTGGAGCACGGCGAGATGGAGGTTGGCAAGAGGAACTTTCCTGCCTTCGCCGGCGCGAATGTGTCGGCCACCCGGCAGCCGCCCCGAGCCCCCACCGGCCAATAGAATGGGCAGAGGGTCGTGGTTGTGGACGTTGCTATCACTCATCCCGCTGCCCCACATGAGGATGGAATGGTCGAGCAGCGTGCCCTCACCGTCCGGCGTGTTCTGTAGCTTGCCGAGCAAGTAGCCGAAGAGGCCGATATGGTAGCGATTGAGTTGCGCCAGGCGGTCCTTGTTGGCCTGGATGTTGGAGTGATGCGAGAGCGGGTGGAAGGCGTCCTTCACCCCGCTGCGGGGATACACCGCATTGCTCGCTTCCACGGCCAGCATCAAGCTCGAGACGCGTGTCATGTCGGTCTGCCAGGCGAGCACCTGAAGATCGAACATGGCTTTGAGATGGTCCTCGAAGTCCGTGGGAATGCCGATCGGTTTCGGCGGCAGCTTCAGATCGGTCCCAGTCGTCTTCGCCGAGAGTTGCAGCCGCCGTTCGATCTCGCGCACATCGGTGAGGTACTGATCCATCCGTCGGCGGTCGGCTGCCGGAAGGTCCCGCTGCAGCGCTGCAGACTCATCGCGCACCGCATCCAGAATACTTTGTGCCTCGACCCGGTTGCTCGCGCGGGCCTCGGCAGTCGCACCGGTGCCGAACAGCCGTTCGAAGACCACCTGGGGGTTGCGCTCCACCGGCAAGGGGGTGCGCTCGTCGAGCCAGGAAATCGTGTCGCGGTACGCACAGCTCCACCCCTCACCGCAGGCGTTGGAGCTCTCCTCGATGCCGAGCTCGAGGGACGGGAGCGGTGAGTCCTGGCCGAGATGTTGAGCGGCAACCTGGTCGACAGTCACCCCGAGCAGGTTGACGTTCTTGTGCATCCGGGAACCACTCAGGAAAACCGCGGAGGAGCTGCTGTGATTGGCGGCGGCGGAGGCATCTTCGGTATACGCCAAGGGCAGCGCAAGATCGCTGATCACGTTCAGGCGACTCCGAAACGGCTGCAACGGCGCCAGAGTTGGGCTCAGCTCGAGCGCGCCGGCAGTGGCGGGCGTCCATTTCTCCATGACCGCCCCGTGCGGTATGAAATAAAACCCGAGCCGGGTGCGCGGTGCCGGTGCGTTGGGGGTGGCCGTTGCCCGCGCCATCGACTCCAGGAGCGGCAGTCCCATGCAGACACCGGTGCCTCGAAGGAAGGTACGGCGTGACAGATGTCGTTTGCGCAGGTAGATCATGTTGGCAATTTCCTATACTGCCTTCAGTTCGACGCCCAGCCCGTTCGGATCCTGGAAGCGCAGTGTTCCTGCGGCGCTCTTCGGCTCCGGTGTTGCCCCCAGTGCCGCAAGGCCTTTCGACACTTTCGCGTGATCGAACGTCGCGACGCGCACCGAATATCTTTCTACGCCCGGCGTTTCGCCCGCCGCGGCGCCGCGCAGAACGATGAGCGTGTCGGCCGCCTTGAACGCAAGGTGGCCCTTGCCGGGCGCCTTGGCTGGGTTGAAGAACTGACTGTAGAAGGCGGCACTGCGATGCAGGTCGGCTACCTTCAGGATGATGTGGTCCATTCCCATCGGATGCACGAGAGGCTCAACTTCCACGAGCCGGCCTCCGGGCACCGCGGTGGGGCCGGGTCCGCCGGGTGTGGCAATGAGCTGCAATCCGATTCCGTCCGGATCGGGGATGACTCCACGCTGACCACTGGCCAGCCCTCGCTGCGCTAACGCGTGGGTCATCAGTTCGCGGTTGTAACCGCGCACCAACGTGCAGTAGTGATCGATCTTCGACTCGGTCACACCGGGGCGGCTGCCGATGGCGATATAACCCGACCCGAGCATGACGTAGTAGCGCAGCGGCGGATTCTTCTCCTTCTGCAGCTCGGGATTGAACACGCTGCTATAGAACTTCGTGGCTCGTTCCACATCGGGCACCACCATGCCGATATGCTCGAAGCCTGTCGTGATGAGCGGCAGCTCGTCACCTCTGAGCTCCTCAGCCGCGAATAGGGGTCTACCCCATTTCATGGCGGCGGGACTCAAGGCCAGGGTCGCTGCCAGTACTCTACGTCTTGAGATCGAGTCCGCGGTCATCAACCGGCTCCCGTTGTCGTGGTGTTGTTGTTTGATCGTGTGACCTGGTGCGCGGGGATCGGCACTGTCGTAGAGCCGGACGCGGTACGCATCTGGAAGGGGTCACTCAGGACGATGCCAAGGACGATGTCATCGAAGCGATTCCCGTTTGGCGCCACCTCATGCGCGATGTGGCGCACGGCGGGCATGTCGCTATAGGTAGTATGGCGGCCGAGTCCGAATGTCATGAGCTTTTCGATCATCGTCTGCACGAATGCGTCCGAGCGCGAGAGGATGGCCTTGCGCAGATCGGCTTCCCCGTTGATTCGAGTCCCATCGACCATCACACCGGAGGCATCGATCGGCAGGCCGTTGTCGAGGGTGCGCCACTTACCGACCTCGTCGTAGTTCTCGAGCGCCAGTCCGATCGGGTCCATCATGTTGTGGCATGTGGCACAGACCCGGTTCGCTCGGTGGATTGCAAGGCGTGCACGCAGTGTCGTCGACGCCGCCGCGGTGACATCGAGCTTGTTCTCGACACCGGGAGGCGGCGGCGAAGGCGGAGTGCCCAGCAGGTTCTCGAGCACCCAGGCCCCGCGGATGACCGGCGAAGTCCGATTCGATACC
>Ga0070741_10014369_pt1 | contig 13692 bp, 15 predicted proteins | sample Coa_R1_4_FD_66440 | JGI IMG/M metagenome (GOLD analysis project Ga0070741, IMG submission 66440) | Surface soil microbial communities from Centralia Pennsylvania, which are recovering from an underground coalmine fire - Coalmine... | ecosystem: Environmental > Terrestrial > Soil > Unclassified ... | reverse complement strand
GCGATCCGGAGGACGGCGTAAAGGACGGGCTAATCAACGATCCCACGCGCTGCCATTTCGATCCCAAGACCATAGAGTGCAAAGGCGAAGATCATTCCGCGTGTCTAAATCCCGCGCAGGTTGCCGCGGTTGCGGCCATTTATCTAGGTCCCAAAGATGCCCACGGCAAGGACGTTTTCCCCAGCTTCGAACCCGGCAGCGAGCTGGGCTGGAATCTGCTCGCCGGTAAGCAAGCCGCGTCGGTGGCCGCCGACAGCTTTACGTACGTCGTATATAAGAACCCTTCCTGGGATTGGCGCAGCATGAATCTCGACACCGATGTCGCGGCCATCGAGAAAACCTACGGAACCCTGATCGATGCTACCGATCCGAACATGAAGCCGTTCTTCTCGCATAAAGGAAAACTGCTTCTGTATCACGGCTGGAACGATCAAGCCATCGCGCCGCTGAACACTGTGAATTACTATTCGAACGTTGTGAAGAATCTGGGCGGCGAGGCCAAAGCGGCCGACGACGTTCGCCTCTTCATGGTCCCCGGTATGACGCATTGCGCCGGTGGCGAAGGGCCCAACGATTTCGACAAAATGACCGCCATTCAGGATTGGGTGGAGCACGGCAAGGCGCCCGAGATCCTCATCGCATCGCACTCGACCAACGGCGCCGTGGACCGCACGCGGCCGCTGTGCGTTTATCCTAAAGTGGCCAAGTATAAAGGATCGGGCAGCATTGACGACGCGGCAAACTTTAGCTGCGAGAAGCCGAAATGACAACGACGAGGAGGGATTGATGAAACAGTATTATGGAATCGCCATCCTGGCGCTTGCATCGGTCGCGAGCGGCCAGACGCCATCTGGAAGCGCGCCTTCCGTCAGCACCGCCGTCGCAAATCCGACCTATGTTTCCATTCCGATGGAAATCGCAGTGAACCGGCCCGCTGCCGAAGTGTGGAAACGCGTCGGCAAGTATTGCGATATCGCGGAGTGGCTGCAGCTTCCGATGGGATGCACCATCATTTCCGGTAAGGACGGCGAGTTCGGCGCGGTGCGGTCTGTCGCGAACGAGGTTCTGGTCGGCAAGACCGAGCTGTCCTACACCTACACGCAACCTGTGCGGGAAGGCCGACCGTACAACCTGTACCACGGAACGTTAGAGGCGCGGCCTGTGACGGCAACCACTTCGAAAATCGTCTACACGCTGTTCTTCGATAACTCCATGCTTCCGGACGATGCCGCGCGTGAAAAGGATCTCGCGCAGCGCAGAGTCCGCTTCATGCAAGCGCTCGAGAATATGAAGATTCTGGCTGAAGGCGGCAAGCTGCCTCCTCCGCCCGCGCGTCCGTGATCTAGCCTCTACTGCCGTTTCCCGGCTTCGAGCTGGTCTTCTTTGCGCGCGCCGGCCAGAATATCCGCCAGGCCGTAGTTGCCCTCGTGACACGCGTACTCGAAAACCTTCTTCGCTGCGCTGCGCAGAGGAATCACTGCCGTCCAGGGCTTGGTCCAAGCGCCGGGATCGTCCACCGTGATGGTCCATTCCAGCGTATCTGCGTTCGCGCGCCGGAACTTCTCCACCAGGTGCATCTTTTCGGTGGAAATGCCGCGCAGCACCCCAGGCTTGAAGTTGGTAGAGTCCACCACCAGCGTGTCGCCTTCCCAGTGGCCGCGCGGATCACCTTGCCAATTTAGAATATCGGCCGCCACGTGCGGACCTGCGTCGATCGGAATGATTCTCGAATCGTGAATCATCTCGGTCAAAATCACTACCGAACCGGCGTTCTGCACGATCTGGCGATAGCTCTGATATCCCGCCACTAGTTGCGGCGTTCCGTACGTGATGCAGCGCTCGGATAATGACCGGTCTTCCGGACCTGACGGGCGCTTCCCGCGCGCCGCCATGATGGCCGCCTGTTTCTCGCGCGCCTCCGGCGTCATCTCGGGCAGCCGGCCATCGGGAGGATCCACGATCAGGGAGGTTCGATTATCCCAGTCTCTTTTCACCGTCCACACCGAGCTGTAATCGCCGGTCTCGCCGTCCACGCTCTTGAACCCCGATTTGGTTCCCTTTACATTGGCAACCGCCGCTTCAAACACACTGTCGCCGAACGCGGCGTCCGAATTGCCGTTGTCGAAGAGCTCGGCCGCTTTCTTCTTCAGCGCCGCCAACTCGTCGTCCGTCAGATACGCCCGTCCTTCGAACACCTTCGGCCGCTCCAGCGGAGTTGCGCTGTTGTAGGACCAGACACCTTGTAAATCCGGATGCCCATCCGCTGCGCGCGGCACGGTCCAGGTGGCGTTGGCCGTCTTGGCTGGCTTCGCATTAATGGACTGCGCGAACGCCGCTCCGGGAACGAAAGACACGACAACCGCTAAGGCACTTGCGAACTTGGCATTTTGGAACTGCATATCGGGCCCTCCTGGAGTTATTACTCTACTTAGCTATCAGATCGTGCGGGCGGTGACAATCCCCCCGGCCGCCGCTGTAGACGCCGCGGGGCCGCTAGGGCCGCTGGATCAGCTCCACCCGATTGCCCGCCGGATCGATCGCGATGCCGATCACGATGCCCGTATTCCTGAAAGGCCGCGCGTCGCCGGCCATTGAACCACCGGCTGCCTTCACCGCCGCAACCGTCGCTGCCATGTCCTTTACGGTCAGGATCACATGGGCGATGGGATCCTTCGCATCGTCAGAATCCCGATGCATGATGACGATCGGCGAGCCGCTGTTCGCCTTTGCGGCGTCCGCGGTCGCTCCGAAGTTTACGAACACCTCGGGCCCCGCGGGCGTATCGATGCGATTCACCTCATGCATTCCGAACGCGGCCTCATAAAACGTGGCCGCCGCAACACTGTCTTTGGCGCCGATTCGCACCGAGTCCAGCTTCACTTGGGCCAGTGCGGCTCCCCCGGCGGCAAACATCACAGCGCATACGGCAATCGCGGTTCTGTACGTTTTCATATGTCCAATCTTACTTCTGACTGGGGGGCGGTGCGTTTTGCGGGATCCGCGGCACCTGCCTCCCCGGCGGCACGTGCGTCATGGTGTGGACGAAATGCAGCTTCCCGTTTTGCACCCGAAAAATATGCACATCGGGCAACCCGCCCACCCCGAACGTACAAAACGCCACCACCGCTCCCAGCGCCTCGTCGGCCATGAAGCGCCGCGCGACGATATTCACGCCGCCCGGTACGCCCACCGAGCAGCTATCGTCCGGCGCGCCTTTGCCCGTGCGCATCCCGCCTTCCGTTCGATTGCAGGGATAGCCCCACGGCACGTCCTTGATGTTCTTTTCGAGGAATGCATCCAGATAGGCGTTGGCCGCCGCGATCAAGGTGTCCCGGCTATCGCGCTGCGCCGGCGGGATCACACCCCAGTCCTCTGGCGGCGTCCATTTGAAGTAGTTGTCGGCGTTGAACAGCCAGTCGCCTTGCTGCGTCACCATGGATTCAATCTCGGCGATCTTGTCATGGTTCACGCGGAGGCGCGTGCCGATCACGTAGGGATGGCTTTTGTCGGTCACGATTACTTCGGTGAAGGTCTGGCAAGTCGTGGGATCAATCAGAGTCCGGTGAAAATCGATCTTCAGCGGTTTCTGAATCACGCCGGACGCAATGTCGACGCCCTGCATGTTCTCGATATAGGCGAGCCCCTTCGCCAGCGGCATGCCCGACGTGTCGCCTTTCGCCTGAGCCGCAAGATACAGATCGGACGCGGCCTGTAGACCGTCGCGCGTGCAAGCCACTTGCGCGAAACTGACAACCGGCGCGAGCATCGCGCCCGACAGCACCATCCACTTAAGAAGCATACGATTCATCAAACTCCTCCCCGGCATTTCTGTCAAGGCGCTGCTGTCGAGCTGCTACTCGTCTCGAAGCGCAACCATCGGATCCACGCGCGCAGCTCGCCGCGCCGGCATGGCACAAGCCGCCAGGCCAATCGCGCTGAGCAGGATTGCCGCGCCGCCGAAGGTCAGCGGGTCGTACACTGCCACACCGAAAAGCAGGCTCGTGAGCAAACGGCCTAGCGCCAGCCCGCCAAGCAATCCGATCACAATTCCGCTCGACACCACCTGCATCCCCTCCCGCACGATCATCTGCACCACGCCTCCGGGGCGGGCGCCGAGCGCGATCCGCAATCCTATTTCGCGGGTTCGCTGATTCACGGAATAGGCCAGCACGCCATAAATCCCGATGGCCGCGATGAGCAGCGCCATGGCCGCGAACGCACCCGTCAAAATTGCGTTCAGTCTGGGCTGGGCAGCGTTCGCTGAAATCCAATCCTCCATCGTTTTCACGTTGGCCATGGCAAGTTCCGGATCGAGCGCGTGAATTCGCGCGCGAACAGCGGGGACAATCGCCTCGGGCGGGCCGCTGGTGCGCACCGCGACGTCCATGAGATTCGCGACGCGCAGCGCCACTGGATAATACAGCGCCGGCGATTCTTGATTGAGCGCCGTATCGCGCACGTCGCCCACGACGCCCACCACCGTAAACGCGATTCGCGGATCCGCCGAGCGGCGCAACGTATGGCCGATCGGATCGGCATCGCCCCAGAAGCGCCTCGCAGTCGATTGGCTAATAATCATCACGGGCGGCGAATCGGGGCCATCGGAATCCGTGAAGTCGCGCCCCCGCAGTAGGGGAATCGACATGGTTTTGAAATAGCCTGGACTCACGATCCGCCAGTTGATCGGAATCTTGGTCCCCGGCGGAACAATCGCGGGATCCGTTGTGAGCATCGGATGTGTGGTGTAGTTTCCGGCGCCAAAAGGAAGCCCGCTGGATACCGCAACATTGCGCACGCCGGGAAGCGCGCCAAGCGAGTCCAGCAGCGCTCGATAGAATCGCGGCGCCTTGCCGATTACGGGATATTTGGCGTCCGGCGGCGCCACCTGAAACGTAATCAACCCGCGGGATTGGAATCCCAATCGCACTGCTTCCAGCTTGGCGAGGCTCTGAATGAGCAATCCGGCGCCAATCAGAAGCACGGCTGCCAAGGCGATTTCAGCCGCCGCGAGCCCATTTCGCATGGCGCGCGCCGAACCGAGAAATCCGCGCCCGGTTTGCTTCAGCACCTCGTTCAGGTCCACTTTGCCGAGCCGCAGAGCAGGCGCCGCTCCGAACAATAGACCGGTCAGGAGCGTCAGCCCGCAGGCGAACCACAACACCGTGGAATCTATTTGCACACCCGAGACCGGCAGCAGATTGGGCGGCAGTGCGTTATTGATCACGCAAATCGCGGCGATCGAGGCTGCTGTGCCGATGGCTCCTCCGGCCACCGCCAGCACCAGGCTCTCGGTGAGCAACTGCGCGATCAGCCGGCTCTGCCCGGCGCCCATCGCTGCGCGCACCGCCATTTCCTTACTGCGCGGCGCCGATCGCGCCAGCAACAGATTCGCGATATTGGCGCAGGCGATCAGCAGAACGAACCCGACGGCAAAGGCCAGCACCAGCAGTCCGCGTTCCAGCTGCGGACTCACAAAGCTGTCGAACAGCGTGGTCACGCGAATTCCCCAGTCCCGGATTTCCGGATACTGGGCGTCCATGCGCGCTGAAATCGTGTTCATCTCCGCTTGCGCCTGTTCCACGCGCACGCCGCGTTTTAGCCGGCCGAAAACAACGATTACATGATTCAGCCGGATCTCTTTCGCCGTATCGATGGTCAGCGGCGTGTAGACTTCCGAGCCTGCCAGCAGATTGATGGATGCGGGCGCGATGCCGACTACGGTAGCAGGCACGCCGTTCAGCGTAATCGTGCGGCCGATTATCCCTGCATCGCCCCCGAACCGGCGTTTCCACAACGCCTCGCCGAGCATCGCGACGGGAGGAGCGCCAGGCTTTTCCTCCTCGGCGGTGAACGCGCGGCCAGCCAGCGGCCTCAGGCCCAGCACGCGCATCAACGCGGGACTGATGCGGCTGCCCGGCAGTTGCTCCGGTTCACCGGCCCCGGTCAACGTATAGGTGTTCGCGCCCAGCGCCGCCAGATCCTCGAAACTACGCGCCTGCTCACGCCAGCCCAGGAAATTCAGCACCGAAGAACCGAAGGAAGCGAGTCCGAGTTTATCGTTCTTCTCAGCTACCTGTACGATGCGGTCCGGCTCGCCGTACGGCAGCGGCCTGACCAGCACCGCATTTACGGCGCTAAAGATGGTGGTGTTTGCGGCGATCGTGACCGCCACAGTCAAAATGATGGCGCTCGAAAATACAGGCGCGCGGCGAATGGCGCGCATGGCGTCCGAAAAATCGCTTCCTAGGTTGGTGAACAAGCTTGGCTCCTTGGCGTTGTTATAAGCTATCCTCCCAAAATTCAAACCAGCAGAACTCACACGAGGGGAACGCACACGAGGGGAACGCACACGAGGCGCTATACGAAGACCACGCGCACCAGAAGGTTGCGCTGCCCGAGTGTAGCGGATATCTTAAGGTCCTATGCACTATTCGCGCGAAAAGTGGCGGTGGGTTGCCCATGTGCTCCTGATTTCTGGCAGCGTTGGACTGGCAATAGCCGGAGATTCTGGCAGCCTGGACCGGATCCGTTTGTCGGCCGAGAGCTGCGCACGCCTCCAGGGATTCTCCATCCCTGCCTCCGCTATCGGCCTTGCGACGTCGGGCGCCCAAGTGCAAAGCGCCGCCTTCGTCGCCGCGTCAGACAAAGGCAACGTCGATGGCGACTTCTGTAAAGTCACCGGCATGGTGAAACCACACAACCCGAGTTCGCCCAGTCTTGAATTCGAGGTCAATCTCCCGGCCGAATGGAACCATAAGGCGCTGCAGATGGGCGGCGGCGGCTACGATGGGTCGCTGGTGACCGGCCTCACGCAATATTCCAATCAAGCGCCCCCTAGCGATCCGCCTCTGAAGCAAGGCTATGTCACGCTCGGCAGCGATGGCGGCCATAAGGGCAAGCCCGGTTTCGACGGCAGCTTCGGCCTGGATGACGAAGCACTGCTGAATTTCGGCAAGGAGTCCGTCAAGAAAACGCACGACGCCGCGCTGGCAGTGATCCAAAAAGCATACGGACGGAAGCCGGACCGGTTCTACTTCATCGGTGGCTCGCAAGGTGGACATGAAGCGCTGGATGCCGCCGCGCGCTATCCGCAAGATTACGACGGAGTGGTGGCGCATTACCCCGCCTATGATGTCACCATGCTGCACTTCGGATCGTTGAACGTCGGCAAAGCGCTCTACGAAAATGGCGGCGCCGGCTGGATCAATCCGCAGAAGACCAAGCTGATCGGCGACGCCGTGTACGCCAAGTGCGACGCACTGGACGGGGCGAAAGACGGCATCATCAGTAATGTCGCCGGCTGCAACGCCGTTTTCGATATCGCCACGCTGCGCTGCCCCGATGGCGCGGACTCGGGCGACACCTGCCTTTCGGACGCGCAGATCAAAACCGTTCGCACCATCAGTTCGCCCTATAAGCCGGGCCTGACCATCGCCGGTCTTGACAGCTTTCCGAAATGGGCGCTGCTGGACGGCGCGCTGTTTCAAGGACCCTCAAATTTCGGCCAGGTGAAACAGCCCTCTAATCCAATCTCAGGCAAAGAAGCGCTGCTCTATTCGGCCGGCGACCAAACCGTGAAGTTCATCATTACGCGCGATCCCATGTACGATCCCATGAAGTTCGATCCCAAAGCGTGGCAGAAACGCGTGGCAACCGTAGCCTCCATCATGGACGTGACCAACGTGAGCCTGGAAAAGTTCCGCGCCAAAGGCGGAAAAATCATCATGACCCACGGCACCGCCGACGACTTCATCACGCCGCACAACTCCATCGAGTACTACAAGCGCCAGGTGGCCCAGTTCGGTCAGCCCAAGCTCGATAGCTTCCTGCGCTTCTACTACATTCCCGGATTTGGCCACGGATTCGGCCGCTTCAATGCGAAGTTCGACAGCCTGGTGGCGCTGGAGAATTGGGTCGAAAAGGGACAGGCTCCCAGCGGTCTCACCGCCGTGGACGGGAATCCGGGCGCGAATCGCACCCGGCCGCTGTGCGAATGGCCGAAATGGCCCAAGTTCACTGGCGCCGCGGGAACGGAAAATTCAGCCGCCAGCTTCACCTGCGTACAGGAATAACGGCTTCAGACTCGAAACCAATCCGCGCGCCAGGTGACGACAGCCTTCTTAATGTCTTTGGCGCTCATGTTCGAAGCCAGTGCCTTAGACACCAAGCCGGCTACCTCGGCATCGGACGCGAAGCGCAGCGCGATCAATTGCGATTCAGTGAGTTCCGGAATGCGCGCCGCTAAATCGGGCGAGAGCAATGCCCCCAGGCGCAGGCGTTCTTCCAACCGGATGACGCGGTCCTGCGCTTTGAGAGCGTTCGCCCGGAGCAGAAACACCGCCACGAAAAACAATACGCCGAGCAATACCAGAATCCAGGAGTCCAGGCGCCCGGAATTGCGAACAACATTCACGATGGTCAGGATCAGGAGCACGATTGATCCCGGCGCTAGAAAGTAGTGAAAAGGCGGATGGAATCTTACGTGGTTCGAATAGTTCTGCGTCTTCTCAGCCAAATTGCCCTCCTCGGAGCTCGCCGCTCTCCGTCGCATTACTTGGTTGCGTTACTGAATACGGCTTTGTATGATCATACTTCCTGCTGGCTTGCATGCAGGAAAATACTCATAGCTTACACATGAGATGAACGTCGAGAGGGATCGGATGAAGCTTTCATCGAAAAAATTATTGAATTACGCGGGCGCGCTGGCGCTGCTGGGCGTGGCCGCGCCGTTCGGGGGCATTGCATTCGCCCAGGCCAAACCGCAAATGGCCGACGACGTGTTTAAGAACGTTCAGGTTCTAAAAGGTCTCACCGTCGACGAGTTCATGGAGACCATGGGCCTCTTCTCGGCTGCGCTGAACGTCTGTTGCGGCGATTGCCACGTCGGCGCCGGCGGCTCCAATCCGCAGTGGGACAAAGATGTGCCCCGAAAATTAGTTGCGCGCCAGATGATCCGCGTGATGAACAATGTCAATAAGACGAACTTTGGCGGCGCGCAGGTGGTGACCTGCTGGACCTGCCATCGCGGAACCTCCAGCCCCGCCACGACGCCCTCCATCGACGCCATCTACAGCGATCCGGTCCCCATGTATCCGGACGTTTTGCCCACCGCCTCCGCAGGTGCTGTGGTGCCCAGCGCGGACGTCATCTTTGAGAAATACATTCAGGCGCTGGGCGGCGCGGATGCGCTCTCGAAGCTGAAGAGCTATGCCGGAAAAGGAACCAGCACCACCTTCGGTGCCGATCAGCTCAATCAAGCCGAGATCTTCGCCAAGGCCCCCGACAAATTCGTCAGCATCGTCCATCAGCGTGAAGGCGACATGATCCGCACCTACGACGGCCACGACGCCTGGGTGGTGCTGCCGCTCACCGTCACGCCCGAATACCAGCTCACGGGCAGCGCCGCCGAAGGCGGTAAACTGGATGGCCAACTGGCATTTCCCGGCAATATAAAGAGCTTTTTCAAAAGCTGGAAGGTCAGTTATCCGTCCAGTATCGAGGGACACGATGTCAACGTCGTCCAGGGCAGCGCTCCGGGCATTCTCGCGACATTCTACTTCGACAAGCAGACGGGCCTGCTGACGCGAATGGTTCGCTATGCCACCTCGGCCGTCGGCCGCGTGCCCACGCAGATCGATTTCGCCGACTATCGGCCCGTCGGAGGCGTGATGATGCCGTTCAAGCGAACTTACGGTTGGGTGAGCGGCCGCGAAGAGTACACGCTGACGGAGATCAAGCCCAACGTAGAGGTGGATGACGCCAGGTTCGGCAAGCCGCCCGCGCCGCGGCCTCCTGCGAAGTAGCGCGGGTCCGGCGCTTCACGTTTTTAGATCCACAACGCCGGCAGTGTTAGATCACAACGGCGATGTCTGCGCCAGGCTGGCGGAGCGCTTTAAGTAAACCAGGTGCGTGAAGTTCTCGGTAGGCGTGGTCGCCACGCTGATGAGTTCCCACCCGTCCCGTCCAACTTCGTTCAGAAATTCCTCCAGCAGCAGAATCTTGCCGCTGTCCTGAACGTTGAATTCTCGAACGATATACTCCCAGGTCATTCCGTCAACCATGTTCTAAGCTTCTGCGCCCGGCCCTTCTTCCCGTTCATACAACTTCTGGAGCTCGGCGGCCGAGGGCGTATTGCGGACCATCTCTTCGGCATCGTGTGCGAAGCTGCGCATAACCTCGAGCAGCTCCCATTCCCGGCCCATCGATGCGTACAAGTCTATTCCGGAAAGCAGAAGGGCCAGGCATTCGTCCCCGCGCTGCCTGACCTCCTCGCGCAGACTCCTCAGGCCGCGAAGCGATTCAGGATCCGGCGGTTTACAAGCCATTGTGACTCTCCACGAATAAGATAGCTAGAATATGAGCGAAATGCAATCATATTTTCTTATCTTTGGACTTGACAAATAGTGATGCTTATGCCAACATAAAACCAGAAAATTCTGGGAGGGCCGGGAACTCGCTCCCGGCGCCAGGCTGTAAGCAGCCTGTAATGGAAGCTCCTAAGAATGCTTCCGCCTTTCGGCCGCTTCCGAGCGGAATCCTGCCCTCCCATCAATCCAACCAAAGTCGAGGAGCTATGTTGAGCACATTATTTGCGAATGATGTTCGGCAGACGTTGGATCAGTTCCGTCGTTCTGTCGACCACATGTTTTGACAATTTTTACGGTTCGTCTCAGCCGGCGTCGTCCAGCGCCAGCGGCGAGCGTGGCTGGAGTTTCAGCCCCGTCGTTGAGTCCGGCTGGAGTGACAACAGCCTCAACTTGCGGGCGATCCTACCGGGTGTGGAAGAGAAGGATGTGCGGGTGAGCGTTCAGAATAATCAACTCATTATTGAAGGGGAACGCACGGTCCCGGCCGCCTTCCAGAAGAATGCCTATACCCAGCTCGCCTACGGCAACTTCTATGCGGCTCTAACGCTGCCCACGGGCCTGGATCTGGATAATGTTCAGTGCCGTCTGCGTAACGGCATCCTGGACATCCAGGTACCGATGTCGGAAGCCAGCAAGCCCAAGCAGATCCAGATTCAAACCGCGGAACAGCACAAAGCCATCGGCGCTTAGCGAGAGTACACTGTGACAGGTGGGCAAGGGGCGGCGCTGGCAAGCCGCCCCGCTTTTTTGGAGACCCCCATGGATTTCTATGCAGTCCTCGGCATTCCTTCCAACGCAGATCGAAATACCATCCGAAACGCCTATCTGCGCCTAGTTCGCCGCTACCATCCCGATCGCGGCCACGGTTCTTCGTCCGAAAAATTCCGCCAGGTCACCGAAGCGTATGAGACGCTGGCCGACGCTGCGCGCCGGTCGTCCTACGATCTTGAATTTCATCGCTCCCAGCGTCCCCCATTCAGCGCCCGTCGAACCAGTGATTCGCCCGCAGTTCGTGTATCAGGAACGGCCGGAAGTGTTTGGCGTCGTCAGGTCAGCGCCTGATCCTAGGTCCCAATCGGTCTCTCACGAGCTGGAAGAGTTGTTGAATCGATTGGCCCAAATGTGGTAGCGTAACGTCTTTGGGACATCAGTTTTGGGCCTGCCCTAGCTTTCGGTAGGCGCCTCTCGCAATCTGCCAGCTTCCTCTTAAAAATGGAATCGACGCTACACGATCTGGGCCAACTCCTGCTAAAAGCGATCCCGACCATTATTCTTTTGATCATCGTGCACTTCTATCTGAAGGCCATGTTCTTCCGTCCCATGGCGGATGTACTCGCTAAGCGGCGCGAGGCCACTGACGGGTTGCAGGAAGCCGCGCAACAAATGCGCGCTAAAGCCGAAGAGCAGACCAAATCCATCGAAGCGCAGATTAACCAGGCGCGGGAAGCCATCTATCAGGAACAGGAAGACGCGCGCCGCCGCTGGACCGGAGAGCAGAGCAGCCAGTTAGATCAGGCGCGGCAGAAAGCTCGCGATTTGATCCATGATGCGCGGCAGGAATTGGAAGCCGAGTCGTCCGCCGCACAGAGCCGGCTGCAAGCCTACGCCGAAACGCTTGCCGATCAAGTGGCGAAAAGCATTCTCGAAAGGACCTCGGCGTAATGCGGCGAATCGCCCTCACGCTGGCTCTCGGAATGGGGCTGGCCTTTTGCGCCGTTGCGCAAGAGTCCGCTGCGAAACCGGAGGGAGCCGGCCAAACTTCCACGGAAGAGAATCCAATGACGGGGTGGAAGTGGGCCAACTTCCTGATTCTCGCCGCGGGCCTTGGATACCTGATCGGCAAGAGCGTTCCGCCCTTGTTTCGCAAACAGTCCGACGAAATCCACGCGGCACTCGCGGAAGCCGCGAAAATTAAACATGAGGCCGCCCTTTACGCCGCCACGGTTGAAAAACGCCTCGCCGGGCTGCAGCGTGAAATTGACGCCCTACGCGAATCCGCCCGCGGTGAACTGAGCGCCGAAAGCGAGCGCATCCGCCACGAGACGGAACGGCACCTGCGGCGCATCGAGGAGCAGTCCGTGCAGGAAGTGGCGCTGATGACGCGCGGCGCCAAAAACGAGTTGAAGAAATATGCCGCCGAATTGGCCATCCAATTGGCGGGCGAACGCATCCGTTCACGCATGAATCCCCAGGTGGAGGACAATCTGGTCAACGGCTTTCTGCGCGATGTCAACCGGCGCACTGTGCCGCGGACGGCGAGCTAATCTATGGCCTCTGCCGTCGCTTTCCGATATGCTCAAGCGCTGGCGGATATCGTCTTGGCGTCTGGCTCAACATTGAAGCCGGAAGACGCCATGGCCCAGATTCGCGCGGTGGAAGCGCTCATTTGGGAATCGTCCGACTTGCGCGCCGCGCTCGAAACGCCTGCCATTCCTAACTCGCGCAAACGCGCCGTAATGGGACAATTGCTCCAGCGCTTGGGCGCTTCGCCGTTGATCCGGAATTTTCTATTTGTCGTGATCGACCATCGCCGCATCGCGCTGATCAGCGAAATTCGAGAAGCTTTCGAGCACAAACTTGACGAACGCCTGGGGCTGGTGCGCGCGGAAGTCTCTTCCGCGGCCCCGCTCACGCCGTCGCAAAGCGCCGGCCTGGAGGCGGAGCTGTCGCGCTTAACGGGCAAGCGGATGCGCCTGCGGTTTGAAGTGGACCCCTCGCTGGTCGGCGGCGTTGTGGCGCGCATTGGATCCACGGTTTATGACGGGTCGGTTCGGGGCGAACTAGCGGAATTGGGGAAAAAACTCGCCGCCAGTTCTGTGGAATAGGGGTGACTTATGGCTCAAATCCAAGCTGATGAAATCGCGCGCCTGCTGCGCGATGAAATTGAGCACTATGACAACGCGGTCAGCGTTTCCGAGACCGGATCGGTAATCTCGGTCGGAGACGGCATTGCGCGTGTGTATGGTCTCGAAAACGTGATGTCCGGCGAGATGGTGGAGTTCCCGCACGGCGTCACCGGCATTGCTCTCAACCTGGAAGAAGACCAGGTGGGAACGGTGCTTCTGGGTGAATACCAGGAAATCCGTGAGGGCGATGAAGTGCGTCGCACGGGCAAGATCATGTCCGTGCCGGTGGGAGAAGCGCTGATTGGTCGCGTGGTGAACGCGCTCGGCGAGCCCATTGACGGCAAGGGCCCGATTGCCACCACTGAATTTCTGCCGATTGAAAGAATCGCTCCCGGCGTCGTCGACCGCCGAGGCGTAAAGGAGCCGTTGCAAACTGGCGTCAAGGCCATCGATTCGATGATCCCCATCGGCCGCGGCCA
>Ga0070741_10014368_pt1 | contig 13694 bp, 7 predicted proteins | sample Coa_R1_4_FD_66440 | JGI IMG/M metagenome (GOLD analysis project Ga0070741, IMG submission 66440) | Surface soil microbial communities from Centralia Pennsylvania, which are recovering from an underground coalmine fire - Coalmine... | ecosystem: Environmental > Terrestrial > Soil > Unclassified ... | reverse complement strand
CGCGCCACTCAATCGATTCCTGGCATTGTTGGTACCGCTTACCTTCCTGCTTGTGGCGTATCTCGCATTGTTCTCGCGCTTCCGAATTGTCGGACGATCCGACAAAATAACGCTAACGCAGCAGCAATCGCAGGAACTAGCGGAGCAAAGCAAGTCGTACATGGATCAAAGCCGTTACGCCGACGCGCTCAATCCAACTCTAACCCTGAGTAAGGCATATCCGGAAAACCACATCTATCTAGGCCGGCTGGCCGGCATCTACGATCATCTCGGGCGTTATGAGGAAGAAGCAACATATTGGGAGAGGTATATGGACCACGCCCCCGCTCCGATCGAGGCTTGTCCTCAAATAGGGCAGGCTTATTGGAAGCAAGGCGATAAATCCGAATCTCAGGCGATCGCTGCATATCAGCGATGTCTAGCAATCGATCCACAGAACACGGATTCGATTTTCTACCTGGCTCACGCGTTGGAGATGTCGAACCAGTGGCAGCAGGCAGCAGATCAGTATCAAAAGGGCTTGAAAATCTCACCCAACTACATCGATCTCTCGTTGGGATTAGCGCGGTGTTGGCTGAGAATGGACCGTCCCGAAGACGCCAGACAAATCGCACAACAGATTCTGACGAAGCATCCCGATAGCTCCGGCGCTTTGCTGGTTCTGGGTATGTACTACCTGCATAGCGGAAACTATGGCGCGGCGAAAGACGCACTGAATCGTGGCGCGGCGATGTCAGAGAAAGACCCCGATTTTCCGCTTCTTCTCATCCGGGTCGCGCAGCAGACGAATAACGTTTCCGAAGAATTGAGACAGTACGACCACCTACTCGAATTGCGGCCCAATGATCAGGAGATAAAAGCTCGTCGCGATGCCCTCGCTGCTCAGAGCGGGAGCAAGTAGGATGCCGCTTTTGCGCTGGCAGATATTGGTTGCTCGGCTGCTGTTCGTTGGATACATACTGTTCACGGGCATCTATTGTCTGCTGGCCTACGTCCCTTTCACCTATCAACAGATCCACATAGGCCAGCTCTTTCCTTGGCTGACCACGCTTGTGAGTTGGCACGCGGCGCTATTTTGGCCAGCGTTCGTAGCTGCGTCGATGACAGTGATGCCTGCCCTTAAAGACGGACCAGGGCGATATCTAGCGTGGGCATTCGCTATAACCGGGGCGCTGGCTGGAATTCTGCTCCTGTTTCATCCGTTTCTTCCAAATCTTCGGAACGACGGGAGCAGCCTCATCCACTCCTTGCTGGCATTCGTACCACTAGTCTGGATCGCTGCCATCGACTGCCGTCATGACTTCCGACTTCTCGCGTGGTCGCCAGAGAGCCCGAGAAGCAACTCTCGGCTATCCTTTGCAACTGCAACCGCACCTTTGTTGGTTGCTTCGATCTACTTTCTGGTGGCCTGCTCACGCCTGCTTGTGGCCCAAAGGGGAGAGATCACTTTTTCAACACTCCTTCTGACTTTATTCTCGAGTTTGCTCTCGCAGAGCCTGCTCTTTGTTTTGATCTTCGTGCTTTTCGATTTCGCTGCATCGCTCGGTTCGGCCCTGGGTGGCGTTGCGTCCAAAATCAAAATCACCTTTTTGTTTGCATTGGGCGTTTCTGGAGTTCTTCTCGGGCTCACGATTCGTAACATCATTCTGCCGCCGCTCTCTGTCGGTGCCCCGATTTCCACGCTGATCGCGGGTGTCGTCGCGTCGAGTCTGGTGCTCTATGCGGCGGGAACAGCAGTTCGGATCTGTGGGAGCGGGGCGACTCCGTTAGATCAGGGCCTGGATCTCTTGTTTGCTCCATTTCGTTTCGTGGAAAGAGCAAGCAGGTTCAGCCAACTGATGATTGTGGCTTTGATTCCACTTGTGGCTTCTTTGCTTTCGATTCGTGCAAGCCACATGGATTGGGAATTCTCGTTACAAAAGATAACGGTCCTCTTGGTATGGGTGCTGAGCTTCGCAGTCTTGTATGTAATTGCTCCGAGATTGCATTGGTTTTCTCGCGCACGGGCATACGCCCTGGGATTTGTAATTCTCACCTGCTTTGTCGGGCTAAATGCGGCGCGGCACGCAAGCCTGAGCACTGAATCTCTCGCCACGCCGGTTGATCAATTTACGAACTATGATGTGTCGTTTCGTCTGGCCAACGAGATTCTGCGGTCGCAATTAGCTGCTCAGAATTCTAACGTAGCTCCTTTTTATTCCTTCCTGGCACAGAATACGAACATTCCCCGCTCCACACGTCTGAACCCGGTCGATATTCATCTCGTCGAGAACCTAAAAGAGAGCTCCGGTTTAAGGCCGAATATTTTTATGTTCGTTGTCGATAGCCTTCGGCGGGATTACCTGTCGCCGTATAACCAATTGGTGACCTTCACTCCTCAGATCGGATCCTTCGCTCGCGACAGCATTGTCTTCGAGAATGCATTCACAAGATATGGTGGCACCGGATTATCGGAGCCGTCGATCTGGGTTGGTGGCCTAATCCCGCACCAGCAGTACACCGAACCATTCGCACCGATGAACTCGTTGCAAAAACTGCTGGAGGCAAATCAGTACCGCGAATGGATCAGTAAGGACAATGTTCTGCAGCAGGTGGTGCCGGCCTCCCCAAATATTGATGAACTCGACAAGAACATCGGGGCAATGTCATACGATCTCTGCCGCACCCTGCAAGAGGTCACGACCAGGCTCCCCTACATCGCCGAAGGCAGCCCTGTTTTTGTCTATACGCAGGCGCAGAACATTCACGTTTCCGTGATTGATCGAGATGGCCGCTCAGTTCTGAGCGGCGCAAGTTCTCCCGCCGGCTTTGACGCGGCATATGCCTCGCGGCTGCAGCGCATCGACCGATGCCTGGGCACTTTCTTTCAGTCATTAAGGGATAATCATCTCTACGATCACAGCATCATCGTACTGACGAGCGATCACGGCGATTCCTTAGGGGAGGGCGGCAGGTGGGGGCACGCATACACGATTTTCCCCGAGATCATGCGCGTGCCTTTAATCATTCACTTGCCAACCGCATGGCGAGATCGGTTGCAGTATGATCCGGAGTCGTTGGCTTTCCTTACGGACATCACTCCTTCGTTGTACTACCTGCTGAATCAGCAGCCTCTAACGAACAATCCAGTCTTCGGGCGTCCCCTGATCACAAAGAGCATGGAAGAACAAAAGGCTTACATGCGGGATGCGTACGTCATGATCTCCAGCTATGCCCCCGTCTACGGCTTACTGACTGAACAAGGCCACCGTCTATACATCGCCGACGGCGTGAATTACAAAGACTACGCGTATGCAATCGATCCGAATGGTTCCAGCCGCCAGATTGGTCTCGGCGAAGAAGAGCGAAACATGGCCCAAAGTCAGATCCGCCGCCAGGTCGGCCACATAGCGCAGTTCTATGGTTTGCCCCAATGATGAAGAAATTTGCACACTCGAAAGACCGGAAGTTGTGGAAGAAAAAATTTCCGATACTGGCTTATTGCGGATAGACTTCTTGAGGCTGCGGAGGCGCGTTTGATCGGGAAGCATTTCGGCTCTTACAAAATCGAAGCCAAGATTGGCGAAGGCGGTATGGGCGTTGTTTACCGCGCCCGTGATATTGATCTCGATCGCCCGGTCGCTATCAAAATGGTTCGCGATACAACCGTGAAACCGGGTTCCGAGGGAACGGAAGCTGTCGCCCGGTTCCTGCGCGAAGCCAAAGCCGCCTCTCGCCTGCAGCATCCTGCAATCGTCCACATCTACAAATATGGAGTGCAGGACGATACTCGCTACCTCGTCATGGAGTTTATCGAGGGGAAGAATCTGCGTGCGATGATCAACCATCGTCCCCTCGCTCCTGCGAAAATCTGCGAACTCGCTGTACAAATTGCCGATGGACTTGGCGTTGCTCACGAGATGGGTGTCGTGCATCGTGACCTGAAGCTTGAGAACATCATGGTCACCACCCGCGGACAGGTGAAGATCCTCGATTTTGGTTTGGCGAAAGTGGTAGAACTTCCATCAGCCGCCGAAGAGGCAACCATTGACGAGGATTATAAGACTCAGCTGGGCACGGTCCTCGGCACCGTCAGTTCCATGTCCCCGGAACAAGCTCTTGGACGCAATGTCGACGCCAAGGCCGATATCTTTTCACTCGGCGTTGTTTTGTACGAGATGGCAACCGGGTTAAATCCGTTTTTGGGGCCCACACCCCAAGCGACTCTGTCGAGGATATTGAGTCATCAGCCTGAACTGGTGAGCCTGATTAACCCGTCGATACCGCCGGAACTCGAGCGACTCGTCCATCTTTGCCTGCGCAAAGATCCCAAACAACGGCCCTCGGCCCCGGAGGTCACAAACGCTTGTAAGCGATTGCTGTCGACCGCGACTCAATGGGCCTCCGTGGCCCAGCAGGATGCTTCAGACACACCAGGTCCGGTTCTTATCCCTGCGCTATCCGAATCTCCCAAGCCGATAGGAACAGCGAATTTCAAACCTCCTTCCGCGGCGCGGGCCAATGTTTCCCCAGCACCAACGAATCCAGCCGAATTGAGAAGTTTGTCCTTCCGGTATCAGATGATCAGGTGTTTTCGCATTCTTTTTGCGCTGGCAACGATTACTGTTCCCATCAGCTTTTTCGTCTATCTTTTGGTGGCCGCAAAGGTTGTCAGGCCAGAGATTGTAGAAGGCACGGCTGTTTGGGCTTATGTGCAGGCACTTGTTCTTCCGGTGCTTGCCGAGGCCGAGAAGATTTTCACCTTCCGAGCCGTATTCAATGGTTGGGATTTGATGATCGCGGGCCTGGGTGTCGTTATGCTGATCGTGCGGCACGCCCTGATGCTGCCCATCGATAAGCTGGAATTTTCAGCGAAAACGAAATTGATTCGTGCTCGCAGCAATCCGGCACAAGCCGGTCCAGTTTCCGTAAACGATCGTGCGGTCAATAATCGCCTCGCTTTGCTGAGGGAGTACGCCGAAGGGCAGCGCAGCCCGGGCAAAGGAAAACGCCTCGCCGTTGTCTCAGTGGACATCGTCGGCTGGTCGCGAGTAATTATGGGCGAAGATCCTTTGGTCGTGGAGCATGCATTCGCCGAATACAAGAAGTTTGTCGATCGAGCTTTGCGGAACCATCGCGCCCAGAAAACCGCGTTCATCGCGGAGGATGTTATTTCGGTATTCAGTAACGTCGACGATGCGATCGCCGCGGCGCAATCAATCCTTAGTGAGTTGCCTTGGTTCAACGATGGTGTTCACAGACTCCGATCCTCATTTCACGTGCGCTGCGGCATCAACGTTGGAGAACTTGACCTCCCCGCAGAGAAAGAGTTGCGCGACTTAAGCAGTCCTGTGCTGGATGTTGCCCTGCATATGCAACAGTTCGCCCCTCCTGACACTCTCTGGCTCTCAGGCGAAGTCCTCGCTTTGGCGTCCAAGAGTGGAGGATTTGAAATGGTAAGCAGCCAGGAAGTTGATGGACGCACCACCTATGAATGGCGCCCGGTTGCCGTAAGCCCTGCCCTAAGAAGCTCCAATCCAGCAATCGGCGCGGACTGATCCTCTCACCCGTCAGACGGTATCTGCATCTAAACTTTGAGCGCTCGAATCTAGCTTTGCCATCTGACTCAGCTCAGCCCGCACTGTCGAATCGAGCTTGCGAATTGCACGCAAGGCGTGGAATTGACGGCTCCAAAATATCATCCATATACTTGCGCTGTTCCAGAACATGTCATGGCCAAGGCACCCAAGAAAAAAGTTCGCAAACGAGTTGCGAAGGCCCAGAGGTTACCGTCGGCGGTATCCGTTGCATCGTTTCCGATTGTTGGCGTCGGCGCCTCTGCCGGCGGGTTTGAGGCGTTCAGCAGCTTGCTGCGCGCTCTTCCCCCCGATCCTGGTATGGCGCTCGTCTTCATTCCTCACCTCGACCCAAATCACGAGAGTGCAATGGTTGAACTGCTGTCCCGCACTACCAAAATGCCCGTCGTTCAGGTGACGGAAGGAATGAAAGTCGCGCCTAACACTGTTTACGTATTGCCCCGAAACGCAGAAATGTCGATCGAGGATGACGCTCTCCATTTGGAAGAGCGGGAGCCTGGGCGAGCTCATCACATGCCTATTGATAATTTTTTCGGCTCTTTGGCTGCGGATCAAACCTCAAATGCAATCGGAGTGATTCTCTCTGGGACCGCGAATGACGGGACGTTCGGTATGTCCACCATCAAAGGGGTTTCTGGCGTTACATTCGCCCAGGATCCTAAATCTGCGAAATATGATGGCATGCCAAACAGCGCAATTGCTGCGGGAGTAGTCGACTTTGTTTTGCCGCCTGAGGGCATTGCGCGGGAGTTGCTTCGAGTGCGGCGCAGGAAAAGCGTCAAGGTAGTTCCCATCGAAGATGTCTTCGACGGCAACGACCGTTTGATGAAGGATGTGTTCCGGCTTCTTAAGGCTTTCAGCAAAGTTGATTTCGTCCACTATAAAGTGGCGACCATCCGGCGCCGCATTCTTCGCCGGATGAATATGAATCACATCACTACGTTGCCCGATTACGTACAGGTTCTCCACCAAAATCCCCAAGAGGTCGAAGCACTCTACCGGGATGTTCTCATCAATGTAACGAGTTTTTTCAGAAATCCCGAAGTTTTCAACCTGCTTCGCGAGAATGTGTACACAAGGCTCTTACTCGAGCGTTCGCCCTTTGAGCCCATTCGCGTTTGGGTGCCAGGCTGTTCCACGGGCGAGGAAACCTATTCCCATGCAATTTCCTTGGTTGAGACTCTGACTGAGTTGCGAGTCGAGGTTCCCATTCAGATTTTTGGTACCGATTTGAGCGAGGGCGCCATTCAGCGTGCTCGGACAGGCATCTACAAAGAAAGTATTTCTGCGGAAATTTCTGAGGTCCGCCTGCGCCGTTTCTTCCATAAAGTTCCGGGCGGGTATCAGGTTTCAAAATCCATCCGCGATATGTGCATTTTCGCGCGCCAAAATGTGTTCAACGATCCACCGTTTTCCCGCATGGATCTCATTAGTTGCCGCAATGTGCTGATCTATCTCAGCCCCGTTCTCCAGAAAAAGGTGATTCCCATCTTCCATTACGCGCTCAAGCCCGGAGGCTTCCTGCTGGTCGGGAACACCGAAGGTTTACTGGGATCGGGCGCGGAGATTTTTGACCTCGTCGACCGAAAAGGCAAGATTTATCAGAAGAAGCCCGTCCCATCCCCCGTCACATTCGGGCTGACGATTAGTGGGCAGGAACCGCAAGAGACAAGTCCGGAGAAGTCACAGCAACCGGATAAGGAAGAAGAACTCCTGAAGACTCCCGTGGATGTAATGCGGGAAGCAGATCGCTTGCTGTTGACCAAGTACGTACCTTCCGCCGTGGTCGTTAATCATCAACTCGATATTCTTCAGAGTCGCGGCAAAACCAGTCGCTACCTCGAGTTGCCCCCCGGCAAGGCGACCCTGAACTTGTTGAAAATGGCCCGCCCAGGATTGCTTTACGAACTCCGCACTCTCATTGAAAAGGCAAAAGAATCTCCCATTCCGGTTTCTAAACAGGGCGTCGCAATGGAAGACGGATCCCAGACTGCGATCGTTAACCTCGAAGTCATTCCGTTCCGGACTCCAGCGCAAGAACAGCAGCATTTCCTGATCGTTTTCGAAGAGAGAGAGTCTCCGCCAGCGCTGCCGCAGCTTACACTGATGCCGCGGCAGAGCGACCATGAAGTTGCAGACAGCAAAGATATGCAGATCTCCCAGTTGAAACAAGAATTGGCGAGCACGAAAGAGTATCTGCAATCGATTATCGAAGCGCAGGAAGCGACAAACGAGGAACTGCAGTCTGCGAACGAAGAAATCCAGTCGGGCAACGAGGAGTTGCAGAGTACCAACGAAGAGATTCAAACCTCAAAGGAGGAACTGGAGTCCGCCAACGAGGAGTTGAATACGGTCAACGAGGAGATCCAGCACCGTAATCAGCAGTTGGCGCAGTTCAGCAACGACCTGATTAATCTGCTGAACAGTGCCACCATCCCAATCGTGATGCTTGGCGAAGACCTGCACATCCGACGATTCACACCGGAGGCGGAACGCGTCTTCGGTTTCTCCAGCCATGATGTTGGAAAGGCCCTTACACACCTCGCTCTGAATCTTGACCTGCCGAAGCTCGAGCGCTGGATGCTTGATGTCATGCGTGATGTCACGATGAAAAGCGAACGGGTCCGCTCGCGCGACGGGAGATCGTTTAAATTGCGCATCACTCCTTATCGCACTCTGGAAAACAAAATCGAGGGCGTGGTTATCACCCTGCTCGACATCAGCGATCTTGTCGGCGGTAATCGCAGCTAGGCGCATTTTGGCGCTTGGCTTTAGCAACCGTCGCCGGGGAAACCGACTCCAAGCCTCACGGCGTGGTGCGTAGTCATGTGAGCCGCAGAAAGGTTGCCCGCTTGCAGAGAGATATTGTGGTGATCGGTGGGTCGGCTGGTTCGATCGCAGTGCTAAGAACGATCTGTGTTGGCTCAGCCTGAAATGGAGAAGCGACGTTCTCCGTTAGTGTAGATTCCGCCCCATTCGGGGCGGGGAGTTTCAAGGCATAGGGGTCTATCGTCCGATGACTGCTTCTACTGAGTGCACAGCGCGAGCAATCGGAGGCCGATGCCTCGAACGCGCGCAAGATTCGGGACATGATTTTTCGCGGGAACCTCGAATTGCCGGAACAGGAAGCTGTCAAGATCAAGGCGTCATAATGCCCGTTCGGAGCGGAGCGCGTCCCTTCCGCTTCATTTCCTCCGCTCCCCGATCGATTGACCGCCCGCATTGCCGATGCGCGTACCGCTATCTTCGAGCGTGCCGACGAGATCCTCACTCAACCTTCCCCTGAGGAACATTGCATGTTGAGTGATGCGCTTCGCATGTTAAGCCTTCTAGAGGATTCCGCACTCCGCAGGAACGCCGCGAAACTGCCTCGCACTCACGCAGCGGTGCGGGAGGCTGGATGCGCATGAATGATCTCGGGCTTTCCATGCGCTGGTCTGTGGATCTGCTGGTCCGGGTTGGGTCTTTCGCTTTTGGGTGTGCCACGCACCGGGACCGTCCTTCTGGTTCGAATCGATTCGTAGATTGCCTCCATAATTCGAACGTCCGCAAGGCCCTCAAACCCTGACGGCTCAGGTTCTTTATTTTTCAGGATGCAATCAGAAAAATACGTCAGCTCTGCGGCAAATTGGTCTCGCTTGGGGAAAGTCCGGATCCTCGATTTCTCGTTAATCGTGATTTCAAGTTTGATCCCCTGAGCGTACTCGTAAGCTGGATCGGCTTGCAGCATCCCCTTTGTGCCAATCACCGAATAGCGGCTGACATCCGTCGCGCCGAAACTGCAGGTAAATACCGCAAGCCGCGCATCGGGAAACCGCATTGCGACCGAAACCATTTCTTCCACTTTGGCAAAGCGCTTGTCCCGCGTCGACTCTGCTAACGCTGTTACCTCAACCGGTTCGGAGCGAAACAGATAACGAGCGGCGTTGATGCAATAGACACCCATGTCATAGAGCGGCCCGCCACCCCGGGCCACCGGTTCTGAAATCCGAACGTTGTCGTCGGCCACCTGCTGCGCAAATTCTGAATTGAAAAAGCGCGGCTCACCGATCTTGCCGTTATTGGCCAGTTTGATCGCTTCAAGATTGCCCGCTTCGAAGTGCAGACGGTAGGCAATCATCAGCTTGGTATGATTCTGGTGCGCAGCATGGATCATCGCTAGGCAGTCCTCGGCTGTGGGCGCCATCGGTTTTTCACAAAGCACGTGCACGCCCGCTGCTGCCGCCCGGACAGTGTACTCACGATGCAAGTGGTTTGGCACTGCAAGATAGACCGCATCGACGTTCGATAACGCACGACTGTAATCGTCGTATGAATACAGGTGCTCTAAATCGTACTTCTCTCCGAGAGCGCGCAGTTTCTCGGCATCATCCGATACCAGGGCAAACAACTCGCAGTTGCGAGTACTCTTGAACGCGGGCAACACCGCTACCTGGGCAATATGCCCCAAACCAACCACTGCGTACCGAATTTTTCCCTTCCTCCGAGCCGTCATCCAGCGATCTCCTCCGTTTCAGGTGAGTAGCAGCACTATGCGGCGCGGTCGGCTACGTTCGACGCTCCATGAGCTTGAGCGCAGTTTGCGCAGCAGAATATCAATGCGCCTGCCTCAACACCGTGCCCGATAATGCGGCACGAACAATGGGCGCAGGTCGGAGCGACCGCCGAAATCGCACACTCAAAACTGTCGAAGGTGTGCGGTCTGCCGCCGATAATTACTTCAAAACACTTGTCGTACTCGTTTCCGCACGTTTCGCAGGTTGCCACAAGACTCCTTCCAACTCCGAGCAAAAATGCTCAGAGCTTAGGTGCAAGGGCGGCGGCCGGAGTTGCACTGGAGGCTCTCAGGGAATCTTTCAGATACATCCAGAATAAGAAAATCTCAGGCTGCTAGCGCGGCTGTGGCAGACAAGACTTCCCCGGACGGCTCGGACTTCCTTCCGTGGCCTGCATTTCCGCTCCGCTTACCCAGGTATTTCTCGCGCAGGCGCTGCGTAATCCTGAGGGCGTCGTCAAACCGGCTGTCGGCGGTCAATTGCAAGCGCTTAACGAGCCTGCAATTCTCATGTTTAAGCACCTTTGTTCCAATCACGACTAATTCCTGCCAATCGTGCCAGTCGCCGATGGCATCCTTTACCTCGCCCAGCCGGCTGACGAACTCCTCTTCAGAATCCGATGCCGAAAGACGAAGTAGATTCCGCAGTTCCTTTACCTTTTTTCGGTACTCATGCAGATTCGATTTCGTCAGCTGAGCCGCATCACTCAGTTCTGAGACTAGTTTCAGCGCGGCGGAGCTGGCATCGGCCCGTGCGTCCTCCGGGCCAAGTCGCGCGTTCGAAAATTTCTTGGATGTTTGCTTCAGATTTTTCCGCATCCGGTGCAAGTGTCGGTTCGCCGTCGATCTCAACCGAGAGGCGTGCTTTCGGCGCTTCGCGCCCAGATGCTCGATGAGCTGAACTGCACAATCTTTCTCTTGCGGACCGGCTTTCACAGTCATCAAGTCAGCGGAGAGTACGTCCATATCGCGCACTCTGCTGGCGCATTTTCCTACTCGAGATAAATCGTGTAACAGCCTTTCGCCATTCCTGGTATGAGTCGCTTCCAGCATCGCTTCGATCTTTCGCGCGTTCGTGCGCAGGCTGTGGACCTGCTCCGGAGTCGGGTCGCTCGGCATTTTCTTCAGTAACTTGCGGAGCTTTTTGGCGGGCTTGCGAATGCGGCTTGTATCCAGGGCCATATGCGGACTCCCGGCTATTTGATGACGTTGCTGACAACGGCGTCCATCTGCTCACTTTATGTTTTGTCAGAGGTGCATCAGAGCAGGTTTAAGGCTGACCGGTTCTCCCGCCGTACCTGATCCATCGTGCAATCCTGTGGACTTTTTTCCGGTCGCCAGCGCAAGAACTTGGTCCCATGGCGAAAGCGTCCACCGGTAAAGTGATCAAATTGCACTTCAACCACCAGCTTGGGATTGAGCGGCTGCCACTCCATCGAGTGTTTGGTGCTCCACCGGCTGAGGCCTCCTGGAGCTTTCCCGGTAAATCCTGGAGCCTCAACCATCTTTTCGAGTTTCTTGGTAAGCTCGGCGCGATCTTTTTGCTGGATAGACGATGTGAATCCAACATGATCAAGTTTGCCTTCGTCATCATAGAGGCCCAGAAGCAGAGAACCGACCTGGTGCTTCTTCTCCAGGTAACGAAACCCGCCGACCACACAGTCGGCAGTTCGCTGCCTTTTGATCTTCACCATCCCGGTTCGATTTCCGCTCTCGTAAGGTAAGTCGCTTTGCTTGGCGACTACCCCGTCCAGGGCGACGCCCATGTGGAACCATTTCGTGGCGACCTTCAGATCCGTGGTCATCGGAGACAGCCGCAACATTCCTTGCGATCCGAAATAATCGTGTGCGAAGAACTCCAATTCCTTGCGCCTTTGCCGAAGCGGCAGGTCGGTCAGGTTCGCGCCTTTTTCTCGTACCAAGAGGTCGAAGACAATGAAAAGGCATGGAGTCGTTTCGCTCAGCTTCTTGATCCGGCTGGCTGCGGGGTGGATCCGCATGAGAAGCTGATCGAACGAAAGTCCGTTCCCAACCGGAATTACAATCTCGCCATCCAGCACAAACTTCTTCGCCTCGATCGCCGCCAGGGAGTGCACCAGTTCCGGAAAATATCGCGTGAGTGGCTTTTGCGATTTCGACATCAGATCGATCTGTTTGTCATCTCTGAACGCTAAACAACGAAACCCATCCCATTTAGGCTCGTATTGCCAATCGGATCCGGCGGGAAGTTCACTGGCAGGATTGGCTTCCATAGGTTTGTACTTCGTCTTGATGGGGAGAGTCACGCGTTCCAGCCCGGTCCGAAATTAGTGATCCGCTTGTAGGATGCCGGCCCGCCCAGAGCGGATGGCTTTATTGATGCAGTCCGATGATTCCGTTCATCTTGCACTGCGATTGAAATCGGCAGTTCCCACCTTAACCACCGTTCCTCGAGGCTTCGGCGTGGTTTTCTTGGAATCCGAGTTTTTCTCGTTCTTCTCCGGCGACGGTTCGGCAGGTTCCTCAGTCCAGACTCCGTAGACCCTTCCGCCGTAGGCAGCCAGACCACTGTAGTCCCCGAAGAAGACGCCCGGTTCGACTTGGAAGGGATCGGTTGTCCATGCGTAATTATGAAATGATTGGCCCATGTCTGTGGAGCGCGCGAGTACAACGACTTGTTTCCTGTTCGTCGGATCCCCGCGGCGATCATAAAAAACAACGTTTACCGACTCATCCACCGGATCGACTGCGAGCCACTGAAAAAACTGCTCCACGCCATCATGTACCGGATCATTATTTACTCGGGTTGCGGAACTCCAATGCTTGCCGCCATCTTTGGATTGCGAAATGAAAACGTCAATGTCCCCATTTCGATAGTCGCTCCAGGTGACATATAGACGATTGCTCTTCGCATCTATCGCAATCTGCGGGAATCCATTGGCCCGCTCAAGGGTATCGATGGCGTACATCATGGGTGCGGTATGCAGAATCGCCCGCGCTCGTGAAAAGCTCTTTCCTCCATCACGCGATTTCGTGAACATCAGGTCATCATCCTGGCTCCATATCGTATAGAGGGTGCCATCCGGCCCAACAACCCCGTCAAAACCTTCAGCAGCACCGTTATCGTCGCGAGGCAGGCCAGGGTGCGCGTCGATCTCGATCGGTGCTGACCACGTCTTCCCGTCGTCTGTCGAACGCGACAGCAGCATTTGCGAATCCGTCAGGCGCCAGCGCGTCCAGCCGATATACAAGTTACCTGCGAACTTTCCATTGCTGGTATCGGCCACGATGTACGGCTTATCTTCAAAGGGAATTCCCGGATTGCTTGGCTGCTCTGACACCGCAATGTGTTCTGTCTCCCACGTCTTACCCCCATCAAGAGACCGGCGGACAAAGATTCCGTTTCGGGTTGCCCCGTGTGCCCAGTAGTTAAAGGTCCCCAATTTGTCGAAGGCGATGTAGCAGACGAAAGCGTGCCCCTGATTATCGAAGACCGTCGAGACGTCACCCGAGATCCTGTAGTTCTTCGGAGCAGTCCCTTCGGCTGCGGTCCACGCATGCCCCGCGTCGGTTGAATAGGAAGC
>Ga0070741_10014367_pt1 | contig 13695 bp, 13 predicted proteins | sample Coa_R1_4_FD_66440 | JGI IMG/M metagenome (GOLD analysis project Ga0070741, IMG submission 66440) | Surface soil microbial communities from Centralia Pennsylvania, which are recovering from an underground coalmine fire - Coalmine... | ecosystem: Environmental > Terrestrial > Soil > Unclassified ... | reverse complement strand
CGACGTCCTGGCCCGGGGGTTCGCCGCCCTGGCCGACCCGGTTCGCCTCCGGCTGCTGAGCATGATCGCCGCCACCGACGAGGTGTGCGCCTGCGATCTCCTCCAGCCGCTCGGGAAATCGCAGCCGACCGTCAGCCACCACACCAAGGCGCTCGCCGAGGCCGGCCTGATCACCGGCGAGAAGCGCGGCCGGTGGGTCTACTGGAGCGTGGTCCCCGAACACGTCGAGGCCCTCCGCCGAGCCCTCAGCCCGGAATTTGCCTCCCGGGCGGGTGATTCGAAACTCACCGTTCCGCCCGGGCGACGGCGTAGCGGGTGCGGTTGACGATGGAGTCGACGCCGTGGTCCTCGATGTATGCATCGCACCGCTCGCGGAGCCGGCCGGCCGTCGTGTCATCGAGAGCGGTCACGGTTCGGCGAAAGCCCGAGCCCATGATGATGCGCCACCAGTCCTGGGGAGAGCGCAGCGGCAGACGATCGTCCTCGGTCACGATATCCACCTCGGGAATTCCGGCCGCCTCGAAGAGGTCCCGCAGAACCGACACGTCCTCGGTGCGTCGCCAGGGCTGAAGGACCTCGACCTCAGGCGCCAACTCCGCCACGGCCTCGACGAACACCTGGCGCATCGGATCGAAGACGTGCTCACCGAAGACGGCGACCCCGATCCGGCCGCCACCTCGCAGCAGACCGAACAACGATCGGAGCAGGCCCGGCATGTCGTCGGAGAAGAACAGCCCCAACGAGCACACCACAGCGTCGAACGGCTCGAGGCCGGACCGGTCAAGGGTCGTCATGTCAGCGACGGAGAGCTGCACGTTGGCGAGCCCCGCCGAGAGCGCCTTCTCCTCGGCGATAGCCACCATCTGCTCGGCGTAATCGATGCCGACCACCGCGCCACCCGGCGACACCTGCCGGGCGGCCAGGACGGCCGACGCGCCGGTCCCGCACGGAACGTCGAGGACCCGCTCGCCGGCGCGGACGCCGAGCCGCTCCACAGTTCGGAGAGAGATGTACTGCCAGAAATCACGGGCGGCGTCCTCGTAGTCCCGTGACGCCTCGTCGTAGGTCGACTTGGCATCGAATCCTCTCAGTGTCTCGCTCACGGGACCCCCAATGCGGCGTGGCACGGCGATGACCTGCCCGGCGGTCACACTACGCCAGTCGTCGGGAGCGATTTCCACAGACCAGGATCGGGCCCCGGACCACGCGGCGGCACCGGCCGAGATGACCTCTCCCTTCCGCTCGATACAGGTGTCAGACCGAGATGCGTCGGTCGGCCTGCCCATCGCCGTCGGCGGAGTCCTGTGAACGGAGACCACCATCTCGACCTGCGATGTGGCCGTTGGCCGACGCCGCTTGGAGCATGGAGGCCAGTTCGGTGTCACGGGCTCCGGCGGCGGCGGTCAGGCCGGTGTAGACAGCGTGGTGGTCGGCGGCGGCGCGCTCCATGGAGAAGCGCGTCTCGGCGGCCCTGCGGCAGGCGGACCGGTCGAGGTGGGCGGCGTCGAGGAGGGCCCCGGCGAGGGCGGCGTCGCCGGTGCGGAGGTAGCCGGTGCGGCCGTCGTCGACGATCTCCGGGGCGGCGCCCATGGGCGTGGCAACGACGGGTGTCCCCCTGGCCAGCGACTCGATCATGACCATGCCGAAGGGTTCCGGCCAGGCGATCGGGTTGAGGAGGCAGACGGCGTCGGCCAGGAAACGATCCTTGTCGTCTCCGGCGACCTCGCCGATGTATTCGACATCGCCGCCGAGCAGGGGCCGGACGACCTGCTCGTAGTAGGCGCCCTCGGCGGGTTCGCGCATCTTGGCCGCGATGAGCAGGGGCATGCCCGCCTGGCGAGCCACGCGGATGGCCCGGTCAACGCCCTTGTCCGGGTTCATCCGGCCGAGGAAGGCGGCATAGTTCCCCGAGCCGGCGCCGGGTGCCACGCCGGTGAGGTCGATGCCGTGGTGGATCACGGCGTGGATCGGGATGTCACGTGCCGTGGCGGCCTGGTGGTGGGAGATGGCGATGATGGGCACGTGGGGGCCGACGCGGCGGTAGATGGGCGCGAGTTCGTCGTTGAAGGGCCCGTGGTTGGTGGTGACGACCGGGCACCGGCCGCGCACGTCGGCCCAGACCGGGCCGGTGATCGTGTGGTCGTGGATGGCGTCGGCGCCCCAGGCGGCCGCCGCCTCGTAGGCGTCCATGACGTGGCGCAGCTCGGCGGCCGGGTTGGTGCCCACGGTGCCGAGGTGCTCGGCGTACGTCCAGGCCCGCTCGACGGGGCAGGTGCTGTCGCCACTGGCGTAGAGGAGGACGTCGTGGCCGGCGGCCGCCAGGCCGCGACAGAGGGTGTCGAGCACGAGTTCGGTGCCGCCGTAGCCGTTGGGGGGGACGGGCAGCCACGGCGGGGCGATGACGGCGATCCGCACGAAGCACCTCCTGGATCCTCGGTGGTCGAACGGGGAGCGGACGCGGCGGGCCAAAGGCCGCGGGCCAAGAGATCACGAACTCGCTGGCGGTTCGCTCTTCCGCCTCGCTCGGCGTCCTACACGGTACACATAATATCACAGTGATTATGTTGACCGTCAACCGCGGCCGAGGGAGAATTGCCTCATGGACAGGCGGACGGAACGGCTCGTCACCGGCTGGCTGGCCACGTACGCCTCGGCCAACACCCGGGCGGCCTACCGGCGAGACGTCGAACGGTTCGTCGACTGGTGCGCCAGCACCGGCCGCGCGCCATTGTCGGCCGGCCCGGCCGACATCGACGCCTACCGGGACGAGAGCCTCTCCGACGGCGCGGGTCCCGCCACGGTCGCCCGGCGCCTGGCGGGCATCAGTTCCTTCTTCCGTTTCGCCACCGAATCCGGTGCCCTGCGTTCGGATCCAGTCGAAGGCGTCGAACGCCCGGCATCGCCGGATCCCGGCGATGCGCCCGTCCTCGACGGCGAGGAAGTGCGGGCGCTGCTCGCCTCCGCCCACGACGTCGGCACCAAGGCCGCGGCGCTGGTCGCCCTCCTCGCCCTCGAGGGGCTCAAACTCGGAGAAACCCTGGCCATGGATGTCCGCGACGCCTCGCTTCGCCGCGCCCCTGCCTCCGTCGCCGTCATCCGCCGCGGTGACCGGACCAGCGTCCCCATCAGCGCCACGACCTCCGCCCTGCTCGCCGCCTACGTCGGCCGGCGCCGCTCCGGTCCCCTCTTCCTCAGCGACAGCCCCATCCCCCACGCCAAGAGCCCGACCCGCCTGACCCGTTTCGGAGCCGACTTCATCCTCAAGCGGATCGGTTCGACGGCCAACATCGACAAGCCGATCTCCGCCGCCACCCTCCGCCGCAGCTACATCGCCGAAGCCCACCGGTCGGGCACCCCGACGCCCGAGATCAGCCGGCAGGTCGGTCACCGCCAAGTCCGGGAGACCGTCCGCTTCCTGCCACGAGACGAGCTGCCTGGAGGCTGAAGCGACGACTGGAAGCGCGGCCAGGCCTGAGCGGCCACCCGACGGCGCCGAGAACAAGGCCCGGACCACGATCACGTCGCCGGCATTCCAGTGCGGGTCCGCCAACCTGCGCTCCTGAGGAACAGGGGGTGTTCCCCAGGAACGCCGAAACGGGCGGCCGCCTTGTTCGTCGGGAACCTGCGCTCTTGAGGAACGACAGGTGTTCGTCAGGAACGCCGGAACGAGACGGCGCCACGGTGTTGTGCAGGGTCCGGCCGGGCTGGAGCGCGCTCCAGTTACCGGTGCGACCCGGCCGGGTGACCGCCCGGACGTTCCGCAGCTTCAGAACGAACGGCTGAACGAAAACCGTCAGCCCGGGCCCCGCGTGCTTGGGCCTGGGCCTGACGGCCGCTACGGCGACACGCCTTCCGCTCCGAGCCGCTGGAACGCGGCGCGTTTACGCTTGTCGGGTGCCTCCGGCGAAGCGGATCACCCGGGAAGGTGTGCTGGCCAGGATCACGGCGTCGTTCGCCGGCGACGTGGCGCCGACCATGGAGGAACTGTCGGCCGCGGCCGGGGTGTCGCGGACCGTGCTGTACTCGCTGTTCGGGAGCCGGGCAGGGCTGCTGGAGGCAATGGGGGCCGACGTGCCGGCGGCGTCGTCGGCGCGGATCACCGCCGCGGCGGCCGAGCTGGTGGCGGAGCGGGGACTGGCCGGCTTGTCGCTCGACGAGGTGGCCCATCGCGCCGGCGTCTCCCGGGCGACCGTGTACCGGCTCTACCCTGGCAAATCAGCGCTGTTCGGCGAGGTCGTGCGGACGTACCTGGCCGTCGACGAGGCGTTGGGCTTGCTGGAGAGGCTGGCCGATCGTCCTCCGGCGGAAGTCATGCCGTTGTTGGCCCGGGCGCTGACGCAGTCGGGATCGATTCGGATCGGCCTGCTGCGGACCGTCCTCCTCGAGGTGACCCGGGGGGTCGAGGGCACCGAAGAGGTGCTCCAGGAGACGTACGAGAACACCAAGGTCATGATCGGCTACATCGAGCGGCAGATGGCCGCCGGGCGGCTGCTTCGGATGGACCCGGTGCTGGCCATGCAGATCTTCCTGGCGCCGGTCGTGCTCCACTCGGTGTCGCGGCCGTGGATGGAGGACTCCGGCCTCGTCCCGATCCCGCTGGAGGAGGCGGTCGAGGAGATGGCCCAGGCCTGGCTGCGGGCGATGGCGCCGCCGCGCCATCGCCCCGCGGTACCAGCTACTGCTTCGAGGCGACGGTCAGGCGGTCGAGCTTCGCGTTGAGCTCGGCCACGGCTTTTTTCAGCTCGTCGATGTCGTCGACGACGTCACTGTCATAACGGTCGTCATCGTCGTCATCATCCCGGATCCGGTCGATGCCATCGTCGACGAAGTCCGTCGTGTCGTCGAGGACGTTCTGCCACAGGTCGAGGACGTTCATTCGGCGCTTCCGGTTCCGGCGTTCGGACATGGTTCCCGGTCCTCGTCAGACCGACGTCTTGGCGGGGGTCTTGGTGCCGGAGCCTTCCCGCACGTCGAGGGCGGTCGAGGCGCCCTGGCTCAGGAGCCGGTCGAGCTTGGCGTTGATGGCCGCCACGGCTTCGCGCAGATCGTCGACCTCGTCTTCGAGGTCGTCCCAGTCGTCGTCGCGGACGCGGTCGATGGTGTCGTCCACGAAGTCGTAGGTGTCGTCCATGAGGTTCTGCCAGAAGTCGAGCAGGCCGATGCGACGGCCGCGACGGCGACCGCGCCGGCCGCTGCGGTTCCGGCGGTCGCTGCGATATCTCCGGTCGGACATTCGTAGCTCCTTGCTTACCGATGCTGGAACAAGCGAGACTGATCGTCTCTCAACGTATGATGAGCGGCGCCGGGCTGTCAAGGAAGGTCGAGGTCATGAACAAGCGGGAGCGGGTCCTCGAGGTGGCCGGTGTCCTTCAGGGCGTCATGGTCAGCGAGGCCAGGGTCCGGTGGCAGCGGGGCCGGGGCCGGGCCGTCGACCCCGAGGCCTTCGAACGGCAACGAGCCATGGTGCTGCGCCAGGCGCTGGAGCGGCTCGGGCCGCTGTACATCAAGGTCGGTCAGATGCTCTCGACCCGCCCCGACCTCTTGTCGCAGGTGACGATCGACGCCCTCCAGGACCTCCACGAGGAGGTCGGCGTCCGCCCGTTCTCGGAGTTCGTCCCGGTCCTGGAGGCGAACCTGGGCAAGGACTGGCGGTACAAGTTCCGGTCCATCGACACCGAGCGGCCGATCGGGGCGGCGTCGATCGCCCAGGTGTACCGGGCCGTCCAGCACGACGGCGAGGAGGTGGCGATCAAGATCCAGCGGCCCGGGGTGGCGGCCGCCACCCGGCTCGACATGGAGATCCTGGCCCAGGCGGTGAAGCTGGTGGCCAAGCGGGCCCCGGCCATATCCGAGATCTTCCAACCCGAAGCCATGCTCGAAGTCGTCTTCTCGGCCATGCGCCCGGAGATCGACTTCACCGTCGAGGCCGACAACATCGACCAGTTCGACGAGCTCCTCGAGGGGTGCAAGCACCTGCGGGTCCCGTTCGTGCTCAAGGCCGAGAAGGAAGTGCTGGTGATGACGCTGGCGCCGGGGACGTCGATCCGGGCCTGCAACCTCGACGACTTCTCCCGGGAGGAGCGGGAGGACATCGGCCGCGACATCATCAGCATGCTGTTCCGGGGGTTCCTGGTCGACGGGGTCTTCCACGGCGACCCGCACCCCGGCAACATCTTCGTCTCGCCGGGGGAGCCGGCCACGGTCTTGGACTTCGGGATCGTGGGCCGGATCGATCGCCAGACCAGCCTGGGCTACACCCGCTTCATGATGGCGATGGCCATGAACGACGGCGTCGCCGCCGGCCGGGCCGGGGTCGAGATGGGGACGTTGACGTCGCGGTCCGACGTGGCCGGGTTCCTCTCCGACATGCAGCGTTACATCCCCACGGTGGCCAATCAGACCCTCGAGCGCAGCGAGTTCGGCACCAGCTTCAACCAGGTCATCGGGTACTACACCAAACGGGGCATCGCCGTGAATCCCGGGATCGCCCTGTTCGGCAAGGCCACGGCCAACATGGAGGGATCGCTGCGCCGCTTCGCTCCGGAGCTCGACAGCTTCGAGGTGTTCCGGGACATCATGGGCGGGGTCCTCCGCGACCAGGCCAAGAAGCTGCAGTCGGGCTCCGAAGTCCTTCGGGTGGCCAACGAGGCCTTCAGCGCCGCCCGGTCCATCCCCGAGCAGCTGCGCTACCTGAGCAACGCCATCGTCAACGGCCAGTTCGTCCTCCGGGTCCGCGACGACACCGCCCTCGTCGTCCAGGCCCGCCAGGACGCCAATGCCCGCGCCATGCGCCGCACCATGATCGGGATCACCGCTGCCGCGCTCTGGGGCCTCAGGCGATACCACAAATAGCGCCGGCGAACCGGCCCTCACCCTCAGGACGCCGCTGGCGGTTCGATATGGGCGATGGTCAGGCAGGCAGGGCCGAGGAGCCGCGTGACCGTCTCGTCGAAGGTGCGTCCGTAGGCCCGGGCGGCGTCGAGGGCCAAGGTGGTGGTGACCGCCCAGCCATGGTCGGCGAGCCACCCCGGGGCGTTCAGGCCCTGATCGGCCGGCCACAACTGGGCCAGGTCGACGCCGAGGTTTTCCGCCATCCGCAGGAGGGTGGGATCGTCGAGCAGCGCGGTCACGTCGCCGTCGACGTGCTCGAGGGCGATCCGGCTACCGGGGGCGGAGCGCTCGTGCAGCCGGCGCAGGAGACGCTCCTGGGCGTCATGCGGCAGGTACGGCAACAGTCCTTCGGCCAGCCACGCTGTGGGGCGGTCGGGGCGGAAACCGGCCGTCGCCAACGCCGCCGGCCAGTCGCCACGGAGATCGACGGGGACGGTGCGGCGCCGGCACTGCGGCCGCGCCCCCTCGCCGGCCAGGACGCCGTCCTTGAACTCCAGGACCTTGGGGGCGTCCAGTTCGTAGAGCGTGGCGGCAGGCGGCCACGGCAGCCGGAAGGCGCGGCTGTCGAGCCCGGCGGCCAGCACCACGACCTGGTCCATCCCGGCGGCGGCGACACCGGTGAAGTAGTCATCGAAGAACTTGGAGCGCACACCGAGGTAGGACGAGAAGGAGACGAACACCGCATCCAGGGGGCCCTCGAGCCCCGTGGGCAACGGCGCCGGCGGTCGAGCCGCCCGGACGAACGCCTCCGCATAGGGATCCCGGACCAGGCTGTCGGGCCGCCCCGACTCCATCGCTCGGGCGGCCGCCACGGCGAGGGCGGTCAAACCGACACCGGTGACGATGTCCCAATCGGCCTGTTCGATCATGAACCCTTCTCAGTGGTCCGGACCGTGGATCGAACACGACCATATGTGAAAGGCGGTCTCGATGGCGGATTCAACGTCTCGTTGCGCGGCTCGCGTCCCCTCGAACGGCGATGTGCCCAAGCCCCGACGCAAAGGCTCAGCCCAGGATCTCGAGGGCAACGTTCAGACTTCGGTAGGTGTCGATCGCCCGCCGGTCCCGGGTGGCGAGGGGTAGGCGGTGCTCGGCGGCCGCGGCGCCGACGAGGGCGTCGTAGACCGATCCTCCGGCGGGTTTCTTGCGCCGCATGGCCGGCAAGCCCGAGGCGGCGGTGGGCCACGGCATCGAACGTGGCGGTGTGGTGCTCGTGGTCGCTGACCAGCAGGGCGACGGCGACGCTGGTGTCGACGAGCAGGTCGGCGCCGCCGGCTTCACCTCTGGTCGGCATCACGCAGCGACCGGACGTCGTCGTCGCTGATCGGGACACCGGCGGCTGGAATCACCAGGCGGCCGTCCTGCTCCTCGAGGTCGTCGCCGGCCAGGGGTTCGATTCGCAGCCCACTACCGTCGGCGCCGACCTCTACGACCCCGGGCCGGAGACCGAGCCGGGCGCGGCGCTTTGGGGATCACCAGACGTCCTGCCCGATCAATGGTTGTGCGCATGCCATGTACTTACCATTTGAGTGCCACCGAACGCGCCGCATGCCGGGCATCGTGGCCACGCGAAGGACCGCCCTCAGCAGAGCAGCGGCTGCCGCCGGGGCGGCGGCGGTGGACGGGGTCGGTGATGCGTCCGAGCGGATGGCATCGCTCATCCGCCGCTACTTCGAGGCCTGCAACGCCACCGACGTCGACGGGATCGCCGCCTGCTTCGTCTCCGACACCGTCGACTACTTCCCGCCTCGAACTCGGCGGCTACGACTATGCCGGAGCGGGCTACGCCACCGCCCCACCCCCCGGCGAGCGCTGACCCGGGGGTCGGCGCGCTTCCCGAGATGGGCGGCACAGAGGCGCCGGCGACTGGCTTGCGGATTGTCCTCGGACGCCACGGACGTCAGGGGGCGGTGAGGGCGGCGCGTAACCGTCGCCAGTGTCGCTCTGGCCGCCGCCCCGGCGTATGCGGACTGGGGCTTCATCACGTCCCAGAGCACGTCGCAAGGCAGTAACACCGGCACCGGGACCCTGTACATGCAGAACGACGGCTCTACCGTGATGGGCGGTCAAGGTAGCGTGACCAAGGCCTTCCAGAACGACGGCACCGACCGGTGGTCGTGCGCTGAACTGTGGGTCGACTACAAGACGAACCTGCACCGTCCGCCGGACATCTACGTCTCGTGCCCCTCTATGGGCACCGTCACGTCAGGCATCGAAACGTTGCACCACCCGAAGGACTCCGGACCGCCGTTGACCACGCCGGAGATCCTGTCTGACATGGAGAGCCCGTACATCGACGGCGTCACGGTGTGTCGCGTCGACGCTCGGGCCGGCGGCTACGACCGAGTTCTTGGCGGCAACTGTACCTGTAGCGGCGTCGCCGTGTCGGCGTACAACGGCCTCAACTACGAGGACCTGCGGAACCTGTTATCTCGGGTTTTGTCAAGGGGTCCTGGCCAGGACGGTGAGGGCAGGGTCGTGGCGGCCGCCGTTAGCTTCAGCTTCGATGGCGGCGGCGACATCGTGGTCGAGTTCGTCGGCTCGGCGCAGGGCATGCTCGATCCGTTCGATTTCGAGTTGCCGGGCGGCGATCTGGCCCGAGGGTTCGCCGAGCTCGTTGGCCCGGGCCAGGGCCCGTCGGTGGCTGGCAAGCATTCTGCGGAAGGTGGGGGCGGCGCTCTTCTTCGGCTGGGCGTGGCTGCAGCCGAGGCAGACCAGCCCCTTCGGGCAGTGCTCTCCGGTGGGGAGGGCGCAGAGGTGGGTGCCCATGTCGCGCATCGAGCAACTCAGGCTGAACGCGGCCCATTCTTCGGCGGTGGGGTTCTTCAGGGAATCGGGTCCGTGGGAAGTGACGTAGGCGCCGCGTAGCGCCTTCCGGTAGCCCTCGACGAGCTCCGACGGGTAGAGCTTGGCGTAGACCATGACGGTGTCGATGGTGGCGTGCCCCAGTAGGGCCTGGATCACGTGAGGCGGCGTGTGGTTGTTGAGGTGCTCTGAGGCGAAGACCCGCCGGCAGTCATGGGGCCGCAGGATCAAGGGGCTGCCATCAGCCCGGCGGGCGCCGGCGGCTTCGGAGAGCCGGCCGAGGCGGTTGCGGATCGTCTGGACCCCGATGGTCGAGGGATGTTTCATCCCCTGGAGCAGATAGGGGGCCCGGGGCCGGGCCCGGTGTTCGTGGTTGTCCCAGTGGTCCCGGGTCGGGACGACGTCGGTGCCGTAGAAGCGCTTGACCCGGCGGATGATCTCAGCCAGCACACGGCCGAGCCCATCCCCGACGGGGATGAGCCGAGCGCGGTCGAACTTGGACGGTTTGACGTGGAGTAGGTAGTAGAGCCGGCCATCGGCCTGGCGGCGCTTGAGGATGTCGAAGACGGTGAGCTCGCAGGCTTCCTCGATCCGCAGGCCGCTGAGGACGAGCAACTCGAGCAGTGCCCAGTCCCAGAACGCCGCCCCTTCTGCGACCGCGAGCCGGGGATCGCCGGGAAGGTTCTGGGCTGCCTCGGCGGCATCGTTCCAGCGGCGGAGAGCGTAGGCGCGGATGTTGGGCATCTCCCGCTCGAGGTCGATCACGGTCGCCGTCATCCGGGCCGCGGTCCGCCGCCGGGCCTGTTCGAAACCGACGCCGACCAGGTCCCGGCGAGTGAGGGGGATCATGGCCGGGGCTTGGCCAGCCAGGGGCGACCCGGGCTCGGTGGCCCAAGCGCACAGGTCGCCGAAGAAGCAGCGGACGTCGGTCAACCAGGCGTGGGCGGTCGTGCCGTCCCCGTCCAGGGCGCTCGGGCCCCGCCGGACCAGCCGGGCCCGTTCGATGGCGTAGGTGACGAACGGGCGGCAGTGGGCGGGGGTCACCTCGGAGCAGGAACGAACGTCGGGGTGATGCTCCTCGATGAACCGCCAGAGGTGCGCCAATGCGATCTGCTTGTGCCGCAACGTGGCGTAGACGTTGCTGATCCGGGCCGCGTAGGTCTCGAGATAGAGCGTGGTGACGGGCCGGAATCGTTCGGGGATGTCGGACTGCTCGACGAGCTCACCCGGCGACAGACGACCGACCCGAAGCCGCCGGGTGATACCCCGCTTCGGTGTTCGGGCCAGGACCCCGAGACGGCAGAGGGCCGCGTCGAGGATGTCCTGACCCTTGGTGTGGGAGGGAACACCGGCCAGGTCCTCGTCGGTGATTGCGTCAATCTGGGGATGCCCGCCCACCAGGAGGATCTTGATCCCGAGCGACACGGCGACCTCCTTGCCGCGCTCACTCGCCCAATCGCAGCCGTCCATGCCGCTGCGAAGCAGACCGGCCTGTCCGATCAGCGGGTCCTCCGCTGGGACATGTGCGAGCCACTGGGCGATCCGGCCGGTGGCCATGTAACCCCAGCCGGGGCGGGCCGCTCTGGTCAGGACGGCGGCCCATGAGCCCCACCGCCACGTCGAGCCGCCGACCCGGTCCTGACCATCGATCCAGCGTGGCCAGAGTATGGCTTCGAAATCGTCCCAGCGGTCCTGGAGTGTGATGCCGGCGCACCGGTCCAGCACGGTGACGAAGTCCCGGCAGCGGCACTCCATGCGTCCTTCGTCGCCTTCGGTGCCGAACCGCCAGCCGGCCATGGGACTGGTCAGGTGGTCGAGCAGCTCGATGGGATCGAACGGGCCGGTCAGCATGGGTCGTCCCTTCCCTCGACCAGGTCGAGGTGGGCGACAGCGTCGAGTTCCGCCACGGTGAAGGGGTCATAGGCGAAGACGAACTCGTCAACGTCGGGGACACCGGGTAGCTGGTGCGCGTCGAGGTCACACCACAGCTTCGCCCGACCGACCGCCTCGACCATGGCCCGCTGGTCGGCCCGGACGTAGGTGTCGGCCGTCGTCCCGATGTGACGGTGGCCCAGGATCTCCTGGGCCACCTTGAGTCCCGATGTCTCGACCACCGCCTGAGCCAGGGCGTGGCGGAACATGTGGGCATTCACATTGACGTCCAGCCGGGCGCCGATGGCCCGCAAAGCCGACTCGAACGTCGAGTACGTCAGCGGCTTCCCTCTCCCGCGGCGAAACGCCACCCAGGCTGCCGGCGTCTCGGCCCAGCAGCGCTCCTCGACGAGGTAGTGCCGCCACAACGGCCAGAAATCCTCGGTGACCGGCACCACGTGCTCGTCACGGGCGCCTTTGAGCCGCACCACGACGTTGCTCGACCGTTCGTCCACGTCAGCGACCCGCAAGCCGAGCAGGCCATGGCAGCCGTGGACGTCGTGCCAATCGCCGATCCGCTGCCCCGTGCGCCACAGCAAGGTCAGCAGCGCCTTGTCCCGCCACGATCTCGCTTCCTCGATCAGCCGTTGCGCCAGTCCGGCCTCGACGCCCCGCGGTATGCGCCGTGGGTTCCGCAGCCGCAGTTCACCGCGTCGGCCTCGCCGAGGGGCGTCGCGACCCGGGCTCCCGTGCCCTCCAGAGTCACGACCACCGGCCGGCACCGGATTCAAACGGCCCCGCCACGGGCCCCACCCCGCCCGCTCATCCCGTTCGATGAGGAAACTGAAGAACGACGACAACACGCTGAGCCGGTGGTTGACCGTCGCCGGCTGACGCTCGACAGCCGGATAGGCCTTTCGGGTCACGGGATGCAACTGGCCAGCGACCTGGCCCCGAACCGGGACAGCCCCATTCTTGGCGCCGACCCGGACCGTCATCACGTACTCCTGGATGACCCCGACATCAACGCACTCAAGGCGCCGGCCGCCAGCTTCCAACCAGGACAGGAAGTCGGCCAGGCCCAGGGAGTACGACCGAGCCGTGTAGGACGCCCTCCCCCGAGCGGCCAGCGTCTCGAGGAACACACTGACTTCTGGCACCGCCGCCCCGTCGGCGGCGACCACAACGAACGGCACCATCACGTCATCCTGGCGGACGACCACGAAGGCGGACATGGGAACCCCCTTCCCGCCCACCAGCACCATAGGAACCGGTCAGGCGAATCTCGTGGATTCCCGAGACAAGACCCGAACAACTTGAACGAGCCCGAGTACCTTGAGGGGCGCATCGACACGCTGTGGGCGGGACAGTCGCTGAACGGTGAGAACGCCCTCATCTCTCTGAACGCCCGTTACCATGCCGTCATGGAAGCGGCCGGCGGCCTGGTCATCTACAACGTGCTCGAAGGGCACGCATGTTGGTCGACGGGCACGTCTGGGAGCAACTTCGTGGTGATGCAGGGCGACGGCAACTTCGTGATGTACCGCAACGGTGGCGGTGCCCTCTGGGCGACCGGCACAAACGGGACCGGCGCTGACCACGTAGTCATGCAGGACGACGGCAACCTTGTCGTTTACGGGCCCACTGGCGCCAAGTGGGCCAGCAACACGGTCGGCTGCTAGCGAGCTCGCCCGCTGGACAAGAGCCCCGGCCCATCGGGCCGGGGCTCTCTGTGTCATTCAGTCGCTGCACACTTCGTTCTTCGGCGCCCAGCCGTGGTCACAGTTATGTGACTGGAAGAGGGCGTTATAGCCGGCAACCACAATGAACGTGAGAACGGCCACGGCGATGATCGTGCGGCCGATGAGCTGCGCTCGATGACTCATGCCCGAAGATTACGGCGTCCGCCGACGGGAGCCCTGCCTCTCCACGCAATCTCCGCAACCCTGCTACTGCTTCTCAACCGGGGGCCTCTGTCTCAGGCCCGATTGCCCGGTCTCCCGGTTTGGACTCGCACGGCGCCCGAAACAGACTAACCCTCTGTGTCAACCTCCGGCGAGGCAGTGGTAGCGCCTGATTCATTGAGCTGAGAGGGCGGGGGAGGAGATTTCCCCGATGACCGTGACC
>Ga0070741_10014366_pt1 | contig 13696 bp, 15 predicted proteins | sample Coa_R1_4_FD_66440 | JGI IMG/M metagenome (GOLD analysis project Ga0070741, IMG submission 66440) | Surface soil microbial communities from Centralia Pennsylvania, which are recovering from an underground coalmine fire - Coalmine... | ecosystem: Environmental > Terrestrial > Soil > Unclassified ... | reverse complement strand
AGCTTGTACATCTGGTCGGAGTCGAGATCGGAGGCGATGGCGTAGCCGACGCCGCGGTCGCGGAACAGCGCGACGTTGTAGCCGCGCTCCTCGTCGAAGTAGACGTCGCGGTTGCCGATGACCTGCTTGCGCGGGGCATCCATGGGCAGCTCGCCGGGGTCGAAGATGAAGACGGAGAGCTTGTTGCCGTGGACGTCGTAGACGAGATACGCCGCCTGGCGATCGCGGATGTTGGCGAGGCGCCCGCCGCGCAGCGCCACCTGCGAGCCGAAGCTCGGCACGCGCACCGAGAAGTCGAGCTTGCCGTCGTACCAGTGCTGCACCTGATCGGGCCGTCCGGTGATCTCGACGGGCAGGTTGCGCTGGTGCTTGGCGATCACGTCGGTGGCGACCGGCGACCAGCTGACGCGCGACACCAGGAACGTGGCGATGAGCCCGCCCGCCGCCGCCACCGGCATCGCGCGCGCCGCCCAGCGACGCCACGATTTTTGCGGCTGCTGCTCCTTGCGGATCGAGCGCAGCACGCGGTTGCGCAGCGCCGCCGGCGCCTGCTCGCGCGGCGCCGCCTCCTTGAACTGCCGCTTGAACTCCGCGTGGCGTTGCACCTTGGCGCGACACGACTCGCACTCGTTCAGGTGCGCCTCGAGCTCGCCGCGCTCGCGCTCGGCGAATTCCCCGTCGAGATAGGTGTCGACGAACCGCTGGATTCCCGCGCAGCGGAGCGCGACTCCTTCTTTGCTCACCGGTCTCCTCCTTCGCTCTCGGTCTTCACTTTCGGCGAATTCGGGAACGGGATCACATCGGCCGCCTTGACGATGCCCTCGCGCACTGCGTAATCGCGCAGCGTCTTCTGCAACAGTCGTCGCCCCCGGTGCAGCCGGCTCATCACCGTCCCCACCGGACAGTCCATGATGTCGGCGATCTCCTTGTACGAGAAGTCCTCGAGGTCGCTCAGCACCACCGCCACCCGGTAGTCATACGGCACCGCGTCGAGCGCGCGCTTGACGTCGTCGGAGAGCATGGCGCCGGTGATCAACCCTTCCGGATCGCGCGACGCCTCGGCCACGTCCTCGCTCATCAGCGACGGCATGTCGTCGCCGTCGATCACCTCGCGCACCTCGCGCTCGCGCATGCGCTTGCGGTACTTGTTGATGAAGGTGTTCGTCAGGATCTTGAACAGCCACGCCTTGCAGTTGGTGCCGGGCTCGAACCGGTGAAAGAACCGGTACGCGGCCAGCATCGTGTCCTGCACCAGGTCCTCCGCTTCGCGCGGATCGCGCGTCATGCGGAGGCCGGTGGCGTACAAGCTGTCGAGATGGACCAGCGCCACCGACTCGAAGCCGTCGCGCGACGTGGTCTGTAGAGTTCGTCCCAACATGTTGACAAATGGAACAGGCCCAAGGGGAGGGCTATTCCTGACCTCGAAGTATAGCCAAAAAAAGCTTGCTGACACGGAGGTGTGTTGATGTATCCTGCTCGGCCAAAGGAGGGGTCATGACTAAGACTCTACTCGCGGGACTACTGATGTTGGGGACAGTGGGCACCGGCTGCGTATTCAGCGCCGTTGTCCCGGGGAGCGCCGGCAAGGCGTGGGTGATGAAGAACACGCCGTTCGGCTCGAGCTACTGGCACTGCGACGCGTCGGCTGGTGAGCCGACCTGCACGCAAGTGTCGAACGCGCCGGCTGGTGGCGGCGCTGCTCCCTCGGGCGGAGGTGCCAAATGAGCAAGTTCATCAAGATCGCGATGGCGGCTGGAGCGCTGTACCTGGGCGCGGGCTGCGCGGCTGTCGTTTCGGCGACGGGCCCGAACACCTCGATGGTTGACGATTCGTGGTACACCACCACGGTCGGCCTGCCCAACCTGCCCTTCAGCACGCACATCTATTACTGCCCGAAGCCGGCTGGTCCGGGCCCCGTGCAGTGCAAAGAGGCCAAGTACGTCGAGGCCGGCAAGTAATCACTTCGCAGTACGAAGCGATTACTTGTCTCGCGTCTAGCTGAAAGGCACGAAGTCGGTGCCGACCGCCGAGGCGACCGCCCGGTGGGTCACTTTTCCCTGATACGTATTCACACCCCTCATGATCGCCGGGTTCGCCGCGGCGGCACCGTGAATCCCCATGTCCGCGATCTTCACGCCGAAGGCGAGCGTCGCGTTGTTGAGCGCGAACGTCGACGTATGCGCCACCGCGCCCGGCATGTTGGCGACGCAGTAGTGGATGACGCCGTGCACGGTGAAGGTCGGATCATCGTGCGTCGTCGGATGACACGTCTCGATGCAGCCGCCTTGATCGACCGCCACGTCGACGATCACCGAGCCCGGCTCCATCTTCTTGATCATCGCCTCGGTCACCAGGCGCGGCGCCTTCGCGCCCGGCACCAGCACCGCGCCGATCACCACGTCGGCGCGTGACACCGACTCCTCGATCGACACCGGATCCGAGTACAGCGTGTTGACGCGCCCCTGGTAGATGTCGTCGACGTACGCCAGCGTGTCGGGGTTGATGTCGAGGATGTTGACCAGCGCGCCGAGGCCGATGGCCATGCGTGCGGCATTTTGCCCGACGATGCCGCCGCCGATGATCGCCACGCGCCCGCGCCGCACGCCGGGCACGCCGCCGAGCAGGATCCCTTTGCCGCCGCGCTCCTTCTCCAAATACGTCGCCGCGACCTGAATCGACATGCGTCCCGCGACCGCGGACATCGGCTGCAGGAGCGGCAGCCGCCCGTCGTCGAGCTCGATGGTCTCGTACGCGACGCCCGTTACGCCGCGCTTCACGAGCTCGTGCGTGAGCTGCGGCGCCGCCGCGAGGTGCAGGTACGTGTAGAGGATCTGCCCCTCGCGCATGCGCCCGTACTCCTCGGGCAGCGGCTCCTTCACCTTGAAGATCATCTCGGCGCGTTTCCAGACTTCGTCGGCGCTCCCGACGAGCTCGGCGCCGGCCGCGCGATACTGCTCGTCGGGAATTCCCGATCCGAGGCCCGCGCCCGCTTGCACCACCACCTTGTGGCCGTGCAGCACCAGCGTGCGCACGCCGGCGGGGATCATGCCGACGCGATACTCGCGCGTCTTCACCTCGGTCGGGCAGCCAACGATCATTTTCATTTTCTCCGTCGGGAAATGGGCCGCCAACATTTCACGCGCGCGCGTGCGAAGTCAATCACGCGACGCGTTACTTGCAGTCGGGGGCGGGGCGCAAGGACGCGCCAGCGATCTCGATCGTGCGGACGCCTTCGCCGAGACCGACGGCGAGATGGAGCAGCGCGATCAATTTACCGTCGGGGGAGAAGCACGGCTCGATCGAGTACGCGTCGGCCTGCAGCTTGGCGTGATCGGGCGTCCACTCGTCGAGCTGCGTGCGTCCCGACTTCGCCGTCAGCCACGCGCGCGCCGGCTTCGGGCTCGGCGGAAGCTGCGCGTCCTCCTGCTCGATGGCGCACGCCGCCTGTGGCGTGGCGTCGCTGTTCGACTTGTCGGGCTGCTCGCTGTTGAGCCATGACACCAGCTTCTTGGCGTTGCCGTCGGCGCCGAGCTGCCAGCAGGGGCCGAGCACGCCGACCGATCCGCCGGCGTCGTCGACGCGCCGGTTGCAGTAGATGACGCTGCTGTCGTCCTGCCACGTGATCCAACCGAGCCGCGCGCGCCGTCCCGGGTTCGAATTCTTTTGCGTTGCAGCAATCGGCCCCGCCGCCGGCGCGGTCACCTGCGGCGCGCACCCGGCGAGCGCGGCGGCGAGCACGAGCGGCGCGCCGCTCATTAATGATGCGCGTGACGAGGCGCGGCTCACGAGCGGTAGTCGGCGTTGAGCTTGACGTAGTCGACGGTGAGATCGCACGTGGTGTGCCGCCCCTCGCCGCGCCCCTGGTGCAGGTGCACGCGGATGGTGTACTCGCCGCGCCGCATGACCGCGTGCGCCGCGCGCTCGGCCTCGCCTCCGACGGCGGCGCCCTGCCGCGCCACCTCCACTTCACCGATCGCGATGTCGACGCGCGCCGGATCGAGCGCCACGCCCGCGTTCCCCACCGCGCACAGGATGCGCCCCCAATTCGGATCGGCGCCGAACAGCGCCGTCTTCACCAGCGGCGAGGCGCCGATGCGCCGCGCGACCCGCTCGGCCGCGTCCGCGTTCTCCGCGCCCAGCACCTCGATGGTCACCACGTGCGTCGCGCCCTCGCCGTCGCGCACGAGCTGCCGCGCCAGATCGCCCAATACGTCGCGTAAAGCCGAGCGGAACGCCTGCCCCTTGTCGCCGCCCTCGATCGCCTTGTTCTTCGCCGCGCCGCTGGCCATCAGGAACAGCGAGTCGTTGGTCGAGGTGTCGCCGTCGACCGACACGCGGTTGAACGTGACCTCGACCTCTTCGCGCAGCGCCGAGCGCAGGAAATTCTTTTGCACCGCAGCATCGGTCATGACGAAGACCAGCGTGGTGGCCATGTTCGGGCAGATCATGCCGGCGCCCTTGGCCACGCCGACGACGCGCGCGCGGGTCTTCGGCCCGAGCGGCAGGAGCGCCAGCGCGCGCTTCTCGAAGCGATCGGTGGTCATGATCGCGCGCGTGAAGTCCTCGAGCCCGTCGGCGCGCGCCGCTTTGTGCAGCGCCGCCGTGTGCTCGACGATGCGCTCGATCGGAAGCTGCGCGCCGATCACGCCGGTCGACGCCACCAGCACGCGCTTCTCGTCGCAGCCGATGGCCTTGGCCGCGTAGTGCGCCATCGCGCGCGCGTCGTCGAGGCCGCGCTCGCCCGTCGCCGCGTTGGCGTTTCCGCTGTTGACGATGATCGCGCGCGCCAGGCCGCCGCGCACGCGCTCCTCGGAGATCACCACCGGCGCGGCGCGCACCAGGTTGCGCGTGAACACCGCCGCCGCCGGCACGTCGTCCTCGGCGAGCACGAGACCGAGATCGGGGCGCAGCGTCTTCTTGATGCCGGCGGCGATGCCGGCGAAGCGAAACCCGGGGCAGGCTGCATCGGCCATGCAAAGGCGATAGCATCGGCGGAGTCGAGAGGTCAAACATGCCGAAGACGCCGGGCGAGATGATCGAAGCCGTCTTGCGCAACCTCGAGAAGAACACCGGCCGGACGCAGCGCGAGTGGGAGGCGCTGCTGGCGAAGTCCGCCGTCGTCGGCGATCGCGCGCAGTACGAGTGGCTGCGGCAGAAGCACGGGCTCGGCCACGTGGCGGCCAAGGTGCTGAGCGGGCAGCTCAAGCCGTACGACGCGCCGAGCGAGCTGGTCGACGCGCAATACTCCGGAGAACGTAAAAAACTCCGCCCGATCTACGAAGCGCTGCTGGCGGCGGCGCGCAAGCTCGGCCCCGACGTGAAACCGATGCCGTGCAAGACCTACGTTCCGCTGCACCGCACAAAAACATTCGCGCTGATCAAACCAACCACCGCCGCGCGCGTCGATCTCGGCCTCTGCCTGCCGAAGAAGACCAGGCCGGCCGGCCGCCTCGCCGCGGCGAAAAACCTCGGCTCCGATCGCGTCACGCACAAGATCGAGTTATCGTCGCCCCGGGACGTCGACGCGGAGGTGCTGTCCTGGCTCAAGCAAGCGTACGAGATCGCCTGATGCGTGTTGCGCTGCTCGCGTGCGCGCTGTCGTCATTCGGCTGCGCGACCATCGTCAACGAGGCCAACGGCCGCCTCGCGCGCATCGACGTCACCAGCGCCGGCTTCGCGCGCGCCGTGTTCTCCGAGGGCGAGCTGGTCGAGCAGCGCCGCGCGGGAGACTGCCGGCTGCTCGAACGCTCCCGGTTTCATGCGCCCGATCCGCCCAACATTCCGGCGGGAATGCAGCCGGTCCCCAACTCGGGCCCGATCCGCGTCGCTGCGTCGGGCGATGCGGTGGTCTTGACGCCGCTCTATCACGGCTTCTATCGCGAGAGCGAGCGCCGCTTGCAGCCGCTCTGGCAGGCGGGCGAGACGATCGTCGTGAGCGCGCCCGGCGCAACCGCGCCGCCGTTCCAAGTCGAGCTGCCGGCGCCGCAGCCGATCTGGACGGTCGAACCGCCGATCCAGGACGCGAACGAGTACGGGCCTACGTTCTGGGCGCTGCGCGATCTGCCGGTGCGTTGGAGCCCGGTCGCGCATGCGACGCTGGTCCTGCAGCTCTTCGAGGCACATCCGGAGGCGGGCACCGATCGCGCACACGTGCGAGAAGGCACGCGCCGGATCCGCTGCGAGTTCGACGGCGCGCGCGGCGAGGCGGTGGTGCCGCAGGAGCTGATCGCGGAGCTGCCGATCGGCAACGCGGTGCTCTACGTCAGCTCGATGACCGAGAGGATCGTGAACGTGCAGGGCTGGGAGATCCGCGTGCGCGCGTACACCGACGCAATCCGCGAACGCCACGCACACATCGATGAGCGGCCGCCGCGCGGAGCCAACGGCGAAGAGTGATTACGCCACGGCGGTGGCGCCGTGGCACTTCTTGTATTTTTTGCCCGAGCCGCAGGGGCACGGCTCGTTGCGCCCGACCTTCGGCTGCTCGCGCCGCACCGTCTTCTGCTTCTCCGGCTCGCCCGCCGCCTGCCCGTCGCCGCTCGGCGACGCGCCCGGGTGCTGGAGCGTCATCTTGCGCTCCTTGTGCTTGAACTCGGGCAGCTTCTCCTCGGCGGCGGCTTTTTGTTGCGGTGCAGCATCGGAGACCTGCCGCTGCAGCGTCACGCGGTACAGCTTGGCGGCCACGCTCGACGAGATCCGCTCCATCATCTGGCGGAACAGCTCGTAGCCCTCCTTCTTGTACTCGATCTTCGGATCCTTCTGCCCGTAGCCGCGCAGCCCGATGCCCTCGCGCAGGTGATCCATCGACTTCAGGTGATCGATCCACTGCGAGTCGATCTCCTCGAGGTAGAAGTGGCGCGCGAAGAAGAAGAACGCCAGCGGCCCGAGCTCGGTCTCGCGCGCCTGCGTGAACGTGTGCACCTGGTCCCAGATCGTCTCGGCCAGCACCTCGCGCTCGAGGATCGCCACCTTGTCGAGGTTGACGACGACGTTGAACTGCTCCTTCACGCCGTCGGCGAGCGCCTTGAGATCCCACTCGTCGGCGTGCGCCTTCTCCGGGCAGTGCGTCCACACCAGCGTCGAGATCAGCTCGTCGGCGAGATCGAGCACGCGCTCGCGCTGCTGGATCAGCGACGCGGCGGCGGTGGTCGCGGCCTTGCGCACCAGCGCCTCGCGCTCGCCGAGATCCTTCTTCACGTCGACCACCGCGCCGAACACGCGATACAGCTCGTGCGTCAGCTTCTCCGGATCGAGCACCTGCGCCTCGGCCGCCGGCGCGTTGGCGTCGGTGCGATACGGATCGACCGTGCCGTCGGGCCCCTTGGGCACGCCGGCGAGGAACGAGTCGATGATCTGCGCGACGCGCGGCTTGATCTTGTCGGCGAGCGACTCGATGGTCCACTCGCCCGACGAGGTCGGCGGCGGCGGCGGCTCCTTGCCCTTCTTGATCTCCGCCTCGGTCAGCGTCGGCTGGTAGCGCCCCTCGAGGATCTGCTTGCGCAGGGAGTAGATCGCCTTGCGCTGCTGATTCATCACGTCGTCGTAGTCGAGCAGGTTCTTGCGGATGTCGAAGTTGTGGCCTTCGACCTTGCGCTGCGCGTTCTCGATCGCGCGGTTGACGAGGCCGTGCTCGATCGGCACGTCCTCCTCCATGCCGAGCCGCTCCATGAGGCCGGTGATCCGCTCGGCGCCGAAGATGCGCAAGAGATCGTCCTCGAGCGAAAGATAGAAGCGCGACGAGCCGGGATCGCCCTGCCGCCCCGAGCGGCCGCGCAGCTGGTTGTCGATGCGCCGCGACTCGTGCCGCTCGGTGCCGAGGATGTGCAGCCCGCCGGCGGCGAGCACCTCTTTCTTCTCCGCCTCGCACTGCGCCTTGAACTTGGTCAGCGCCGCTTTGTACTCGGGCGTCGACTCGTCGACCGAGCCGGGGATCGCCGCCGCCTCGTGTCCCGCCACCTCGGCGCGCGCCATGAACTCGGCGTTTCCGCCGAGCAGCACGTCGGTGCCGCGGCCGGCCATGTTGGTCGAGATGGTGACCGCGCTCTTGCGTCCCGCCTGCGCGACGATCTCGGCCTCGCGCATGTGATACTTGGCGTTGAGCACCACGTGCTCGATGCCCTTCTTCTTCAGCATCGACGACAGGACTTCCGATTTCTCGACGGAGATGGTGCCGACCAGGATCGGCTGCCCCTTCTCGTGCCGCTCGACGATCTCGCCGAGCACCGCGCGGAACTTGCCGCGCTCGTTCTTGTAGATGAGGTCCGCGTTGTCGATGCGGATCATCGGCATGTTGGTCGGGATCTGCACCACGTCGAGCTTGTAGATGTGGTGGAACTCTTCCGCCTCGGTGTCGGCGGTGCCGGTCATGCCCGCCAGCTTGTGATACATGCGGAACAGGTTCTGGAACGTGACCGTCGCCAGCGTCTGGTTCTCCTCCTCGACGGTGACGTTCTCCTTGGCCTCGATCGCCTGGTGCAGGCCGTCCGACCAGCGCCGCCCTTCCATCTTGCGGCCGGTGTGCTCGTCGATGATTTTGACCTTGCCGTCCTCGACGAGGTAGTTGACGTCGCGCTTGTAGAGCGCGTGCGCCTGCAGCGCCTTGGTCACGTGGTGCAGCCACGCGATGTTGCCCGGATCGTACAGGTTGACCAGGCCGAGCTTCTTCTCCACGCGCCCGACGCCTTCGTCGGTGAGCATCACCGAGTGCGCCTTCTCGTCGACGGTGAAGTCGATGTCCTTCTTGAGCGACGGGATGATCATGTTGACGCGGTGGTAGAGATCCGCCGAGTCCTCCGCCGGGCCGGAGATGATGAGCGGCGTGCGCGCCTCGTCGATCAAGATCGAGTCGACCTCGTCGACGATGGCGTAGTGCAGCTCGCGCTGCACGTAGCGCTCGATCGAGTCCTTCATGTTGTCGCGCAGGTAGTCGAAGCCGAACTCGTTGTTGGTGCCGTAGGTGATGTCGCAGCGATAGGCGAGCTGCTTCTCCTTGTCGCTCTGCCCGTGCACGATCGTGCCGACGGTCATGCCGAGGAACTTGTAGATGCGCCCCATCCACTCGGCGTCGCGGGTGGCGAGGTAGTCGTTGACGGTGATGAGGTGGACGCCGCGCCCTTCGAGCGCGTTGAGATACATCGGGCAGGTGGCGACCAGCGTCTTGCCTTCGCCGGTCTTCATCTCGGCGATGGCGCCGCGGTGGAGCACGGCGCCGCCGATCATCTGCACGTCATAGTGGCGCAGCCCGATCGCGCGCCGCGACGCTTCGCGCACCGTGGCGAACGCCTCCTCGAGGAGGTCGTCGAGCGTGGCGCCGTTGTCGAGCTTGGTGCGGAACTCGGCGGTCTTGCCACGCAGCTCGGCGTCCGAGAGCTTCTTCCACTTCTCCTCGAGGTCGTTGATGCGCACGACCCGGGGGCGCAAGCGTTTGATCTCGCGCTCGTGGCTGGTGCCGAAGACCTTCTTGATGAGACCACCGATCATGTTAGTCCTTTGGGCTGCTGTTCCTTGTTATAAGCTGCGTAGTCTAGCGCGCGGCGTGCTCCGCCACCACTGTGGTCTGAATGCCGCCGCGCACCGCGAAAATTCCTTCGACGCGCAGGCGCCGAGGCTGAAGAGCGCTCACCAGGTCGTCGAGGATTCGATTGGTCACCGCCTCGTGGAACGCGCCCTCGCTGCGAAACGACCACAGGTACAGCTTGAGCGACTTGAGCTCGACGCAGCGCTGCTCGGGGACGTAGCTGATGCGGATGGTGGCGAAGTCGGGCTGACCCGTCATCGGGCACACGCAGGTGAACTCGGGGCACTCGAAGCGGATCTCGTAGTCGCGCTGCGGGCTCGGGTTGGGGAACGTCTCGAGCGCGCGCGACGGGCGGGTGCCCGAGCGCGGTGACAGGGGTTTCGCTTTTGCCGACGGCACGACGCCTCTTACCGCGAGCCGCCAATCGGCGCAAGGCGCGGTTCCGTTCTTCATATCCCGCGATGAAAAATTTTGTTTTATAGTGTTGGACCGTGCGCGACATCTACGAGGCTGCGGAGAAGCAGTCGGCGACGCTCGCGATGTACGTCGAGCACCTGGCGCGCCGTCGAGGATGGGGCGCCCGCACGCTCTCGGGGATGTTGATGGAGCCGCGGCTGATGATGATCTACGGCGCCAGCGTGCTCCTGCCGTACGGCCGCGCGGCCAGCTTCATCCCGGCGCGCGCGCCGCGCGTCGACGGCGACACCTGGATGATCGACATCAAGCGCTCCGACGGCGTCTCGCGCCCGCAGTGGAACGGCGGCATCGCCATCAAGCGCCTGAACGGCACCTACCAGATGACGTTCGGCAACCAGCTCCTCGACGAAGCCACCCTCGCCGCCATGCTCGAAGCCATCGGCGAGCCGTAAGCTACGCCTGCTCGATCCTCACCGAGCGAAACACCCGCTCCTGCAACCGCGCCAGATCGCCGAGGTCCGAGGTGTAGACGATGTCTCCGCGCAGCGACGCCGACGCCATCACGATCGCGTCGATGGTCCCGGCGCGCGGCACCCTCGTGAGCGCCTCACCGGCCAGCTTCGCCACGTACTCGGTCAGCGGCTCTACGACGAACATGCGCAGAATCGTCTCGCGCTCTCTCGTGTGGCGTCCCGTACGCCACCACTCGGCGACGACTACCGCCGGCACGGTCACCGGCACCTGATCTTCGAGTGCGACCTCGACGAGCTTGCGCATGTCGAGGCGCCGCCGCTCGAGGTTGATCAGCGCGCCGGTGTCGAAAGTCAGCCCCGCCATTTCTTGAGCAGCGCCTTCCGCTCCGCGGGCGTGGCGTGCTCTTCGGGCGCGTAGGTCGCCAGGAACTCGCGGGCGGCGCGCTCGCGAGCTTCACGGGCTGCCTCCTCCTCGCGCAGCAGCCGAATCGCGCGGCTCACCACCGACGACGCGCTCATGCGCTTTCTCTTGGCGAACGCGGAGAGCCAACGCAGCTCGGCGCGATCGATGGTGTAGCTCTTCTTCTCGGTCGCGGACATGTTCAGAGGATAAACCCGAGGCGGTAGGATTGCAATCCTACCAGGGGCGGAACGAGCCGACGAAGCTTCCGAGGTCGCGCGTGTCGAACTTGAGGTGCGCGGTGGCGACGGTCTTGCCCGACGAGTCGCTGATGGTCGCCGGCAGCGTGGTCATCGAGCCCGCCAGATCGACGATGCTGACGTCCTTCTGCCCGGCGAACCGGTAGTGCCGCCGATCGTCGCCGGTGAACTCGAACTCGTAGCGGATCAGCTTGCCGAGCACCGGGTTGATCGTCAGCTCGCCCGAGATCGGCGCGCGCGTGGCGAACCCGTCGATGTCCAGCTCGCCCGAGATCTCCGCCTTGTGATCGCGCAGGTGCTTGAGCCACGACCGCGCGCGCGCCGTGATGGTGAAGCGCATGGCGCGCTCTTCACCGCCCGCGTCCGGCTTGAACGTGCCGCTCATCGTCTCTTTGAAATGAAAGCCCAGCATCACGCCGCCCGCCGCAGCTCTTCCGTCTCTCGACGGCGCGCGAGGTATCCGCGGCGCGCCAGCATCACGTAGTTCGAGATCACCATCACCACGTTCCAGCCGTTCCACACGTGCCACGTGATCGCGCCCGGCCGCACCAGGAACACCGCGAAGTTGACGATCCCGATCGCCAGCATGAACGACGGCAGGTTGCCTTTGCGGAACTTGGGGATCTTGAGCGTCGACACCATCAGCAGCGCGATCGCCGCCACGCCGCCGGCGATCAGCCAGATCGGCAGCGACGCGCGCACCATCACCAGCGACATGATGTAGCCGGCGGCGATCGGGATCGGCACGCCCTGGAACGTCACCTTCGCCAGATCATTTTGATCGACGTTGAACCGCGCCAGGCGCAGCGCGCCGCACAGCGTGTAGAGCACCGCGATGCCCGCGCCGACGGCGCCGAGCGGCCGCAGCGCCGAGAGGTAGATCAAGACCGCCGGCGCGATGCCGAACGAGATGGCGTCGGAGAGCGAGTCGAGCTCCATGCCGAACTTCGACGAGGCGTCCAGCATGCGCGCCAGCTTGCCGTCGAAGAGATCGCACAGCGCCGCGAAGAACAGGAACAGCGTCCCCTGCTCGAACTTGCCCTCGGCCGCCGAGACGATGGCCAAGAACCCGAGCGCGATATTGCACAGGGTGACGCCGTTCGGGACCAGGTGTTTCGCACGCACGGAGTTCCATGCTACCGATCTCCTGCGCCGTGTCCACCGCGAACGGCGTTTGGAAGTTTGGAGCCGTTTGTGAAGATCGCCCTGGTTTATCCGCCGACTTGTGATCCGACCGCGCCGTATCTGTCGGTGCCGATGCTGACGGGCTTCCTGCGCGCGCACGGCGTCGAGGTGCTGCCCGTCGACGCCAACGTCGAGGCGTACGATGCGCTCCTGCGCCCGGCGCCCCTGCGCGCGCTCGCCGAGCGGATGGAGCGGCGGCTCGGCAAGCTCGATCGCAAGGGCGCGCTCGATCACGTCGAGCAGCGCGCGTACCTCCAGCTCTGGCGCGCGCGCGGCGACGCGCACGCGGCGCCCGTCGGGATCATCGAGGCGCGCGACACGCTGCGCGACGACGCGGCGTTCTTCGATCCCGAGCGCTACCAGCGCGCCACCGCCACCATCGAATCGGCGCTGCGCCTGGTGAGCGCCGCGCACGCGCCGCTCGATCTGTCGTTCTCCGGCTACCGCACGCCGTTCGCGCTCACCACGCCGGACGAGATCGCGCTCGACGCGTCCGAGGCGCGCGATCCGTTCCACGCCTACGTCGTCGACGAGCTGGCCCCGCGGCTGCGCTCGGCTAAAGTGGACGCGATCGGCGTTTCGGTGTGTTTTCCGGGGCAGCTCCAGCCGGCGTACGCCTTCGGCCTCAAGCTCAAGCAGCTCCTCCCCGACGCGCACCTCACGGTCGGCGGGCCGGGCATCACGCAGCTGCTCATCAAGCTGCACGGCGCCGACCTGGCGCGCGCGCTCGGCCCGTTCGACAGCGCGGTGGTGTTCGAAGGCGAGCACGCGCTGCTCGGCCTCTGCCGCGCGCTCGACGAGAAACGGTCGCTGCGCGGGCTGCCCAACGTGGTGCTGCGCGATCCGCTCGCCGGCGCGCGCTACGAGCCGGGCCACGGCTCCGAAGATCTGCGCGCGCTGCCGTCGCCCGACTTCGACGGGCTGCCGCTCGATCGCTACTTCTCGCCCTACCTGACGCTGCCGTACGATCCGACGCGCGGCTGCTACTGGGGCAAGTGCACCTTCTGCCACTACGGGCTCGCCGAGGTCGGCACCGCCAGCTACCGCGAGCGCCCCGTCGAGCTCGCGCTCGATCATCTTGCTGCGTTGCAACAAAAATACGGCACGCGCTGGTTCTATCTGTCGCAGGACTCGGTGGCGCCGAAGACGCTGCTCAAGCTGGCGCAGGGCATGGCCGAGCGCGGAATGAATTTGCGCTGGGCGACCGACCTCAAGCCGGAGAAGTACCTCACCGCCGATCGCGCCGAGACCTTGCGCAAGGGCGGCGCGGTGGCGTGCGCGCTCGGCGTCGAGTCGGCGGCGCCGCGCGTGCTCGAGCTGATCGACAAGGGCGCGCCGATCTCGACGGTGAAGTCGACCATGCACCACCTCGCCGGCGCGGGGATCGCGGTCGAGGCCATGTGCTTCACCGATTTTCCGACGGAGACGTACGCCGAGGCGATGG
>Ga0070741_10014365_pt1 | contig 13697 bp, 16 predicted proteins | sample Coa_R1_4_FD_66440 | JGI IMG/M metagenome (GOLD analysis project Ga0070741, IMG submission 66440) | Surface soil microbial communities from Centralia Pennsylvania, which are recovering from an underground coalmine fire - Coalmine... | ecosystem: Environmental > Terrestrial > Soil > Unclassified ... | reverse complement strand
GCGCCGCTCGACGATCGTCGACGCGGATCGCGCGCGGAGCGAGCCGCGGCCGCCGCGTCCCAGCAATTGCGCCCCTGAAACCGCGATGTTATAGGGGGCCGATCATGAAGGAAGGCGTCCACCCGCGGTACGAGAACGCGAAGATCATCTGTGCCTGCGGCAACGTCATCGAGACCCGCTCCACCATCCCGACGATCCACGTCGAGATCTGCTCGGCCTGCCATCCGTACTTCACGGGAAAGCAGAAGCTCGTCGACACGGCCGGCCGCGTCGAGCGCTTCAACCGCAAGTACGGTCGAGCGGGCGCCGGTGTGCCGCCGTCGGAGTGATCCCGCCGCCGGTCCGATCATCCTAGACGCGATGCGACGGGGCGGAGGAGCTTCCTCCGCCCCGTTCTTTTTTCGGTGACCGACATGCTCGATCGACTCGCGGAGGTGGAGCGGCGCTACGAGGAGCTCGAGCGGCTGCTCGCCGACCCGGACGTCATCGGGAACCGGCAGGAGTTCGCGAAGCTCGCGAAGGAGCGGGCGAGCCTCGAGGAGACGGTCGCCGGCTGGCGCGAGCGCCAGCGCCTCGTGCGCGAGATCGACGAGCACCGCGAGCTCGCCCGGGAGAAGGACGAGGAGCTCCGCGAGCTCGCGAAGAGCGAGCTGCCCGCGCTCGAGGCACGGCTCGCGGCGCTCGACGGAACGCTCAAGCAGCTCCTCCTCCCGAAGGACCCGAACGACGAGCGGAACACCGTGCTCGAGCTCCGCGCCGGGACGGGCGGCGACGAGGCGAGCCTCTTCGCGGCCGAGCTCTTCCGCATGTACCAGCGCTACGCGGAGCGGCACCGGTGGCGCGTCGAGGTGCTGTCGTCGAGCCCGACCGGCCTCGGCGGGTTCAAGGAGGTGATCGCGCTCGTCCAGGGCCCGGGCGCCTACCGCCGCCTCAAGTTCGAGGGCGGCGTCCACCGCGTGCAGCGCGTGCCGGTGACGGAGACGCAGGGGCGGATCCACACCTCGGCCGTGACCGTCGCGGTCCTCCCCGAAGCGGAGGACGTCGAGGTGGACCTCGCCGACAAGGACCTGCGCATCGACGTGTACCGCTCCTCGGGGCCCGGCGGGCAGAGCGTCAACACGACGGACTCCGCGGTGCGCGTCACGCACCTGCCGACCGGTCTCGTGGTGACGTGCCAGGACGAGAAGTCGCAGCACAAGAACAAGGCGAAGGCGCTCAAGATCCTCCGCGCGCGGCTCCTCGACCGTGCGCGAGCGGAGCAGCAGTCCGAGATCGCGGCGAACCGGCGGGCGATGGTGGGCTCGGGGGACCGCTCCGAGAAGATCCGCACCTACAACTTCCCGCAGAACCGGGTCACCGACCACCGCGTGAACCTGACGCTCCACCAGCTCGACCGCGTCCTCGACGGAGACCTCGACTCGATCGTCGACGCGCTCACGACGCGCCAGCAGGCCGAGGCGCTCGAGGCCGCGGGCTGATGGACGCGGCCGTGCGCGTCACGTTCGTCGCCGACGCCCTCGCCGCGGCGGTCGCGCGGCTCGACGCCGCCGGGGTGCCCGAGCCGCGCGCGGACGCCGAGGTGCTGCTCGCCGCCGCGCTCGACACGACGCGCGCGGGGGCGATCGCGTCGGCGTGGCGCCCGATCGCGGCCGACGCGGCGGCGCGGCTCGACGCACTCGTTGCGCGGCGGGCGACACGGGAGCCCCTCGCCTACGTCCTCGGCGAGTGGGAGTTCTGGTCGCTGCCGCTCGTCGTCGACCGCCGCGTGCTCGTGCCGCGCCCCGAGACCGAGCACGTCGTCGAGACGGCGCTCGCGGTCGCGCCCGGCGCGCGGCGAATCGTGGACGTCGGGACCGGGAGCGGCGCGCTCGCCGTCGCGCTCGCGCGCGAGCTCCCGGCGGCGCGGGTCGTCGCGCTCGATCGGGACGCGGACGCGCTCGCCGTCGCGCGTGAGAACGCGGCCCGGCACGCGCCGGACGTGGCGCTCGTGCAGGGCGACCTCCTCGCGCCGATCGCGCGGGGCCGCGTGGACCTCGTCGTCGCGAACCCGCCGTACTGCGCGACGGCGGAGATCGCGGGGCTCGAGCCCGAGGTGCGCGATTGGGAGCCGCGCGCCGCGCTCGCCGCGGGCCCCGACGGGCTCGACGTGCTGCGCGCGCTCGTCCCGCAGGCGGCCGGCGTGCTCGCGCCGGGCGGCTGGCTCGTCGTCGAGGTGGGGCAGGGGCAGGCGGAGCGCGTCCGGGCGTGCCTCGCGCGCGACGGACGGCTCGCGGAGACGCGCACGGTGCGCGACCATGCGGGGATCGAGCGCGTCGTCGCGGCGCGCCGGACGGGGGAGGGGCGGTAGGATGCAGACGATCGTGATCCGCGGCGGCGCCGTGCTCGAGGGAGAGGTCGTCGTGAGCGGGTCGAAGAACGCGGCGCTGCCGCTCCTCTTCGCGACGCTGCTCACGCGCGAGCGGTGCGTGATCCGAAACGTGCCGACGCTCGCCGACGTCCGGACGGCGATCGACATGCTGACCCACCTCGGGGCGCGCGTCGTCCGGAGCCCGGACGGCCGCGAGGTCGTCGTCGAGGGGCGCGACCTCGCGTGCACCGAGGCGCCGTACGAGCTGGTGAAGACGATGCGTGCGTCCTTCCTCGTCCTCGGGCCGCTCCTCGCGCGCTTCGGCCACGCCCGCGTCTCGACGCCGGGCGGCTGCGCGATCGGGGCCCGGCCCGTCGACTTCCACCTCGCCGCGCTCCAGAAGATGGGCGCCCGGCTCCAGATCACCGAGGGCTACGTCGAGGCGGAGGGGGAGAAGCTCCGCGGCGCGAAGATCGTGCTCGACTTCCCGTCCGTCGGCGCGACCGAGCAGATCATGATGGCGGCGACGCTCGCGGAGGGCACGACCGTGATCGAGAACGCGGCGCGCGAGCCGGAGATCCAGTGTCTCGCACGCGCGCTCGAAGCGATGGGGGCGGCGGTCCGCGGCGCCGGGACGTCGGAGGTGACGGTCGAGGGGCGTCCCCAGCTCGGCGGCGCGACGCTCACCGTCATCCCCGACCGCATCGAGGCCGGGAGCTACCTCGTCGCCGGCGCGATCACCCGCGGCTCGGTCCGGGTGGGGGGCGCGCGCGCCGATCACCTGGAGGCGTTCCTCGGCAAGCTCCGCGAGGCCGGCGTCCGCGTGAGCGAGACGGAGAGCGGGGTCGTCGCGGAGCGGAACGGACGACTGCGCGCGGTCGACGTGAAGACGATGCCCTACCCGGGCTTTCCGACGGACCTGCAGGCGCAGTTCATGACGCTCATGACGCGCGCGAGCGGGACGAGCACGATCACGGAGACGATCTTCGAGAACCGCTTCATGCACGCGCAGGAGCTGGTCCGGATGGGCGCCGACGTCCGGGCCGAGGGCAATCGGGCCGTCGTCCGCGGCCCGCGCGCGCTCTCGGGCGCGCCGGTCATGGCGACCGACCTCCGCGCGAGCATCTGCCTCGTGCTCGCGGGCCTCGCGGCCCGCGGCACGACGCGTGTCGCGCGCGTCTATCACCTCGACCGGGGCTACGAGCGCATCGAGGAGAAGCTCGGCGCCCTCGGGGCGGACATCCGCCGGGAGCGGACGCCGTCGTGAGAAGCGGCGACCTCGTCTGCGTCGCCGGCACGGCGCGCGCCGCCCGCCGCCTCGCGCGGCTCGAGGCGCGCGGCGGCACGCCCGGCGACCGCGTCGAGCGCGACGTGCGGAAGATCGTCGCCGCGGTCCGGCGCGGCGGCGACCGGGCGCTCCTCGCGCTCACGCGCCGCCTGGACGGCGTCCGGCTCGCGCCCCGCGAGCTCGCGCTGTCGCGGGACGCGATGGCGGCGGCGTACCGGAGCCTGCCCGCGCGCGTCCGGCGCGACCTCGACCTCGCGGCGCGCCGCGTTCGCGCCTTCCATCGCCGCCAGCGCGAGGCGTCGTGGAGCTTCCGGGATCCGAGCGGCGCCCGCCTCGGGCAGATGATCGCGCCGCTCGGGCGCGTCGGGGTCTACGTCCCGGGCGGGCGGGCCGCGTATCCGTCGACCGTCCTCATGACGGCGATTCCGGCGCGCGTCGCCGGCGTCGGGGAGGTGATCGCCGTGTCGCCCGCCGGACGCGACGGCGTTCGTCCGATCGTCGCCGCCGCCTGCCACGTCGCGGAGGTCGACGTGCTCTACCGCGTCGGCGGGGCGCAGGCGATCGCGGCGCTCGCGTACGGGACGCGGACGGTGCCGCGCGTGGACAAGATCGTCGGTCCGGGGAACGTGTGGGTGGCGACGGCGAAGCGGCTCTGCTTCGGCGCCGTCGACATCGACGCGATCGCGGGCCCGAGCGAGGTCGTCGTGATCGCCGACGGGCGCGCGGACCCGGAGCTGGTCGCGGCGGACATGCTCGCGCAGGCGGAGCACGACCCGCTCGCCGCGGCCGTGTGCCTCACCGCCGACCGCCGGCTCGCCCGGCGCGTCGCCGGGGCGCTCGACCGCCAGCTCGCGACGCTGCCCCGGCGCGCGATCGCGGCGCGGTCGCTCGAGCGCTTCGGCGCGATCGTCGTCACGCGCTCGCTGGCCGACGCGGTCGCGCTCGCGGACCGGCTCGCGCCCGAGCACCTCGAGCTCCTCGTCCGCGACCCCGCGCGGTGGGCGCGGCGCATCCGGCACGCGGGGGCCGTCTTCCTCGGGCCGTGGGCGCCCGAAGCGTTCGGCGACTACCTCGCGGGCCCGAACCACGTGCTGCCGACGGGCGGGACCGCGCGCTTCGCGTCGCCGCTCGGCGTCTACGACTTCGTCAAGCGGACGAGCGTCATCGACGCGCGCCCGCGCACGCTCCGCCGGCTCGGCCCGCCCGTCGTCCGGCTCGCGCGGCTCGAGGGGCTCGAGGCGCACGGGCGCGCCGTCGAGCGGCGGCTCGCCGCCATGGGAGGATCCTCGCGATGAAACCGGTACGCGCCCGGCGCGCGCCCGCCCGCCACGGGGGGCGGAAGGCCCGCGTCGTCCGACGCACGAACGAGACCGACGTCCGCCTCGAGCTCGACCTCGACGGCCGCGGCCGGTACGAGGTCGACACCGGCCTGCCGTTCTTCGACCACATGCTCGAGGCGTTCGCGCGACACGGCTTCTTCGACCTCGTCGTCCACGCGAAGGGGGACCTCGAGGTCGACGCGCACCACACGGTCGAGGACGTGGGGCTCGTGCTCGGGCAGGCGCTCCGCGAGGCGCTCGGCGACAAGGCGGGCATCCGCCGCTTCGGCGAGGCGTCGGTCCCGCTCGACGAGGCGCTCACGACGTCCGTCGTCGACCTCTCGGGCCGCCCGTTCCTCGCCTACGACGTGCCCGTGAAGGCGGCGCGCATCGGGACGTTCGACACCGAGCTCGTGCACGACTTCCTCCTCGCGCTCGTGAACCAGGCGGGGATGAACCTCCACGTCCGCACGGCGTCCGGCCGCAACCCGCACCACGTCGTCGAGACGATCTTCAAGTCGCTCGGGCGGGCGCTCGACCACGCGACCCAGCGCGACCCCCGCCTCACCGGCGTGCTCTCGACGAAGGGCTCGCTCTAGGAGACGGGCGTGCGACCGATCGCCATCGTCGACTACGGGATGGGGAACCTGCGGAGCGTGCAGAAGGCGTTCGAGCACCTGGGACACGCGGCCACGGTGACGCGCGACCCGGACGCGATCGCGACGGCGCCGGGCGTGGTCCTCCCCGGCGTGGGCGCGTTCGGCGCCTGCATGGCGAACCTCGCCCGCTTCGGGCTCGTCGAGCCGGTGCGCTTCGCGATCGCCCGCGGGCGGCCGTTCCTCGGCATCTGCCTCGGCATGCAGCTCCTCTTCGAGGAGAGCGAGGAGTTCGGGCCGGTCCGTGGGCTCGGGGTGCTGCGCGGCCGGATCGTGCGCTTCGCGCCCGCGCCCGAGCGGAAGATCCCGCACATGGGGTGGAACACGCTCCGCATCGTCCGGCGGACGCCCGACCTGGCCGGGCTCGACGACGGGACGAGCGTCTATTTCGTCCACTCCTACCACCCGGTGCCCGCCGACCCCGACGTGGTCGCGACGCGGACGCCGTACGGCGAGGAGTTCGTCTCGAGCGTCGCGCAGGGCAGCGTGTTCGCGTGCCAGTTCCATCCCGAGAAGAGCCAGCGCGTCGGGCTCCGGATCCTCGACAACTTCGCGCGCCGCGCGGCATGACCGTCTTCCCGGCCATCGACCTCCGCGGCGGCCGCTGTGTCCGCCTGACCGAGGGCTCGTTCGAGCGCGAGACGGTCTACGGCGACGATCCGGTCGCGATGGCGCGCCGCTGGGAGGCGGCCGGCGCGCGCTGGCTCCACGTCGTCGACCTGGACGGCGCGCGTGCCGGGCGGCCGGTGCAGGCGGCGCTCGTCGCGGCGATCTGCCGTGCGGTCCGCATCCCGGTGCAGGTCGGCGGCGGGCTGCGCGACGCGGCGGCGGTGGCGGCGGTGCTCGAGGCGGGCGCAGCGCGGGCCGTCGTCGGCACGATCGCCGTCGGCGACCCGGCGCGCTGCGCCGCGATCTGCCGCGCGCACGCCGGGCGGGTCGCGATCGGGCTCGATGCACGCGACGGCCGGCTCCGGACGGCGGGGTGGACCGAAGCCAGCGCCGTCGAGGCCCGCGCCGCGGCCGCGGCCGCCGCGGCGATGGGGGCCGCCGCCGTCATCTACACGGACATCGGGCGGGACGGGACGCAGCGCGGCCCCGACGTCGAGGGGACGCGCGCCGTCGCGCGCGCGGCCGGCATCCCGGTGATCGCCTCCGGCGGCGTCGGCTCCGTCGACGACGTCCGCGCGCTCGCCGCGCTCGCGTCCGACGGCGTCGCGGGGGTCATCGTCGGCCGTGCCCTCTACACGGGCGCTGTCGACCTCCCCGCCGCGCTCGCCGCCGCCGGAGACGCCTGATGCTCGCGCGCCGCATCATCCCGTGCCTCGACGTGAAGGATGGGCGCGTCGTGAAGGGCGTCCGCTTCGTCGACCTCGCCGACGCGGGCGACCCGGTGGAGGTGGCCGCCCGCTACGACGCCGAGGGGGCGGACGAGCTCTGCTTCCTCGACATCACGGCGTCGCACGAGGAGCGCCCGATCATCCTCGACGTCGTCGCGCGCACGGCCGAGCGCGTCTTCATGCCGCTCACCGTCGGCGGCGGAGTGCGGACCGTCGACGACGTTCGGGCGCTGCTCCGCGCGGGCGCCGACAAGGTGTCGATCAACACGGCCGCGGTCGCGCGGCCGGACTTCGTCCGCGAGGCGGCCGAGCGGTTCGGCACGCAGTGCGTGGTCGTCGCGATCGACGCCCGCCGGCGCGCGCCCGGCGACCCCTCGCGCGGCTGGGAGGTGTACACGCACGGGGGCCGCCGCCCGACGGGAATCGACGCCGTCGAGTGGGCCGCGCGGATGGAGGCGGCCGGCGCGGGCGAGATCCTCCTCACGAGCATGGACCGCGACGGCACCCGCCTCGGCTACGACCTCGCGCTCACGCGCGCGGTCGTCGAGCGCGTCGGCGTGCCGGTCATCGCCTCGGGCGGCGTCGGTTCGCTCGCGCACCTCCACGAGGGCCTCGTGCGCGGCGGCGCGAGCGCCGTCCTCGCTGCGTCCATCTTCCACTACGGCGAGCACACGGTGCGCGCGGCGAAGGCGTACCTGGCGGCGCACGGCGTCCCGGTGCGCGGGTAGGGGGGGCCGACGTGCGGTGGCTCACGGACACGCTCACGCTCTACGCCCAGGTCTTCCGGCGCGGCGCGGTGCTGGCGCTCCGGAACTGGGGCGTCGGGTTCCTGGTCGTCGTCTACGTCGGCGTGCTCTCGCTCGTCGCCGTCCTGGTCGCGCCGCTCGGGATCGTCGGCGGGTTCCTCGTCTACCTCGCGCTCGTGGCGTGCGTCAGCTCCTGGCTCGCGCTCGCCGGGGAGGTGATTCGGACCGGACGCGTGAAGCTCGCCGACGTGCCGGCGAGCTTCGGCGCGTACCTGAACGACCTCCTCGTCGTGGGGTTCATCGTCTGGGGCCTCCAGCTGATCGGCGGGATCCTCGCCGCCGTCGCCCCCTTCGTGGCGATCGTCTTCGGGCTCGCGACGGCGGTCTTCCTGAACGCCGTGCCCGAGCTGATCTACCTCGGCCGCCGCGCGCCCGCCGAGCTCCTCGTCGAGAGCTACCGCTTCATCGGCGAGAACTGGATCGAGTGGTTCCCGGCGAACGTCCTCCTCTTCGGGACGGTGCTCGCCGCGCAGGCGATCCTCCCGGCCGGGCCCTTCGGGCTCCTCGGCGCGGCCGGGGTCGGGCTCGTCCTCTACTTCGCGACGATCGTGCGCGGGCTGCTCTTCCTCGAGCTCGCGGGCTCGACGCGCCGGAGCCGCGAGTTCCGCCGCCGCGTGGCGAGGTGAGGTCGCGGCGCGCCACGCCGGCGGCGCGGTCCGGCCGGCCGCGGCGCGCGCTCAGCCGTGCTGCGCTTCGAGGAACCGCTCGGCGTCGATTGCGGCCATGCAGCCGGAGCCCGCGGCGGTCACCGCCTGGCGGTAGACCGGGTCCTGGACGTCGCCCGAGGCGAAGACGCCCGGGACGCTCGTGATCGTCGTGCCGGGCTTCGTCGTGATGTAGCCGCGCTCGTCCATCGCGAGCTGGCCCTGGAAGAGCCTCGTGTTCGGCTCGTGGCCGATCGCGACGAAGACGCCCTGGGTCTCGAGCGTGCGGCGCGCGCGCGTCGTCGTGTCCTCCACGACGACGCCCGTCACGCCGCCGTTCTGCGGGTCGCCGAGGATCTCGACGACGACCACGTTCCACACGAACTCGATCTTCGGATTCCGCCGCGCCCGCTCCTGCATGATCTTCGACGCGCGCAGCTCGTCGCGCCGGTGGAGCACGCGGACACGCGTCGCGAACTTGGTGAGGAACGTCGCTTCCTCCATCGCCGTGTCGCCGCCGCCGACGACCACGACGTCCTTGTCGCGGTAGAAGAAGCCGTCGCAGGTGGCACAGGCCGACACGCCGTAGCCCATGAGCCGCTTCTCCGACGGGAGCCCGAGGAGCTTCGCGCTCGCGCCCGTCGCGATGATGAGCGTCTGCGCCTCGTGCACCGTCGAGCCGACGGTCACGCGGAAGGGGCGGCGCGCGAGGTCGACGGCGGTGGCGTCGCCGAGGATGTAGCGCGTCCCGAACCGCTCCGCCTGCTTGCGGAAGACCTCCATGAGCTCGGGGCCGAGGATGCCGTCCGCAAAGCCGGGATAGTTCTCGACGTCGGTCGTGATGGTGAGCTGGCCGCCCGGCTGCGCGCCTTCGATCACGGTGGGCGCGAGGTTCGCGCGGGCCGCGTATATCGCGGCCGTGAGGCCGGCGGGGCCGGAGCCGAGGACGAGAACGCGATGGGGCGTGTCGGCCATGAAGGTTTCCAAACTATAGAAACTTGGTATACCGACGCAAGGCGATGGCGACCGCGCGACGGCTCACGCATCTCGATCGGCGCGGTCGCGCGCGCATGGTCGACGTCTCGACGAAGGACGTGACCGCGCGCGAAGCCGTCGCCCGCGGCGAGGTGACGATGCGCCCGGAGACGCTGGCACGCATCACGGCCGGGGCGCTCCCGAAGGGCGACGTGCTCGCCGTCGCGCGCCTCGCCGGCATCATGGCGGCGAAGCGGACGGCCGATCTGATCCCGCTCTGCCACCCGCTGCCGCTCTCGCACGTCCAGGTCGAGCTCGCGCCGGACCCGGCGGGGAAGCGCGTGCGCATCGAGGCGCGCGTGCGCGTCGCGTCGCGCACCGGCGTCGAGATGGAGGCGCTCACGGCCGTCGCGGTCGCGGGTCTCGCGCTCTACGACATGTGCAAGGCGGTCGACCGCGAGATGACGATCGGCGCCGTGCGGCTCGTCCGCAAGAGCGGGGGGCGAAGCGGCACGTTCGTCCGCCGCGGCGAGCGCGACTGATGCGCTCGCCGGCGCGCGCACGATCGCGCCAGGGGCCATGCGCCGCGTCGTCCTGAAGCCCGGGCGGGAGGGGCCGGTGCGCGGCGGGCATCCGTGGATCTTCTCCGGCGCCGTCGCGTCCGGGCTCGAGGGGGCGGAGCCGGGAGAGCCGGTCGCGGTCCACGCCGCCGGGGGTCGCTTCCTCGCGGCCGGGTACGCGAACCCGCGCACGGCGATCGCGATCCGCGTGCTGACGCTCGAGGAGGAGGCCGTCGACGCGGCGCTCGTCGCGCGGCGCCTCGACGAGGCGCTGGCCCTCCGCCGCGCGACGCTCCCGCCGGCGCTCGACGCCTACCGCGTCGTGAACGGCGAGGGCGACCGGCTCCCCGGCGTCGTCGTCGACCGCTACGCGGACTTCCTCGTCTGTCAGTTCCTGACCGCGGGCGCGGCCCGACTCGCGCCGGCCGTCGTCGACGGCCTCGTCGAGCGGCTCGGCCCGCGCGGCGTGCTCGAGCGGAGCGAGGGCGCCGTGCGGCGGGAGGAGGGGCTGCCGGGCGTTCGCGCGGTCCTCGCCGGCGAGGCGCCTCCGCCGCGGATCGCGGTCCACGAGGCGGACGCCGTGTTCTTGGTCGACGTGCTCCACGGGCAGAAGACGGGGTTCTTCCTCGACCAGCGCGAGAGTCGGGCGCGCGTGCGGGCGCTCGCCCGCGGGCGGCGCGTGCTGAACGCGTTCGCGTACACGGGCGCGTTCGCGATCGCCGCCGCGCGCGGTGGCGCGCGCCACGTCACCTCGGTCGACACGTCGCGACCGGCGCTCGCGCTCGCGGACGAGGCGTGCGCGGCGAACGGGATCGACCCGGCCGTCTGCACGACCGTCGTCGCCGACGTGTTCGATTTCCTGCGCGAGACCGCGGACGGGTGGGACGTGATCGTGCTCGACCCGCCGCCGTTCGTGCGCCGCCGGCGCGACCGCGAGGCCGGGCTCCGCGGCTACAAGGACGTCAACCTCCACGCCTTCCGGCGGCTCGCGCCCGGCGGCTGGCTCGTGACCGCGTCGTGTTCGCAGCACGTCGCGGCCGACGCCTTCCGCGCGGTCGTCGCCGCGGCGGCGGCCGACGCCGGCCGGGTCGTGACGATCGTCGCGGAGGCGGGGCACCCGCCCGACCACCCGGTCCTCCTCGCGCATCCCGAGGGCGCGTACCTGAAGGTCCTCGTCGTCCGCGCGTGAGGGGCGTGGCCCCGGCGGGCCTCGCCCGAGGTATCCCGACGCGCGCCCGCGCCTGCTAGCTCCGTGGCATGCACCACGAGGCGAAGGCGCTCGGGGAGCGGACGCCGCTCGGGGCGCGCGAGCGGCTCCTCGCGGCCGGGGCGCGGAGCCTGAGCGACGCGGAGCTCCTGGGCCTCCTCCTGGACGGCGGTGCCGGCGGGGCGCGCGGGGTCGCCGCCGCCTGCCGCCTCCTCGCGCGCGCCGGCGGGCTCGCCCCCCTCGAGCGCGCGACGCGCGACGGCATGAACCTCCCGCGGCTCGGTCCGCGTCGGGCGGCCGTCGTGCGGGCGGCGCTCGAGCTCGGCCGGCGCGCCGGCGCGACGCTCCTCGCGATCGGGACGCCGATCCGCGACGCGGCAGCCGTCTGGGCCCACTTCCGCGGCCGCCTGCCGCAGCTCGAGCGCGAGGTCTTCCACGTCCTCCTCCTCGACGGGAAGAACCGCGTGCAGGGCGAGGTCGCCGTCTCCGAGGGCTCGCTCACGGCGGCCCTCGTCCACCCGCGCGAGGTCTTCGCGCCCGCGATCCGTGCCGCTGCGGCCGCGCTCGTCCTCGTCCACAACCACCCGAGCGGGGACCCGACGCCGTCCGCGGAGGACGTCGCGATCACCGAGCGGCTCCGTCAGGCGGGGGAGCTCGTCGGCATCCGCGTCCTCGACCACGTGGTCGTCGGGCGCGGCCGCTTCGTCAGCATGGCCGAGGAGGGGCGGTGGTGAGCGCGCTCAGAACGGGATGTCGTCGTCCTCGGCGCTCGCGGGGCCGACCGGCGGGTCGTCGCTCCCGCCCCGCGCGGTGTCGGCCCCGCGCGCCCCGCCGCCCAGGAACTGCACGCGCTGCGCGACGACCTCCGTGATGTAGCGCTTGTTGCCTTCCTTGTCGTCGTACTGGCGCGTGCGGATCGCGCCCTCGACGTAGACCTGGCGGCCCTTCGCGAGGTACTGGCCGCAGGTCTCCGCCTGCTTCCCCCACACGACGATGTTGTGCCACTCGGTCCGCTCCTGACGCTGGCCTTCCTGGTCGTTCCAGACCTCGCTCGTGGCGAGCGGGAAGCGCGCGACCGCGCGGCCGCTCGGCGTAAAGCGCACCTCGGGGTCCTTGCCGAGGTTGCCGATCAAGAGGACCTTGTTCACCGACATGGGGGATACCTCCGTGATGGAAGGGTCCCTGATAGGCGCGCGCGTCGGCGGAAGTCAACGCACGAGACGGGATTGTGGCCGCGACGTGCATCGCGTTGACTTGCGCGGGGGCCGCCCGCTATTGTCCGCGCGATCACGTCGCGGGGATGCGCGGTGAGGTAGGAAGCGAGCCAGCCGGTGCTGCTCTCGATCCTGAAGCTCGTCTTCGTTGCCGCCCACACGGTCGTGATGGCGCCCCTCGTGGTGGCGGTCGCGCTCTTCGACGAGCGCCGAGCCTACCGGCTGAGCCTCGTGTGGGTCCGTGTGAACCTCGCCGTCTGCGGCGTGCACCTGCACAGCGCGCGGCAGGCGCGCCTCGACCCGGACACGCCCTACGTGTTCATGTCGAACCACCGCAGCCAGTTCGACATCCTCGCCGTCGCCGCGGCGCTGGGTGACTTCCAGCTCCGCTGGGTCGCGAAGAAGGAGCTGCTCCACGTCCCGTTCTTCGGGTTCGCCCTCCGCCACACCGGGCACATCATCATCGACCGGAGCAACCAGCGGCAGGCGGTCGCCTCGCTCCGCGCCGCGCGCGAGAAGATGGCGACCGGGATCTCGGTCATGATCTTCCCCGAAGGGACCCGGGCGAAGCCCGACCAGGTGCTCCTGCCGTTCAAGAAGGGCGGCTTCATGCTCGCGCTCGACACCGGCTTTCCCATCGTGCCGGTCGTCGTGCGCGGGAGCGCGGAGCTGCTGCCGCGCGGCTCGTGGCTCCCCCGCGGCGGCGACATCGACGTCCTCGTCGGCGCACCGATCGACGTCCGCGGCGTCGACCGCGACGAGCTGATCCGCCGGGTGTCGGAGTTCATGCGCGAGCACGTCACGGTGCCCGCGCCGGCGCGCCGCGCGGCCGCCGTCGCGGCCCAGGCGGTATGAGCGGAGGGAACGGCGCCGGCACGGCGCTCCGCGTGATCCCGCTCGGCGGCCTCGGGGAGATCGGCCTCAACCTCCTCGTCCTCGAGTACGCGGACACGGCGATCGCGATCGACTGCGGGGTGATGTTCCCCGACGAGCAGATGCTCGGCATCGACGTCGCGATCCCCGACGTCACCTACCTCCGGACGCTCGGCGAGAAGTTCCGCGCGATCTTCCTGACGCACGGGCACGAGGACCACATCGGCGCGCTGCCGTACGTGCTCGCGGAGCGCGACGTGCCCGTGTACGGTACGCCGCTCACGCTCGGCTTCGTGCGCGAGCGCCTGAAGGAGCACGGCGTCTCCGCGACGCTCGCCTCCTACGGGCGCGCTCCCGTCGACGTCGGCCCGTTCGCCGTCGAGCCCTTCGCGATGACCCACTCGATCCCCGAGGCGGTCGGGCTCGCCATCCGGACGCCGATCGGCACGGTGGTCCACACCGGAGACTTCA
>Ga0070741_10014364_pt1 | contig 13698 bp, 12 predicted proteins | sample Coa_R1_4_FD_66440 | JGI IMG/M metagenome (GOLD analysis project Ga0070741, IMG submission 66440) | Surface soil microbial communities from Centralia Pennsylvania, which are recovering from an underground coalmine fire - Coalmine... | ecosystem: Environmental > Terrestrial > Soil > Unclassified ... | reverse complement strand
TGGTGGTGGGGGCTGCACATTCTTCACCCTGTAGGACCGCGTTCTGAGGGAAGAAACAGCGAAACACTCACCAGAAGAAAGGAACATTCATGAACATAGAGAAAATTATCCGCGCCTGGAAAGCCGATGAGGACAATTGGGAAGCTCCAGCCAGTCCGGTAGGAGCAGAACTCTCCGAAGAGGATCTGCTCGAAATTAGCGGCGGAGACAACTGCGTGATCAGCAATTGTACTCAGACATGTAGCGATACCTGTGGTAGTACCTGTGGTCAAACAGTCAATACTGGTGGTGGGGGCTGCACATTCTTCACCCTGTAGGACAGCTTCTGAGGGAAGCAACTGTCCGAAGCAGGATCAGGGGACCACATAAACGTTCCCTGATCCCTGTAACACGCAGAAGCCCTTCCCCAACACTAAGAAAAGGAACTGGTATGGACATAGAGAAGATTATTCGTGCCTGGAAAGCAGAGGTAGACGAGTGGGAAACCTCCCTGGTAGCCAGCCCGGTAGGGCGGGAACTCTCGGAAGAGGAACTGCTAGCAGTCAGCGCTGCTGATTGTGGAACTACGATTGTTTGTACTGTTACCTGTGGTGTTACCTGTATTGGTAGCTGTGCTGTCTCTATTTGCGCTGGCGCAAATACCTGTTCGACCACTGTTCACACTCTGTAGGACCGCGTTCTGCTGGATGCCCCTGCCTGAGGCAGGATCAGGGGATGGCACATATGTTCCCTGTTGGTGTTCTTTCTAGTCAGTATTTGCCGGGTCCAAGGGAAGCGTTCTGCGGGAAGTAACTGCCTGAAGCAGGATCAGGGGATGGTGCACATGTTCCCTGTTGGCGTTCTTTCGGTCAGTATTTGTCGGATCCATAGGAGGAGGAAACGTCGTAGCATGCACAAGAAAGAAGGAACCATATGGACATAGAGAGGATCATCCGCGTCTGGAAAGCGGAGGAAGACGAGTGGGAGGCCCCTCTGCTTGCCAATCCGGTAGGCCAGGAGCTTACTGAAGAGGAAATGCTGCAAGTGTGCGGAGGTGACTGTTTTGTCACAGAATGTACTTATACTTGCAATATTACCTGCACTGTCACCATATGTGTTGGCTCAGTGTGTAGTGTTACAGATAATTGCACTGTTACGCATGTTTGCCCTGTTACGCGTAGTGGTTGCATTGGCACGATACGTCCGTGACGAAGAGAAAAAATCGTTCACTGGCGAGAGAACAGCTAGGAGATCCAGTTCAAGTTGCATAACGGCGCAGAGGCCCTGACACAAACCTGTTAGCTGTACTCCATTGGGAGAAAGGAACCTCGCAACACGCACAAGAAAGGAACGATCATGAACATTGAGAAAATTATCCGCGCCTGGAAAGGCGACGAAGATGAGTGGGAAGATCCTGTGATTGCCAGTCCGGTAGGACGGGAACTCACCGAAGAAGAGCTGCTGGAAATCGGTGGCGGTGACAGCATCTGTTTTATCACGAATTGTGGTGCTACCTGTAATGTGAGTTGTACTGTTAGCATCTGTGGTTTTACCTGTGGTGTCACAGTTAACTAACGCTAGCACGAAGGGTTATTCGGCTACCGTTCACACCCTTTAGGGAAGTGTCCTGCGAAAAGCAGTTGTCTGAAGCAGGGTCAGACAACTGCGCAAACGCCCCCTTATGAGAAAGATCGAAACATCTAGAAGAAGGAACGAACATGGATATTGAGAAGATTATTCGCGCCTGGAAAGCGGAGGAAGACGAGTGGGAAACATCTCTGGTTGCCAACCCGCTAGGACGGGAACTCACGGAAGAGGATCTGCTAGCAGTCAGTGGCGCTGATTGTTCGGTTACGGTGGTTTGTACGTATACCTGTGCTGTCACAGAGTGCGGTGTCACACAGGGTTGTGGTATGACAAATGCTTGCGGTCCCTATTCTGCCTGTTCGTGCTCTCTGTCTGGTGCTACTGGAATTTAGCGACGAATAATTTTTCGTCCGCTTGTTAGAGAGAGGCCAGTAGAGAACCAGTTCAAGCTGCAGAGCAGCGCAGTAGCCCTGACACAACACTCTTAGCCGTGCCCCAGAGGAGCAGGAAATCCCGAAACAAGCACAAGAGGGAAGAAAATGATATGAACATAGAGAAGATGATCCGCGCCTGGAAAGCGGACGGAGACGAGTGGGAAGTTCCCAGAGTTGCCAGTCCGGTAGGGCCAGAGCTCACAGAAGAGGAACTGCTGCAAGTCAGTGGCGGAGATTGCTTTAACAACACGACGTGTGGGGCTATCACAGAGTGTAATAGCACCTGTGGTGCCACTGATTGCGTGTTTTTCTCAGTTTAAGGAGCGTTTTGTACGCTTATGGTCATTGGCTACTGAGATTAATCTGAGAAGCCAAATTTGTAACAAGCACAAGAAGGAAGGAATCGGCATGAACATAGAGAACATCATCAGTGCCTGGAAAGCGGAGGAAGAGCATTGGGAAACTCCTGAAGTTGCCTGTCCGGTAGGACAGGGGCTGACGGAAGAGGAGATGCTGCAAGTCAGTGGTGGTGCCTGTATTTCCAACACGCTTTGTTTGCGCACAAATTGTCTTGCTACCTGTGGTACTACCTGTCCATTTACCTGTGGTACGGCTATCACAGTTCCCATTGGCACGCCTATCGCATGATATGAGCCTTTTGATCATGGCACGTTGAAATCGTCTATCCTTTTCTTTCAGTCCCGATAGAGCTTTATCTGGGAGGGAAAGATTGCAACACGTACAAGAAGAAAGGAACAGGCATGGATATAGAGAAGATGATTCGATTCTGGAAAGCCGAAGAAGACGAGTGGGAAACTCCTGGGGTTGCCAATCCGATAGGAGAGGAACTCACGGAAGAGGAGTTGCTAGAAGTTGGTGGTGGTCTCTGTTCTCCCACGATTTGTCTGAATACCTGTGAGCTTACCTGCGGTCGTATTACCTGTGGTGTCACATTGTGCATTACCACGACTATCGCATGACGGTATTCTTTTAGCCATGGTCTACTGTGCGTCACAAACTCTTCTCTCTTGAAGAGAGGAGAAACGTCAAAGAAAAGGAGCGTTACGGTCATGCCTCTCTCCTCGAATGACCTGCGCACACTGGCTGACAAAGCCAGTACGCTTCCAGAACGTTTGCAGAGGTGCAGGCATCTCGATGGTGCCCCACTCTCCCATGAAAAAGCACAAGAGCTATTGAACGTCTGGTGTCAGATCTCCACCAGAGGCGACTGGCAGCGCTTTGAGGAACGCCTCTCCTGGGATGACCTGGATCTGGTCCGGGCTACATCTCTACTCACCTCGGGAGTTTGGCCCGAACAGGTTGAACCGCCTGCGTGGACTGCGATCCTGCAAGAAGCGTTGCATCTGCTGGAGAGGCAGGCAGACGAGGGCAGCAACGAGCAGCCAGAGCACTATCCGTTCCTGGATGTCAATAAACCATCTCCTTTTGAAGAACTACTTGCTCCATTCGTCAGCGTTGCCCTGCGGCGCTTTCAGGAGCAGGCGGGCGCGGGATTTGATCTGCTGGCGAAATCTGCTCATCTGGCTCTGCAACGACATCTGATGCAGGTGCTTACCTCTCTGGCACTCGAAACGTTCTATACCGAGTTCAGCAAGGTCCGAGCAGAGGCGAGAGCATCTGAGGATGACAAGGAGCTAGGCGAGCAGTATCTGTATCAGCAATTTCTCGTCCACATGCGGCAGGGTGGGCTGGGGGACGTGTTGCTCGAATATAGCGTCCTGGCGCGTCTGCTGGCTACCGCCTGCGATTGCTGGGTCGAGGCCAACGTTGAGTTTGTGCAACGCCTGCTCGCCGACTGGACCGCTCTTGAGCAGATGTCCGGTGGTAACAGGAGTCTGGAGCAGGTGACGGAGATCGTTCCCGCGCTCTCTGATGCTCATACGGGCAGACGTAGCGTAATGATGTTGACCTTCGATGACTCCATCAGAGTCGTCTACAAACCTCGATCTGTGGGGATAGAACAAGCATTTTATGCACTTTTGAAGTGGTGCAATGAGCACAGTGCGAGTTCCAACTTGCCTCCTCTAAAGTTATTTTGCCCCTGGCTCCTGAAACGTTCTGGGTACGGGTGGATGGAGTTTGTCGCCGCGGAACCCTGCCAGGATCAGCAGGCGCTGCTGCGCTACTGGCAGCGAGCAGGCATGTTGCTCTGCCTGGTTTCTATCCTTGGTGGCAAAGAGTGTTTCTTTGATCATATCATTGCTCATGGGGAGCAGCCCGTGCTCGTGGACGCCAGCGCCCTTTTGCAGCCGTATCCCAATCCTGACCCTGAGCTTGAGCAGGGATTGGAGCGGGTGCAGAAGTTCTCCTCAGTGCTCGACACGGGATTGCTGGCAACCTGGCAAACGTCTTCCTCTTCGTCTCGCAATGGAAATCCAGGCTTTGATTTCAGCGGTCTGGGCCTGGAATACACTTTCAGCGGTTTGCTCCAGAAGAACGGGCGTGGGCGAGGACAGGAGGCCACTCCCACACAGGGCGCGATGCGCCCGTCCAGCCTTCTGAAGTACGGTGCGCTCAAGCCACGCCGCCTGTGGCATATTGCGTCTGCCAGCGACCTTGCCAGGCCAATTCAGCCAGCAGAAGTAAATGAAGCTCTCTGCACTGGTTTTCAGCGCATGTACCAGCTCCTGCTTCAGCAGCGTGGAGTTCTGCTAAGCGCTGCTCATCCTCTTCATGCGCTAAGGACACAGGCGGTGCGTATCGCCTACCGGAATCGTCAGAGCTATGAGCAGCTTCTCCCTAAACTTCTAGAGCCGCGGGCGCTGCGAGATGCTCTCATGCGCAGTCTGCTGTTAGACTCGTCTGGCTTCGAGTGTGTTCCCATTGAGCCATTTAGCGGCTACCAGGTGAATCGATCTTACTGGTGGCAGGTCTTCGCGTCTGAACGAGAGGCGCTCTTGCAGGGGGATATTCCCGTCTTTTCTACCTCTGCTGAAAGCAATGCGCTTGAGATTGCTCCCGGTCAGGTAGTAGCCTCGTGCTTCTCCCGCTCGGGTTTTGATCTGTTCATCAGCCGCCTGGAGCAACTGAGTGAGCAGGATATGCATCAGCAACTGTCGTTGCTTCAGCAGTCGTTAGACAGAGAGATTGCACCGCCTTCTATTAACATCACAAAAAAGGTGCAGATTGCTCAAAAAGATATGTGGACCGGGAAGGAAGCGCTACTGGTCCGTGCTCTAGCAATAGCCAACGATCTTGCCAGGCACGCTACCGAGGTCGGGCGGGAAGGTGTCACCTGGGTCTATCCCGCTTATTCGCTCCGCTCTCAGCACTATTATCTCCATCCGATGAGCAATGGCTTTTCCGAGGGCCTCAGTGGGGTAGCTTTTTTCCTGGCAGCGATCGCCAGGCACTGCGGTATCTCCAGATACCGCAATATAGCTCTCGCAGCCATACAGCCCTTGCGTCATCTTACCCGCGACAAAGGTGAGCAATTGGCGCATGAGATCTGCATAGGTGCAGGACCGGGCCTGGGATCAATCGTCTACGCACTCACGCGTATCAGTCAGTTGCTTGATGAGCCAGAGTTGCTGGCAGATGCCAGAACTGTAGCGAGCCTGATTACTCCTGAGCGTATTGCCAATGATGATCTGCTGGATGTCTTTCTGGGGGCGGCTGGTAGCCTCCTGGGCCTGCTTGCGCTCCATGAAGCATCGCCAGATTCGGAGATTCTGGAGCGCGCCATCTATTGTGGTCAGCATCTATTGCATGCCCGTACACCGAGCACTGCTGACTGCCGTGTCTGGCCTACCCTTGCCCATGCCCATACCACCGGGTTCGCGCATGGCACGGCTGGTATTGTTTATGCGCTCCTGCGCCTCTACAAGCTGACAGGCGATGCCGATTTGTTGGAGGCGGCTCAAGAAGGATTACGCTATGAAGATTGTGCTCTGATGCCAGAGGCAGGGAACTGGAGTGAGGAAGTAGGGAAGGGAGAGGAACAAAAACCTGCTGGTCTCTCGTGGTGTCATGGTGCTCCAGGGATTGGATTGGCCCGCCTTGGGGGATTGCCCATGTTGGATACTCCCTCGATTCGCCGGGACATTGGGGTTGCTCTCCAGACGACGCAGCAGATTGGTATCATGGGGCCTGATCATCTGTGCTGTGGCACGTGCGGGCGCATTGAACTCCTTTTGACGGCATCCCAGTGCCTGGGGCGTCCAGAGTTAGCCGCCGTGGCTGGTGATTGGCTCAGCCAGATTCTGCTGCGCGCAGAACAGCGCGGGGTCTTTCTGCTGAACCCATCGCTTCCCACGGGGACCCTTTACCCGCAGTTTTTCCAGGGCATGACTGGCCTTGGCTATACCATGTTGCGTATGGCGCTCCCGGAGGCGCTGCCCTCGGTCCTGTTATGGCAGTAGGAGCGCGATTACTAAGCCCGGATGGTACAGTTGATAAGCTTGATAGAGGAAAGAAGGCTATGAAACACCTATCGGAATCGTCAGATGCTCTGGCAGCATCACTTGAGCAAAGCTCCTGCTGGTATCGAGCCGCGACACTCGCTGAACGCACTGCTTGCTGGTCGGTGCAGGATGAGGCTCATATCCTGCATGAGAACGGCAGGAAAGAAAGGGCTGAGCGTACGTTCCAGAACTGGAAAGCACAGAGACCCTTCAACACGGGCTCGTTTTTTGCTGAGCGGCTGGAGATGGATGGCATCACCGAACAGGACCTGCTGGCACTGCTTCAAGAGCCGCTTGAGTCGCTACAAGAGCGTCTGAGCCATCCCACAGCTCCAGATTGGGTGAACGACCTGCTCGAAGCGCTACAAATTGATCCTGCTGTCTTTTTTTCGGTGGAAGAGCAGGAAAGGGTCTTTCAGGGAGGATTTGCCATCCTGCAACCTTTTGTTCCACTTTTCTACGGGAGTGTGGCGCGTCTGCATGCGGCTATACAAACGCTGGTACAGGAATATGAGGTGCTGCCTTTTGATCCGCAAACTATCCTCTCTTTGCTGTTGCCCAACCTTTTTCAACGAATCGGGTCGCAGGTCAGTAGAACGCTGGTACTGGAATTGCATATTGCACGCCTGCGCGGACAGTTGCGAGAGGAGAGCCCGCAGGAGCGCTTCCGGGAATATCTGCACCTGCTGCGTCAGCGCTCTCATCTGGTGCCTCTGCTCCAGGAATACTGTGTGCTGGTGCGTCAAGTGCTACGCAGCAGCCAGCTCTGGGCAAAGAACAGTCAGACATTTCTCGAACGCCTCTGCGCCGACTGGCAGGAGATCCGCACCGTGTTTGCCCCGGAGCAAGATCCCGGCACGCTTACAGCCATCCAGGGAGGTGCTGGTGATCCTCATCGCGGCGGACAGAGTGTAATGATTTTGACCTTTCACTCAGGGTGGAGCTTAGTGTACAAACCCCGAAGCCTCTCCATTGATGCCCATTTCCAGGACCTGCTGACCTGGTTGAATGCTCAGGGGGTACAGCCTCCTTTTCGTGTGTTACAACTCATCACGAAAGCCAGTCACGGCTGGACAGAGTTTATCACGCCCGACGACTGTTCTTCTGAAGAAGAGATCAGGTGTTTCTATGAGCGGCAGGGCGGCTATCTGGCGATCATGTATGTACTGGAAGCCAGTGATTTCCATCACGAAAATGTGATGGCGGCGGGCGAGCATCCTATGTTGATCGACCTGGAGGCGCTGCTCCAGCCCCGGTTCAGCCAGGGCGAGAACCTGCTCACCCTTGCGCAACAGGCTCTTGACCATTCCGTTTTGCATAGCGGGCTGCTTCCATTGCACATCTACCGAGATCAGGAAAGTGAAGGCTATGATATCAGCGGCCTTTCTCTTCAGAGTGAAGGGCAACTCAGCCCTCTTCCCATGCCTCAGTGGGAAGGAGAGGGGACCGACGAGATGCGACTGGTGCGCAAGCATGTCGAGATGAAGAGAGGGCACAACTGTCCGCGCCTGCACGATCAGGATGTGCAGCCTCTCGATTATATTGAGCAGATTGTCAGCGGCTTTACAACCCTCTACCGCCTGCTGCTTGACAATAGGGAGACCTTGCGCGTGGACTGGCTCCCACGTTTTGCTCAGGATGAAATTCGTGCTGTTCCCAGAGCTACTATGTCCTATGAGATGCTGCTTCGGGAAAGTTTCCACCCGAATCAATTGCGTGATGCGCTCAAGCGCGAGCGCTTTTTCGATTATCTGTGGCTGGATGTGCCGAGCCGACCAATCCTGAAGCGGCTCATTCCAGCGGAACGTGCCGATCTGCGGCAAGCTGATATTCCTCTGTTCACTACCCACCCTGAAAGTCGCGATCTCTGGACAAGTCGTGGTGAGTGTCTGCCCGCGTTCTTTGAAAAATCGGGGCTGGAACTGGTACACGACCGGCTCCAAAACCTCGGTGAGCAGGACCTTTTTAGACAAACCTGGTTGATTCGGGCCTCGTTTGCTAGCAAGGTGGACGATGCGTCCGTTTTACCTGAAAGATCACGTCTCTCTCTTTACCAAGCTGGCGAACAGCAGGTATCTCCCCTGCAATATACAGGGGCTGGTCTCGTGGAGGCAACGCCTGCTGCCCGCCAGTTCCTGATGGAGGCCCGGGCTATCGGCGATTGGCTCTGCACTCATGCCTTGCAAGATGAAGAGCAGGCCGACTGGTTTGGACTGGACTCTGTGAGGAAGCGTGGATGGCTGGTGAGGCGAGCCGGGCTGGATCTCTATAGCGGCCTGCCAGGTATCATCCTCTTTCTGGCCTACCTGGGCCAGCTCACAGAGGAGGCTCGTTATACAGACCTGGCTCATGCGGGGGTGAGAACACTGCTAAGAATCCTTGACTCGCAAAAGTTGGTATCTCTAGAGTATATCGGCCTCGGGGCCTTTAACGGTGTAGGTTCGTGTATTTATCTCTTTTCGCATCTGGCTGCGCTCTGGCAGGATCGCTCCCTGCTGCAAGAAGCCGAGGATCTGGTGAAATACTTGCCAGAACTGATCGAGAAGGATGAAAAGTACAACCTGATGGATGGTGCCGCAGGGTGTCTTGCTAGCCTGTTGAGCCTGTATAGCGTTGCGCCATCGGAACAGACGCTGCAAGTGGCGAGGCTGTGTGGTGAGCATCTGCTCGTTCATTCCCAGATCAGGCCAGAAGGGCCCGTATGGGAAGTGCAGCAGCAGGAGGGGCCGCTGTCGGGCTTCTCTCACGGCGTAGCCGGAATTGCCTGGAGCTTGCTCAGGCTGGCGGAAGCCAGTGGAGAGAAGCGGTTCCACGCTGCGGCTGAGGCAGCTCTGGACTATGAGCACAGCGTGTTCTCAGGCGGGCAAGACAACTCGTTTGAAGGGCGCAACCGTTCGGACAATACAGACCAGCAAGCTAACCAGGACGAGTCTGCTGTAAGAGAAGAAGCTCCCGCCGGCATGTCGTGGAGTTCTGGCGCACCTGCTATTGCTCTCGGTCGGCTGGTCTCACTCTCAGATCTGGACAATGCTACGATGCGCGCCGAGCTAGATATAGCGCTTGAGACGACCCTGGCACAAGGCTTTCGCTACCCTGACAAACGGGTTGGCCCCAATCACTCGCTGGCATATGGGGATTGCGGGAACCTGGAGATCGTACTCGTGGCAACCCGCGAACTGGGCACAGCACAGTTGCGCGAGGCTCTAGAGCGACAAACGGAGCAATTGTTAGAGAGCATACAGCAGCGCGGATGGCTCATGGCTGTGCCATTCAATGTGCCAACACCCGGGCTAATGCTCGGCCTGCCGGGAATGGGCTATCAATGCCTGCGCCTGGCCGCGCCGGAACGAGTGCCATCGGTGCTCAGTCTGGCTTCTCCGTCAGCAGACCTTCTTCCTTGAGGTGATGCCTGCGTCACCTTGTATGTTTAAACATTCGTATTTTGTAGCGCTAAGATCGTTTTCTTTCTATTAACCATGCATGGGTATCGAAAGGAGCTTGTATATGTCATTTCATCGACGAGATCTGCCCGGTTCTCCCGTTTCTCAAGGAAGCTTCTCACAGAGGAGCCAGCGACAATCAGCATTGGCGTTGGAGCAGCAGCAGGTCAAATGGAGGAAGCCTCGGATCTGGGGACTACTGGTGCTTGCACTACTTGTTGGTCTCTTCATGAGTGTGGGAAAAGCACAGGCCAGTCCTGCTTCGCAAACACAGACGACAACACGGACGTTCCCGGTTGGAGCACAGCCGGACCTGAGCATCGCGGACACCGATGCTGGCTTCATCCACGTCCATGCTGGAAGCAACAACACAGTAGTAATCACTACGACAATAAAAAGCAAGTCTGGCCCTCTTCCTACCGTCAATTATGCAACCCCTGACAGTAACCATATCATTGTTACTGTCACTGACAATTCTCCGACATCCGATCAGAATCAGGTCAATTTTGATGTGACCGTACCGACCAGCATTGACCTGGAATTGGATGCCAGCGCAGGGGATATTACCGTTGATGGTATCCAGGGTACAGGTCACCTGCAAAGTGGTGCAGGAAACGTCACGCTCTCCAACACTACCCTTAGCGGAAGCGGGAGCGTCACAGCAAGTGCCGGTACCATCATTTTTGCTGGCTCCATTGCTCAAGGAGCGGCCTATCAATTCCAGAATAGCGCAGGCAATATTGGTGTTATCTTGCCGTCCAACACGAACTGCCACGTGGATGCCAGTACCTCCTCAGGTTCAATTCAGTCCGATTTCAGCGAGGTCCATATCCACACTGTAGATCTTACTGGTGCGGAGGGCGAGGGAGACATAGGAAGTAGCAATCCTTCAGCCACACTCTCTTTACAGACACAGACTGGCTCGATTGCGATTCGTGAGGCTGCTCGTTAAGCTTCCAGCCTCTTAGCTCGACCCTTGTCTACGTATTCCCTGTTTCTCTCTTTGATGGCGTACTGTCTGTATACATCTGAGAGCATAAGCCGGTGATTTCCTGGCAATTATGCTCTCTCTCCACCAGTTACCGCGTCGCGCCCACAACGATGCAGGATTCAATGGTCACATAGACCATCGAATCCTGCGTCGTTTTTGAGCATATATTCTTAGCTCGACTTTGTACAATTTAGGGAGGGCTCAAGGGAATTGATCAGAAACTGACATGTATGATTAGACAAAACCAATAAATGATACAGAAGATTGACTATCCGGCCTCTTGACTGTATACTACCAGGTGTTGCAAGCGCTTGCAAAACTGATGATGGAAGGCAGCGACCGCAGCAGCAGGATATGCTGCGGCATTCCCGGCGCGACCTGCGCTGGGGAGGATTGGCGCTCTATTGCGAAGCGCGTTGATGAAAGGATCTCATCATGTCTTTGCACAGTTCTCCCAGATTCGTTCGTTTCTTTGTTGCAGGTCTCTTGTTGTTGGGACTTGTTATTGTCACCTTGTGGCCAGCACAACAGCGTACATCAACAGCTCATGCGGCCGCAGGCTCGCTGGTTCAGGTGAATAATTTTGGCACAAACCCCACCGGATTGCAGATGTGGCTCTACGTCCCACCTGGTGTTAAGGCGCACCCGCCGATTCTGTTAGCCCTGCATTACTGTTCGGGCTCCGGACCAGCCTTCTTCTCTGGTACTCAATTTGCCAACCTGGCAGACCAGTATGGCTTTATCGTTATCTACCCATCGGTGACCCGCAGCAATGATTGTTGGGATGTCTACTCGAACCAGGGTCTGGCCCGCAATGGCGGCAGCGACAACGTTGGGCTCATGTCGATGTTGAATTATGTCGAGCAGCATAACAATGGCGATGCGAACAACGTCTATGTCACCGGAGCCTCTTCCGGCGCTATGATGACTAACGTTATGCTGGCAGAATATCCCGATGTGTTCAAGGCAGGGGCTGCCTTCATGGGCGTTCCGTATCATTGCTTCGCCACCGGCGCTGCCACCGCTACCAGCGGGTCAACGTGGAACAGTGCCTGTGCTGGCGGCCAGGTCAGCATGACTCCGCAGCAGTGGGGAGACCTTGTGCGAGCGGCTTTCCCCGGTTACAGTGGTCCGCGACCGCGTATGCAGCTCTGGCACGGCACTGCTGACACCACACTGAACTATGCCAATTTTGGGGAAGAAATCAAGCAGTGGACCAATGTGCTGGGTGTCAGCCAGACCCCATCCTTCACCGATAGTCCGCAATCAAGCTGGACCCGCACCCGCTACGGTGGCACAGGGATTAACGCGCCGGTCGAGGGCATCAGCGTTCAAGGGGTGGGGCATGCCCTCCCAGTGGGTGGAGCAGGGATGGAGGCAATGGCGATCCAGTTCATGGGGCTGAATGCTACTTCGAGTTCCACTCCCACGCCAACTCCTCCGATTACAACGCCCACGCCAACTCCTCCCGTTACAACGCCAACTCCCACGGCTACTCCGGGTGGGAGCACATGTAGTGTGCATTACGCCGTGAGCAGTCAGTGGTCAAGTGGCTTTGGTGCCAGTGTGACCATCAATAATACTGGAACCAGTACCATCAATGGATGGACCTTGAAATGGACGTTCTCCAATGGCCAAACGATCACCCAGATCTGGAACGCCAGTGATACGCAGGCAGGGGGTAATGTCACTGCAACCAATGTCTCCTATAATGGGACGATTGCGCCAGGTAGCAATACCAACTTTGGCTTCAATGGTGCCTGGGGTGGCAGTAATACCAATCCTTCCGCGTTTACCTTGAATGGTGTCAGCTGTACTGTTGTGTAATCTGTCCTTTACCAGGAAACCAAAAAGGGATGAGTGTTATGGCGCGACTGTGTCATACACTCATCCCTTACATGAGAACAGGTGTTATTGCTGCGCGCTCGTCATTTGTGTTTTGAGGAGTGCCACTTGCTCAAGCATAACGGTGTCCATCCCTCTTTCTGGTGTAGCCATCCATCTCATCATCGAGGAAAGAAAGAGTTCTTTGAGGTAGGCAAAAGAGAAGTCATGTGTTGCTTCAGCAAGAGTCACAATGGTCTGCTCTGAGAGGCGCATCTGATCCTGTAAAGACGCATTCCACAGCATCATATATTGAGTGCGTTCCGCCAAAGATGGCAGGTTAAAATGATATTTGCGATCAAAACGGCTTGGTCGGTCGAGGATAGCCCGATCAAGCTTTTCCGGGTGGTTCGTTGTTGCCAGAATAACGACGCCGTCGTTGGTGGCAAAGCCGTCCAGTTCATTGAGAAAGAAGGAGCGATTCTCGTCAGTGAGTAGTGAGTCGAGATCTTCAAGGACAAGCAGACAGGGAGCTGCTTTGCGAGCTTTGGCAAATACCTTGCTGACATTGGCATCATCGTCTAAACCTCGATATTTGAAGCTCTTGACATAAAGGCAAGGTTGATGAAGCGCATTGATGAGGGCTTTGACGGTATAGGTCTTGCCATTGCCGGGCGTTCCAATGAACAATATGCCACGCTTCCACGGGAGATGATAGCGTTGATAGACGGCGCGTGTGGAGAAGAAGCGTTGCAGATCGGAGAAGATCTCCTCTTTGAGCGTGCCCTGCAGAATCAGATTGTCGAAGGTTGCATTCTTGATGGCCTGGAAGAGGCGCTCATCTTTACTCCAGCAGCCATCGTCAAAGACGAGGATTTCGCTGCGAATCTCTGCATTCCAGCGGCAGACATCCTCCACGAACTGATTGGCTTGTTGTTCTGTGTCAGCGAGCAACCAGTGACGAACAGAAGTATGCCCGTCTAACAACTCCCAATGCAGCGTGAGCAATGTAAACATTG
>Ga0070741_10014363_pt1 | contig 13698 bp, 12 predicted proteins | sample Coa_R1_4_FD_66440 | JGI IMG/M metagenome (GOLD analysis project Ga0070741, IMG submission 66440) | Surface soil microbial communities from Centralia Pennsylvania, which are recovering from an underground coalmine fire - Coalmine... | ecosystem: Environmental > Terrestrial > Soil > Unclassified ... | reverse complement strand
CCGCCGCCGCCATGATGACCAGGTCCGCCCCGGGGAGGCCCCTCATCACCTCGCGATGCATCTCGTTGGCCGTCTTGACCCGGATCAAGCGTTGGACCGCAGGCGCGGGGATCTGGACCGGCCCCGAGATCAAAAGGACTTCCGCCCCGCGATTGAGCGCCGCTTGGGCCAAGGCATATCCCATTTTTCCGCTGGAATGGTTGGTCAGGACCCTGACCGGGTCGATCGGTTCCTGGGTCGGTCCGGCGGTGATCAAAACCTTTTTCCCCCGCCAGTCCGAACGGTGCTTGAAATAACTTTCGACCTGATGGGCGATCTCCGAGGGTTCGACGAAACGTCCATCCCCCACTTCCCCGCAGGCTAAATGTCCGCTGTCCGGACCCAAGAACCGGACTGACCTTTTAAGAAGGGTCCCGCGGTTTTGCACGACTGCCGGATGATTCCACATTTTGACGTTCATGGCGGGCGCCACCCAGAGGGGGCAGGAAGCGTAAAGGCAGAGAGTCGACAAGAGGTCATCGGCGATCCCCATCGCCAACTTGGCCAGGATATCGGCCGTGGCGGGAGCGATCAGGATAAGATCGGCTTTTTTGGCGTATTCGATATGGGGAACGACCGCCAAGGGATGGCTTCCGCTGGGGGTTCCGGGAGGGATGGGGGTGGAGCCTTTGAACAAGCTGTTCCATACGGGAAAACCGGAGGCTCTCGCAAGGGCCTTTTCGGGGACCAATCGGGAACCCGCGAGGGTCAGCACGACCCGGACTTCGGATGTTTTCTTGAGAAGGTGGATGAGGTCGACGGCTTTATAGGCCGCGACGCTTCCGGTGACACCTAAAAGAACTCGAGGTTTGGAAAGGGGTGGCTTCATCGGGCCTCAGCTGAAGGGTTCAGGTTTCGGGCGTCAGCCAAAAACCGACAACTGACAGCCGGGTCATATATATCAGTCTTCTTCTTTTCGCTTTTTCTTGGCAGGGACCGGATGGTTGGTATAGGTGACTTTACCGATCATGAATTCGTTCAAGGCCTGAAGAATGACCTTTTCCGTATCGACCGTCAAATTATGTTTCTCAGCGCGGTCCAAGAGCTGGCGGGCCCTTTTCGAGGCGGCCAAAACGGACATATACTTGTTCTCAATGGATTCCATGGTTTGCGCTTTTTTTTCTTCGGTCATGACAGCTCCTCATAAAATTAAGGTCTTGAAGGATGGCGATTATACTCAAAACCCGGGAAATTCGTAAGAATAAAGCGACATTTCAGCCTTAAGAAGGTCGCTTTCAATGGAAATTCCAATGAACCCGGCGGAAAAAGCCTTTCCCCTCCCTACGGGCGTCGCCTCCGGCTTTTCATTGCCGCTTTCCCTCCCTTTTCTCGCTCCCCGTGAATGATCCTGGCAACCTCCGAAACGGCCTTCGCCAACCGGTCATTGACCACTTGATGGTCATAGTAGCGGCCCTCTTTCAGCTCCCATTTGGCATCCTCCAAACGGACCTTCACCTCGGCAGGCGCCTCGCTCTTCCTACCAAGCAACCGGTCCTTCAGAACGCCGAAGGAGGGCGGTTTCAAAAAAACAAGAACGGCGTCGGGCTGTTTTCGCTTGATGGACTTTCCACCCTGCACATCGATCACGAAAAGCACGTCCTTCCCCCGGGCCAACTTCCGGCGGACCCATTGAAGCGGGGTTCCATAAAAATTCCGATGGACCCGGGCCCACTCCAGGAAGGCCTTACGGGCGATCATGGATTTGAAACGGGCCTTGGTGACGAAAAAATAGTCCTTCCCTTGGATCTCCCCGGGACGGGGTCTTCGGGTCGTACAGGAAACGGAACGCACGATCCGAGGATCGCGCCGCAAAAGCTTTTGAGCGATGGTCGTTTTCCCGCCGCCGGAGGGCGATGAAAGGACTATCAGCAACCCTTTTTTAACCATTTTTCACCACAAAGTACACGAAGTTCACAAAGTTCTACAAAACCATTCTTTTGATTCCATCCTTCAGCGAAAGAACATGAAAATTGATCAAAAACCCCAAACGCTTGTCAGCCAACTTCAAATAGCTCAATAATTGAGCCTCATGAACGGGCAAAATCGAATCGACGGCTTTCAATTCCAAAATAATGGCGCCTTCCACCAGAAGATCCAGCTTCAATCCGCCATCCAAAATCACGCCATCGTATGAAATGGGAAGTAAAACTTGTTTTTGAACTCTAACTCCGCGTTTCCCCAACTCATGGATCATTGCGAGTTCGTAAATATTTTCCAAAAGTCCAGGGCCAAGCGCGGTATGTACTGCATAGGCCGAATCCAAGACGGGTTTGGAAAAACATTCTATTTCATCCGGAATAGGCGCGATCCGGGTTTGTTCTTTTCTCATAATTCTTTCAACTTCGTGCACTTTGTGTACTTTGTGGTGAAAGTCTTATTCGATGTTTTGGATTTGTTCACGTAACTGTTCCAGGAGTTCTTTCAACCGGACCACATTCTGGGCCATTTTTGAATCGGCCGATTTCGAGCCCACGGTGTTGGCTTCCCGGTTCATTTCTTGGATGAGGAAATCCAGCTTCCGGCCCACGCTGTTCTTTTCCTTGAGGGTCTCTTGGAGGGCTTCCAAATGGCTGTCCAAGCGGGTCAGTTCCTCGGCGATATCATGGCGCTGGATGGTGACACTCTCCTCGGTGGAGAGCCGCATTTGATCCTGGAGGGGAGCCGGAAGGAATTCGGCGATCTTTTCCCGGAAAGCCTTGATCTTTTCGGCCATGATGATCTTATGGCGCTGGCGGAGCTGCTGGACCACGTTCGTGATCTCCCGGGCCCTGTCCAACATATCCTTGCCCAACCGGGCGCCTTCCGATTGGCGCATCTTTTCCAGGGCCTTCAGGGCCTCTTGGACCGCCTCCTGGACCGCCTTTTTTTGCTCGCTGTCTTGGCGTTCTTCCTCAACGACCGAAAGCACATCGGGCATCCTCAGCAGGGTTTCAATGGTCAGTTCCCCCTTGATCTTGAACCGGGCGGCGGCTTTTTTCGTCGCCTTCAAATATTCGGTGATCAAGTCTTCGTTGATGCGGACCGTTTTAGGACGGTCGGGAGAAAGGTCCTTCAGGAAAAAGTCGACCTTGCCCCGTGTGACGGCGGCGAGGATGGCTTCACGAACCTCGGGCTCCAGGGATTGATAGGAGGAGGGGAGTTTCACGGCCAGGTCATGGTACTTATGGTTGACCGTCTTGATCTCCGCCACAACATGGACCGACTTGCTCTGTCCCGCACCGCGGCCGAACCCGGTCATACTTCGCATGGCGCCCTCCGTCCTTGAATGAACTGAGCCACAGGGTACACAGACCGGTAAACCATTTCAATTATTAAGTCGGACGGGGACGAACGGAAAGGCCGGAGGGATCAAGGGCTATTGGTGCTGGTCGGGGTCGCCGCCAAGGGGACGGTAAAACTGAATGTGGCGCTCTGGGCTGTTATCACCCCGTTTTGGTTCAGGGTGCAGACAAAATAATAGTAAGTCAGGCCCGCCAGCAAGTTGGGCAGAACAATGGAATGGGACTGAGTGAAATGGGGATCTTGGATGATGCCGCTGAGTCGGGTGAGGCTGGTCCCATAATGGATGGCGCCAAAACCGGCGCAATTGGAGGCCCAAGTGATCGTGGCGGAAATGGACCCGACCTGGACGGAGGGACCCGTCGAAATACCGCAAACCGTGGGAGTGGAACTGGGAGTCCCGGTCGCCGTCGGGATCGGGGTGGCTGTGAGGGTAGGCACAGGGGTCGGCGTGAACGCCGGGGTAGTAAAGCTAAAAGTGTCGCTCTGGACAAAGACCACCCCGTTCTGGTTGAGGATGGAAACGAAATAGTAATAGGTTTGGCCCGCCGACAAGTTCGTCAAGATCACCGAATGGGACGTCGTGAAGTGGGGGTCCGAAACCGCGCCATTCAAACGGGTAGGATCGGTTCCGTAATGGGCCGAACCGAAACCGGAGCAATTGGAATCCCAAGTGATGGTTACGCTGGTGGCCGCCGCTTGGACCAAGGGGCCTGTCGTGATGGAGCAAACGGTCGGAACGCTTGTGGCCGTATCAAGCGGCGTACTCGTATAGGTGGATGTCGCCGTGTCGGTAGGGACCGCCGTGGGAGTGGAGGTATCTGGAACAGTGGATGTGGCGGTATCGAGCGGAGTATTGGTGGAGATGGCCGTAGGCGTATCCGTGAAAACAGCGGTGAAGGTGTTGGTCGGAACGCTTGTGGCCGTATCAAGAGGCGTACTCGTATAGGTTGATGTCACCGTATCGGTAAAGACTGGCGTGGGAGTGGAGGTATCAACCGGTGTGGAAGTCGCAGTATCGAGCGGAGTATTCGTAGGTATGGCCGTAGGCGTATCCGTGAAAACCGTTGTGAAGGTGCTGGTCGGCACGTTCGTAGCCGTATCAAGGGGCGTATTCGTATAGGTCAATGTCGCCGTATCGGTAAAGACTGGCGTGGGAGTGGAGGTATCCGGAACAGTGGACGTGGCGGTATTGACCGGCGTATTTGTCGCCGTGTCGAACGGAGTGCTGGTCGAGGTACTGGTTGAGAGAGGCGTGTCCGTGAAAACAGCAGTGAAGGTGTTGGTCGACACGCTTGTGGCCGTATCAAGAGGCGTACTCGTATAGGTCAACATTGCCGTATCCGTAGCAGTGGGCGTGGCAGTATTAGTCACCGTGTCGAGCGGAGTATTCGTGGATATGGCCGTAGGCGTATCCGTGAAAACAGCGGTGAAGGTGTTGGTCGGAACGCTCGTGGCCGTATCAAGCGGCGTATTCGTATAGGTTGATGTCGCCGTATCGGTAGGGACTGCCGTGGGAGTGGAGGTATCCGGAACAGTGGATGTGGCGGTATTAACCGGCGTATTGGTCGCCGTGTCGAGCGGAGTATTCGTGGATATGGCCGTAGGCGTATCCGTGAAAACAGAGGTGAAAGTGTTGGTCGAAACGCTCGTGGCCGTATCAAGCGGCGTATTCGTATAGGTGGATGTCGCCGTATCGGCAAAGACTACCGTGGGAGTGGCCGTATCCAGAGCGGTGGACGTGGCGGTATTGACCGGCGTATTGGTCGCCGTGTCGAGCGGAGTACTAGTCGAGGTGCTGGTTGAGAGAGGCGTGTCCGTGAAGACGGTGGTGAAGGTGTTGGTCGGAACGCTTGTGGCTGTATCAAGCGGCGTATTGGTCGCGGTATCGAGCGGAGTATTCGTATAGATGGCCGTGGGCGTAGCGGTATTAACCGCCGTGTTGGTTGCGGTATCGAGTGGAGTACTGGTCGAAGTGCTGGTTGAGAGAGGCGTGTCCGTGAAAACGGTGGTGAAGGTGTTGGTCGAAGCACTCGTGGCCGTATCAAGCGGCGTACTCGTATTGGTCGATGTCGCCGTATCGGTAAAGACTGGCGTGGGAGTGGCGGTATCGAAAGGGGTACTGGTCGAGGTGCTGGTTGAGGTGCTGGTTGAGAGAGGCGTGTCCGTGAAAACCGCGGTGAAGGTGTTGGTCGGAACGCTCGTGGCCGTATCAAGCGGCGTACTCGTATAGGTGGATGTCGCCGTGTCGGTGAAAACCGTAACGGGAATAGGTATGGTTGGAACAGTGGGAGTAGCGGCAAGAATTTCCGTGGGCACCAGGGTAAAAACCGCCGTAGGCGTGTTGGAAGGAATCGGTATCGACGTTTCGGTAAAAGCGGGGGTGTTGGTATTGGAGGCGGTAAAGGTCGATGTGGCTTGGGGTACGGAAGTAAAAGTATTGGTAAAAACGGGCTGAGAGGTCGGGGTTTCCGTTGGGGGCTTTGGGATCGGGGTGGGACTAAAGACGGCCTCGACCGGAACAGCGGTATTGGTGCGGGTCGGAGTTTTGGTCGCTACCTGACAAGTCGTGGGAAAACCCGATAGAGCCAAGGCGGGATCGGCCCAGGTCGCTAGGAGTCCGCAAAGAAATAGCCATTGGGCAAATCGAGGTAAACGATAAGAATTTTCGCTCAAAAGGATCTTCAAAAAATTCTCCGGATCGCTTTTTTCATTTTGGAATTCAAGAAAGAGCTGGGGATGGTCGCGTAAAGAACGCTTGGCAATGTAACTCTGACGACAATTTTATCAGCAGAATGGGTACAAAGGACAGTGATTAACTGGGGTTTTGGTTATTTACGTCTTTTTTACCTAAAAAGACGACTTTTCCCCCGTTTTTGCACAAGGCCGTCCCACAGCCATGAAAAAACCAGCGGTATGACTTATTTGAATAAAGGGACAAAAGCCGAGAAGGAATGGGCTTAATTCTTGTCCAAAGAAGCGGTGATCTTCCACGCGCCCTCTTTTTTGGACAACTTGAAGTTCCGTTCGGACTTGACCTCTTGGGAGCCGTTCTTGTCCTTTCGGGTGATGCCGAAGGAAGCCACCGCGTAATCCCCGTTGATGATCAAACCCGAAAGTTCCGCTTTCAAGGTGAAGCTTTTGGGGTCGCCCGAAACGCATTTCTGGTACCAAAGATTCCATTTGGAGCGGTCCGGGTACATCTCGTCGAAATAAGCGTTGGTTTTGAGGAGCGAACCGCTTTCCAGGGCGGCCCGGAAACCCTCGTTGAAATGCTGGAGCTCGAAACGCTCGATGGAGATCCCCCGGGGGCCGATGGGGTCATACCAGTGGATCTGGGTCAGCGAACCTTGAAGGGCCTTGAGGATCTTTTTGGCCGGTTCGGTATCCGCCCATTTTTGAGGGATCATGGCGTGGGCGCCGATCATCAAGTCCCCCTTTTGCAGGGCCCATTCCTGGTCCAACCATTGGGCTCCCCTTGAATCGGTGACACGGAAAGGCACTTCGATCCAGCTCCCCGAATCCTGGGTCTTCCATTCCTCCGTCGATTCCTTTTTTTGGATCTTGAACAAATGATTCTTCAGGTCCTGCTCGGAGGTCTCTTCCCAAAACTTCCGGGAAAAGGATTGGGAGGGCCCCATCTGCTGGACCGAAAGGCGGACCAGGAAATCATTGGTCGCGTTGGAAAATCGGGCCACTTCGTCCACTTCCTGCTCCGCCGAAAGCCTTAGCCAAAGCCACTTCGGGGGCAGGGGGATGCCGAAACCGTAATCGGTTTGGATGAATTGGCCGTCATAAAGCCCGCTGTCGGCTCCCGGGGGAAGCGGCAGGCTGTTCTCGGAAAATTTCGGCTTTGACTTGCAGCCAGCCAAAGATGCCAATGACAAGATGACCGCGAGGAGGCGAAAGAAAGGGCGGGGGGATGTTTTCAAGGAACGGGCACCTTTTGAAGGATCTGCGCGATCAGATCGTCCGTTTTCAGGTTTTGCGCCTCGGCCTCGTAAGTGAGGATCAACCGATGGCGAAGGATATCCGGCGCCAGGGCTTTGACGTCTTCCGGAGTGGCGTAACCCCGGCCGTTCAAAAAGGCGTGGGCTTTCGCGCCCAAGGTCAATCCGATGGAGGCGCGGGGACTTGCGCCATACTCGATGAGGGGCGTCAATTGATCCAATTTGTAATTCTTGGGCTTTCGGGTGGCGGTCACCAGATGGACGATATAGTCCTTCAAGGGTTCCCCGACATAAATATCATCGACCAAACTCTGGGCCTTCAAGATCGCCTGCGTGGACAGGATCTCCTTGGTCTTGATCTCTTTTCCGCCGGTCATCCGGGTGATGATCTCCTTTTCATCCGCGAACTCCGGATAGGTGACCTGGACTTTCATGAAAAAGCGGTCGACCTGGGCTTCCGGAAGGGGGTAGGTTCCCTCGTGCTCGATGGGGTTTTGGGTCGCCATGACGAAAAAAGGCTCCTCTAATTTGAAGGTATCGGGTCCGATCGTGACTTGATGTTCCTGCATGGCTTCCAATAGGGCGGATTGGACCTTGGCGGGAGCCCGGTTGATCTCGTCCGCGAGAACAAGATTGGCGAACACCGGTCCCTTTTGGGTCTTGAAGTCGCCCTTGGCCGGCATATAGATGCGGGTCCCTAAAAGGTCCGCCGGCAAAAGATCCGGCGTGAATTGGATGCGGCTGAAAGTGACCCCCAAAGCTTCGGCGAGGGTGCGGATCGCCAGGGTCTTGGCCAACCCGGGCAAACCTTCCAACAACAAATGGCCCCGGGCCAAAAGTCCGAGCAAAAGCCGGTCCAAAAGGCCGTCCTGCCCCACAATGACCTTGGAAACTTCTTCCCGGACCTTCCCGAATTGCTCGCTTAAGCGCTGCCCTTCCTGCGTCAACTCCTCATTTTGTGTCGCCATAAAAGCTCCTTAAATTCGAACCGCGCTGAAGCGGTTATTTATTCTGTGCCTTCGGCAGCAAAGCCGAACAAAGGGACTTCAGGCTGTCCCGACCCGTCAAATTCCCATCGGCATGCAACACCCGATCGCAAGTTTTCAGCAGTTTTTCGGCCGCCGATCTTTCATTCTCGGTGGCCTTCACCTTCTCCAGGGTCCTCAAGATCTCCTCGGTGGTGGAATGGACGGCCGGAAAATCGAACCGGTACTGGAGGCATTCCCGAACCAGACTCGATAACAAGAGGCAGTATTCCTTGGAGGACAAGTCCTCATTCCCCAATTTTTTCCAGCTTTCCCTCAATTGAGCGGCTTTTCCCAGGGGAATTTCCTGCGCCGCCGTGGTTTTTTCACCGCCGCGGGATTTCCACCAGACGAATCCGGCGATCACGAGGGCCACCACCAGCCAAAAAACGATCCGGAACCCATTGCCCGAATCCTGCATCAAGGGTTTCACATCCCTCGGCTCATCGGCCGATTGGGGCGCGGTCTCAGGCGTAGGCGATGGGGCGCTTTTTTTGGACCCAAAGAGCGAAAAGGGTTTTTTCTCGATGACCGTGACCGTCACCACATTGGATTTGATCTCCCTCTTGTTGCCCTGAGGGTCCTGGAAGATCAACAAGGCCGGCCCCAGCGTCTCATCGCCCGGCTTGGTGGCTACCAGGGTCAACCGCGTCGTGGAGATCATGGCCGTCTTTTGGTTGATGATGGATACCTGGGTGGCCGTGGATTGTCCCCGGATCTCAAAGTGCTCGGGGGTCGCGATGGAAGGCTCGCCGGAGGCCGTCGAATTCCCGCTTTCCAATTGTTTGAACTCGATGGAAACCACCAAATTGTCGCCCACCTCCACCTGGCGTTTATCCACATCCAAACGCAAACCGATCGTCTCGGTTTGTTGCGCCCATAGGGTTTGGACCGTAAGCGCCAAAAAACACAAAGCGGCCCCGGCCCCGAATAATCTCGATTTCATTCTCATTTCATTCCCTCTTGTCTTGTTGAAGGCCATTCAAAATATCAAAACCACGGTCAAAACCAAAGCTCTTACCAATCTTCCGGGACCGCCTCCCCCCCTTTGGACGGCTGACCCATGAACTTCCGCATGAATTCCTGTTGTTCCTTGGGCATAAAATTCCACATATTCGTCTGGTTTTTCTCGTCCTTTTTAGGGTCGGCCGAATAAAGCCGCTGGGCTTGCTCCTCCTGCTTCTGGAGTTTGGCCATCAGGTCCTTGACCTGCTGGTCATTCAGGGGCAGTTCCCTTTTGGCCTGCTCCTGGCGTTTTTGGTCTTCCTGTTTCTCGCGGGAGTTTTGATCGGCCTGATCGTTCCCCTTTTGATCCTGACCGTTCGAAGGCTTGGGATTGGATCCTTGCTTGGGGGATTCGGGTTTCTTTTGATCCTGGTTCTGGCCATTTTGGCTTTGATCGTTTTGACCGGGCTTTTTCGAGTCTTGATCCCGGCTTTTTTGGTTTTGCTTGTTTTGATCGGATTTCGAGTTGGGGTTGTTCTCGTTCGCCTGCTGGTTTTGTTGGGAATCTTGACCTTTAGGATTTTGCTGGTCTTTTTTGGCCTGGTTTTTTTTGGAATCCCGGCTCTTATCGTTCTTGGGGTTCTTTTTCATCAATTTTTCGGCCAGCGCCATGTTGAATTTCGCGTCCGAATCGTCCGGATTGATCTGGAGGGCCTTCTGATAATCCGCGATGGAATCCCGGTATCGGTCCTGTTTGAAAACAGAATTGCCGAGATTGTACCAGCCTTGTTCCATATCCGGTTTCTTTTCGAGGGCCATCCCAAAAGCCTTTTCCGCGTCTTCATACTTTCCCATTTGATAAAGCACATCGCCCCAGTTATAGGCGTCTTTGGACGTTCCGTTCTTGGATTGGGCCTTGGCGCCGTAATATTGTTCAGCGGCCTGGTAATCCTTTTGGCTATAGGCCTGTTCCCCGGGAGAGTCCGCCCGGACGGACAAGGGCGTCCCTAGGGCCAAGAACGCCAAAAGGATCGATCCCTTGGACACCCCGCTTAACTTCGCCTTCTCGATAATCCTAAACTTCATGGTCGGCACCCTGTCCTTAAATTAAAAAAGATAGAAGAAGGGTAAGGGCCGAACCCGCGGCCATGGCGGGAGCCAGTTCCTCGCGCTTCAAGGCCCCCTTCCCCTTCATCTCGGTTTTCTGCAATTGGTCCAATTCCTTTTCAATGGAGGCCAGCCCCTCCGTACTGTCTCCCTGGACGAAGACCCCGCCGGACAAGTCGGCGATCTTTTTCAAGGTCCCCTCGTCCAAATGGCTGATATGGACGTTCCCCGCCTTGTCTTTTTTGAAAATGGACTCTCCCCAAAAGGAAACCCCGTCGGGTATGGGCCGTCCCTGCCGGGTCCCGATGCCTACGGCCAAGATGGGTATGTTCTTTTCCTTGGCCTGGCGGCAGGCCTCGGTGACGTCGGAAGAGCCGTCGGTCGTTTCCCCGTCGGTGATCAAGAGGATCGCCTTGCCTCTTTTACCCTGATCGTCCTTCCCGAACGCGGCCAAGGCCGTCCGGATCCCTTCCCCGATATCCGTCCCGCCCCGGTCCACCGAATCCACGTCCGCTTTGGAAAGGACCAGGGACACCGCCTCCAGGTCCAGCGTTAAGGGAACTTGGACCAGGGCCTCTCCCGCGAAGATGGCCACCCCCACCCGGTCGCCGTCCTGGCTTTGGAGCCAATTCAAGACGGCCCTTTTGGCCGCTTCCAAACGGTTGGGCACCATATCCTGGGTCAACATGCTTTTGGAAACGTCCAAAACGACCATGACGTCGATGCCTTTCAAGTTCAGGTCTCCGGGCACGGGTTTCCCTTGCAGGCGGATGGCTCCCAACAAGGCGAGGCCGAGGCCGGCCAATATCAGGGATCCTTTCAGGACCCTGCGGGCCCAAACCACCGCCGGGGCCAGGACAAGGTTATGGCGGCCCAAAAGGGCCAGGTCCCGCCGGTCGCGCCAAAAAGAATAAAGGACCCATCCCGTCCAAAGGACGAAAAGGGGGCCTAGGACCCAAAAGTAGGTTTCATTGCCGATATGCATTCATTCCTCGAGTCAAGGCAGAGTGCGCAAAAGGGTCGTTTCCAGACCGATATCCAGGACCAACAATAGGAAAGCGGCCAAAAGAAAATAAGACGCCAGCTCGTTATATTCCCAGTGCGTCGTGACCGAAACTTCCCTTTTTTCAAGCCGGGCGATCTCGTCCAATATGGCCTGGAAGGCGCGGTTGTCGGTCGCCGCGTAGGCCTTCCCGCCGGCGATCCGGGCGATCTCATTCAAAAGAGGCATGTCCACGGGCTCGCTCATCATGATCTGGCCCGTTCGGCGGTCGATCACATAACCCAAATGCCCGTCGGGATATTCATAAAGGGCGGGCACGCTGCGCTTGGCCCCCATTCCGATGGTATAGATCTTGATGCCCCGGCTCGCCGCGATCTTGGCCGCCACCAGGGGGTCCACGACGCCCGCGTTGTTCCCGCCGTCCGTCAATAGGACGATCGCTTGGTTGTGGTTATCCGTGTTCTCCTCGGTTTCCGCGCTCTTCCCGAGCCATTGCTTCAGCACCGAGGGTTTGGCGGCTCCCGGATCGTCCTTTTTCCCCGAGCCGTTTTGAAGACGGTTGAGGCAGGATACCAAGCTGTCCCCGATGGCCGTCCCATCCATCTTGATGGAGTGGGGGGCGGGTTCCACGTTGGCCAAAAGCGTTTTGACCACCTGAAGGTCGTTCGTCAGGGGACATTGGGTGAAACTGATGGCGGCGAAGATGGTCAATCCCACCCGGACGTTCTGGACCTTGTCCAAAAAGTCCCCCAGAAAATGCTTGGCCGCCGTGATGCGGTTGGGTTTGAGGTCATTGGTCACCATGGACCCCGAAACATCCAAGTCGACGAACAGGTCGGTGACAGGGGCTTTTTCCTCGACCTTCTTTTGTCCCATCTGGGGCCGGGCGGCGGCGATCAGGCAAAGCACCAATACCAGCAGACGGAAAAACCAGGGAAAAAGATGGACGGAGAAAACGCCCGACGCCGCCTCCACAAGCCGAGGATTCCCCACCTGAAGGGTGGAATGTTTCGCGCGGGAATGGAAATAAGCGATGATCAAGAATAAAAATGCGGCCGGTATCCCGTAAAGCCAAAGGGGGTCGGCAAAATGGAAGCCTTGGGTGTCCACGTCTTAACGCCTCCCCAATCGTTCCAGGCGTTTTCGGAAGAATTGGATCAAGGGAGGAATGACGTTATCGCCCGCCGTGATGTCCAAACGGTCCACTCCCTTGGCGGTCAAGGCCCGGAGTTGGTCTTCCCGAAAACGATGGGCCTTCTCAAAGGCGCTTTTGGAACCCCGGGAAAGATACCCTACCCGGCCCGTTTCAGGGTCATGGACCGCGAGGCGGGCCGGCAGATCGAGGCCTGTTTCCAAGGGATCTTTCATGACCGCGGCCATCAGGTCGTGCCGTTTGGCCAGGACCGCCGCTGATTCCATGGGGATCGGCTCGGTGAAATCCGAGAGCACCATGAGAACGCTCCGGCGCTTCAGGACCTTGGTCAGCATGCGGAAGGCCGGCTTGAAATCGGTCTTCTTCCCCACGGGTTTGAAGGCCACCAATTCCCTTAAAGCCCCCAAGGTGGCCGACTTTCCCCTTTTGGGAGGGATGAAATATTCGACCCGGTCGGTGAAGATCAGGAACCCCACCCGGTCCTGGTGCTGGACGGCCGCGAAGGCCAGGACCGCGCAAAGCCTCAAAGCCGTCTCCCGCTTGCTGAAGGGCCCCGCCCCCTGCCAAATGGAGGCGGACAGGTCGATGGCCAGCATGATCTGCAGCTCGCGTTCCTCGATGAAGGTCTTGACGAAGGGGGCGTTCAAACGGGCGGTGACGTTCCAATCGATGGTGCGGATGTCGTCCTCGGGGCTGTACTCCCGGACCTGGTGGAATTCCAAACCCCGGCCCCGAAAGGTGCTCTTGTAGGAGCCCTTTAAAAGGGTGTCCACCGCGCCGCGGGTGACGATCTCAAGCCGTTTGACTTCGTTCAGAATGGATAAAGGATCGGATGGTTTCATCGGTATTTAGACGCTCTTTGGTGGAATTTAGTTTTAAGGCCCCGGCACGGGAGGGGCTTATTTACGGCGCTTGGGAACGGGCGATCCCGGGACCCATCGGGGAAGGAATTGGAACAGGACAAAGAACATCAGCCCTAAGCCGATGGCGATGAGAAAATTGATCTCCAGGGCCTTGAGCGAATCCAACCCGTAATAATTCTCGATGGAGTTATAGACCTGCCAGAAGACCCAGGTAACGGGGCCCACGGCGGCGAACATGGAATAATTGGCCCAGTGAAGCTTCTTGTTCTTCTTTTCGACCTTGGGCGCGAGGTAAAAACCCACCCCAAGGGCGACAAGGGTAATGGCGATGGAT